>Ga0247843_1005523_pt1 | contig 17490 bp, 14 predicted proteins | sample LaCruzMarch2017__FD_192420 | JGI IMG/M metagenome (GOLD analysis project Ga0247843, IMG submission 192420) | Freshwater microbial communities from meromictic Lake La Cruz, Castile-La Mancha, Spain - LaCruzMarch2017_8m | ecosystem: Environmental > Aquatic > Freshwater > Lake | place: Spain... | reverse complement strand
CAAAATGACCCCCAGGTGTGAGAAATTAGATACTACAAAAAGGTGAGAGATTTGGAATGAGGATTGTTTGGGTGTGATATATTGAAAGCGGAAAACTCTAGATGAGTAGATTTTACCTATTTTCTCATATGAACGGTGATTAGGTAAAATCTACTCACCAAATGAAATTCACTTTTACTTTGCCATCACGCAAGAGTCTGGAATTTTGTATGTCACATGGACGAAAATACGAATATGCAATCGATCTGGGGTCACAAGCAACGATATAACTTTTTGATTCAAATTGCAGACAGGGTTTATAGCTACATCGTTTCTGAACAATATCAGCAGGCAATAAAATTGACTAGTACCTAAAAAACTAAACAAACTGAATATTTACTGTTCACCCACCACCGAACTACTTTACATACACCCACCACAGGACTCATAATCGGAAATCAATGAATTTCTTCAGCTTTTGTTGATCACTAGCTTTTGCAATTGTGAACGTTTTCTCAAATTTGCCCGATTCTTTGTAACATTTCAAAACTTGGCATTCGGGTCTAATATCACTTCTTTTGAAGAAGCCGAGCTTGTCTTGGCATTGAAACTTGAAAACCGACCCTTCTCTTTTGCTATAGGTATATTTCTTATGTGCGTTAAACGACGAATTGCATCTTTGACAGATCCAAGTATTCATCTCATGAAGTAATGCTTTTTGACATGGATGAGCATAGTCGTCGCACAAGGGCACGGCGCGAATAATTATCAATTTCTTCCCAAATGTCTCCTCCAGAAATTGAATGTTACTCTTGGGTTCTAGTAACCAAGATTCAATCTTCCCCAAACATACCTGTATCGATTCCAAATGTTGCTTCAACTTGACAAGGAATGGCTCGAGGATATCGTCATGGAGCATGATAGCAGTCCTGAAGAAAGCATCATAGTCGATGAAGGCATGGTATGGGGCTGCTTGATATTTCACCACAAATAAATCATTGAGACCGGCGGGGATTTCACAGAGAGATTTCAAGCAGAACGCATTTAGATCGCGTCCTTGATATGTAATTAATTCAGTCTCATTGGATTTTATCGGATTTTGACGTACTCTCACTTCGTCAAAAGTAGACCTTGTGAATGTTGCAGTATATACAGTAATATAGTCATTAACAGCATAATCCATACAAGTGTAAAAATTTCGGCATTAATCTTCAGGAGAGCTCGTATCTCACGAATTAATTGTTCGGTGTCATACTTTACCTGCGTTCTTTTTAAAGGGATAAAACGCTTGGCCGCTTCGTCTCGGATGTGATCTTTGAAGTCAGTCGGGTCATCGGGCTCATTGGATAACGCCATGATTTCCTTGTATCTACTATCAAATAAAAGGTTGTTCAGACCACCCAACCTCACTTCCCGCAACTTCCTCCATCCCATCTCACGGCAAGCACCATACCAGTAGTTAGTTGTTTATGATGTTATGCCGCTTCCTCACAGCATACGACTACTCACCGCAGGAATACTAGCTCTACCAGCCCTACTCATCCTTGTGGTGGTATCTCCCGTCATTGCCATCCTATCAATACCAAGTCTTGCCATACTAGTACGGCGTAAACGTAATTTTGTCACTTCATTCGCATGGTATGACGACCTGTATCCTCTATTAGGTCATGCAATAATCACTGGTGGGAGTAGTGGCATTGGACTAGCAATTGCACTCGATCTAGCACGACGTGGATGTCGTAACATAACGCTAATTGCACGAAAGGAGGGGCAGCTGTTGGATGCAAAACGATTGGTCGAAGCAGCGGCGTCTCGCTGCTCGACGACTGAAACGCCGGCGATTGTTCGTATAGTATCAGTTGATGTGACAAACTTTGAAGCATTGGAGAAGGCTATTTCTAAATTAATAATTGGTAATAATGATACGAATGATGATTCAGTAGCAAATGCTATAGGGGCGGAAACATCTACCAATGTCAGCCTACGACCGGGTCCACCGACACTACTATTCCATTGTGCCGGATACTCATTACCACTTGCCTTTGATGATCTATCACCCTCCGACTTTCGTGCACAAATGGATTTCAACTACATGGGATCTGTTCACATAGTCAAGGCAATATTGCCGTACATGACAAAGGGTGGCAATATTGTACTTACATCGTCCATGTCAGGACAGGCCGGGACGTACGGCTACTCTGCATATTCACCAACCAAATTTGCACTTCGTGGATTTGCAGAATGTTTGTCTATGGAATTGGCAACGAGAAGGAGGGGATTAACGACGATGAGCAACTATGTGAATATATCATTGGCATATCCGCCGGATACAAAAACTCCTGGCTATGAAATTGAGAACCGAAGTAAGCCAGAGGCATGTCGATTAATCAGTGAAAGTGGTGGAATTTGGGATGCCAATGTGGTTGGGAAAGGGATTGTCGAGAAGACATTGTGTACTAACCCACCCTTTGATATATATTTTGGTATTGATGGTTGGATGTTATCTACCCTTTCTGCTGGGATGAGTCCTGTCACCTCGGTCGTTGACGTCATTTGTCAGGTTGCACTAATGGGTCTGCTTAGATTCGTGTCTCTATTTTACCTCATGGACTTTGGACGGATAACTCAGAACTGTCGAGAAACCAAAATATTATCTCAAGATACATGTAAGCAAGATTAATTCTACTAATTCTTCACGCCTGACCATTATCTTATATTCTACATGGCGGCCTTTTGAGAACTATGCATACACATTTGCATTTCTTTTAGAGTCTTAATTATTACTGCGCTGAAGCAAAGGTCGAAATAGAGTGTTTCTAAATTAATCAAGTCTCTCTGAGGGACAGGATGTCTGCAGTTCATGACTGACAAATTTGTTGAGCAGTAGGACTACATAAATTCTTGAACAAGTGGAACAGTAAAATTCGTTTTCCGAGTTTTGTACGAGACTACACTATGTATCATCTTGAGATTTAATCCGACTTGACATTTGACTAGCTCTACTCTTGCTTTGTCATTTTTCGTTTTTACTTCGATTTTTTCACGTTCATGTGAAAACGAACTCATTGAATGAAATGCCAATGTCCTTCTTACCTTGGCGTGCTGCTCTCGGCGACGTCGCGCGAAGATGGCGATGCATATCCAAGACTACTATGACGACAATAATATGAACAGCGGCGGCGTTGTTATGACAAATTATTCTACATCAATGTCGGTCCCAAAACTGTCCTTTGAGTTACATCGCTGGGGAAGCGAGTGCGATAATGATGACGATGCCGACGATGTCGACGATGGCATGATGAAACAACAACGTAAGGTGGCATGGACCGTCCACGAACATGATCGACGTAATTCCTTCCTTCGGGAAGATATCTTAGAGGGTAGTAGGAAACATTATGCCATCAATGAGGCACGTACATTACATGTCATGGGAGATGTGAAACGCAAGATGAATGACCTTGTCGGTGCTGCCGGTAAGTGCTGACCAATGACGGCAATTCGTATTGACAATTATTGGCTAAAATGAAGCATTGTGTCACTGACAATTGTAAACTTTAGAAACATACACGCAATGTCTCGATGCATTCCTCGCCGTCTTCTATCAACCCATCCTCGAGTCCGAACAGGAGAGTAATAACAACACCAATGATGGCCGACCAACTGATGCTGCCCCATCCGACGTTGATCTTACTGCCATCTCCCACATCCTATGTCACCGATCAGACTTTCGTGATGCAGTGAAGTCAGCACAGCGTCTTCTGTCCGAAATACGATGTGTACGTTTCGTGGGTGGGGAGAATGCAGCTTCCTCACGTGGTCGTCGACGAATGGACCAACGTGCCATGAGAACAGAGAATTTACGCAATGCTGCTGCATCTTTGTTACGTAATGATGACGAGGAGCGTATCGCTGAGGACATTCTGATCAATACACTTCCCAGATCTAGGTCGAAGACTTGGGATAGCCCTCATCATCCGCTAAGCAGTAGTCGTCCTCGTCCTATTCACCGTCGTGCACTTACTAGTGATGAAGAACGTGATAGATATACTGCACTAGCAATGGAGATTGCACCTGCGGAGGCATTGCTCGTTGCGGCACTTGAGAGATTCTCTGTGCCTAAATCTGATGCTTTGAATGGTCACGACGATGTCTACAATTGGTTGACTTCTCCAGCCAACGATTTCGATTTGTCTCCTCCTCTTGCCGATGCAGTTGATCTCCAACGTGATAGCATTCCACGTGCGTGGTTAGATGAAAAGAAAGAAGGTGCTCCACTAGATACGTGGATTGAAAAAGAAAGTCCAAACCCAATGCCATGGGATGCAGGGATCTTGATGATTGATCCATCCCTCCTTTCGCCGTCGTGGTCATCATCGTCAACAAATTCGAGCATACTAGGGATGATGATATCGATGTAAAGCCAATTAACTATAATCTGGCTCATCATCACCTTCTTGTGAAATGTAAGGGTCTATATAATGGTTTGAAATAAATGTATTGAACATGGCGTGTGTTATCTCCTCGAAGGATGATTATTTATTTATTGGAAAGACTTTATGATTTAAACCAAGTTTTATTAGGTATGTAGAACAAGTAGATGTGTAGTAGTAAAGTAGTAAATTAAACTAGGAGTATGAGCTGAGATGTGATGACAAATATCTAATCAGCTCTAAACTTGTTGTCTTGTGATAAATTGTTGATCACACTGACTTATTCGTGGAAACCTCAGATTGTTATGTTCATCTTGCTTGCTGCATGAGGCATACAAAGTTATTCGTTCAAATCCAGCGACGCTAAACCCGTATTGACACAACACGGTACACCAAAACCATTCAGAAACTCCCTAGCTCGACGACATTCTGCCTTGTGAACAGGCCAATGTGATGCTTGACACTCACAACCACAATACTGTGCTATTCTACAGCGTCCACAAAGCATTAGGGTCTTACGCTTTGACTTGCCTTTGCAACCATGACATCTGCCAACACTGGGAAGTTTCTTCGCTATTGCATATTTTACCTGCAGGCAACCACAAGTTATTCTCTTCGAAAAGAAACGAATGACTTCCTTCTCTTCACCATGAAAAAGATCTCTGACAGTAGCTGCTGCTCTGTACTTGGCTGCGTCTAAACTACCGGTACCGCTTTTGTAGCTATCAAGCAGCAGTATGACGTATGCAAAATTCCTCTGTGGATAAACAAGGAACCCCCTATCACCACCTTCCTCCTTCTTCTTAATGAGTCGAAAATGATTTCCGGCTAACACGAGGTTGGTCCCCATTGTCAACAAAATATCGATAGTCATCTGACGATACTCTTCATTATCCCAAACTTGCTGATGGCGGTCAAATGCGTCTGCAATGATGTCGAACTTCTTCCGGTGAGCAGTTTCAAACTGCTTTAAGTCATTCAGGAACATCGTGATAGCATGATCGGGAGCTGGTATTTTAGGGCAGCCATGATTGCACTGAAGTCCGCCTTGCTGCTCCCCTAACGAAGCAATCCGTGTCCACCAAGAATTAGCTTGGGACGCTGCTTTGGCTTTACGTTCTTGACCCTTTGCTCTTTTTCTAGAGGGTCGCATCTCTATTCGCTTCATTGTGTAATAATTTATAATTCAAAACGCGCAGGTTTTAGACTTCTGGATCCTTGTTGGAGTAGTAAGTAGGGTGCTCCTCAATATGACGGCAAGCAAAGCGACAGCCCAGATCGAGGCATTCATGCTGGATCTCATTAGCGAATGTGTCACAAAGTTCCCCGCGATGAGAAAGAGCTTGGCCAATGCAATTGAATTGATCTTCGTCCCAAAACAAATAGCCGCACAGTGTGTTCTTCTTATTGCCATGAAGACATCACTGGTGATTGCAAGTCAAATGAGGAAAGTCATTAAACACATCGCCTCAAATGTGTCAACAAAAGCACATCTAATCCGCGAGCTTTGTGACAAACAGACAATAACTGACACCCAAGACGAGTGGATGGAGCTTGCTGAAAAGATAGACGTCATACAGGGACGCGACGTTTGGCGTAAAAGGAAAGAGTGTGACTTGTATGAAGCACAAAAAATCCAAGCCCGGATTGATAAATTCGTATATCTATTACGCAGCCATGATATCTTCGAGCTCATGTTCACGTTGAGAGGTGGTATTGGTCGTAATCACTTTGGATTGCTTCATGAGGGATTGTTTAGCAGAGCCAAAGCCGGGACCAAGCATCTCGTTGAAAATTACCGTCGAGTTGTTTGCGACGCACTCGACTTCGTTTGCGATGCTCCCACCGGTCCACAAGAAGACGAGCCGATTCCAACCGAGGCGCGACTAGCTTTCTTCAACGAGACACGACATTCATATGGTCGCACTGCATTCATGTGTTCGGGAGGAGCTGCTCTTGGTTTCTACCACGTTGGTGTAATAAAAGCTCTCATGTTGAACGGCGTTTTGCCGAGAATACTTGGTGGCTCTAGTGCCGGCTCCATAGTCACGGCAATGGTCGCCACAAGAACAGATGAAGAATGCATTCGCGACTTCTTCGAGGTCAAAGGTACAATCGCCAAGGGTCACAGTGGCCAGATCTTTACTAACTTCTTCGAGAAACCAGCTGAGTCGGTGGCAGGAATAAACCAAGGACAAGATGTCGAGGAGGTTGTTGACTTGGAAAGTCAAGTGAAAGGTCGGCCTAAAGATCCTTTCCATCTAATACGAAATTTGGCATCATCAATCAGCAGGCCTACACCAATCTTTCGAAGAGACACGCTTCATTTGGAACGAGTCCTACGAGCAAATATTGGAGACTTCACATTCCAGGAAGCCTTTGACCGAACCGGACGAATATTGAACATTAGTGTCTCGTCCCAGAGCCGTAGTGATCCTCCTCGTCTTCTAAACTACCTAAGCGCCCCGCACGTCTTGATATGGAGTGCAGCATTAGCATCCTCAGCCTTACCAGGAGTTTTCGACGCATCAAGACTCATTGTGAAAGGTGCTGATGGGACTGAGCGATACGAGAGCACAAGTGCGATGGCATTTCTTGACGGTAGTATGACTGCTGATTTACCAATGCAGCAACTGAGTGAAATGTTCAACGTCAATCATTTCATCATTAGCCAGGTGAACCCGAACGCAGTCCTTTTTGCGCCTTTCGATCACGGAGGACACGCGTGGGACAATCCGTGCCTCGATATTTTCGTCTTTCTAAAAAGGCAGGTGGGTAGTTGGCTCAAAAACATGTTCCATTTATGCGGAGGACATCGAATAGCTCCAATGTGGGAACATTTTTTGACACAAGACAGATTTGGAAGACGTGATATTGACATCTCTATCATCCCGTGGCAGAACCATCGCTCCGTCCTGTCATCCTTCCTTAACCTTATCAAGAATCCGTCACCGGATGAGTTCCAGTCCTGGATAAAGGCTGCCGAGCGAGAGACATGGAGGTTCATACCTCGAATCAAGAGCCACTGCGCTGAAGAGCGTACGCTCGATCTCTGCGTCCAAAGACTGCGGAGGAGAATTGTTGCCGAATCATACAATGAAAAGAAGTCGATATCGCATCATAATGACGGAGTTGGAGCCACAGGGTTCATTCATAGCGCAAGCTATCCAAACTTGGTCTGTCTAGGAGGGCTTGGCGTACTAGACAAGCGTCTAGAGAGGACAAGCCTGGATCGGACGGTTGCTTCATCATTGCTTCCACGACAAAATATTGACAGTAACGAGGAGCGCACCGCTCATGCCAATCATAGCCGTAGAGGAAGCGTTCTCTCCATACCTGGTAACAATTCAACAAAAAACTTGACAGCAATTTTGCGTATGGATCAGCTTATTGAAGAAAATGATTCCCTCTCCAAAGAGTTCAATGACTTTGCCGACCTTCTCAAAATCACGCCGCTAAAGTCCACGTCGTCATCGGGAGGGTCTGAGGATTTCATGACTCCCAGGCAGGATGATGCCGATCCAAATTTGCCAAAGACCGTGGGCTGGGCAACATCTAATGCAAACTCAACAATTGCTCATCCAGATACAGATGCAACCAAACCCTTGCCCACTCCAATTCAGCGTTTGCACGATGAGGCAAGAAGGAAGCACGAAGAGAAACGCGTTGACAATTTGGGTAATGGCTACCTCAAAACTAGCCACATGGCGAGCCTATACTATCGCCGTAAGGAAAAGTTGACCTCATCCTCGGATGAAGATGAGGACAAAGTTTATGAACCAGCATAGTCCTTGATTAGTGTAGTTTCGTTTGTTGTGACAAAAAATTGACTCCGGAGAGATGATCTAACAATAATATATCCACGCATTCTTACACTTTATTTATATTCCCGGCCGTTGCGAAGGTTAGGTAGGCAGTATGACCCCGCATCTGCGAGAATGGACGAGCACACAATATTTTATTTGTCACTTTTCTCTTCTTGCCATTGTCCTCTCTTCCGACTGGCAGATCGACTACCCCGTTATCAGTCACCTTACTACTAATTGGCACCACTGCCTCTCCATTAATACGTGCTTTCTCTACCGACAGTACAGCATCCGTCATTATGTTCGGTGGAGTGCACGTAAACGGTGGACATTCCATATCCACCTCACTCACAAAGTATTCCTGCAATCGTGCCTCGACTGTCCGTAGTGAATGGAAACCATGCTGTCGTAATGCCGCACAGGTACGTTGTGTCTGTTCCACACACGGGGAGTATGTACCAATCCTGCCATTCGGACGGAGGGTATATGCCGCGTGTGGGACTGCAAGCCATGGTTCTGGCAAGTCAAGGAAGATGGCATGTGCTTTTGCTTGTCCTAGAAGGAACCCTCCTCGGCCATCATCATTGTCGACAACGAGTGCATCGTTTGTTGTTGCTGCATTGTCATCGTCACCACCACCACCACCATTGCTAGTACTCGCCAAGTCGATCGGAAGTTTACATTGTTTCTTCGTTGTATTATTCAGTAATGTCACCTTACCACAAACATCCCTGTGATACACTTGCACTAAATGTCCTATTCCATGTTCCACAAATTCCTTCTTTGCCTTGGTGGCACGCATACCATTAAATTCATAAGTATGCAACTTCCCACATGGTGCAATACTACGAAGTATAGCATGACTCATGGCCCCGCTACCCGTGCCACTTTCACAAACGATCATATTGGGACGTAATTCCAGATAATGTATAATCATGCTGGCATCTAATTCATGCACAATCTGTGTCCGGTGGGGTAAACTACGTGTCCATAATTCCGGCGTGGGACGGAGGAGATATAAAAAGCCAAGACCGTCCATATTATGTGAACGGATTTTACATCCGTAGGGTTTACCAATGAAGTCATTATGATGAAAGTGACCGTTGCGATTACTAAATATATCACCAGGTTTGGCATAGACAAAGTTTAAATCGTTAAAGGATTCGAAGATGACAACTAGATCGCCTGGACGGATATGACGTGTGGGGGGTGGTAAATGTCGTTCAGTGTATTGAGTACAGTCTAATGCTACCAATGCACTGGAAGGCGTGTTACCATCATTATTTTCCGTGTTGTTGGATACAGCCACTGTTGTTTTGGATGGAGGAGGACGGTTATTCCCCAAAAGCAAATCAATCGCGGCCTCATTCGCGGCTTGACAGCATTGCACATCGAGAGGATCATCACCCAGATGATTCTCGGGTACAAGACGTATCCCCGATTTGGATACAATGCCCGATGTGTAGATTAATGGTCGGCCGAAGTCCATTATTTGGGTTGTTGGTGTGTCTTCGTGAGGACGAGTCTCCCGCCTAAGTAAATGATCCACTCATTATTTTTGTGCCCAAACAACGGCGATACCATCTAAAACACCATGAAGCTCGATCCGACGGTAATACGTACCATGGACCGTCAAGACTTTCGTGTCCTATCAGCCGTGGAATCTGGTATGAAAGATCGTGAACTTGTTCCCATCCAGCTAATTATTGCAATCTCAAACTTACGTCATGGTGGTACCAATAAAATCATATCGAGTCTATTGCGTGACAAATTGCTAAGTCATGATCAAAGCTGTGGCTATGACGGGTATCGATTGACCAATTCCGGATACGACATATTGGCATTACATGACTTGAAAACACGTGGTATTATATCGGGGATTGGTGATAAGATTGGTACTGGAAAGGAAAGTGATGTGTATCTTGCCGTAACGCCACGGAATACACAAGTGGTATTAAAATTCCATCGATTAGGACGGACGAGTTTTCGTGATGTTAAGAAGAAACGTGATTACTTTATGGTCAATGCATTATCAAAGAATAAAAAAGGTGGGACTCGATATCGGACATTACCCAATTCATGGCTATTCTTATCCCGGACTAGTGCACTGAAGGAATATGCATTCATGACGGCATTACATGATGCTGATTATCCAACGCCTAAACCTATTGGACATAGTCGTCATGTTGTTGCCATGGGATTGGTCCGTGGAGTGCCATTATATCAACTGCATACCAAAAGAGTATCTGCCGAGCAGGCACAAAGCATTTATGAACAAAGTGCTGCTCTCGCTGGACGGTTGGCTCGACATGGTCTGGTCCATTGTGATCTTAATGAATTCAACTTGATGGTTGATTTGAGTGGAGTACAGGATCGGAATGCAAAAGATGGAAAGGGTGGGGATGATGATGGGGACGACGATCTAACAACACTCGACGGTACAGCCGTTGGTACCGTACGAAAGAATTGGGAAGATGATGCCTCGGAACACTACGCCCGACATTCTGGATTGCCATCTCAGATTAAGGGTGCACTCAATTCGAATGCATCAGTTCAAAAGAATTCAACAGCCATGCTTGATGGGACTGGGGAGGTGATAACTGAACGACCACCCGAACCATACGAACGTCTTGAGAATGGTGAACCGAAACCTATCGTAACACTAATTGACTTTCCACAAATGATATCCACCCGACATCCGAATGCACGTGAATTGTATGATAGAGATGTGGAATGTTTACGTCGCTTCTTTGGTAGTAAATTACGTTGCTTTGTGGAGGGCGAGGATTTGCCGGGAGGTGGGATTATGCCAACGTGGGATGAACTAATTGCTGGTGATGACGACAATGAAGAAGACACGGGAGTGGAATATCCAGGAGATGATGCATCATTGGTGTCACGGTCACAGCATCGTCTTGATGCAGAGTTAAAGGCATCAGGATATTCAAGGGAGGATGCTGCGCGTGATACAGAATTGGCATATTATGAGGCACATCAACGAGGGTTCGATCGAGGTTTGGGCGTGGTGGATGATGTTGATGACGAGGAGGAAGATGATGACAGTGACAATGAAGATATCATCGTCGAGAGGGAAAATGATCATGAGCATGATGAACTTACAATACCAAATGATGAAAGGTTTGTCGACGATATTATCGACATTGACGACTTGAATATTGACAATGACGGCGCCTCTGTTGGTGTGTCGGTTAGTGGCATGTCTAGAATGTCGAGAGTATCAACACGGAGCCAAGCGGAGGTAGAGCAGCTTGCTCGGGAACGAGTTGCTCGGCATTTAGAAGAACGAAAGAGAGCATCGGGAAAGAAGGGAGCATTCAAATCACGCAACACCAACAAGACATATGCGAAGGGCAGGCGAGTAGGTGGCAAGCCCGATGTTAGTGATTTTGAATTGTGATAAAGTAGTAAACTGGGAACTGCCATCGCTGAGACTTTTACTTTACATATGCACTATTTCTATGAAAAAATTGACAGTCACATATATTCAACTTTTCAATCGTCTATGGACTATCGCCCAATGTAGTCGCTTGCGTGAGTACGCCCGCTGCTCGCTGCTGGGGTCGTGGTTCCATAACCCTGGCCATTAACTCCTCAAACATGGTATGTGCCGCCGTAGCACATGCCTCGAGTTTGGATTGCATGTCGGCACGATTTTTGTCGTTGGATACATAATCATGTTTGAGGATATGTTCATACTCCTCAAGTTTCATCTGACGTGTATTGTAAACGTCGGCAACTGCCTGAGTAAATTCTTGTACGGATGTATCCAAGGAGCGTTGGAATTCATCAATCGCAGCCTCGAAGCGGGAGTAGGATGCATCACGACGAGAGCGTGCGGCGAGATAGGTGGGGACATCCGAACGTGCTGGCTCATGCTGAATGATAGTATCCCAATTCGGGTCATCATTTTCCTCGTTTTCATCGTCATTGCTCGTCCCTGCCCCATCATCGTTTGGTTTGACTGTATTATCCACCATCATTTTGCCAGCAGCATCGGACTCACGAAATGTTTCCTTGGGCTGAACCACCCTCATTAAAAGACTTGCGAACAATCCCTGTGCGGCACGAGCGCTCTCTTCTACTTTGGCCTGCAACATAACGCGTGTCTTTTCATTGTGAATATAATCATACTTTAAATTCTCCTCCAACTCGACAAGTCGGTCGGCACGATCATTGAGCACCAGCGTCACAACGTCGATAAGTCCTCCCATACTCTGTTTGAGTGATTCATGGAAAGTATCGAGATCTATGGCTAACCGCTCGTTCGCACCCTCGAGTCGAGACCGTGCAGCTAGGAAGTTGGGGACCTCGGTCCGCGCTGGCTCGTGCAGCATAATGCTGTTCCAATTGGGCTCGTAATCGATGGCGGGATGTCGCTCGCCGTCGTCATTGTCATTGTTGGTGGCGGCGTTGTTATTAGTCATCGTCGTCATCGTCGTGGAGTCCTCCGTTGTTCTCCTCGAGTTGCGTGAGTGAGGGGCGAGAGTTCGGGAAGACTCGGAAGGGGAGTGGGTTTATATAGAGTTCTACGTAAATAACTGTCAGCTCTTAGGAAAGGAAGATTAATGTTTAGTATCGTACTCCCCTACGAAGACTTGACCTTGTCACTGATATGACTTCCAGTCAACAGTTGCTCTTGGAACAACATACCGATCCTCTATTGAAAATGTACTCCAAAAGTCTCCTTCTGCTCTCAGGTACGGATGTACGTCAAGTAGAGCATCCACCAAGTCTGACCCCATCTTTTTACACCGTGCAATACTAAAGCCTCTTTCAGGGTCAGGGTTTGTCGCGCAGTCCTTGTACGGCAACTCCAACGTTAGACCAAGACAGTTGAAACGGTTCGAGACCTGAGTAGTTGCTTTATTCATATATTTCATTGCTAGTTCCACACTGGCTGGGGGTGGGTATCCAATCTCCTTCTGAACGTCGGGATTGTGTTGACGATAATGCTCAACGAAGTACCCGTACAGGTGCTCAATCCTATCACACCATACAGGAGTCATATTTGCCCCTGAGAAGAAACAGTATGGCAACTCCTCATCACTATGCACGTCAAGGAAAAAGTCGCACCCAGTCTGATCCATCTTTGATAACACGGCGACCACTTCCGGCGAACATTCCATCGTCGGTGCTTCGTAGTTGTTGCCAGGGATTGTACACCATTCTCTATTTAGATTCGCGCCAGCGGCATTTGTTCGTATATGACCACGAACGGAACCGTCAGGACACATATTTGGTATAATGTACAATCGATACTGCTCCAACACCTTCTCGATAGCATCGTCTACCTTTCTTTCCTTGTCTATACCAAACAAACGGTCCAAGAACCCCTCAGCAAAGAATTCAGCTTGAGTCTCTCCAGGATGCTGACGATGCTGTATCCAGGCGATCAGCTTTCCATTACCGATGGAGAGGCATTCCATCTCACGTCCATCGAGTGTTTGTCCCAACGATTCAATGACGGGGTCGTATTTACTACATTCACTCCCCCGCGTATTTATTAGTGCAGAACAATCAGAAATTAACTTTATGTGACGAGTATAGGTGTACGGTGGATAATATGAAAAGAATGTCGATCCATTCGTGGTGTGTACATGCTCCCATGTCAGTGCTCCATCGATATAGTCCGTTGTTAGATTGCGTTTCCATAAATCATCATCACAAGACTCAAAACTTCCTGTCGTGTAACAAATGGTCGTACCTGGCCATGCAGTAGGAAATGATGCATCTTTGGCATTGGCAATCACATATTTGACAATTATCGATTCGACTGCTGCTCCAGTGATCAACGCTTCACTGCCGCTAATGAACGATCGGAATGACCAGTATTGCATGTGAGATGTTTTTTCAAGCTCTGTGTAGACATCTGGTTTTATCCGAAGTGTTACGATGATCGAAGCGCTTTTTTTATCTGAGATCATAGGTTCCGACTGAGATACAAATTCTATGTTACCCCCGTCATGGGAGGCGGTGATGCTGATACTGAATTTCATATTGTTGGATTGTGGTGAGTTAATGATGGTATTGAGTATCCCTTTTTGCTAAATTAGCGGGAACACTTCCACCCACCCACCCACCACGCGTCGACCTCATAAGCTGTGGTAGGGGGCATTAAATCTAACCATGCCACCCAAGAAAAAAGCTAAACTGCCATCATCCAATGATCCCCATGAGTCCAATGAGCCCGAGGACCCTACCGAATTTATTGGTTATATCCGAAATGAATCAGGTAAGCGTTTCAGCGCAACAAATTGGAGCAAAGGAGAACATAACTCTGACATCGAGCAAAATGTTCGTGAAGTCCGTGCAATCTTGAAGATTAATGCCGAGATATTCGTCCGATGTATGGAATCTCGAGTTGAAAACTATAATACTGATGACGACGTGGAGGACTCTTGGGGTCCTACCTACAGTACAAGCTTTGGTGGTACAAGCAGTCGGTTACAACACAATAAGAAAAAGTTAAAACCTCTAACATTCAAAAGGTTTTATGAGAGTGAAGATGAGGATGATGCTCCCGCTGCAAAGAAAGAGCCTAAAACAACTCTAACATTCAAAAGGTCTGGTTATGATGTAGTAAAAGTACGTCAATGTCCAACGAATACTGACAAGACTGAAATAATTACATATCTAGGACGCGATCAAAAAATGTTCTCTATAAAATCTCTCTGTGAAATCCCCACTGGTCTCAATGATTTAGTTGTGACGAAACATCAAAAAGCCCCATACGAGGCTTTTATCGACTATAATGCTTTCTTCAGGACTGCTATCACGCTCCATGACGATATCCTCGAGCCATTCCTTGTCAAGTTGAAGCAACATTTGGAATCGATACAGGTATGTTTGGGGGAGATTGAATCTTGGTTACTAGAACCCAAGAGTAACATACAATTTCTGGAGGAGACATTTGGGAAGAAATTAGAAAGAGTACAACTTGGGCGAGACCAAGTTCTGACCACATACAGCGAATCTGGTAGATTTGAGAAAACTTTTACACTTGCAAAAGTTAGTGATCAACAGAAGCTTAAAAATTTTCTTGTATTCATGGGCAACTGAGCTGTTATTGTATGGTGTGGAAGATTAGACAAAGTAGTAGGTGTTTATAAAGTGGGGGTCGGGAGTGTAAGAAATTATCCAGAAGACAGGTGTGTATGATTATGTCCATTGTTCAGTTAGGGACTATAATCAATGTTTTTTTTTCCTGCTGTTTAGCTCGGCTATGATCGCTTGCGACTTCGCTAATTCCTTCCGCAGTCGATTAATTTCATTGTCCTCTCCTCTTGACAAAGATAACGAGCTCCGTATTCTCTTTCTTGACGACGCGATATCACTGTGATTCAACATTGGAGTCTCCCAATATGCAGCGAAAGCCTCGTCTCTCCTCGGCCAAAGAACCAGATTTGCACAACCTTCAGATGAGGACTGTCTCATATTGTCAACGTCATCACCGTGGCGAATCACGCTCGTGCCACGAACGAATCCCCTTAATGGCTTATAAATTGATGACGAATCTCCATCAGCTGCATTTTTTCTTCGATTCCTCGATGATGATAATGCAGATAGTGCAATCGAGTTACCCCCCTGAAGTATCAGATTCGATGTTGGCACGACAATGATAGACGTCACTGGAGGGGCTGACGACGTTGCAGCAACATTTGATCCTGCCTCCAAAGACGACGACGACCACGGTCGCAATACCTTGACACACGATCGCGCAAGCAAATCCCATACTCTAACAGTACCGTCATCTGAACCACTGGCTAGTAGAATTGACATATTTCCACCTACACCACTAACGCCTTGGCTTGTCAAGGAAGATTCCAAACTCGACGGATCGAGCAAAGCCAGGCAATTTATAGATTTCGTGTGACCCCTAAGTTCAGTAAGATAGCCGGTTGAGACGCCACTCGAAGCAACTATACCGCTTGCTGCGTTTGCGTATGCGAATGATCCTGCACCACCTCCACCACCATCCGATTCTGACGACATGCGTATAGCATACTCGCATAGATCTACAACATATATGGTCCCATCTACACCACCACAGTACAATCTACCACCATTAGGATAAGTAATGACCGTCCGTAATCCCGAAGGCAAACATATCCGTACCAATGTCCTACCATTCGTCCCTCCTCCACCATCACCAAGTTCCATCATAACAAGATTACGATCCAGCGATGATGATACTAGTCGTGTCGATCCACGTCCACTTCCTGGTAAGATACATAATGATGTTACTGGTAGATGATGCTCACTCCAAGTACGGAATGGACGTACTGCATTCATTGACTCAGTTGCAGCATCTCGATCAACTAAGTCAAGTAAGCACCATGCATTCACTACTCCATCTTCGCCTGCTGTATATAATGTACTTCCATCATCATTAGTATCAAATGAAACGCATGTAACTGATCGATAATGTGCCTTCCATGAACAGACGAGATTATCACCAGTTATATCTGTCCAATCCCATAATAGACATGTACCATCGGCACATCCTGCAACAAGATACCGTCCATCGGGTGATAGAGACATGGATTGTGAGGAGCGAGATAGTGCTCGAGGTGGACGGACCTTCCACCTCATTGCTTTGTTGTTGTCGCTACTGCAGTCACCACCACTGCTACTACTACCACCGCCGCCACTAATGAGAAAGATGTGCTCATCCTTGCTCATCCCTACACCTCCTCCACCCCCCGTCACTCCTGACGATCCACCGTGTCCAACGAAGAGTGCTCCATCATTACTACTATCACCAGCCCCAATACTATATGACGATGGGATACGGACCAAGCAACGTACTCCAAATGATGATACATTCTTCGTCCCACCAGTACCACCCACAACGACACGTAACGGATGAACACATGTGACATTACTACCAGTGTATGGACATATTGTTTGTATTGGATCACGACCGTGCGGACCTGTGGATGAGGCAGACAAGGAAAGTGGACGGTCGGATATCACGTAGAGGAGGTATGGTCGATGAGTATGGGCGGTATTGGTGGTGGTACTATTGCTGCCGCCGAGGTTCGTCATCTTCTCATTCCTTCTTGTGGTTCATCTTTCGTTCCCGCCAAGGGCTGGCTGAGGTCCGGGTGCGGTGGGAGCAAACGAAAATGATGCGTGTTGGCATTCTAGGAACAGCCGATATTGCAAAGAAGAATGTTCGGGCTATACACCTCTCTCAATACACAAGATGTGTTGCAATTGCAGGACGTGATCCACAGAAACTTCAACGCTGG
>Ga0247843_1005522_pt1 | contig 17491 bp, 16 predicted proteins | sample LaCruzMarch2017__FD_192420 | JGI IMG/M metagenome (GOLD analysis project Ga0247843, IMG submission 192420) | Freshwater microbial communities from meromictic Lake La Cruz, Castile-La Mancha, Spain - LaCruzMarch2017_8m | ecosystem: Environmental > Aquatic > Freshwater > Lake | place: Spain... | reverse complement strand
TTTTATATTTTATATTTTATATTTTATATTTTATATTTTATATTTTATATTTTATTTTGAAGTTATACAATTAGTATCATCGTTTTCATCTTCTGAATAACTATATAATTCATAACTTAATTCTGAATCGAATTCATACTTTTCCTCATTTTCTGAATTGTTATTATGTAATAGTTTATTTAATAATTCGCTTGCTTTATTAATATCAATACTTGAATTAGTATCGTTATTTTCATTGCTTTCATTGCTTTCATTGCTTTCATTGCTTTCATTGCTTTCATTGTTTGTATCATCTTTGCTAAATTCAATACTTTCATTTAGATCAAAAAATTTATTAAAAATATCTATCTCTAGGTTAATAAATTGCTCTTTATTTCTTAAAAAAAATATACATTTGTTATTTACATTTAACTTTATAGAATTATTTTTTAGAATGGCATGTTGATTAAATTTTTTAATGTTTGTATCTTCTTTCGACCATAATTCAATACACTTATCATCCAAATTCCACGAGTATATTTTTTTAAAATTAGTTGAAGTTTTATAACCACATTTTTTGTAAATATTTTCTTCAGTAACATTTTTCACTTTTAATAGTTTAAAACTTGTATCTTTTAATGTAATACAAGATAACATTTATTGATAGTTATTAGTTAATAAATATATAATATATTGTTTAAGTTTTTATAAAATATATAATAAGTTCTAATTAAATAATAATTTTTTTATTAATATACAAATCAGATGGTCATATATATTATAAAATGGACTATTATATATGTTGTATTAATTTTTTTATTACATAATTTATATTTATTTTTTCAAAATAATCTTACATCGACAATAATTAAAGACTATTATAATACCTACAATACTGATCACACTAATAATACACAATTAAATAATATTAAAAATAGAAAAACTACACTGCTTTCAAATAAATCCCATATTGGTAGCACCGGTTTAGAAGAACTAAATAAGTTTGATGTAGTTACTAATTATGAATTTATTAATAGTGAATTGACTAATAGTGGATTAACTAATAGTGGATTAACTAATTATAATAATGGATTAATTAATAATGAATTAACTAATAGTATGAAATCCGAACTCAATGATTTTTTTAATAAATTAAAACTATAATCTATAATCTATAATCTATTTATATTAAAAATTGAAAAATTTATTTAAATATTTATTGTATAATTAATATATTATGTTAGAAAAAAACAAATTCGGCAAACATAAAAATATGGAAACTTCCCCTTCTTTAACTATATTTAATGATTTTAAATTTATATCCAACAAATTTCCAATAGTTAATTATATAAATAATCTCAATAATACTAAACATTTTAATGTAGTTAATTTAGTATCTAATGCCAACTACTACGTTTTGAAACCTAAAGGGCGCAAATCTTATTTATGGTTCACATATTATAAGAAAGATTTATTGTGTTTGCTATTGTTTATAAATAATAAAAATTTGGACGACGAGTCAAACGAATTTTATAAATTTGACATTGCTTATGATAATACATTATGTTATAATAATGTATTATTAGTTGGAACATATTTTTACAAATATAACTCAAAAAATTTATGTACTAACAAAAATACCAAGTTTAATAACATTTGTCATTATTTCATACTTGATAACGTCTTAAATTATAATCTGTATAATAATGTCTTGAATACATATTCGAATAGCAATTTTATATTTAAATTAAATATTTGTAAAACCGTTTTACAATATATAGTAAATAGTTGCTATAATATATATTTAGGAATAATTTTAGATAATTACGATACATTATTCAAAATAATATATAAATTAGACTATGAAATATATTGTATTTCATGTTATAATAGCAATAAATATTTAGGAAATTTTATTATAAATAATAAATTATTGAATAATAATGAAAAAAATTATGGTTATAACTTTAAAATTACTGCGTCTATAACCCAAGATATATACAATTTATTTATTTTAGAAAACAATAAAGAAACTTTTTATGATTATGCGTTAATTGATAGTTATAAAACCAGCGTTTTTATGAATAGTTTATTTAGAAAAATAAAAGAAAATAAAAATCTTGATTTATTGGAAGAAAGTGATTCTGAAGAAGAATTTGAAAATACTAATTTAGAAAAATATACCAATTTGAAAAAATCATATATTATTGAATGTGTTTATAATAAAAAATTTAAAAAGTGGATTCCAAAGAATTTAGCAAAAAATAATTATATAATTGATAAAAATAAAATTAATTTAATTGTTTATAAAAATAAAATATATTTATAATGTATAAAAAATGTTGTCTCTATTAGAAGGTTTGTTTATTCAAGAAGGCGGTCAGCAGCAGCACCAGCAGCAGCACCAGCAGCAGCAGAACACCACGGGAGGTAGACGGCGCAGAAGCAGAGGAACAAAGAGAAGAAGAGGAAGGGGCAAAAGCAGACGTACCCGCAGACACTAAATTACTATAATAGTTGGTTGATTTAGTCAATGTAAAATAATACTTTTTTTTTATTTTATTTTATTTTTATTTTATTTTGTTTTGCAATAAAATAAAATAAATTTATAATTATATAAGCATAACATGTTAGGAGGTTACAGATATAAAGGGTCTTTTACCAGAAGAAAAAGAAAAGTAGCAGGAAAAAAATACAAAAAATCACACCGAGTTAAATATAGATAAAAATTAATAAAAATTAATAAATAAAAAAATAATAAAAAATAATACAATAATAGATCTTTATCTTTATAATTGAATTAAACACTTAGACTCTGATGGTATTGTATTTACTACATCATTTTTATTGTTTTTCCGCGATTTATATAATAAGTAATTCCAAAAAGTAGGACTACATTTATTATTTATAATGTTAAATATTAATTCTTCTTCAATAGTCAAAACAGAAATTTTTTCTACATTGTTTTTTGTTATGTTGAGAGATTTTAAGTGTTTAATATACTGATTATAATTTTCTTGATTTGTGCGGATTATTTTATAATTTTTTTCATTATAAAATGCTCGTCGTTTAGCAAATTGATTCAAGAATACATCGTGGTTATCTATTAAGTCTATTATTAATGGTTTAGTGTGCTTTTCTCTCAAGATTCTACCCACTGCTTGAATAATATCAGGTTTTGGACTTGCTAAAAATAAACTTGTTAAAGATTTAATATCTAATGCTTCAGCAGCCATGCTAAATGTGGCCAAAATGATTTTTTTTGACTCACTTTTTTTTAAATCTTCTTCTTTCATTCCGCCAATATAATATCCTACTGAAGCAAAATTTTTATAGCATAACGCTTTATATAAATAGTTGAGCAAATTTTTTGTTTGTGCTAAAACAATAAATTGTTGATCTGGATTTATAAACATTTCACTTTCTAAAATATGTATAATGAAATCACTGCGTAAATTAAAATTTGAAATTTTACTGACCATTGTGCTATATTTTACTTGCCCCCTAAAGTCGCGTTCCACCTCATTATATTCATTGTCTTGAACTATAAAATCAATTGCTTTTACTAAGACATCATCTTGAGAACTATTTTTAGGATGTTTATAACATATATCGCCCAGATACATTTTGAATACATTTGTCAATCCATCTTTTCTTTCCATTGTAGCACTTAGTCCGAGTCCATATAATGTATTACATTTTTTTAGACAATTACTAAACACTTCACTTGACATATGATGACATTCATCATACAAACTCAGTCCAAAACTGTCAAATAATGATTCGTGATAATTTTTCATACTTACACTTTGTATCATTGCTAACACAATATCTTTATTTTCAATATCAACTGTCTGACCTTGTATAGAACCAATACGAGCTCCTGGTAAATATTCATCAATTCTCTCTATCCATTGATTTTTTAGGAAAGATTTATGAACGAAAATAATTGTTTTTTTTTTTAGAACTTCTATAATTTTGAGTCCTAGCACGGTTTTACCAGCACCAGTCCATAATTCAATTAGAGATGTACCATTGCCCTTATTAATGTTGTCTGGGGTCCCAAAATCAATTGCTTTTAAGTATTCGTTTAGAACTTTTGTTTGATAATCTCTCAATTGTCCATTAAAAGTTAGATTTATAGATTCTCCAAAAGTAATTTTTAATAATTTAGGATAACCAAACATTTTAATACCCCAACATCTTGGGACATATAATTTTTTTTCTGACTCTTGATACATTGGAAAAGACTTCGCTTCACTATAGGAAGTTTGAGTAAAAGGTTTAACAGTTAATTCGCTTTTAATAAACTCTATTATTTTAGGAGTCAAACAAACTTTATATAGCGTGTATCCTTTATTTCCTAAATAACTATTTAACCCGTTTTTTTTTAAAATTTCTATAAGTTGCTCTAATTCTATATATGTGTCTCTATTTTTAGGAGTAATTTTTTTACTTAGCATTTTAAATTATAATTAGTAAAAAAATATATTGAAGTATTTTTATCAATTTAAGTTTTTAATATTATTAATAATATTTTTAATAATAATATTTTAATATTTTTAATAAAATATTTCATTATACTATAATGAATTCTGTAAATAACATATCCAATAATTTTAAAAAATTAAAAAATATGACTGCTTATGAAATAATTTTTGTGGTAGTTATTTTATTATATTTACTAAGTAATGTATCCACCCCATATGCTTTAGCACCATACATAAATAATACATACACCTACTTCTCTCTTATTGCTATTGTATTATTCTTATTTTTAAAGACTAATCCTTTAATTGCTATATTTTTTGGAATAGCAGCAGCAATATTTATATCACGATCAAGCAAAGTAGATCATAAAGTAATGGCACCAAGTAGTCATAATAAATCAATAAATATGATAAATCTAAATAATACTATGAAAGCAATTTCATTAGAAGAAGAATTAATAAGTGTGATTCAAAAACAACCAGATAATATTTTGAATACTAATAGTTATCATCCTGTATCTTGCGAAACACATAACGCATCATCTATTTAGTTATTTTTAACCTCCTCATTAGTGGTATAGTAGTTGGAATAGAACTTCTAATAGTTGTAGCAACAGTGGTTTTGGTTTGGTTAATAGTGTTAGGAAAATGGTTCGTTAAAACATACCCAATAAAAAGAACTACAGCAAGTATTAATATACTAATTACTATATGAGATACCACATCATTATACATATTAGGAGGTGAAATCACAGGAGTTGTAGTACTTGAAGCAGGACCACCTGATGTGGTTGTAGATTCATCAGGAGACCCGTTTCCTGCTGTACTATCGGAAGGATTACACGTTATATATAAGTCATCGCGCGGACCGGTATTTAAGCTGGTATTTAACTTTTGCATTAAACTATCAGTATCACTATAAATTTCTGTAAATTTTGTTACTTCTACAGGATCATTTAGTCTAAATAAACTTGTAAAACTTTGGTTTTTCAATAGTGTTTCTAGGTTATCATTTATATTTATACCTGCAGTCGGATATTTTATTTTATAATATGCTGCTACACTATTAGAAGCTCTGCTATTATAATCATTTATTCTAATGAATTCTGAAGAATTATTACCATATTTACGCCTTATAAATTCCATAAACTGTAACCATTCGTTATCTTTTTCATTTGTAGTAGTCATTTAATATATATATTAGTTATTTTTAATTTTTAATTTTTAATTTTTAATACACATAATTATTTTAGTTATTTTAGTTATTTTATAGGTTTATAATAATAATAATAATAATAATAATATAATAATATAAATATTATAATATTATTATGGAATCAACATTAAATAATCAAACTATGGCAAAATTAGTGTTAAAAATATATATTAGAGTATTATTGTATGTAAGCAATGACTTAAATAATAATAAAATAAACACATTTTTAGTATATTTAAATGATCTGGTTTCGCAGAATAAAGCACGCGAAGGGCAAGACGACGATTTTAAATCAATAGATCAAATATATATTGAGAGTATTGCTAACAAAAATTTATTAAAATATGAAAAAAAATGCAAAAAAAATGAACTAGAAGCTGAACCACCAGAACCTAAACCACCAGGAACTAAACCACCAGGAACTAAACCACCAGGAACTAAACCACCAGAAGGAGCAGCACCGGCAGAAGAAGCAGACGCAGCAGTAGCACAAGCAGACGCAGCAGTAGCACAAGCAAAAGCAAAAGCAGAAGCAGCAGTAGCAGATGCAGCAGAAGCAGAAGCAGCAAAAGCAGCACTAGCACAAGCACTAGTACAAGCAGAAGCAGCACAAGCACAAGCAGAAGCAGAACAAGCACTAGCACTAGCACAAGCAGAAGCAGTAGCAGCAGGAGAAGCAGGAGAAGCAGGAGAAGCAGGAGAAGTAGCAAAAGCAGGAGAAGCAGGAGAAGTAGCAAAAGCAGCAGAAGCAGGAGAAGCAGGAGAAGCAGGAGAAGTAGCAAAAGCAGCAGAAGCAGCAGAAGCAGAAGCAGAAGCAGAAGCAGAAGCAGAAGCAGAAGCAGAAGCAGAAGCAGAAGCAGAAGCGGGAGCAGGAGCAGGACCAGACGCAGTAGCAGCACCAAAAATAGGAGAAGGTCTTGAAGCACAAAAAAAAGAATTAGAAGGACAAATATCTACTATTAATTCTAAACTTTTGAAGAGTAAAAAGCAATTAGAAAGCACTAATCTTATAAGAGTACGAAAACTCTACAAGGAAAGATTAAATGTAATTGAAAAAAATTTAGCAATACGAGACCAAGCAAAAGAAACTGGGGATGCACCAAAACAAGCACCAGCACCAATAGCAGCAGCAGCAATAGAACCAGCACCAATAGCATTAAAAAAAGTAAAATTTGACGCGAATAGCGCCGCTGGAAAAACAAGAACACCAAAACGAAAATAAAACCCAATACCAATAGTTCATGATAGTACTAATAAGGATAATGTATTAGATATTTTTGGGACAGCGTTAATTAGGGAACTTGTTGGTATTCCCAACTCATTTGCGGAGTGGTATTTGTCTAAAGAAAATACAACAAACAAAAATAACTCTTATTTTAAAAAATTGATATTTATTTTAAAATAATGAGTTATAGACAAATTAATAATATTAGTTAATAGTTCATAGTTATTAACAATGAACAAATTCAAATCTTTTAGGTTATATGATTATAATGTATATGATGGTATTAGTAAGCATACACAAGAAAAGAATAAATATTCACAAGACTCATTAAATCATTATAAAGACAATAAAAAATTTATTATTCAAGCATTTGGTATTAATGATTCTAATAGAACCGCATCGCTATTAATAGAAGATTTTTATCCATATTTCTACATAATGGTAGACGAATTATGGAACGAGCAAAGAAATACCTTATTTCTCGCACATATAAAGAAAAAAATAGGATATTACTATGAAGATAGTATTGTAGGTTTCAAAATTGTAAAAAGGCAAAAACTATACGGGTTTGATAATAAAAAATTACACAATTTCATTAAAATTTCATTTACAAATAGTAATTCTTATAACAAAGTAAAAAAATTATTTTATACAGATAGTAATGATAAATATACAGGTTTTGAAAGAACACTAAATGATGAAGGATATATATACAATGATGATTGTGGAACAACAAATTGTTATCTCTATGAAGCAGATATTCCTCCATTATTAAAATTCTTTCATAAAAAACAAATTAATCCAAGTGGATGGATTAAAATGCCATCAAATAAAGTAATAAAAATTAATAATAAAACAACACATTGTGCTTATGAATATTCAGTAAAATATGATGATATTTATTCATATAAAGAAAAAGAGACCCTGGTAAAATATAATATTTGTAGTTTTGATATTGAAGCAAGTAGTAGTCATGGTGATTTTCCCGTTCCTATTAAAAATTACAAGAAATTAGCCACAAATATACTAGAAAATTATAATTCGCGTTCAAGCGAATATAAAGAGAACTATACTATTAACACGTTAAAGCAAGAAGTATTAAGTGCTTTTGATTTAGTAAATAATAAACTATCACATATTTCAAAAGTGTATCCAAAAACTAAAAACATTGATACTTATAATATTGAAAATTTAATTGAAAACTTAGCAACTTATATTCCAGCTAATTTCAAAAAAAAAACTTCAGAAGAGTTTGCTGATTTAAATGAAACCGATTCAGAAGGCGAAGGCGAAGGCGAAGACGAAGAGGATGAAGATACTAATGATTCAACACCAGAATTAAATCCAGAATTAAATACGAGCAATTTTAAACGCAAAAAGAAGGTGAAACTATATAATAAAAAAGATGCTTCATTATTAGAATTGATCAAAGATGAGAAATGTGAATATAACACAAAACTATACGAATTAACAGAAGCATTTACTAATACTGGATTTCCAGAATTGGAAGGCGATATTATTACTTTTATTGGACTAAGTTTTATTAATTATACAGAATCAAAACCTTATAAGCGTATAATTATAGTCAAGGGAGGATGTAAAATCCCAGACAAATATTTATTATGGGTTCAAGAAAATAATGTAATTGTATTAGAGCGTAATACTGAAAAAGAGGTTTTATTAACATTTACTAAACTTATTATTAGTGAAAATCCACATATTATTACTGGATATAACATTACCGGATTCGACTTTGAATTTATGTATAATAGATCAAAAGAATTAAATTGTGTCAGCGAATTCTTAAAACTTTCACGCAATAAAGAGGAAGTATGTATTTCTAAAGATTGGCGCACAAATGCTGAAAATATTGAAACAAACAAAATCATTTTAGCAAGCGGAGAATATAATTTAAAATTTATTAAAATGCCTGGTCGCATTATTATTGATATGTGTGTAATTTTTAGAAAGGAATTTACACTAAGTTCAAATAAATTAGATTTTACATCAAGTTATTTTATTAGTGATAATGTTAATAGTATTAGTATTAACCTTGAAAATAACACTACTAAAATTTATAGCAAAAATTTAACAGGCATTTCAGTTGGTAGTTTTATTAAATTTGACGAATTAGGATTTAGTAGTAATTTATACAAAAAAGGCAAAAAATTTGAAATTAGTGAAATCAATAACGAAGAACATTCATTTGTTATAAATAGTGTTGAAGAGTTAGATTTGGCAAACTATAAATATAATTGGGGTCTAGCAAAAGACGATGTTTCTCCACAAGAAATATTTGCCTTAGCCAACGGAACAGATTATGACAGATGGACTGTTGGTAAATATTGTCTTGCGGATTGTGATAATGTAATTTGGTTATTATTAAAAGTAGATGTTATTACAGATAAAGTTGAAATGTCTAATTTATGTGATGTCCCGTTAAGTTTCTTATTATTACGAGGTCAAGGTATTAAATTACATAGTTATATTTCTAAAAAATGTGGTGAAAAAAATACATTGATGCCTGTAGTAAAAAAACAGAAAACTGGCGGTGGTTATGAAGGTGCGCATGTCTTTACGCCTAAAACAGGAATTTATTTAGAAGATCCTGTTGCCTGTGTTGATTATAGTTCTCTGTATCCATCTTCTATTATTTCCGAAAATTTATCACACGACAGCAAAGTATGGACAAAAGAATATGATTTAAGTAATAATCTTATTAATGAAACCGGAGAAAAAGACGAGCATAACAATTATAAATATGATAATTTATATACTATGGGTTATAATTATGTGGATGTAAAATTTGATACTTATAAGTTTAAAAGGCTTACACCTAAAGCAGCTGCTAAAAAAGTAATTAACGGTTATAAAATTTGTAGATTTGCGCAATTTCCAGAAGGCAAGGCAATTATGCCTTCAATTTTAGAAGAATTGCTTGCCGCGCGGAAAGCAACTCGAAAACTTATTTTATCAGAAACAGATGACTTTATGAAAAATGTGTTGGATAAGCGTCAATTAAGTATTAAAGTAACCGCGAATTCATTATATGGTCAAATGGGAGCAATAACTAGTGCTTTTTATGAATCGGATGTCGCAGCATCAACAACCGCAATTGGTCGTAAATTATTATTTTATGGTCGTTCAATTATTGAGGAATGTTATAATAATATAGTTATTAAAGTATCTGATGGTTCGTTGGTAAACGTTAAAGCAGAATGTGTATATGGTGATACAGATTCCGTATTCTTCAAATTTAATTTGCGCAATCCAGATACAAATGAAAAAATATTAAATAAGCAAGCATTAATATATACTATTGAATTGGCCAAGCAAGCAGGAGAATTGGCAAGTTCTTTCTTGAAAAAACCGCACGATTTAGAGTATGAAAAAACATTTTATCCGTGGATATTATTATCTAAAAAGCGTTATGTTGGTATTTTATATGAAAATAATCCAGACAAAGGAAAAATGAAATATATGGGTATTGTATTAAAACGCAGGGATAATGCGCCTATTGTAAAAGATATTTATGGTGGCATTGTAAATATTATTATGCAAGAAAAAAGTATGGTAAAAGCGATCAAGTTCTTAAATGAATGTATAGAAAAATTAATAGCCGGTAATTATGTAATAGATAAATTATTAGTAACTAAATCATTACGTGGATATTATAAAAACCCAAAACAAATTGCTCATAAAGTATTAGCAGAGCGTATTGGATTACGGGATTCGGGCAATAAACCGGCATCAGGAGACAGAATTTACTACGCGTATATTAAAAATACTAATAAAAAAGCACTTCAGGGTGAAAAAATAGAAACGCCGGATTTCATTAAACAAAATAAACTAGAACTTGATTACAATCATTATATTAGTAATCAAATAATGAAACCATTATTACAACTGTTTGCCTTAAATTTAGAAAATATGAGTGAGTTTAAAAAAAAACGAGGACTAACATTACAATCGTGGCATAATGAATTAGCAAAATTACGCGAAAAATGGATCGAACCGGAAAAATATGAGAAAAAAGTAGAAGAATTAAAATGTAAAGAGGTTAAGAGTTTATTATTTGATAAATATTTAAAAGAATGTAAATAACCTACTAAGTCATTAATATAATATTAGTCATTATTATATTATTAGTATAATATAATGGTGAATAAAATAACATATAAGAATTTAAAAACTTATTCTTATAATTTTAATAAAAAAAAAACTAATAAAGTTCTTAAAAATGTAAATACTAAATCGCATTTCAAAAATTTAGTACTTAAAAGCGATTACCAACAAAATAAAAAGCAAGTTTTCAAAAAAGTTATAGATGTTGAAGCAAATATAGCGGACCAGAAAGAGAGTGGTCGATGTTGGTTATTTGCTTTTTTAAATATTATACGTTTTAAAATGATAAAAAAATACAATTTACTACCTAGTTTTGAATTTTCTCAAGTTTATTTATTTTTTTATGACAAATTAGAAAAAGCCAATTATTATTTAAATTTTATAATAGAAAATATTTCTGTTAATTTAGAAACGTTAAACTATAATACTGATACGCTAAAATCAATACATATGTTACAAACTTTAACTGATGATGGTGGGCATTGGAATGTTTTTGTAAATTTAATTGAAAAATATGGAATAATACCCAAATCAAATATGGATGAGAATTTTCATAGTTCTAATTCAAAAGAATTGGGAGTATTTTATAATGATTTTTTACGAAAATGTGCTCATAAAATAAAAACAACACCTAAAATTGAACTATCAAAAAATAAGCAAAAAATGTTAGATGAAATGTTATCTAAATGTTATAAAATATTGGTTTTATTTTTAGGAGAACCGCCTACTTTAATAACATGGGAATATTATGAAAAAAATAGCAAAAATAGCAAACATAGCAAAAATAGCAATTCACAATCTTTAACGGCAAAATCAATAGCAAAATCAATAGTAAATATTACTCCATTAGAATTTTATAAAAAATATGTTCCATATAATGCTAAAGACAAAATATCTTTAATTAATTATCCTTGTAAGCAAATCCCTTTTTATAAACAATACAATGTAGAAATGGCTTTTAATATAGTTGGCACAAATGAACAAAATCTTATAAATGTTCCCATAGAAATAATGAAAGAAGCTGTTAAAAAATCTATAGACAATGAAGAAGCAGTGTGGGTAGGAATAGATGTTGATAAATATATTTCAATAGAAGATGGATTTTTAGACAAAGATGCTTTTGATTATGAAAATGTATTTGATTTTACTAATACTATGAATAAATGCGATGCCTTAAATTATAGGCAAAGTGGTCCAAATCATTCTCTAATAATTAAAGGTTATAATTTTGAAAATTCAAAAACAAATGGATTTTTGGTAGAAAATTCTTGGGGAGAAAAATCTGGTTTTGAAGGAAATTTTTATATGGCAAATTCTTGGTTTGAAGATTATACATATCAGATTATAGTAGATAAAAAATGTGTTTCACAAAAAATATTAAATGTATTAAAGCAAAAACCTATTGTATTACCTTATTGGACTCCTTTTGGATCGGTAACAGGTTATAGATGATTTTCATAGAAAAAATAAAATAAATGATGCGTTAAAATTTTAAATGTCTTCAAATTCATAAACTGCGTTCATCATTTCAACTAATTCCTTTATTGTATTTTTAAGTTCTTTAATATCATTTTTTATTTCATGTATTTCATTTTCTATAAAAAATGTTGTTTCAGTTTTTCTTATAACGTTACAGTTCTTAGTATTATTTTCTCGTTTTTTTATTGTTTCTAGTATTTGGAATCTATCTAATTTTGTTATTTCTATTATTTTTTCAATAGATACATTATCACAATGCAGTTTATATGCAATTTGTTGGCGTCTACTATTTATTCCGCCTATAGTTCTATTGTGTGTTTTTGCTATGAATTCTATATCTATATTTTTCTTCAACTCTTCTAATAATATTTTCTCTTCATCATCATTCCATTTTTTTCCTATATTAGAAGGATATTCTTTATCTGGATTTTGTGATTTTAACATTTTCAACATAGGACTTTCCATTTTGTATGACAATTATAAATAATTTTTAAACTATTTTTCAATGTTATTAACAATGATAAATTTTAAATAATAAATATAAAATATTATTTAAAATTTAACTACAAACTACTATATATTTAAAGATGGATACTTTAACAAACGCCATTAATATTCTTAATATTAATAATACAAATGAAGAATGTATGATATGTAGAGATGAATTAGTTTGTAGTCAGTGCTATACTTTGCCTGAATGTAATCATACTTATCATACCAATTGTTTAGTTAGTTGGTTTAGAAATGGAGATTCACGTTGTCCATATTGTGGAAATAAAGGTATTAATAATAAAGACATTGAATTATCACGAAAAGGTCATAATAGATATTATAATACGCATTATGAAACACAAACTTTAGCAGATATAAAAAAAAATATATATTTAAAAAAATATGATACTAATAAAAGATGTCTCCAAGTACGTAAGCAATTTGAAAAAATTAAAGCATTAGAAGAAACTTATAAAACCGAGTGTGAAAAATTGAGAACTTATAAACAATCTCTGAATGAAACACCGGCATTATATAGTGAAGCAAAAAAAAATATGTTAACACATAGAAGTAAAAAATGGAAAATAACTAAACAAATTAGAATAGAAAAATTTAAAATAGTAAATAATAGCTATATTATTCCTTTAATAATACCGATGAGTGTCTCGATATAATAGCATTATTAGCGTAAAAATAATCCAAATTCATATGTATTTTGTTCGCTTCTGTTAGTATTAGTATCGTCATTTGTATCACTAGTACTATGTGTGTTATCTCTATTTGTTAATAGATTTTCAATATGTAAAGCTAAATAAAATCTAAACTCATTGCTATATAAAAATAATTTCTTAGCGTTGGCCGGATTTATATAACTAATAAGTTTAGAATTTGTTAAAATATTATATCTACATACAGGACAAGTTTGATGTTGATATAACCAATTTGTGACTGCGTGTGTGTTAAAAATATGTCCGCAATTTTTTATTATTGTTACTTGATCATTGCTTGAAAATTCTTCTTGTGTTATTGGGCAAGTTTCGTTCAAAGGAAGTGCTATACAGCAATAGTGTATTTGTGCCGTGCTTATTTTAATAAGCGCTTTCATATTTACAATTGAAAGATTTTCATAATCTTCCAAAGTATAATTTAATAAATAAGCATTCTGTGTATTTGTATTATTATTAGTAATATTATCACTATTACTATTACTATTATTACTATTATTACTATTATTACTATTATTACTATTATTACTATTATTACTATTATTACTAGTATTCAAATAATTGTTGTAGCAATAATAATTATTTAATAATACTGTCATTATATTGTTATTAGCACTATTCAAATAGTTATTAGCACTATTCAAGTAGTTAATACTATTATTATAAGAATTAATGTAATTATTAGTATTACGCAAAATATTATGTAAAAGTATTTCATTGGTATTTGTATTTGTATTTGTATTGGTATCCATATTATAATAATAATAATTTATTACATTTTTAATACATTTTTATATATTATAATTTATATATTATAATTTATATATTTAAATATATTGCTATAAATAATCTAGTGTAAAAATATGGCAAATATTGATTATAAATATTTGCTATTAAATAATTTATTAAATAAATATAACAATAAAGGTTTAACCGGACTATGTAATTTAGGAAATACATGTTATATAAATTCTTGCTTACAAATTTTATCACATTGTTATGAATTACATGAGGTTATTAATATATTAAATAATAATAACACGCTAAATAATAATACAATAAATAACAGTAATTTAATTTTACACGAATGGCGAGATTTAAAAGATTTGATGTGGTCTAAAAACTGTATAATTAGTCCAAATAGATTTTTAAATGCTATTCATAATATATCCAAAATTAAAGATCGAGAATTGTTTTCTGGTTATGCTCAAAATGATTTGCCAGAATTTCTAATTTTTTTATTTGATTGCTTTCATGAAGCATTAGAGAGAAAGGTAGATATTAGAATAAATGGAACATCCGAAAATAATATAGATGAACTTGCCAAGAAATGTTATACAATGATTAAAAATATGTATTCTAATAATTATTCAGAAATGCTAGATTTATTTTTTGGAATTCATGTATCATTAATTATATCAAATAATGAGTCAAATAATGAGTCAAATAATGAGTCAAATAATGAGTCAAATGAAATTATGAGTGTTACACCAGAACCTTTTAGTATAATTAATTTACCAATACCATATAGTAGTAACAATAATCAAGAATTTAGTATTTATGACTGTTTTAATTTATATACACACTTTGAATTTTTAGAAGGTGAAAATGCTTGGTTTAATGAAACAACAAATACTAAAGAAAGTGTTAACAAGTGTATAAAGTTTTGGAGCTTACCAAATATATTAATAGTTGATTTTAAAAGATTTGATAATGCTAATAAAAAACTAAATAATATAATTAGAACTCCGCTATTAGGACTAGATTTAAGTAAATATGTTGTGGGGTATAATAGAGACAAATATAAATATGAATTGTTTGGAATATGTAATCATAATGGAGAATGTTTAGGCGGTCATTATACTGCTTATGTTAAAAATTCTAATCAAAAATGGTATCATTATAATGATACAACTGTTGAGGAAATTAACGAATCACAATTAATAACTTCAAAAGGGTATTGTTATTTTTATAGAAAATTATTGTAGATTATTTGATTATTTGATTATTTGATTATTTGATTATTTGATTATTTGATTATTTGATTATTTGATTAGTATCCTTATAATATTATATTATTTATATATAATATTATGTCATTATTTAATAATATAACACAAGATTTTTATGATAATTTAAATAATTTAGGCACTAATCCTTTTGTATTAGTAGTGTTAATTATTATCATTATTGTTTATTATATAATATTTTCATTTTTAGGAAAATCGTGGGATAATGACAATGACGAACCATCTGGAACATTTGTAATATTTGAAGCATTATTGTGGGGACTATTTATTCTGTTAATTTTTGTAAATGGTTTATCTTATTTTTTAAATATTGATGTTATTACCGAAGTTAAAATATCTTTTCACCAGAACCAGAAATTAATATTAAAACAGCAACAAACGAAACAACCGTTCAAACAGACAATAACGAGGTTTATCATATTCCCGGAAATAGATTTACATATCATGATGCTAAAGCAGTATGTAAGGCATTTGATGGCGAAGTTGCCAGTTTTAATCAATTAAATGACGCACATAAAAAAGGCGCGAGTTGGTGTAGTTATGGTTGGACCAAGGATCAATTAGGACTTTATCCTACAAGTCAAAGCGATTGGACAAAATTACAAGAAAAAGAAGGTCATAAGTATGACTGTGGATTACCGGGTATAAATGGCGGTTATGTTCCAAATCCACATACAAAGTTAGGTGCTAATTGTTATGGAGTAAAACCAAAACAAAGTGAATTAGAAAAACAATACTTAAATAAAGATTTATATCCAAAAACTCTTAAAGAACAATTGTTTGAACAACGTGTCAAATTTTGGAAAGATAGAATAAGTAATATTTTAATAAGTCCATTTAACAATAGTGCTTGGTTTAAAGTAGAGTGAGCAACAAACTATTATATTACATTTTTCGTGTAAATTTTTTGTATCTCGGTTGTCGTTTTTTTGTCTGTTTTTTTTCAGAACTATCAATTACCCTATAAAATTCAGAAAATGTTTTGTTGCTTATTACTGTTTTATCTTTCATACTATCTAAATTAGAATTGGGGTCCCTATATTTGTTATGTCGTTTTGAAGAATTATCTAAATCTTCAAAATTAAAACCGGGCAACAATGCTAAATTAGAGAGATGGTGGTTTTTTTTATCTAAATCATCTAATAATTTCAACATTTTATAATCTTTTTATATATAATTTTATTAAAGATTTAAATAGTAGTGTATTTTAAGTATTATAATTATTATAATCTTAATAATAATAATAGTTGTATTTATGAGTGATCAAGAGTTTTATTGTAAACACGTCTAATATTTTTACTAATAGTATGTGTCCTTTTTGATTTTATAAATTCAATAAGTTCATCTTTTATTGAACCTGAGTCGTAATTTTCAAAAAATTCTTCAAAACATTGCTCTAAAAATTTAAGACTTAACGGATTGGTTTGTTTTTGTTCAATAAAACTCAATTTTCCGTCGCTAATATTTATATTAGGATAGTTAGCATTTTTTGAATCATAATAGGATATAATATTTTTTGTTAAACTGTTCTTTTCATCTCTAAATTTCGCAATTTGATTATTTAATTTTTTATGTTGGTTGTCTAAGACCACCCATTTTTTTATGCTATCTTCAATATTCATATACTTATTTTTATTTACTTATTTTTATTTACTTATTTTTATTTACTTATTTTTATTTACTTATTTTTATTTACTTATTTTTATTTACTTATTTTTATTTACTTATTT
>Ga0247843_1005520_pt1 | contig 17498 bp, 4 predicted proteins | sample LaCruzMarch2017__FD_192420 | JGI IMG/M metagenome (GOLD analysis project Ga0247843, IMG submission 192420) | Freshwater microbial communities from meromictic Lake La Cruz, Castile-La Mancha, Spain - LaCruzMarch2017_8m | ecosystem: Environmental > Aquatic > Freshwater > Lake | place: Spain... | reverse complement strand
TTCCCTGCTGCAACTGACCGACGTGACCATTCGCTTTGGCGGTCTGACGGCCGTTTCTTCGGTCACGGTCGATGTCCGGGAAGGGGAGTTGGCCGGACTCATTGGGCCCAACGGGGCCGGCAAGACCACCCTTTTCAACCTGATCACCGGCGTCTACCAGCCGACCGAGGGGCGCATCGATTTCGCCGGTGCGGGCACCGCGGGAGCCAAGCCCTTCCACCTCACCGAGCGGGGGATCGCCCGGACCTTCCAGAACATCCGCCTCTTCCCCAGCTTGTCGGTCTCCGACAACGTCCGGGTGGCCTTCCATCGTCATCTGGAGCATCGGACCTGGCAGTCTTGGCTGCGCGGTGGGGGCTTCCACGCGGAGGAGGCCGAATTGAGGGAACGCACCCGTGAGTTGCTGAGCCTTTTCAACTTGGAGCGAGTCCAGGATGCCCCGGCCAAAAGCCTCCCCTACGGAGACCAGCGGCGACTGGAGATCGTCCGCGCGCTGGCCACGGGGCCGAGGTTGCTCCTGCTCGATGAACCGGCCGCAGGCATGAACCCGTCCGAGAAGGACGAGTTGATGCGGCTGATCCGCTTCGTGCGGGACCGCTTCCGCTTGGCTGTGCTGCTCGTGGAGCATGACATGAAGGTGGTCATGGGCATTTGCGAGCGCATCCATGTTCTGGAATACGGGCGGAAGATCGCCGAGGGGTCGCCCGAAGAAATCCGTGCCGACCCCAAGGTCATCGCCGCCTACCTCGGAGACTAGATAAACGCCAAACCTTGCCGTTGCCGCCGTGCTAGAAGTCCACAATCTGAGCGTTCAATACGGTTCCATCACCGCGCTTCACGGCATTTCTTTGAGCGTGCCGGCCCGGAGCATTGTGACCCTCATCGGCGGCAATGGTGCGGGCAAGACCACCACGCTCCGGGCCATTTCCGGCATGGTGAAGCCGACCTCAGGCCGGATCCTCTTCGACGGTCAGGACATTACGGGGCTGGCTCCGCATGAAATCGTCCGCCGGGGGTTGGCCCATTCGCCGGAAGGGCGGTTGGTCTTTGCCAACCTGACGGTGATGGAGAACCTCCGCATGGGGGCCTACCTGCAACGGGATTCCCGGTGGATCGCCTCGGAACTCGACCATGTCTTCGGCATGTTTCCGCGGCTTCAAGAGCGTCGCGAACAGCAGGCGGGTACCCTCTCCGGCGGAGAGCAGCAAATGCTGGCCATCGGCCGTGCGCTGATGAGCCGTCCACGGTTCCTGATGCTCGACGAGCCGTCCCTGGGCATCGCCCCGCTGTTGGTGAAGGAGATCTTCGCCCGGTTGGTCGAACTCAACCGCGAACGATCACTGCCCATCCTGCTGGTCGAGCAGAACGCCCACCTGGCTCTGGAGGTCAGCACCCATGGCTACGTCTTGGAGACGGGTCGGGTTCTCTTGTCCGAACGTTCGTCCGTTCTCCGCGACAGTCCTGAAGTGCGCAGCGCTTATCTGGGCGGCTGACGACATCCCCTCGGCTCTCAGCAAGGCCTGTTCTGCAGTGCTTGGAGGCACCGCCCTCCTGCCATTCCGACAGATTTTCTGGATTTAATTCACAGTTGTAAATGATTGGTGAAACCCTCGTTACATTCGCGGCGTCTGAATCGGTGAATGGGGGGTGTTCCGAGAATGGTTTTCCGAGGTGGGCGATTCCGGCGGTTGCCGGTCTGGGTCGTTCTGTGGGCCTGTGTCTGGATGGTTCTTGGCCCCCTGTGGGCTCTGGATCGGATGTTCTGGGATGGGGGCAAGGTGCCCCGTAATCCGGTTCGAGGAACTTGGTTTCTGGAAGATGCTTTTCCCACCTTGGGACCGCTACCAGGGACCCTCGGTTTTGCCGTCCCGCCTGGGGAAACCCAACGGATCATCCTCGTTTGCATGGGAGGCACGGCTTACGAGGTGTCCCTGTCTGGTCGTCCGTCCTATCGGTTGTTCTTGGACCTGGCAGAACGTGTCTTCTTCGAACAGGAGGCTGGCCTTTTGGGAATGGCTTTCCATCCGAAGTTCCAAACCAACGGGTGGGTCTTCGTCTATTACTCTTCCAAGGAAGGGGCGGGTGGTTTGATTCAGTCCTTCAATCGACTCTCCCGTTTCACCGTCCCACTCGGAGGTGACGGACGTCCGGATCCGGCCTCCGAGGTGGTCTTGTTCCATCAAGAGGACCCGGGGCCCAATCACAACGCCGGTTGCTTGGCCTTCGGTCCCGATGGGTACCTGTATCTGTCGGTGGGAGATGGCAGCCTGGGATCCGATCGAGTGACCCAGCAGCTGGATGCAGGATTCTTTGGTGGGATACTCCGTCTGGATGTGGATCGCAAACCGGGGAACCCTCCGCCGAATCCGGGTTTTGGCGTCAATCCCAACGCTTATTCGGTACCTGCCGACAATCCGTTTGTCGGAGTCCGTCAGTACGGTGTTGGGAATCGAGTGATTTGGAAGGGCGGAAATCCTCAAGCCTTGCGCACCGAATTTTATGCGTTGGGCATGCGAAACCCATGGCAGTTCAGCTTCGATCCCAAGACCGGTGAGCTGTGGTGCAATGATGTCGGCTATGGCTCGCGTGAGGAGGTCAATCGGATCCGTCCTGGGGCCAACTACGGATGGCCTTGGTGGGAAGGCACTATTTCTACTACCGACCCGGAGGTTGCAGGCACGGCCTTGCCGGAGTTCGAGTACTCCCATTTTTCCGGTCGCACGGCGATCACCGGAAGCCATTTCTACCGGGGCTCGTTCTACCCGGAGCTGGATGGTGCTTATTTGTTTGCCGATTGGTCCGGAGACATCGGGGTGCTGCGTCCCGGCGAACCGAACGAATCCGGCAAGGCGGAGGTCACCTGGATCGCTAGCCATCCGGGCGTTGTGGCCTTTGGTACGGATCCTCGGGATGGCTCGCTGCTGCTGACTTCCGGTTCAGGACGCATCTACCGACTGGTTCACCGTCCGGTAGCGGGTGAGGTCTGGCCCCAGAGGTTGTCTGAGACCGGGCTTTTCGAGAACTTGCCGTCCCTAACCCCAAGGCTTGGTTTGGTCCCTTACGAGATCAACGCGCCTTTTTGGTCCGACCATGCCATCAAGCGGCGATGGTTTGCGCTGCCGGGCGAGGACTCCACCATGACCTTTCGCCGCGACGGAGCCTGGACCTTCCCGACCGGCACGGTTTGGGTGAAGCACTTTGAGCGCCCTTACTACCGTCCGAGCACGGTGCTCTTTCCGATGGAAACCCGGATCCTCATCCAGACGACCAACGGGGTCTCTGGAGCGAGCTACCGATGGAATGATGCGGGAAACGATGCGGATCTGGTTCCGGATGAAGGGTCCGATGCGATGTTCTATGCATGGACCCCGGCCCAGTTGGTCACCCAGAACTGGCGTTTCCCGGGTCGCAATGAGTGCCTGTCCTGTCACACGTCGGCCAATGGCGGACCCGCGGGTTTCAATACCGCCCAACTCAACCGACGAACCCGTGAGGGGGTGAAAATCGTTTCGCAACTCGATGCCTGGTCCGCGGCCGGCTATTTTTCGGAACCCTTGGTCCGGACCCACCAAATGCCCGCTCTGGTGACCCCGACCGATGAGACCCAGACCTTGGAGCACCGGGTTCGGGCTTATTTGGACGCCAACTGCGCCTCGTGCCATCAGCCCGGGGGGCTGACCCGCACGCCTTGGGATGCCCGCATCGGCACGGCTCTCGATCAGATGGGGTTGATCGGGGTGCGGTCTTCGGTATCCAGCATGGGGCAGGGTGAGTTTCGCATCGCCCCGGGGCATCCCGAGAATTCCTCCCTCTTCCTCAGGATCTCCACGTTGGGAGCGTTTCATATGCCGCCCTTGGGCGCGTCGGAGTTGGATACTGCAGCGGTTGATCTGATCCGGCGCTGGATCGTCGAGGACTTGCCCCAGCGGCAGGGGTACGATCAATGGGCGGCCCAGTGGCTGCCGGAGCCTTGGGAGTCGCAGCGGTCGCAGATCTTGGATTCGGACGGCGATGGACTCGACAACTTCACCGAATACCTCTTGAGGGAGGGCCCATTGAATCGGCAGCGCCGATGGAAACCGTTGATTGTCCGCGAGGGTTCCCGGTTCGTCTTGCGATTCAATCGATGGGCGGGCCGCCGCTTCGAAGTGCAGTGGGCCTCCGACATCAAACCCACAAGCCGTTGGAGCCGCCTGGAGGTCGAAGAGAACGATCCCCGAGCAAAGACGTCGGACAGCGAGGCTTCCATCCCGTTGCCCGATGGTCCCACCCGATTTTACCGGGTGACGGTCGCGGGCGACTGAGCCGTTCGGGCGAAGGACTGTCGGATCCATTGACCCCCATCGGTCCTCTGGAGCATGGTGCACGCAAGCCTTGCAATGACTCCTTTCCGGAATCCTGTCCCACGATCGACCGCCTTCACGCTCATTGAGCTGCTGGTGGTTATCGCCATTATCGCCATTTTGGCGGGCATGCTCTTGCCGGCACTCGCCCGGGCTCGATCCACGGCCATCAAAACTCTCTGCAGTAGTAACCAGCGGCAATGGGGTATCGCGGTAAATCTCTATGCCAACGACAATGAGGATCGGTTTCCTGACAACACCGACGGCACCGGCCTGAGCTGGCTCGGGGCCAACGCCCGCAGCTTCACCGACAAGTACTTGATGAAGAATGTGGCTCCGAGGTCCCGGAATGACCGCAAGGCCGCCAATCATGTGCTCTTCTGTCCGACCGACCAATGGAACCGGCAGGCCGATGCGTGGAGTTATGGCGCGAATGTGAGTCGCCCGGTATTCATTGGTTACTTTTTTTTGCCGGGTCGTGTGAATGGAGCTTGGGATTACAACTCCGATGGATTGGGTGACTGGCATTACCGCAAGAAGCTGGGTGGGGAGTTTTCCGCCGCTCCCATCCTCATCGATCGGCTCCAAGGCCATGGCGCGCATTCCACCAACCTGATGAACCCGGGCATCAAGTGGATCCTACCCGAGAATGGTCGCCCGACCAAGACGGCCAATCACGCGGGTGCGCGGGGTGTTCCCACCGGAGGTAATTTCCTTTTCGAAGACGGCCATGTTCAATGGATCCAATCCCGCAACGTGACGCTGGGATCCAGTCAGAGCCAATGGCAGTGCTTCTACGGCATCCGCATTCCCTGAAGTGCCTTGAACCATCGAACGATGGAGAGCCAACGGCGGACGGCGACACGAGAGGTCCTCTCAACGCCCTCGGTTACCGATCGTTACCGCACGGGCAACCGGTAGCAGGCGGCCTCGCGGTCATTGCGCACCAGCAGGAGGTCGCCAGCCAGTGCGATGGGGTTCCAGGTCTTGTCGCTGAAGACCTTCAAGCGGGCCAGTTCTCCGGGCCCGTCCGGAGTGGGATGCAGCAGCACTAATTCGCCGTGCTCGGCCATCAGCAGGTACAGTTCGCCTATCAACAGCCCTTGACCGTGGCCGTGCCGACCTTCCTTCCAACGTTGCGAACCGTCCTTCGCGTCCAAACAGGCCAGTATTCCGTCGTCCAAGCCGTAAATGAATCCATCCCGAAACACGGGATTGGAAAACTTGGCCTTCAATCGCTTGGAGGTCCAAACCGATCGGACCTCGATTGAGCCCGTGGTCGTCTGGGAGAGTTCCAGCAATTCGCCACCCACCCCATAGCCGGCGCTCAAGAATACCGAATTGCAGGAGACCCGCACCGGGTTGGCCACCAGTGGGAACTGGACTCCGAAGGGTCGACTCCACAAGACCCGGGCGGTCGTCGGGTCGTGGGCGCTGATTTCTCGGTGATTGAATTGGAGGATTTGGGGCACCCCGGCCAATTCGGTCAGGTAGGGCGAGCTGTATTCGGCCGAGGAGGAACCTCCGGAGGCGATGAGTTGCCCCGACTGGACGTTCCACAGGAGCAATGAGCGTCCGTCACGGCCTCCAGCGCTGACCACGACTCGGTTGGAGATCACCAACGGCGACCCGGAGAGTCCCCACTCGGGCATTCCCGCCTGAGCGAATTCCAGAATGTTGGTTCCCCACAGCCGTTGGCCCGTGGTCAGGTCCAGGACCTGAAGCCAACCTCGAGCTCCCAGGGTGATGACACGCCCGTCCGTAATGGTGGGCGAACTGCGGGGGCCTTCTCCGGCAATCGGGGTGAAGTAACGGCCCGAATTGGTCGCTTTCCAAATCACGTTACCGATAATTAAATCTCGACAAACGACGAGTTCGTCGTCTCCGGACTGCTCTTGGGTGACCGCCCGATCCCCCACCACCGAGAAACCCGACCAAGCCCCGCCCACGGGTTGTCGCCAAAGCAGTTGAGGGGGGTGCACAGTCCAATTGGTGTGCAATGAGATAGCGTCAACGATACCGTTTCGGTTTTTACCGAGGAATTGTGGGTAATCTCCCGGCAAGCGCGCGGCCGTAGACTGGGCCGAAGCTTGCGAAGCTATGCCGGCGGGCGCTCCGCGCGTGGGAGTCGAGGCCATCGGCGCAGCGGGAGTCCGGGACCAGCGAGTCTCCACGATGGGAATCAGGTCTCCGGTCACCCCGCGAATGCGGAGGGTCAGGCGGGCCAATCCCGCCAGGAGGGCGAGCCCGGCGATTCCGGCCAACCGCAAAGTCCAACGAGCCCGCGACAGGAAAAGCCACCACAGCACCCCCAAGCCCAGAGCCCCACCCGCGATACCCAGACAGATGAGATTGCGGCGCTGGAAGGGGAACTCGCTCCAGGACTGCACACCTCCCATGGCCAAGACCATGAGTCCTAGGATCACTCCCGCAGGCCACCAACGGATGCCCACCGGGCGTGATGGGGTTGTGGGCGGCGGAGATTCGGTCGACATGGGAGGAGTCTTACTTCCAATCGGGTCTCGGCAAGCCTTGGCCGAAGCGATTCCGATGGATCGGTCGCGCTCGATGGGTCTGACAACCCCCGGAGCAGCTGAGGGCCGAAGAGACCTGCTTCGAGATCTTCGATTGGAAAAGAAACCAGGCAGGCCAAGGCCATGGACGGAGTCCGTGAGACGATTCCCAATTTCACCGAGAGGTCGAATCAAGAATCGGTCCGCTGCTCCAGCGTTGATGATTTTTTAATATAAAAAATATGGAACCATATAAAAAAGAATCGAACTATTCTTTCGATGGTTGTATCGGATTTTGTAATGGTTCGAGGTGGCCGGGATCTTGATTCTTCGTCGTGGTTTCCTCCCGGACATTGGGATGTCACCCAGGTTCGCCAACCCATCGGGCGTGGAGCTAGTTCTTTCAAAAGGACGGGCATTGCTGTCCCTTGCCATGGGTTTGTGGATTTCATGTCGATTTTGGAAAGGGGTTCCGTCGTTTTTGGTCGGCTTGCTAATTTTGGTTTTCGGCTGCTTGCGATTGGCTGCGGGTGATCCGGTCGCAAGATGGGTGGCCGATGACTGGGCTGGCGGGTCTGCGAACTGGGTGGATCGGGTTGGTGGAAAAATTGCAGCCTCCTACGGAAGCCCAGTCAAAGCCACGAGCCAATTCGGTGGCAGTGCCTCCAATAGCGGAATTGTCTTCGATGGAGTCGATGACTACTTCGAGGTGACGGCGGTCAACAATCCGATCGCCACCCAGATGAGAGTCACGATTGTGGCCCTCTTTAAGGCGACTCAAGGGGCGACGGGCTCTGATGGCAACCATTGGCAATATCCAGGGCCCATCCATGCGGAATCCCCCGGCGCGCCGAACGATTTCGGGCTGACCATCGGCACCGATGGCTTGGCTCGCGCCTTCTTCAATGGAGCGATTTCCACCCCATCTTCGGTCAGCGTCATCGATGGACTCAGTCATACGATGGTGCTGACCTGGTCGGACACCCAAGTGGGCGACGGGGTGGCTCGATTTTATGTCAACGGAGTCTTGAAAGGTAGCCTCGTCTCTGATGGAGGTGCCGGCATCGTCAACGACCTGATCCGCTTTGGTAGAGAACGGGAACTCAACTCTCGATGGTTCAGGGGAACCATTGGGGAGCTGCGTTTTTACGCGTCGATCGAAGACCCCAATGCCCTACATGCATCGATGTCCAATGTGGTGCCGAAATTGGGTTTTCTTTCCACGATAGAGGCCACTGGAGGCGAGGTAGTTCGAATCGGTGATTCCACCATCCACACCTTTCGGCAGAACGGGAGTTTTGTGCCGTCCAGCTCGGGAACCGTGGAGGTACTGGTGGTGGGTGGCGGTGGTGGCGGTGGCAGTGGTGGTGGTGGCGCTGGCGGAGTCGTTTATCAAAGCGCCTTTCCCGTGACGGCCGCGCAACCGGTCGCGATCACTGTTGGAGCCGGTGGAGCCGGGGGGGGGCTGAGCGGCACAGTTCTCGCCGGGAGCGATGGAAGTTCCTCCAGTTTTGGTTCGTTGGTGGGTTTCGGTGGCGGTGGCGGTGGGGCATTCCGGGGAGCCGGTCGATCGGGCGCATCGAGTGGTGGCACCGGAGGTGACACCTCCGCGGCTTCGGGAGCGGCGACTCAAGGCTTTCGGGGAGCCAATGGTGCAGCCGACGATGGCTATGTGGCCGGAGGCGGCGGCGGAGGTGCTGGCGGGGTTGGTACTCGGGGGCTTTGGGGAGCGGATGGTTATGGCTATGCCACCGCTTCCTCACCCGGTGGCAACGGAGGCTCGGGTGTCAGCCACTCCATTTCAGGAACAGCGAAGTACTTCGGTGGCGGCGGCGGTGGTGGAGCCAACAACAATACAGGATCTCCGACAGCATCCGGTGGTGACGGAGGGCTTGGTGGGGGTGGCAACGGCGCCCGATCGGATCGAGCACAAGGCATTGCGGGAACAGCCAATACCGGCGGTGGTGGTGGTGGTGGCGATGCGGAAGGCCCGGGTGGGGCGGGCGGATCCGGCGTGGTGATCGTTCGTTACACTGCCAGCACAACGCAATCTGTTCGAACCCTCACCGTCACAGGCTCCGCAAGCCAGACGAGTTTTGCAGCGATTTCTGGTTCGGTGAGTGGCACCGATCCCGATCCCAACACCATGCTGGTGTACGGGATTCAGGGCGGCGCGGCGACCGCCACCTCGGGCGAGGTGGCCAAGACGGGCTCCTTCGGAACGCTGACCCTCAGCACCGGGACCGGGGCTTATTCGTTCGCACCCTCGGCGGCAGGCATCAATCCGCTCCAAGCCTCGGTTTCCGAGAGCTACACCCTCACCGTGTCGGACGGGGTGTCGACGGCCAGTGGGGTCCTCACCGTCCAGATCGATGTGCCCCCTCCGACACAACTGGCGATCATGACCCAGCCCACGGGCGTTGTCAGCGGTGTGGTGATGACCACGCCGCCGGTGGTGGAAATCCGTGATAGCCAGGGGAACCGGACCGCCAGCACGGGAGCCGTGACGGTGTCCATCGATTCCGGGACCGGCGGTGCCCTGAGCGGCTCCCTGAGCGTCAACGCCGTCAACGGCATCGCCACCTTCAACGGTCTGACGATCACGGGCACCGTCGGCAGCACCTACCGGTTGAGGTTCAGCAGCGGCTACAAGGCTTCGTCCACCGGAGGCCAAGCCGAGTGGGCCTACGTGGTTCGAAACGCTCGGGGCGAAGGGCGTAGTCTGCTCGCGATCGATCAGCGGCAATTCACCGGCTCAGGAATCCAACCGAATCAGGTCGAGACGATCCAGTTGTTGGACCTCTACAACGGGGCCGCGTTATTCCTCGGGGCCGATATCTACTGGGCGCAATTCGAGATCCAGTCCGCGTTGGCCGACGTCGCCACCCATCCCCAATCGCGGCTGATGTTTTCCGGTGGGGAAGAATACGCGCTGCGGGCGGACTTCACGATGGCTCCGTTGTATAGCCCCACCTTCAGTGCCGGGTTCACCGTTCAACAGCCGCCAGCCCTGGCTGCTGTCGGGGTCTCCGGTACCGAGGACTCGCCGCTGACCTTGTCGACCGCCCATTTCGCTTCCGGTTTTACCGACCCGGAAGGGGCTTCGCTGGCCGATATCCAGATCATGTCCCTGCCGGCGACGGGAACGCTGACGTTGGCCGGTTCCGCCGTCGTCGTTGCCCAGGTGATCCCGGCGGCCCAGTTGGGTACATTGGTCTACACGCCTGCGGCCAATGAAAACGGAGCAAAGACCTTCACCGTGAAGGCGTCCGACGGAGCGGCTTGGTCGGGTGTGGCCACGGTCACCATGACCTTGCTCCCGGTGAACGACGCGCCGGTGGCTGGGACCGCGGCGTTCACCGCGATCGCGGAAGACGTGGCTGTGGCGGACAATTCGGGCACGGCGGTTGCGGTCTTCGCGAATGCTGGTTCGGACGTCGATTCCGGCGCTCTCAAAGGCATCGCGATCACGTCGGTCGACTCGAGCAACGGTTCCTGGCAGTACACGATCGACGGGGGGGTGAACTGGAGTTCGTTGTCCGGCGTCAGCGCGGCTTCGGCGCGCCTGCTCCAAGGGGACGAGCTTCATCGGGTGCGGTTCTTGCCGAACCCCCATTACAACGGGACTGCCACCATCCAATACCGCGCCTGGGATCAGGTGGTGGGATCCGACGGGACCTTGCTGGATCTGACCGAGACGGGCGGCGGAGCCTGGGCGTTGGTGGCCTATGGGGCCGATGCCAGCCTCGGTGGTTTCTTGAACTCCGCTTCCGGAACATTCTCATCAGCAGTGCGGTCCGGCTCAGCGGTGTTGCCGGCGCTGAGTCTTCTGAAGAGCAGTTCCGAGTTGGCCATGAGTTGGACGGTGGCGGGTGGAGGTTTTCCGGTGGGGGGTATCGCCTCCTACTCCCATGCGATCGCATTCCCAGTGCCCCAAGCCTCGGCGATGTCCTTCGACGGTTCGGGCACCAGGCCTCCAGATTTCCACATTTCCAGAAACCCTGCGATCTCCTTTGCCGTGGGCAGCACGCATCCAGACCAATCGTTGGTGACGGTGCGAACGCTGACCGGTTCACCCGGCATGCCTGCACTGATGTACTTGAGGAGCACGAGTTTCGGGGCGGGGTACGGTGGAGTGTATGGCTTGGTGATGAACGACGGGAACAACCCGGCTCTCGACTACGGGCAGATTCCGGACTCTCAGCAGTTCAAGACCGTCTACCTCGACCATGGAACCGGATCCGATCAGCGACCAGGTCTGGTGATGGGTGGCGCGGGCGGGGTTCAAAACAGCTATGTGCCGTCCACCATGGCGCTGTGGGTATGGTTGACCGAGGCGCAGATCCAGGGGCTGGCGGGTGTGCCGGTCACCGTCTCCGGGAATCGATCGTTGGCCGGCATCGGAACCACCTACCTCGATGTTGTTCCTGGTTCCTTGTACGCGTCGTTCTCCGCCAATTCAGCGACCGCCACCCTGACCGTCACCTCGGTGAACGACGCGCCGGTGCTCACAGTCTCAGGTACAAGTTCAGCGGTCCTCAATGCATCGACCTTGAAGGCCTCGACCGGAGCCACGGCCGACGGGGTGTATTCCCTCTTCTTCAATGGTGTTTCCACCCCGGTGTATTGCTTGATGAATGATGCTCTTGCCGGAGGCGGATGGATGCTGGCGATGAAAGGCGCCAACACCGGCTCCACTTTCAATTATTCCTCGGCGCACTGGACCACTGCGACAACCCTCAATACTGCAGCGGATCGCCGGAACGATACCTACAACGAAGATGCCAAGTTCGAGGTCTTCAATTCCATGCCGGCCAGCGAAATTCTGGTGGTCTTTCCAGAAGCCGCGGCGGGTGGGGCCATTCCCAATCAGACTTACGGATTCATTTGGAAGGAATCCATGCCGACACCGGCCAACACGGCCTCCTATTCCGGGCGGCCGACACAGGGCGATTACACAGGCAAGACCCTTCGAGAACTCTTTGCTGGCGAAGAGAAGATTTTCATCCGAGATGCGGTCTCGACGACTCCATATCGGGCCGCCGGTTCCGGGGTGTTTTCCGCCCAGACCGACGTGCGTTTTTTTGGCTTCAATTACGTCAGCACTGTCGGCAACGACCGGGTTCGATTTGGTTTCGGTTGGAATGAAAACGGAGGAGATCTTTATCCCGGTGGTAATGAGCAATCCAATGACGTTTCTGGTGGTTTGGGTTTGGACCGTGTCAATTGGTCAGCGGGTGATTACATCGGCTGCTGTCAGAACTCCACTGGCTTAAATCGCCCGTTGAAATTTGAAGTGTATGTGCGCGGACCGGTGTCCTCTTCGATGCTGACGGAGGACGTTGAGGGGAATGTGCTGTTTGAATCTCCGTTGGTGCAGGATGTGGACAGCAGTTCACTGACAGTGACGCTGTCGGCCTTGGACGGCGTCATCACGGGCCTTGCGGGTGATGGGGTCCTTGTCGGAGGCACAGCCACTGCACGAACCTTCGCAGGTTTGGCAGCGAATCTGAACGCCTACTTCGCGACGGCCGGGAAAGTGACTTATCTCGGGGCTGCTAACAATTCAACGGATCGCACGCTAACTGTGGGCGTTTCCGACGGGAGCGCCACGGCGACGGGATCTCGGCTCCTTTCCTTTGTCCCAGTCAATGATGTGCCGTCTCTGGGAGCAATCGCCAAGAGCGGAAGCGAAGACGCCGTGGTGACCTTCGCCGTGACAGATTTCAGTGCGGTCTACTCCGATCCCGAGAGTGCGGCTCTCTCGAGCATCACGGTGTTCACCGTGCCCAGCACTGGATCTCTGAAACTGTCGGGAGTCGCCGTGACTCAGGGGCAAGTGATTCTGTCAGCGGATCTGGCCAATCTGGTCTACACACCGGCCGCCAACGAAAACGGGCCTACGACATTCACGGTGAAAGCGTCGGATGGCATCGATTGGTCTGAGGCAGCCACGGTCACCATGACCTTGGCTCCGGTGAATGATGCCCCGATAGCGACAGCGCAGACGGTGACGACGGTCGAAGATACGGCCAAGGCAATCACCTTAGCAGGCACGGATGTGGAAAGTTCGACGCTCACCTACACGGTGGTGACACAACCGACGAAGGGTGTCTTGAGCGGAACGGGTGCCGAACTGACCTACGCTCCCTTTGCGAACATGAACGGGAGCGATTCGTTCACCTTCAAGGTAAATGACGGCACGGTGGATTCCGCTTTAGCCACGGTATCGATCACTATTACGGCGGTGAATGATGCTCCGACGTTGGCCTCGGGTGGAGGGTCGGCGGTGGGCGGCACGCAAACGAGTGCGGGCGGCTACACGATTCACACGTTTACAACGGATGGAAGCTTTACTCCCAACTTCTCGGGCACAGTCGAGGTGTTGGTCGTGGGTGGCGGCGGTGGTGGCGGGTCTGACAATGGCGGTGGCGGCGGTGGCGGTGGATATGTCATTGGTTCATCCGTGTCGGTGTCTGCGGAAACACCGATCACGGTCAAAGTGGGTGCCGGGGGGGCTGGCGCCCCCAACGCATCCTCCACTGCTTCCAATGGCGGGGATTCGAGTTTTGGAACGCTCACCGCTCGCGGCGGCGGTGGTGGCGGGAGCATCGACCTGACGGCTGGGGCTGACGGAGGATCTGCGGGCGGGCGTGCGGCAAACCGTTGGGGCGGGGCCGAGAATGCAACGGTGACGACATCACCCGAACAAGGCTTCGATGGGGGTGCAAAGAATCCGGGAGAATTTGGCGGCGGCGGTGGTGGCGGTGCTGGTGGATCCGGCTCTAATGGTGGCTCAAACATCGGAGGCAATGGCGGGGCTGGGCGATCCAGCGATATTTCTGGAATGGTCACGCATTACGCGGGCGGCGGTGGTGGTGGCGGCGATAGCAACACGGCAGGAACGGGTGGAATAGGCGGCGGCGGAAACGGAAGCCGTCGAGGAGATGAGGTTCCAACGCCAGGAACCGATGGACTTGGTGGCGGCGGCGGAGCCGCGGGTGGAAATGTTGCCGGTGGCCTCGGCGCTCGCGGCGGCTCCGGAATCGTGATCGTGCGTTACAGTTCGGCAGGCCTCACTGGTTTGCCAGTCCTGAACTATGTGGATGGGGCGGTGGCCGACACCTTTGCGGTCAGCTCGGGGACCCTTGCGGGAACGGATGTGGATGAGGGAACAACGCTGACCTACGGAATTACCGGAGGGATTCTGGAGAGCGGAGTGGTCACCAAGACCGGTACCTACGGCACCTTGAGAGTGACAGAGGCGACGGGTGCGTATTCGTTCATGCCCAATGAAGCGGCGATCAACGCGCTGAGCACGAGCGCCAGCGAGACGTTTGTGGTGACCGTGAGCGATGGGACGGCGACGACCCCGTTCAACTGGGTGATCCACCTGACGGGTGTGAACGATGCGCCCACCGTGACGGCACCGGCGAGCTTCGCGTTGACCGAGGATGTGGCGGGTAACTTGGTCTACCTCGGCACGCCGTTTGCCGACGTAGACAGCGCGGGTCTGACGGTCACGTTGAGTGTAACGGACGGGACGATCACGGGCAGCGCTGTCACGGGAATTACGGTGGGCGGGACGGCGACGGCGCGGACCTTCGCCGGAACGGTGGCTGCGTTGAACACGTACTTCACGACGGCGGGAAATATCACCTACCAAGGTCCGCTCAACAACACGACGAGCCGGACCCTGACGACGGCAGTGGTCGATGGGACATTCGAAGCCTACCCATTGACTTCCTTGCAGGCCCGCTATGACGCATCCAACTCGGGCTCTCTCACTAAGACTGGAACGGAAGTTTCGCAGTGGGCGGACCTCTCGGGCAATGGTTTCCACCTGAGCGCCATCGAGAATGGGCGCCCGAGTCTTGGGCAGGTCAACGAATTGCCGGCGATGAATTTCAATCCGGGCAAGGGATTCTTCCGTGCCGGCGTGCCCCTCAATACGGAGGTCACAGTTTTGATGGCCATACGATACTCCTCAGCGATCGGAAACTGGGGCAATTTCATGCATCACGGTCAGCACGATGACGATTGGTCCATGCGGAAATCCGACTGGTCGGATCCCGTGGGGAAAATCGGTTTCCACACAAACAACGACAACCACCGGGTCATGAACTCGCTCGTCAACGACATGACTTATGTCTTGGTCGGTCGATTGAGAACTAGCACGGGCAACAGTCTGGTGGATTATTGGGCTTATCCCGCGACGGGCGACGAATTCGTTCTGCTCAATGCCGATCTAGGACCCAAGAGCATCACCAGTGGCTCGAAGACCCTCTACGTCGGAACATCGGATGTTGCTGAGGCGTCCAATGGAATGATCGGTGAGATCCTTTACTACAACACGGCCCTTTCCGACTCGGCCCTGTCGGTTGCCGCGGGTTACCTCAAGAACAAATGGCTCCGTAACGCTCCGACAGCAACCGGCGTCGATTTGTCGGTCGCGGTGAGCACGACGAGCACGATCTATTTGACTCCCGTCAACGATGCTCCGGTCAACACGGTGCCTGGAGTTCAGGTCGTGGCAGAGGATGCTCTGTTGAATTTCAACGAGGCCGCAACGATGACCGTGGGGGACATCGACAGCACTCTATTTGAAGTCGAACTGTCGGTGCTTCAAGGTGTTCTCAAAGTCGTGTTGCCCGCAGAAGGTGTCACGTTATCTGGGGGAGCGATCGGCAGTTCAGTGCTAAAACTCAGCGGCGAGTGGACTGCTTTGAACCAAACGCTTGCGACCTTGAATTATCAGGGAACGCTCAACTATTTCGGCCCCGACACCCTCACGATCCGAACCACCGATGATGGTGGCTTGAGCGATACCGACACCGTTGGCATCACTGTGACCCCGATGAACGATCCGCCGGTCATCGACGCAGTAGATCCGGCGATTGTTCGACTGGTGGGTGTGGATTGGGCGCTTCCTGCGGATTTGCCGCGTCGGGTGGCATTGCCAATCTCCGATATCGACAGTGTGGTCGATGGATCCTTGGGGGTAACAGTGTCCAGCGGCGACACCGCCGTGGTTCCGACCTCTGCGATTCGGGCGGTTTATCAGGGTGGCTGGTTCCTAGAGGTTTCCTCGGTCGTTCCGGATACCGATGGCACTGCAACGGTTCCGGTCACGGTCACGGTCACTGATGCCGCCGGCGGTTCCACCTCCCGTGCGGTCGATGTGGTGATTCAGGCTCCGCCCCGAATTGTTAGCTCGCTGGTGGGCGGGGAGTTTCCCACAGGCGGCACGTTGCAACTCACCATCGAAGCCACGGGGACAGCCCCATTCACCTACGTCTGGTACCACAACAGCGTCCGAGTGGAGGGCGCCGATGGCCCGATGCTGAATGTCTCGCCTGCCGGTTCTGAGCGGTCGGGTCGGTACTCCGTGGTTGTTTCCAATGATCTGGGTCAGCATGAATCCGGCTTGGCGACGGTGGTCATGGTGGATCCTCCAAAATTTCTGAGCCCCCCTGTCAACATCTGGGCCTTGGAGGGAAGCCCGGCTGAGTTAAAGGCGGACGCGATCGGTGGAGAGCCTTTGATCTACGAATGGTTTCGCGAGGGGCAGTGGGTGTTCACGGGCAGAGTGTGGAATCGGGCTTGGGTGAATGCCACCGACGCAGGAGTCTACGAACTCAGGGTTCGAAACTCGGTGGCAACCCTTCGCAGTGGGCCCGTTTTCGTGACGGTACAACGCCCCCGGGTCGACGTCCGGGGCTGGGGTGACAACTCATTCCGGCAGTTGGTCTTTGATCCCTCGTGGACCAACCTAGTTTCAGTGTCGGCGGGTGAACGGTTCACGGTGGGTCTTCGCGCCGATGGGTCGGTGGTCGTCAATGGCGCCTTGGGTCAGCCTCCAGTTTTCGGTGCTCGAGTGGTGCATGTCGCGGCCGGCGGTGAGCATGCGGTGGCCTTGTTGGAAAACGGCACGATCCGCGCCTGGGGAACAACCACGCCGGCAGTGACCGCAGCTGAATCCCGATCGGGCGGAGTGTTCCAGGTTGTTGCGGGAGCGGACTATACAGCTTGGTTGGATGCCGATGGACGACTGCAAATCGCTGGTGGATCCGCTTCCGGAATCACCGTGCCTTCGGAATCTTCGCTTCGGTACCGATCCCTCGCTGCCGGTCCCACGGCTCTGCTGGGGCGTCTGCGCGCCACCGGAATATGGTCCAGTGTCGGAGGTAAGGGGCGTGCGGTGCCGGTGGTTCAAGGAGTCCTAGCTGGGCTCTCGCACGCGGCGGTGGGTTTGGCCCATGGCTTCGGAGTCTCCGGCGGGGGCGCCAACGTGGTGGCCTGGGGCGATGGTGGCTTCGAGCAGACCGCCATCCCGACAACGTCGTTGCCCTTGGCGATGACGGCGGTTTCGGCGGGTCACTACCACTCGGTGGTTTTGGGTTCGGCCAACCAAGTGGTGGCGTGGGGAGCTGGAAGCAGTGCGGCGGCGACGGCGTGGCCGCATTTTGGGCAGTCGATGGTGCCGGCGGACTTGAAGGCCTCCCAAGTGGCAGCCGGTGGGTTCCACACGGTGGTGCTGGCGCACCGGGCTCCGGAGTTTTCAATCGCATTGGCGGCGCAGTCGGTGCAGTTGGGTCAGGCAGCGAGCCTGGCGGTGGTGGTCGAGGGCGTGGCTCCGATC
>Ga0247843_1005517_pt1 | contig 17502 bp, 17 predicted proteins | sample LaCruzMarch2017__FD_192420 | JGI IMG/M metagenome (GOLD analysis project Ga0247843, IMG submission 192420) | Freshwater microbial communities from meromictic Lake La Cruz, Castile-La Mancha, Spain - LaCruzMarch2017_8m | ecosystem: Environmental > Aquatic > Freshwater > Lake | place: Spain... | reverse complement strand
TGCATTGTTACAAGCTACAAATCCGAAAGTAGCGATGATAGCGAAAATTGCAATAAATTTTTTCATTTGTGTTTGTTTTTTGTTTTTTTTCAGTTAAACGCTGCAAAAGTAAAATTTTGAATTTGTAATTACAAGGTCTAATTTACTTTTTTCTAAAGTAAACAAAAACGGGTACTCCTTTAAAGTCGAAATGCTCCCGTAAACGATTTTCAAGAAAGCGCTTATAGCTTTCGGAAACATATTGAGGAAGATTGCAGAAAAACGCAAAGCAGACCTTTTTAGTAGGTAATTGTGTAATGTATTTTATCTTTACATACTTCCCCTTGGTGGAAGGTGGTGGGGTTTTTTCAATGATGGGCAATAAAATATCATTTAGTTTGGAGGTAGACACCCGTTTGGACATGTTTTCATAGACTTCCAACGCCATTTCCATGGCTTTAAAAATACGTTGTTTGGTAAGTGCTGAGATAAAAATAATCGGGACATCAGTGAAGGGAGCAATTTTGCGAAGAATTTGTTCCGTATAAACTTTGGTTGTATTGGTTTCTTTTCCTTCTACCAAATCCCATTTATTAACTACAATAACAATCCCTTTGCCATTCTTTTGAGCTAAATGAAACAAGTTTACATCCTGGCTTTCCAACCCATCTTTGGCGTCAATTAGAAGCATAACTACATCCGTTTCTTCAATGGCCTTAATGCTTCGCATGACACTGTAGAACTCAATATCCTCATTCACCTTTCCCTTTTTTCGAATACCGGCGGTGTCAATTAGCACGAAGTCTTTCCCGTAATAATTGTAATGGGTATTAATACTATCCCGAGTAGTGCCGGGAATATCGGTCACAATGTTACGCTCTACCCCTAATAGGGCATTGCATAATGAACTTTTCCCGACGTTGGGTCTTCCAATTAAGGCAATTTTGGGAAGAGCAACCGCTTCCTGATCAAATGGTTCTTCTACAGGAAGACTTTTTACCACCTCATCTAATAACTCACCGGTACCAAACCCTGAAATAGAAGCCAAAGGAAAAACATCTTCGAAACCCAAAGCATAAAACTCATGGCGATTATCCATCCTCAAATTGCTATCCGTTTTATTTACGGCAACAAATACCGGTTTATTGGCTTTACGAACAACCAACCCAAACTCTTTATCTACATCCGTTACGCCAGCAGTTCCATCCACCATAAAAATAAGCACATCCGCTTCCTTTATCGCTATTAACACCTGATTCGCTATTTCTTTTTCAAAAATATCTTTGGTATCGGTTACAAATCCTCCGGTATCTACCACTGTGAATTCGTGGCCGGTCCACTCGCATTTTCCATAATGCCTGTCGCGGGTTACTCCGCTTACATCATCTACTATGGCTTTTCTATCTCCAACCAATCGGTTGAAAAGTGTTGATTTCCCTACATTAGGTCTTCCTATAATTGCTACAATACTCATCTCTTTTAATTACTGACGTGTTTATTCCTTATATCCAAATCGTTTTAGTTCTTGCTCACTATTTCTCCAGTTGTCTTTTACTTTTACAAATACATCCAAAAATACAGGCTTATCCAAAAACTTTTCCATGTCTTTACGGGCCTCCGTTGCGACTTTCTTTAAGGCCAATCCTCCTTTACCTATTAATATCGCTTTTTGTGAATCACGCTCAACATATATTAAAGCGCTTATGCGAATAAGGTTTTCTTCTTCTTTAAAATTATCAATTTTAACTTCTACCGAATAAGGAATTTCCTTTTCATAAAAGAACAATATCTTTTCTCTGATAAACTCCCCCAAAAAAAATCGTGTACTACGGTCGCTAATCTCATCTTCGGGATAATAAGCCGGGTGTTCGGGAGATAATTCCACTAAAAAGCTTACCAACATTCCCTTATTAAAAGGATGGATGGATGAAAAAGGGACCACCCCATAAAAATGACCCGAAGCTTTCCAATATTCCGTTTTCTCCACTATTTGTTCTTCGTTTAGCAAATCTACCTTATTAAGGATCATTATCTTGTTTCCTTTAAAATGAGTAAGGATGTCAAGCACTTCTTCCGTTAGGGTAGTTTCGGCCTGATCGTGTACGAATAAAAGCAAATCCGCATCCTCCAGGCTTTCTTTCATAGCCTCCATCATGGCTTCCTGCATTTTGTATTTGGGAACAATTATGCCGGGCGTATCTGAAAAAACCAATTGATAATGGGGGGTAGTAATAAACCCTTTAATCCTATGGCGTGTAGTTTGAGCTTTAGGGGAAACAATACAGAAGTGCTGACCCATCAACGCATTAATAAAGGTTGATTTACCGGCATTGGGTTTTCCTATGATGGATATGAAGGCTGCCTTGTGCATAGATTATGAGATTTTAGATTCTTAGGCGATGAGACCATTATCTTACGACCTCTTCTTGATAAAAAAATCCCAACCCGTTTTATCGAATTGGGATGAATTAATTTTGGTTGCGGGGACAGGACTCGAACCTGCGACCTTCGGGTTATGAGCCCGACGAGCTACCACTGCTCCACCCCGCGATTTTTTGTGGGTGCAAAGGTAACCTTTTATTTAACTTAGACAATCAGAAATTTAAAGAGAAAATCTAAGGGTGATTTTGAATCCTTAAACTTTAAATTTGTTTTATGGGAATAATACGAACAGAAATAGAACTTTCCAATCCTTCCAACCCTGCTTTTAAACCATTAATTGTAACTGCACTCGTTGATACCGGAGCAACTTACCTATGTATCCCTTCTCACATAGCTGCACTATTAGGATTAAAGGAACTTCAAAAACGGGAAGTAAAATTGGCCGATGGGAATTCTTGCCTGGTTTCATATGTGGGACCTATAAAAATCGTTTTTCAAGAACGCCTCTGCTTTGTGGGGGCTAAGGTTTTGGGAGATGAGGTATTAATGGGTGCCATACCCTTAGAGGATATGGACTTAATAATTCATCCAAAACTTTTAACAGTTACAGTAAACCCAGAAAGCCCGAATATGGCTAGTGGCCTGGCAAAATGAACAAGAGATAATAAATCCTTACCCCAACCCTTCAAACATACTTCCCACCAAATCCTTAAATTGAAATCCTTTGGTCAATGCGTTGCGGCTGAGTTTGGAATGCTCCGCCAACCCGAATAAAATAAATTCCATCCAAAGATATTTTTCAGACTGCTGGGTGTTTTTTAAGTGATCATCAAAAAAAGCTGCCAGACTATCCACCTGATTCAAGGCGGCCATATACTGACGATCGTTGTTGGTACTTACTAAATCCAGATCATTTCCTTTTTCGAACCAATTGGTTATATGCTTATATAAATTGGTGCTTTCCTGTCCCTTTTTCTTTAGCTTTTCTATGGGTGGGCAGTATTTATCAAACAATGCCCTTATGGCCTTTCCTATTAACGTTTGAGCCACATTATAAGGACCTTCTTGCTCTCCTTCATAAACCATTTCCACTTTCCCGGTTATGGCTGGTATGACCCCTTCAAAATCGGAAATACGTATCATGGTTGTTTTTTCTCCGGTAAGAATAGCACGCCTTTCAGCAGTACTAATAAGGTTTTCATAGGCCGATATACTCAGCCTTGCCGAAACCCCGCTTTTGGCATCCACATATTCGCTTTTTCTGGCTTCTAATACAATTTGTTCTATAAGTTCTACAGCCAGTTCGGGTATCTTTACCATAGCCTTCTGACTTTCCGACAATCTGGCTTCTTGCCTGGTAATTGTTTTGGCTATTTCTATATTTTTGGGATAATGCGTAAGAATCTGGCTGCCTATTCTGTCTTTTAGGGGTGTAATGATGCTGCCTCTATTGGTATAGTCTTCGGGGTTGGCTGTAAACACAAATTGAATATCCAAAGGAAGACGAAGCTTGAATCCTCTTATTTGGATGTCCCCTTCCTGCAAAATATTGAACAAGGACACTTGTATTCTCGGTTGTAAATCGGGCAATTCGTTAATAACAAATATGCACCGGTTACTTCGGGGTACTAAACCATAATGAATGACTTGTTGATCAGAGTAAGACAGCTTAAGATTGAACGCTTTAACCGGATCAATATCACCTATTAGGTCGGCTACGGAAACATCGGGGGTGGCTAATTTTTCGACAAATCTTTCGTTTCGATGTATCCAGGTAATGGGCGTATCATCTCCTAATTCCTTTATGGTTTGCTTTGCAAAATGGCTGATTGGATTAAAAGGATCATCATTAATTTCAGAGCCTTCAATTATGGGCAACCATTCATCCAACAAATTCACCATGCTTCGGGCTATTCTTGTTTTGGCCTGACCACGTAAACCTAAAAGGTTAATGTTGTGGCCCGATAATATGGCCCTTTCTATATCCGGAATTACCGAATCTTCATAACCATGTATGTTCTTAAATACGGATATGCCCCCTTTTAGGTTCTCTATCAAATTATCTCTTAGTTCTCTTTTTATCCCTTTGGATGTAAATCCAGAGTGTTTTAATTCTCCTAGTGTTTTTGCTTGTGTCATTTCAATATTTATTTCTTTTTTAACTCCGCGTTCTGCCGGTTTATCGTTAGAGCCTAATATCATACTCTCTTGCTTCTGTTGTGTTCAAAGTCTTTAAAAATAATATCTCCCAAGCCTTTTAAGCCCGTGTAAAACGCCCTGCCATTGTTGGTTTGGGTAAATTCTTCCACAAAATTTTGCAAATAAGGGTCTTGTGCTATCATAAAGGTAGTTATAGGTATCCTCAATCGGCGGCAAATGGCTGCCTCGTTAAGGCATTTATTTACTATTTTCCTGTCCAATCCAAAACTATTCATGTAATACCCACCTGGTTCCTTAAGGCAAGATGGTTTACCGTCCGTAATCATGAATATTTGTTTGTTCTGGTTTTTTCTCCGTCTCAATAAGTCCTGTGCAAGTCTTAATCCGGCTACCGTATTGGTATGATAAGGGCCAACTTGCAAGTATGGAAGATCTTTTATTTCTATTTGCCAGGCATCGTTACCAAATACAAGGATATCAAGGGTGTCTTTAGGGTATTTGGTTTTTATGAGTTCCGATAAGGCCATGGCCACTTTCTTTGCCGGGGTTATTCTGTCCTCTCCGTACAATATCATGGAGTGTGAAATATCAATCATCAATACGGTACTGGTTTGAGAGGTATGTTCTCGCTCTATAATCATCAAATCATCTTCGGATATCTGATCATTTCCGGTCATGAGTTGCGAATAGGCATTTTGCATGGTTTCTGAAATAGCAATTTGATTAATGCTATCTCCAAATTGAAACGAACGTATTTCTCCGGTGCTTTCGTCTCCTTTGCCGGTGTAGGCTGTTCTATGATTGCCGTTCAGGTCTTTTTTTAGTTTACCAAACACCTCTTCCAACGCCTTCTTGCGAATCGATTGCTCCGTTTTGGAGGTAATTTCTATGGTTCCATTTTCAGGATTTTCCTTAATAAAGCCTTTTTCTTTCAAGTCTTTAATAAAATCGCCCATGCCATAGTTACTGTTGGTTATTTTGTGCTCCCTATCCAATTGATTCATCCAGTCGATGGCTTCATTAAGATCGCCAGCCGTGTAATTCAACAACTCTCTGAAAAGTTCAAAAAGAGTTTCAAAGGGTGGCTGACCGTCATGCTTTGTAAATTTGGAAAATCGAAAACCAGACATAATATGCAAATGTAACCATTGAAACAGCTCTATTGTTCAGGGAAGTTTTAAAACACCTATAAAATTGTATTGGATTGCGGTGGTTATTCGGATATTTGTAACCGTTATGCCATAATTATTCTCATGCGTCTGTTAAAAATCGTTTTCATATTCATACTGGTTATGACCGGCCTCTATATATTGGCTTGCTTTTTTATCCCTTCCACCTACAAGGTAGAACGCACCGAAATAATTAATGCTCCGGTTGATGTTGTGTTTGAACAGATGGCAAGTTTCAAAAATTGGGATGCCTGGAATCCTTGGAAAGCGAAAGACCCCGACTTAAAAATCATAACCAGTCCTCACAGTAAAAAGGGTGCGTATTGGGTGTGGAAAGGAACCTTGGCAGGCGAAGCTAAAATGACTTTGACCGATATCGTTGAAAACCAACTTCTGACTTATCACATTGCCCATCTAAAACCTAAAACGTACGAAACCGATGGTACCATTACCCTTGAGAATGACGCGAATAAAACTAAAGTGACCTGGGTGGAAGAAGGAAAGAACCCGTTTCACTTGCGATACTTAAACTTATTGGCCAATAAAAAAACAGGTCCGGATTTAGAAAAAGGATTGGTTTTGTTAAAACAGGTTTCGGAGCTAGAATCCAACATTTTACAAAAGGAATATTATGGTTACAGGATTAAAGAAACCATCTATGGAGGCAATAAAATAGGGTATATTAAAAAGTCGATTCTTATAAAGGATATGGATGCTTTTTTTGCTAAAAGCTATCCTAAAATAACTCAAGAAGCTAAAAACTGCGGCTTTAAAATGGATGGTGCCCCCATGGGATTGTTTTATAAATGGGATTATGTAAATGGGGTGGCAACCGTTGCAGCAGCCCTTCCGATTATGGGCGATTCGGTGTTGGGGAATGATTGCAGCCTTATGCAATTGAATAAACAAAAAGCTCTGGTTATTAATTATTATGGTGGATACAAAAGCATGACCAACGTTTATACCGCCTTGGATAATTATGTGAGAAACAAAAAACATCGGTTCAAAGGCCCTGTTATCGAGGAATATATTACAGGACCAAAGCAGCAACGGGATTCTATGAAATGGAATACCCGTGTGTGGTATTTGATTGAATAAATTCACTATCTCGTTCTTTTTTTGCTTAATCCTATATTAATAGGATTCTGCACCTTATAATTTTAATAACTTCGGGACGTAATCTTGACATCCCCTCTGTTGGCGCAAGTAAGTCCTAGAATGCTGGTGCCAGCTTTCCGCTGGTATCCTACAAGTCGAGGATTCATTGCCTATTTATTAAGGTAGATATTTAGCGTTTTATCTTTAAAAGGAACCAGCTGCAAGTTGGCACCTGCACTTTGCGTTTGCTTGCGCTAGAAGGATGTATTGCCATACTCATATTATCGAAAGTTCCTGATGCGTCTTGATGACAATGGCTAAGGGCGAAGCACCATTTGTCCCTTTTCACCCAATTCACCGAAGCAATACCGTGAAACCTCCTATAGATGGATCACCCTGCTGCCGATTAACCTAGGCCAATCTTTTTAATTCCTTCGACACCTAATCGTCTTAGCTTAAACCTACTAGGTTAACCTAAATAAATTATTCATTTGGCAAAACTAAATGTTTAAAAATGATATTCTTGATATTAATAGGATATGAAAGACCCACTTACTATACAAATCTATTAAGGCTGGGTGCACACTTATAAAAACCTATACCCTATCATTTTGATTTCCAAATGGTATTACGAATTCTTACTTTTGAAACAATTTCATACATCAATTAAAACATACCGTGAATAACGAAAAAACATTTAAAGTCAAGGATTTAACAGCCACCGAATTTGTGAATGAACTCATGAACCACGCCTCGGAAGAGCAGGCTAAAAAAAGTAGGCGCTATTTTAAAACAGGTAAAGGCGATTACGGGGAGGGCGATGTTTTTATTGGGGTTAAAATGGGACAAATTTTTGAATTGGTTAAAGCTTACAGCGAGATGCCCATAGAAGAAATTGAGAAATTATTGGAAAATGAAATTCATGAGATAAGAGCCGGGGGAGTGAGCATTATGGACAAAGCTTCCCGCAAAAAGAAGTTGTCTCCAGATAGGTTAAAAGATTTCTACGAATTGTATATGAGGCGAATCGATAGGATTAACAATTGGGATCTGGTTGACTTAGGGTGTATGCATCTCACCGGGTGTTATCTGTTTGATAAGAAAAGAGATATCCTCTATAACCTCGCAAAATCATCTAACCTCTGGGAGCGCCGTATTGCCATAGTAAGCACCTGCTATTTTATAAGGCAAGGCGACCTGGATGATACTTTTGCCCTCGCTGAAATGTTGGTAGAGGATAAAATAGATTTGATACACAAAGGAACAGGATGGATGCTGAGAATGGCGGGCGACAGGGATAGACAAAAACTGATTAGCTTTCTCGATAAATTTGCATCCACCATGCCCCGCACTATGCTACGATATTCTATTGAGAAATTTGATAAAGAAGAACGCACCTATTACTTAAAATTGAAATGAATGGCAACGAGCTAAAGCGTTTGCCCCGACTCACTGCCATCCTGGGTATATTGCAAACCAAAAGAATAGTTACCTCAACACAACTGTCTGATAAATTTGGAATTAGCACACGGACAGTTTATAGAGATATCCGGGCGTTGGAGGCATCCGGGGTGCCAATTGTTACCGAGGATGGAAAAGGTTATTCGCTAATGGAAGGTTATCGACTACCCCCAATCATGTTTACCGAGAAAGAAGCGAATGCCCTTATAACGGCAGAACAAATGGTATTGAGAACCAAAGATTCTTCCCTGATAAAAGAATTTTCGGAGGCTATTTCCAAAATAAGATCGGTATTGAGGTATTCCAATAAAGAAAAAGTCGAGTTTCTTTCTGAAAGAGTAATTGTCGGCAAAAATTTTGAGGAGAAAATTACCAGTCAAAATCTGACCGATATTCAACTGGCACTTACCAATTTTCAGGTTATTCGTATTTGGTATCAATCCCTGGAAGGAAAAGATACCGAACGCGACGTAGAACCTTTTGCCTTTTACAACAATGCAACAGAAGACTGGACCTTGGTGGCCTATTGCCGGTTACGCCAGGATTTTAGAACCTTTCGATTGGATAGAATGAAAAAAGTGGAAGTACTTACCGAATTGTTCGAACCCCATAAACTCACCTTGAAGCAATACGTTGAAAGATATGTGGATTACCATTAAGCACCCCTGACATACCCTTGTCGTAACCGCCCCATAGTTTTGTGGCACAATTATTAAAAAACAAAAGACATGAGTTTAAAAAAATTAATGACCAATTCTGCCGACTACAATGTATGGGCCAACAAAACACTTATTGAATGGTTGCGCTTGAAACCTTCCGAAGTATTAGACATGGAAATTGCTTCCAGTTATTCCAGTATCTTGAAAACCTTAAACCACATTTGGGCGGTTCAGGAGTTTTGGCACGCGGTGGTGGAAGAATCCGAATTGACTTCCAATAGGTTTAATGCCGAAAAAATTGATACGGAAGAGGTTTTAAATGGAATCATTTCTCAATCTGAGGCTATGGCAAAATACATAGCGACTTTATCTGAAGAGGACTTGTTGGCCAAGGTGCAGGTGGACACCCCTTGGGTAAAAGGTGAAATGCCCAGGTATGAATTTATTCAGCATGGCCTAAATCACAGTACGTACCATAGAGGACAAATTATTACTATGGGTCATCATACAGGGCTTCACGATGCCCCCACGACCGATTATAACTATTATAATATGGTTGCGAAGATGTCGATATCGTACTAAAAGAATTTCATCACGGCTTGGGGACATCTCCTGCGATGTTCCCTAAGCCCATTTTACCGCCATTATTATCTTATTTCTTTATGGGAAAGAATCGAACCATAATTAATATTTAACCCAAATTAATCATTAGAAGGTTTGATAAAACCGAACTATATGATTTAGTTGGGTTTAATCCCGATTTAGAAGTTGTTAATGGTTTTGCAAAAAATCTAATTTACAACTTCTTAATCGAATCTGCATTTTCTAATGCGGATTGTGGGTTTAAATATTCATAGCAGGACCTTCCATACGAAGGGCCTGAAACAGGTGGGCCAAATAATCTTAAATTTGCACACCCGTGTTGGGTATGGCTTGAAAACAGTATTAATTATAGATGATGAAGAAAAACTGAGAAGTTTGCTTTCCCGCATTATCCGCTCCGAAGGATTTGAGGTCATTGAAGCCGCCGACTGCAGGAATGGATTAAAAAAAACAGAGAATTATGATATTGATGTTGTATTGAGCGATGTAAAACTCCCCGATGGCAACGGCTAAAAACTCGTCTGCTGGAAATAGGCTTGGCCACCCATTACAGGAAACTAGATGAATTTAATATTCATTAGGATTCTTGCACGCAGTCTCTATAATTCTATAATCATTTAGCTTTATTTAGTTGTTTTTTCCATTGAATAACCATTTCATTGGTTTTTAAGGTGTAATTTCTTTTAGTAGACATAATATCGCCTTTCGGAGGGGTATTATCGCCTTTCGGAGGGGTAATATCGGGTTACGGAGGTATAAACTCGATAACATTAGAAGTAATATCGTTTTCCGCAGGGGTAATCTCACTGTCCTTAGAATCCGTTTCATGTTCACTAAAGATGAATTCATAAAAGCCGAAAGTCCTGAACGTGAATTTTGTATTGCGATTTACAGAATAAGGTTTACTGTGGTTGATTTAATGGGTAATTGGTAAAAAATCGCTAGAAAAGTGTTCGAATTTTGGTTAATGGTGGGAGACGTGACTCATGGCATTAATAATGTGTTACGTTCAATGGACGGTTAGATAATAAGTATGGAAGAAAAAAGAAAAGTTGATAAGGACAAAGCGACACACCCCTAACCCTTCTGAAAAGGGGAATCCCTTCGACAAACATTACTATTGTACCGTGTTTATTGAGGTATGCCAATGATGTAGCGAAATATTTTGCCATTGTTCCTGCTTTGTTAATAGCATCTATTCCAGCTTTGCAGGGATTAAATATAATGAATCTGCATAGCCCGGAAAGTGCTATTCTCTCTGCGGTAATTTTTAATGCGATTATTAGTCCTATGCTGAATGCATTGGCTTTGAAAGGGGTGGCCTACAAACCCATAGGGGCCAGTGCTATCCTTCGCCGGAACTTAATGATCTATGGCCTAGGGGGATTAATTGTTCCGTTTATTGGAATAAAATAACTTGATTTGTTAGTAGTCATTTGGATTTAAATACTTTAATAATGACCATGAACACTCAAAATAAAAATATCATTTTCAGAAACTACTTTATAAATCAATCGGTGTTCCAAAGTAATTCTTCTACTCCAATATCCTTTATAATTATGTTTCAATGCCTCCGGTTTGCCAATACCTTCAAATGGATGTTTCTTAATATCATTGATCAACTCAAAAACTTTTTTCACCATTTTGGGTTCCACTATGGCCCATTTAGACAGGTCTTCAATGACAGAATGTTCAAAAATTATTTTAGTCATTCTTCATTAAGCAGATGCTTAGAAAACGATTCAAAAGAGTCACCATCAAAAGTTATGACATTTCCATTTTCGAAATTTTTAATGCCTTTGTCAAGTCTGTTAAAATACTCTTTTTTTGATTCATCTCTTAAATTACCCATATCCTTATATTCCGAAATGCTAATCGTTAATTCAGCATCCTTCATGTTCGTTAATATGTGTTTTATTTTTCCAACCAGTTCGTCTGTGAACTCCGAAGATTTTACTTTTAATATGGCTTCCATAATAACAAAAATACAATAATATGAAATCAATTATTTTCCCAGCCATTAAACATACAATCGTTCTCCTGATCTTTTTCTCTGTCCTATATCCATTGAATGTATGGGCTATTGCCCAACTGTCACCAAATCATGGCAAAGGAGAAAAAATAACCTTTCAACAAGCAAGTAATGCGACCACCTTTGACTATAAAAACCTCGGTGAAGTGTTCAACTCGGACAATTATTTCTGGAGCAGACCGTCTGCTGTTGAATATAATGCAGCCGGAAGTTGCGGAAGTGATAAAGGACCAACGAATCCTGATTATCTATTACTTGTTCAATCCCGTATTGACACATTTCTGGTTCACCACCCATACCTTAAAAAACAAGATGTACCTGCCGAAATGGTAACAGCTTCAGGAAGTGGACTAGATCCTCACATCTCTCCTAACTCTGCCGTAATTCAGGTGAAAAGAATTGCAACTGCCAGAAAACTATCGGAAGAAAGTGTAAGCCAATTAGTACAAAAACACGTTGAAAAGCCCTTATTGGGACTATTTGGAACATCGGTAATAAATGTATTGCAATTAAACATCGCATTAGATCAACTAAAATAAAAATCTAAAAAATAGAATATGAAAAAAATAATTTTAATGGCAATAGCTTTAGTGTTTTCAAAAGCATATGCCCAGAACGCAGCAAGCCCACTAACCTTTAGTGGCTACATCGAAACATATTATAGCTATGATCTTGGTAATCCCTCGAATCATGAACGACCCTCTTTCTTTTATAATTTTAACAGACATAACGAAGTCAACTTAAATTTGGGATTTATAAAAGCTGCCTACACTAAAGATAATGTTAGAGGCAACTTTGCCTTAATGGGAGGAACCTATGCTCAATATAATTTGGCCGGTGAACAAGGGTTATTAAAAAACCTTTATGAAGCCAATGTTGGTGTGAAATTATCCAAAACAAATAACCTGTGGATAGATGCCGGATTAATGGCAGCCCATATTGGTTTTGAAAGTGCTATAGGTAAAGATTGTTGGAATCTTACCCGAGGAATACTAGCGGAAAATTCGCCGTATTATGAATCAGGGATTAAGCTGGGTTATACCTCAAAAAATGAAAAGGTTTATTTGGCAGCGCTATACTTAAACGGATGGCAAAGGATTCAACGCGTTCCATTTAACCAAACTCCGGCTTTTGGAACCCAGGTTACTTACAAACCGAGTTCAAAAGCGACCCTAAACTGGAGTACTTTTGTTGGAAACGAACAGCCTGATACCTTAAAGAAATTACGGTTTTTTAATAATTTCTTCGGACAGTTTCAGGTAACTGATAAGTTTGGAGTGATTGTTGGGTTTGATATTGGATGGCAGCAGGATAGAGATACATCCAATCAAATTGCTGGTATGTCGACCTGGTATACACCGAATTTGATTATGCGATATGCCCTTACACCGAAAACGAGGATTGCAGCCAGAGCTGAATACTATTCCGATGAATCTGGGATCATTATTGCCACCGGAACTGCAAATGGGTTTCAAACCATGGGGTATTCTCTAAATTTTGATTATCTAGCAAGTGATAATGTCATGTTTCGCATAGAGGGAAGAGGATTGAATAGTAAAGATGAGATTTTTACAATGGATAATAAGGCCAGTAAACAGAATTATTTTTTCACCACATCTCTTGCCATTTCCTTTTAAATTGGATGTGTTCAAATAATAGAACTTTAATTACCCTGCCCAATTTTCCCGGTCCAAACTCCGGTAATGAATAGCCTCTGCCAAATGCTCAATTTTGATTTCGTCGTTTTGAGCCAAATCGGCAATGGTTCGGCTTACTTTTAATATTCTATCGTAAGCTCTTGCACTTAAATTAAGCCGTTGCATGGCGGTTTTTAAAAGGTTCTGACCCACCTCATTAATCTTACAAATTTCCATCACCATATTAGTAGGCATCATGGCATTGCTATAAATGCCTTCGGTTTTTTCAAACCGGCCTTTCTGAAATTCGCGGGCTTTTAACACTCTTTCTCTTACTGTTTTACTGTCTTCTTTGCTTTGCTTCCGATTGGCCAACTCATCAAAAGAAACAGGTGTAACTTCTATATGAATATCAATTCTGTCGAGCAGGGGGCCTGATATTTTACTTAAATACTTTTGAACCACTCCCGGGCCACAAACACATTCTTTCTCCGGATGATTATAATAACCGCAAGGGCATGGATTCATGCTGGCTACCAACATAAAACTGGCGGGATACTCCACAGCAAATCTTGCCCGGGAAATTGTTACTTTTCGCTCTTCCAAAGGTTGGCGCATTACTTCCAACACGGTTCTTTTAAATTCGGGCAATTCATCCAGAAACAACACACCATTATGAGCCATTGAGATTTCTCCGGGTTGAGGAATTCCACCCCCTCCTACTAAGGCTACATCACTTATGGTATGGTGTGGACTGCGAAACGGGCGGTTACCCACCAGCGAAGCATTATCCCCAAGCTTACCGGCTACCGAATGAATCTTGGTGGTTTCCAATGCTTCGTGTAAGGTCATTGGTGGTAAGATGGTTGGCAGCCTTTTGGCAAGCATTGTTTTTCCAGCCCCGGGTGGACCAATAAGTATAATATTATGACCCCCTGCCGCCGCTATTTCCATAGCTCGTTTTATATTCTCCTGGCCCTGAACGTCGGCAAAATCAACGGCGAATACCCCGGTTTGCTGGGCATAATCGCTTCGAGGATCGGCAAGGGTGGGTTTTATTTCCAAATCGCCTTCTAAGAACGAAACCAACTGTCTCAAATTTTCAATGCCATACACCTCCAGATCTTTTACAATGGCTGCCTCCTTAGCATTTTGAATGGGTAAAAGAATTCCCTTAAACCCATCTTTCACTGCTTGGATGGCTATGGGTAAGGCACCTTTAATGGGCAACACCCCACCATCTAATGATAATTCGCCCATAATAACAAAAGACTCCAATTTGTCGGCTTGTATTTGATTGGATGCAGCCAATATTCCTGTGGCAATGGCCAGATCATATGCCGATCCTTCTTTGCGTATATCTGCCGGAGCCATATTCACTACGACGCGTTCCCGAGGCATTTTAAACTTGTTATTCTTTAAGGCCGTTTCCACCCTCAATTGGCTTTCCTTTACCGCATTATCGGGCAATCCCACCATAAAGAATTTCATTTGGCCCTGGCCTATATTTACTTCAATGGTTATTTTATGTGCATTCACTCCATAAACTGCACTTCCATAGGTTTTTACCAGCATAACGCAAAAATAACCCATTGACCGAATTGGATATCGTTAGAATTCAAATTTGAAGAATATACGAAGACCTATTAACCTCCTCGTTTCTTACCTTTGATCCTTTAATAAATACAAACATGGAAATAGATTTTGCCATAACAGGAGATTTTATAGAACTGATTAAACTCCTTAAAGTGACAGCTATGGCTGAAAATGGGGGCCATGCGAAACTTCTTGTGGACGATAATCTTATAAAAGTTAACGGTGTTATTGAAACGCGGAAGCGGGCAAAATTAAAGCCCGGTGATAAGATAGAATGCCCTAATGGAACCATTACTCTATATCCCCCAGGCTAATTGATGTAAGGCCTAATCGAACTTCGACATCAAATCAAGGAGGATTTCAGCCGTGATGGGTTTCACAATATATTCCATAACATACGGGCTATCATCCGCCCTTTTTTTATCGCGAGGATCCACTGAAGAGGAAAGTATGCAAACGAAAATATTCTTTTTTATTTCCGGATCTAGCTTATCGAAGAAACCTAAAAATTCCCATCCCGACATGGTGGGCATGTTTATATCCAGCAATAATATGGTGGGTTTTTGAATGCCTGTTCTTTTAAATTCGCTCACAATGTGCTCAAACCCTTTTTCCGGATCAATGAACGTTTCAACATTATTGTTGCCTAAGGTGCGCTTAATAACTAATCGGCAAAGCGAGTTGTTAAAATGATTATCATCAATAACGTAAAATTGGTCGGGTTTCATATTTCAAATTCAATTGTAAATTCTGTGCCTTCATTAACTTCACTTTTCACACTAATAGCCCCCCCTAATGTCTCTACCTGGGTTTTAACCATGTACAATCCCATCCCTTTCCCTTCAACAAATGTATGAAAACGCTTATATAATCCGAAGACCTCCCCCCCTCTTTTTTTAAGATCAATCCCCAATCCATTATCCTTAAAAGTAAGCACAATTTTGTTATTTAATCGTTGGCTTTTTATCTCGATTAAAGGCGGAACCCCTTGCTTTCTGTATTTTATGCTATTGGAAATAAGGTTATAAAAAATACTATTGATATAGCTTTTCAATGAAACAATTCTATCAACCTCTGAAAAATCTTCTCTAATTTTTACATCCTCTTTTTTTATTAACTGCTCAATGCTTAATTCAATATTTTTAACAACCTCTGAAAAAAGTATTTCTTCTTTGTTTTCACTGATATCCTTTTTTACCTGAAGAATTTGATTCAGGTCGCTAATCACTTCATCCAACTTTTGGGCCGAACTAGCCAGGCCTTTAATTAAATGTTCCCGGTCTTCTTCACTTAGATCTGGTTCATTAATAAGGTTGGAAACCCCAAGAATATGAGCTACAGGAGCCCTTAAATTGTGGGATATGATATAGGTAAACTGTTCTTGATCCTTGCTGCGTTGTATGAGGTCGTGCGTTATTTGCTGACGATGGATTTCAGACATCTTGCGTTCTGTTACATCGTTTAGAGACAAGATCACACCAATAACCTTTTCCTGATTGTATACCGGATAAAAACGCATAAAGTACCACCGATTTGATCCATCGGGCTGAGTATACTTTAATTCGTGTATCATGGTTGTTCCGTTCAACGCATCTAACATTTTACGTTTCATAAAAGCCTGTCGCTCTTCGGGAAAATAATCAATGGCGTATGTTCCCTCTTTTAAATGTTTATGAAGATCGTCGTTGGTAAAGTTTTCAGCAGGTTTGTTGAATGAAAGTATATTTAATCCGGTATCGATAAAAATATACCCTGTATCCGCGTTGTCAAAAATTGTATGAAGATTTGCCTCTGATTTTATTAAAGCTTCTTCCATTAACTTTCTATCCGAAATATCGAGATAGTTGGCAATAAGAGCATTAATGTTTTTATCGTGGAGCATATTGGTAACAGTTCCTCGCAACCAAATATACTCTCCCTTAAAATGTAAAAATCTGAATTCGCCGGATATACTTCCGCCAGGATCCAATAGCAATTCTTCAAACAATCGAACGAATTCAGCGAGCTCATCAGGATGAATAAATTGAAAAATTGAGGTGTGAGATTCATCTTCCACCGTGTATCCAACTATTTTCTCTACTACCGGACTTTGATATATAAATTTTCCCTGTTCATCAAATAAAATGATCGCCGAGGAACTGTGTTCAATTAATGCTCTGAAATATTTCTCTCTGGCAATTACCTTATATTCTGCTATTTTACGCTGGGTTATGTCAAGCATGAGGCCACGAACCCTTGATGGAAGATTATTTTCCAATATTACGGTTACACTATCCTGAATCCATAATACCCGATCATCCGAGGCAATCATTCTGTATTCACAATCGTGATTTCTTTTCTGGTTAATGCTGTCCTTACGAAAATTAATGACCCACTCCTTATCATCTTCATGAATATGATTTTCCCAAAAATTCTCTTCAGTGGTCCATTGTTCAATCGGATATCCCAGAATATCTTCTGCTTGCTTGCTTACAAAACCAAAATTTAATGTATTCGCCTCTGCTTCCCATACAATTCCCTTCACAGAGTTTACAAGAGAAACAAAATTTTCCTGGGCTTTTATCAGACTTTCTTCTATATCTTTCCTTTTCGTAATATCATAGAAACTCGTTACTATTCCATTGACATCTGGAATATGAAGCATACTGGTTATAGTACCTTCAACATGAATATAATTTCCTGCTTTTGTTTTTAATCTGGTAGTAACAAAAAACGGGGTTCCGGGG
>Ga0247843_1005516_pt1 | contig 17512 bp, 18 predicted proteins | sample LaCruzMarch2017__FD_192420 | JGI IMG/M metagenome (GOLD analysis project Ga0247843, IMG submission 192420) | Freshwater microbial communities from meromictic Lake La Cruz, Castile-La Mancha, Spain - LaCruzMarch2017_8m | ecosystem: Environmental > Aquatic > Freshwater > Lake | place: Spain... | reverse complement strand
GTATTGGACTTAAACATGTTTGAAATGACGCCCATCGAAGCTTTACTCGGCAAGCCTGTTGAACCTACCGAGTTATCGGATTATCCTGTTCAACAAGATCTGTTCCAAACGTTGGGACACTAGTGATTGACACTATAAATATTAATAAGTGCTGTTTAAATAATGACGATCGCACAATGTTTCCGGCAAAATAATAAAAATTTTGTTCTTACCGGAAACAAAATAAGAAATCTACCGCCGTTTCCGGCATAATGATGAAAAACAATTTTTTGCCGGAAACGCTATGAAGCCGCTCTCAAATCAGCAACGACTGCACCAAGTCAACACCGAGCAACTCTATGAAAACTATCGCTCAGCGCTAGGACATGCTGGGTCATATACCTATGGCATGCGCTGGAAAACAGTGCGAAAAAATGAATATCTGTTCAGAGATCGGGATCGGCACGGTAACGGTAAGTCGCTCGGACCGCGAACCGAGAAAACAGAGGCATTGTTGGCAGCTTTCACAGCAGGACGAGAGGCGGCTCAAGAACGGCTTCGCCTTATTACGGAAAAAATTGACGAGCAGGCCAGGTTAAATAAAGCATTGCGACTTAATCGAGTACCGCGCGTTGTAGCTAGGGTTTTGCGAGAGTTGGATCGCTCGGGCTTACATCATGAATTTGTGGTGATTGGCACACAGACTTTGTATGCCTACGAAGCTGCAGGAGGAGCGCATTTTCTTCTTGAATTACTGGCCTCGGGTGATATGGATTTGCTTTATGATGCGCGAAAAAAACTAGTCGTTGTGTCTGAAAAACTAGATGGAAATGGTTTGCTTGGCCTGTTAAAAAAGGCAGATCGAACCTTCGAGCGTGTAAAAGAAAATGGTTTGCGCGCCGCGAACGCAGGTCAGTTTATGGTGGACCTCGTCACTGGACCAAGCGGAATGCTAAACAATCAACCCATCACGTTTTCTGAAGCAGATCTCGTGGCGGCAGAAGTCCCAGGATTACAGTGGCTATTAAACTCACCCAAGCTTGATGTGATCGCCATTGATGAAGACGGTTGGCCAGTTCCCATGCGCGTACCCGATCCACGCGCGTTCGCTTTGCACAAAGCATGGTTATCTAGTCTGCCGACGCGCGAGGCACTTAAAAAGCCTCGCGATCTAGATCAAGCGCAAGCGGTCGCTTCCCTCGTAAAAGGACAAATGCCTCATTTATCCTTTGAGAATGCGTTGACATCCTTACATGGTGACGTGAGAAAAATGTTGCCGTTGCTCATCAACGCATCCCCGTAAACTTCGCCTCCCTCAGTCCTATCTGAGGCTAATAGGGTCAGTCAAAAGCAATCGTGATACATTAACAGTGCTCATCGGCGTCAGTCGCGTAGACCGAATTGAGTATCAAAATCAATATTTTCTAGCTGAGATCCCTCATGCGCTTATTTGCTATTCTTTTAACTTTGCTGCTCAGCGCGTGTGCAGCCCCCCCTGGAGGCAGCATCTTTAGCACTGCGCCGGCAGAAGAGCCTTCGCCATTAGCATCCGTCATTGCACTGAGCAATAAAATAAAAGCTCTCTGTATCGAACCAGAGTACGCTGTGTATTTTGCCAAGACCTTTTGTACACCAAGCGAATTAAGCCTCTCCATGATGTCTGATAGAACCAAAATCAATCAGGCACAAAAAATCGCTCTGAATGCCTGGTCTCAAGCCTACGACAAACTGGCTGAAGAATTGAACGAGAAGCTCGCTTTATCCTCCGCCGCCAATAAGCAGATGGCCGATTACAACAAAACGATTGCGTTTCCAGCCGCACAAAAGAATCGTTTAGATCTTTACCAAGGAAGCATTACTTGGGGTGTTTACAATCGCAAACGCAAAGAAATTTCGGATGGTATCGCCGCTGAAAGTCAACGCGTTGTTCAGCAAAAAATTTAAGGCCCAGCCCAGAGCACTTTCTCGAGAATAAACGCACAGGCAAAAAAGCTCAAAAATGGACCGAAGGGTATTTTATTTTCAAGCGCTGAGCGTTTAAATTTAATCAGGCTTAGCCCAACAATCACCCCCAGTATCGAGGAAAAACACAATACTGGGAAAATTGCCTGCCATCCTAAAATTGCTCCAATCGCTGCCAGCAATTTTGCATCACCTTGCCCGATCCCTCGTTGTTTTTTGAGCTTGAAATAACACTCATCGACTAAACGAATTAATCCATAGCCGATCAAGACTCCGAGTAATGCCTCCGTGCCTGAGCAAAAACGATGGGCACTCAAGGTGTTAAATAAGACGCCACTCAAGATGAGCGGAAAGGTGATCCAATCAGGAAGGATGAAATTCTTGAAATCGATGAACGATGCCCAGGCGAACAACGCAATCCAAATGATGACATAAAAGAAGAGGGGGGACATTTTTCGTTATTTTTTTAAAATCCCTTGGTCACCATTGAAATTTGATGCAGTTTTCCTTGAAACATGACCTCGACGCTATCAACGCCGATACTTTTTAAAAAATACCCATTATCAAAGGTCTCACCAACAGCGATAGCGCCAGTAATTTTGCCATTCACCTCAAAAAGAGCATACCCACTCGAGGAACCCTCATGGCGCATCAAACCTGTCAGCTGGACCTTGGACATATCCGTATCTTTATAGCCAAACAACTTTGCAGCTTTGCGTACGTCATGGATCTGATCAATACGCACCGGCTTCGTTACATCGGAAAATTTTGGTAAGCGCTCAATCGCTAAATAGCTATAAATCAGTATGGAGACGATGCACAAAATCAACGTGTTTCTGAGGACTTGTGCAAACCACAGTGGCTTAATTTTATTTAAAAAGATACTCCAGCGACGCGTTCGGTGTATGTCCTGGTTTGATGCACGCGATGTCAGTTGACCTGTGATTTTATGCCAGAGGCTTGCCCAGTCAATCGAGTGATCGGTGGTCAGAAACACTTTGATCTTTTGGAACCTCATGCCAAGTGAGCTTTTCTGCTCATACAATGGTTGGGTGGGTCGTTGCATAATATGTCGATTGAAGAGTTTGTGACGAGATTTAATTATCAACTATTATTAGCATGACGCCTTCACGCAAGTTATTTTATCTCTATTTCTCCTGCTTTTTTGTCTAAACTGGATTTCAACTCAAATGAGAATATTTACTTTTTTCGGTCACAAGCTGAGGAAACGTCATAGCGAAAATCGTTCGCAGCTTGGTTTTACGCTCATCGAAGTCATGGTCGTCATTGCGATCATTGGAATCATGGCAACCTTAATCGTGCCACAGATTATGAGCAAACCCGATGAAGCGCGTGTGATCGCTGCCAAACAAGATATCAATTCGATCGTCCAAGCGCTCAAACTTTACCGCTTAGATATCGGTCGTTATCCCACTACTGAGCAAGGGCTTTCCGCTCTAGTTGCAAAGCCAACCACAGAGCCCATTCCACAAAATTGGAAACCAAACGGCTATGTTGACCGTTTACCAAAAGATCCGTGGGGATTCGCTTATCAATACTCAAATCCAGGCACCCGAGGAGAAATTGATGTCTTTAGTCTAGGAGCAGACAATAAGCCTGGAGGTACCGGTTTTGATGCGGATCTCGGCAATTGGTAAAAAAAACGACCAAGCTGGATTTACATTGGTTGAGGTGCTTGTTGTTTTGCTCATCATCAGTATTGTGTTTGGAATGATGTCTGTTTCGTTTTTCAGTACTGAGCAAACGCAATGGAAGGATATGAATCGCAGACTCATCGTGAGTCTGAATCAAGCTAAAGATGAAACAACGCTGTCGGGTGCACCGATTATGTTTCAAATAGATGAAAAGGGTTGGCGATTTTTGACACCCAACTTGAAAGATGAGTTTTATGTTCTAGGCGATGCACTCTCTCCCTTCGTTTGGAAGACGCAAACAAAAGTTGAGGGTACAACTCAATTCCTTTTAGATTGGGCGGGCTCAACGCCCACTGTGCTGTTCAGTATCACCCAAGACACGTTGACCGCTACGATTCACCGCCGGATAGATGGCTACTTTGAGATTCACTGAACATCATGCTGGCTAAAAATCGAAATAATTTTAAGCAGCAAGGTTTCTCTTTAATAGAAGTCCTGATTGGCCTGTCTATATTAGCGATTGCTCTCACGGCAGGCATTAAGGCATTAACGCAAAGCGTTCAAACCCAAACGACGATTCAGCAACAGTATTTTGCAATGCTCTCGGCCAATGATGCGTTGAATAAAATCTCCTTGCAAAAAATATGGCCTCAATTCGAAGTTAACAGAACAAACTGCTCGCAACTGAATGTGCCCTTAGTATGTGTCCGCTCTACCTTTGCCACACCTAATCCATTGTTTAGGCGTGTTGTGATTGAGGTCTATCTTGCGAGTCCAACTGATCCAACCACGCCACAAGAGATTCGACTCGCCAAGCTGACAACGATTGTTTTCAATTACTTAAACTCAAATTTATGAGAAACAATCACGGCTTTACTCTCATCGAAACGATGGCTGCGCTTGTTGTTTTAGCCATTCTTGGGCTCATGGCCAGCCAAGGGCTGGGTGGCGCGTTTCGGGTAAAAGATAGTATCGAAGGACAAATCAAAGATCATGAAGCCGTGATGGTCATGCTGAAGTATTTTCAACAAGACTGCGAGAGCATGGCGAATAACAACGATGGAAAATTACCACCCACCTTTATTCAAGGAAATAAATACACTTGGATCTTGCGACATTATTCTTCTGTACAAAAAAGTGGGTGGCAATTTGTCGGCTATGTTTTAGAGGATCATTCTTTTAAAAGATATACCACTCCGCTTTTGAGCATTAAGCAAAACGCCATAATCATTCTTGAAACGCTGTCGAAAGATCCTGATTTAGGCCTACCTTCTACTCAATTATCGTATCAACTCCCAGGCGTTTTGCAACAAAAGATCGAGCCGTATTGGAGTTCGCCCACCAAGAGATCAGCGTCAGGCCTGCAAATTTCGCTCTCACTCAAGGATAATCGCGCCCCTCTGACAAGTTCTTGTATCGCGGAGGGGAAGCTGTAAATGCGTGAGGCACACTCACAAAAAGGGTCCGCCACGATTATGGCTTTAATCGTGGTCAGCCTCATTTCGATCTGTATCGCCAGTCTAGTGTGGCAGCAAGATTTTGAAATCAGAAAGACTCGGATTTACAAAGAGAATACGCAAGTGTATTGGCTGCAGCGATCGCTCATTGATGTTGTGAGATTGGTCTTAAGAATTGATTTACAGAATAGTCAAGGAATCGATCACTTAGGTGAAATATGGGCGTTGCCAATTGAAAATAGTAGTATTGAAGACTTCCTTAAAAACCAAGATCTTCCAGAAGAGTTAAAAAGCGTCAAATTTAGCGGCTGGATTCAAGACGCCCAAGCACTTTTCAATATTTCAAATTTATGGGATGCAAACTTAAACACTCCCAACCTGATCGCCATTCAGACCTATGGAAATTTGCTTGAGCAACTTGGGCTGAACAAGGGCCTCGCTAATCAAACAGCACAATTTGTTCTACGTAACAATCTGCAGCTTCAATACCTTGATGAGCTGCTCAATGTCCCTGGCTACACCAGCGATATGATTAAAAAAATTAGTCAATTTGCAATTGTGCTGCCAGAGCCGACTTCGATCAACCTAAACACCACCTCTGTAGAGGTTTTGTTAGCGATATGGCCCTCCTTATCCCCCGCTGATGCCATGAAACTAATACAACTTAGACTCAGTGCGCCGTTAAAAAGTCAGAGCGACATCACGCAATTACTGTCAAAAATCCAACCCAATAAAACGCTAGATGCGAGCAGCGCGGTGGGGGTCAAATCAGATTACTGGTTGGCAAATACCAATATGCTGATTGATCGGCGCAATCTTAATACCCAAACCTTAATTAAAAGATTTACAACGCGACAATCTGATAATAACTTCACCACCGTTCTATGGAGCAAGCAAAAAGTCACTCAAGTGAAATGAGATGTTTGCTTGAAGCCTTGCGGTTTAACGAATACCGTTGTTCATCTCCAAGATCGGTTGCATCACGGCCATCACAATGGTGAGTACAAAGCCCCCCATCAATAAAATCAACACGGGCTCAAGTAAATTGGTAAATATCTTGGTTTTATTTTCGGCTTCGGCCTCTGCGTTTTCTGCGGCATAAAGCAACATTTCTGCTAACTGTCCGCTTGCCTCACCCGAGCGAATTAAGTGCACCAGGATTGGCGAAAAAATCCCCTGATTAGCAATGGCCTTAGCTAGCGAGGTGCCTTCAGCGACACGCGCCTCAGCCAGCTCAATTGTTTCTTTAAGAACCAAGTTAGAAAGCGTATTTTTTGAATGATGTAACGCAGAGAGTATTGGGACATTGGCTCCAACAAGCAAGGCCATTGTCCCGGCGAATCTCGCTGTTTCAAATTCAAGGAGTAATTGCCCCACAATCGGTATTTTTAAATACAGACTGTCGCAGCGATATCTAAACTCTTGTCGACGTAACATATATTTAAAGATCAACGCACCGAGTAAACCTGCCAGCAAAAGCGTTAAGCCCCATTGATTTAAAAAATTAGACAATGTCATCACGACTTGAGTGATCGCGGGCAAGGTTTGTTTTGTCGATTCAAACACCCGAACAATTTGCGGAACTACATAGGTCATTAAAAAAATGATGACGAAAAAGGAAACAGTGAGAAGAGTCGCAGGATAGACCATCGCGCCTAATGCTTTTTGCTTGAGGGCTTCTCTTTTTTCTAAAAAAATGGCCAACTGTGTCAGTACCTGAGCCATTTGACCAGACTGTTCAGACGCAGCGACGATGCCTTGATAGAACGCGCCGAAGGATTGAGGATGACTAGCCAATGCCTGAGACAGAGGCATACCAGAACGGATATCTGCCAAGATTGAATCAAGCACTTTACGTGTGTGCTTTTTGATGCCCGTGTCTTCGGCAAGTATGGTGATACTGTCTTCGATCGAGATGCCTGATTTGACCAGAAGGGCCAACTGTTTTGACAAAATGGACAGGTCTTTTGCGGATATCGCGCGCTGACTAGAAAATAAGCTTCGTTCTTTGGTCGTGGCTTGTGTGAGTGCCACATCAGTAATTGAAACAGGCACCAACTCTTTATTTAATAAGAGCTGTCTGACTGCGCGCAAGCTCTCGCCCTCAATCGTGCCGCGTTCTGTTTTGCCGGCATAGGTCACGGCTTCAAACTGAAATAATGGCATGTTAAGTGTCCAGGTGATCTGTACCGGTCACGCGCCTGACTTCCGCAGGCGTCGTCTTGTTGGCGATGACCCACCTCTCACTATCCTGCACTAACGAGCGCATCCCGCTATCCAAGGCTTTTTGTCGTATTTGTGCCTCCGAGGCACTTTGATGAATTAACTCTTTTAGTTCAGCAGACGTTGCCATTAGCTCGTAAATGCCAGCGCGACCTTTAAAGCCAGAATGCGAACATTCTGCACAGCCCTGGCCTTGACAGGTCGTACAGCTCAAGCGTATGAGGCGCTGACCTAAAACACCTAACAACGAAGAGGACAATAAAAACGGTTCGATGCCCATGTCGATTAAGCGAGTGACTGCCGAAGGGGCGTCATTTGTGTGAAGCGTCGCCAGCACCAGATGCCCCGTGAGAGAGGCCTGAACAGCAATTTGTGCAGTTTCTAAATCGCGGATTTCGCCAATCATGACAATATCTGGATCTTGACGCAGTATGGCACGCAGCGCCCTCGCAAAATTCATTTCAATCCGTGAATTGACCTGAGTTTGCCCGACGCCCTCTAGATTGTATTCAATGGGGTCTTCGACAGTCATAATGTTCGTGACTTGCGAGCGTAAGGTTAAAAGCGCACTGTATAGCGTGGTAGTTTTTCCACTACCCGTGGGGCCTGTGACCAGCACAATTCCATAAGGCTTATTAATCAGTTCTAAAAAACTTTTTTCAGTATCGGGCGCCATGCCCAGCATTTTCAAATCTAATTTAGAGTAATTTTTTTCCAATAAGCGCATCACTACCCGCTCACCATGTGCCGTTGGGAGTGTGGATACCCGAATATCGAGCGCTTTGTTGCCGACTCTTAAAGAGATCCTGCCGTCCTGGGGCATGCGCTTTTCAGCGATATCCAGTGAGGCCATAATTTTGATTCTTGAGACTAAAGCTGAATGCAGACCTCGCTTTAAATCCACAACATCTCGTAAATCTCCGTCGACCCGGAAACGTACGACGGATTGCTTTTCATAGGCCTCGAGGTGAATATCTGACGCACCATCACGACTGGCCTGTTTAAACAGGCTATTCATCATACGAATGATGGGGGCATCATTTTTAAGTTCTAACAGATCTTGAGTCAGGGGGATATCTTGCATTAAACGCGCGAGATCCACATTCTCTTCTAATTCATCGACGACCGTTGCTGCATCCGTTTCATTTTTAGCAAACTCTTGACTCATCATTGAAAGAATCTCTTCCGAGCTTTTTTTGCAGAAGTGAAGCGATCCTACGTTACGCGCCACCTCATGAAGAATGGATGGCTTTGTTTTAGAACTCCAATAGAGCGTTGGGGTTTCATCCGACGAGCCGATCAACAAGACCTCGTGCGTTTTAGCAAAGGAAAAAGGGATTTTCATCATGGTGCAATGTTATGCATGATGTCTCTGACGTCTCTCAAGCTCGCGGTGTTTAAATTATCATTTTTAGGAAATAGGGGTACTTGAGTAAAACTCTTACGTTTTTCTTCAAAGTCATCTAACTTATTATTTGAAAAAATATTGTTTTGTTCGTTGTTGCGCAACACAGAGGGCCGTATAAAAACCATCAAATTTGTTCTCTTTCGGGATTTATTATCATATCTAAACAAACCGCCAATTAACGGAATATCACCTAAGAACGGAATCTTAGAACTACCATCCGTGTAGTTATCGCCAATCAGTCCGCCCAACACAATAATTTGTCCGTCCTCAACAATCACATTGGACTCGACATTTCTTTTGTTTAAGATATATCCGGTGGTACTCGAACCGGATTGGATACTCGATACTTCTTGAAAAATCTGAAGTTTCACCGTTCCATTATCTGATACTTGTGGCCGCACTCGCAGTGTTAAGCCAACATCTTGTCGCGTAAATGTTTGAAACGGAGTGACGGTCGAGGTACTTCCTGTTTGCGCATACGAACCCGTCACAATGGGAATATTCTCACCGACAACGATGCGGGCCTCTTCGTTGTCGAGCGTCATTAAGTTAGGCGTCGATAAAACGTTTGAACCTGAAATGGTTGAAATCGCCCGCAGGAGCGATGAAAATGCCAAATTATTTCCAAAAGTTGTGATTGTGCCTACATTGAGTCCTAGACCTAAGGCTGCAGGCGCAGTCGTGCCTACAGCCGCGGCGCCAAGTACGGCGTTAATTGCAGCGCTGGCTCCGATGATATTTGTATTACCCGATGTGGCTGGTCCAGTAAAATTGGTGCCGGCAAATGCAGTGTTCGAACTGTTGAGTGCCTGCCACTGAACACCTAGTTCGGCTGCATTCGCATCTGATAACTCAACAATGATGGATTCGATATAGACCTGGGCCCGACGGCGGTCGAGTTGCGCAATCACTTTCATTAAATCTTTAAATACGGGTTCGGTCGCCGTAATAATCAAAGAGTTTGTATTGGGATCGGCCTGAATAATGCCTCCAGTCGAAGGGTTGCTGGAGCTGGTCAACGCAGTGGTAGCTGCAGCGGATGGTCCGCCTCCAAGAGAGTTGGCGCCGCCGGCACCGCCGCCAATATTCATTGGCGATACCCCGCCCTGATTAGGGTTCATTGGCGTTTGCGCATTGAGATTAGGGTTGCCTTGGGTGTTTGTATTGGTAGAGTCAGACGAAGCACTTTCCGCTGCCACGAGTGCCCGCAAGGTAATCGCTAATTTGGCTGCCTCTGCGTTTTTCAAAGGCACCACATAAATACTGCCTACATTTTTTGAGGTATCGAGCGTTGCAACCAGCCTTCGGATTTGCACTAAACGCTCGGCATTACCACTCCGAATAATGAGTGAATTTGTTCTGGGGTCTGCCAAAACGGTGGGTTTCGAAGTCGGATCACTACCCTGAGGCACACTGGTTTCGAGCGCCCGATTGACAAGGACTGCCACTTTGGTCGCCAGCGCATTTTTTAACGCAATCGTTTCAACTTTGGTTGCGGAAGGGTTATCGACACTTTGGATAATTTTTTCAATTCGCCCGAGGTTGCTGGCGTAATCGGTCACAAGGATTGAGTTATTACCAGGCAAGGCATTGATCGTATTGTTGGGAGAAATCAGAGGCCTGAGTAAATTGACCACACTGGCGGCTGAGGCAAAATTTAAATGAAAGACGCGGGTAATAATTTGATCGCCCGTCACACCTGTTGTTGACGAGAAAGTCTGTGAGGATTGCAATTTTGCATCAGCTTCTGTTACAACGCGATAGCCACCGGGAGTATTGACGAGCGCAAAGCCATTCATACGAAGGGCTGTCGACAAGCGGTCTATCGCTTGATCGGGCGTGAGCGGCTGACTACTCATTAAAGAAATCTTTCCCCTAACTTTTGGATCAACAATAATCGACCGATTGGTGGCCCGGGCAATCGTTGAAATGACAGCATCGACATCCGCATTATTAAAATTCAAGTTGATATTGTTGTTTTGTGCAAAACTGTTTTGCTGCACAAACAGGGTGAGCACAAGCTGTAAAAAAGTTTTAGACAAACGAAACATAACGATCCCTTAAATTTTAAAACGGTAGACAGCGCCGTCTCTATTTCCAATGATTGAGAGTAGGCTAATCAATCCGTCGATCGATTCTGGTGGCGCCGTTGCCTCTCCTTGCAACGACAACCGACCTCTATGAATGGCTCCTTTCGCCGTTAAGAGTAACGGACCATTGATGGTAGAAAAATCAAAGCTTAACGCTTGATGAATCTGAAGCGTTAACGCGTAGCTTCCTAGAGGTTTGATCGGGCTAATCGAGCTCGCCATATCCACAAACCGGACCTCTGCGCGGCCTCTGGGCGACCCATCCCAAATAAGGTCATCCCAACGAATGTCTAATTTCCCACGAAGATTGATCGTGCGCAATACCCCACCCGCGATTTCAATCAGATTAGCCGGCAGCTCGATTTGATTGCTGCTTAGTGTGATAGCGCGTGGTTGAACGGTGAGTTCAAGCGGTCTGGCTGTGTTGGCATACTGAATCACCCACTTGGACTTCAAATCAAAGAGCGAGAACTGAGTTTTCCATGAAAAGCGCTCAGAACCTATTTGAGGGCTTGGACACGTTTCTAAGACGCCGGATTGAAAGGCTGAAAAGCCAAGCTGAGTACTGCCCCGCCAAATCGAGCCTTCGGGTTGTAGCAGTACGATTTGACAGTTTGTCAGTTTCGCAATGCTCGAACTTAAGAAACGTATCGGAAAGTAGGTGACAGCAAGAATGAGGACACACGCCAGCAGCGCGAACCGACTCGGCCAACCGAAACGGAAAGATTGGCGTTCAAATTGCAGACTCATCGTGCCTGCACCAAGGTGGCACTGACTTGGATCACGCCGACACCATCATTTTTTTTGATGACCACATCGCTCGGAAATAACCCATTACTCTTTCGAAAATCCACTAAAAGCTCGAGCCAACGACTAAATTCTATTTCATCAATTTTTAGATTCAGCTTGACTGAATTTGTATTCTCTAATCGAACTAAGGTAAATTTTAGTCCCAGGGCTAACAGCTTTTGCTGCATGGCAGCTAATGTCTCCTCTGACAGACCAATGATGCCTAAGTCCTTGTTTTTATAAATGCTTAGCGTTTGATTGAGTTCTTGAATACTTAATAATTGCGCGGGGTATTGTTGTAGACGCAGCTCAAGGGTTTGCTGCAGCGGCTTAAGGACCAAGAACCAAAGAATAACGATGAATAGCAATACCCCGCCCACAATGGCTACCTTGGGTGGAAATTGCTTAAAGAGCTGCAGACGATTTATTTTCGTCACAACTGACGATGAAAAATTAGTCATAAGCAAGATTTGCGTAAGGGCTTAACAAAAAACGTGACGAGCCAAGGCGCTTGACTGCATGATCTTGCGCAAGGGCTAAACGCTGGCTATTCGATAGGGACGACTCTTGCAATACAAAAACTAAGCCTTTTTTGGAATACTCCAAACTCTTTAACGCGTTAGGAGGCGTATTTTTGAGGACCTCTTGTAGAGCCAATAATTGTCTTTCAAAGTCTCCACGGCAATTTTCAAGGTTTTTATGCGCAGCGAGGCAACTGGTGTTGACCAATTTTGTAAAGCTTGCTTGACCGTCGCCGCCCTCAGACAAGACTTGATTGGTTGCATTGTGTAGAGTGGCTTCCCACTGTTGATCTTGCCATACCAGTGCCAAGAAATAGCAAAGATAACTCACACAGAGGATAAGCGTCGCGTATTTCGCCCACTTTAGCGGCACCTGCCACAAGTCTCGGGATTGCCAATGTTGTAATTCACTTTGACTTTCTCTTCTGAAGTCGAAGAACGCGTCGGGTAATACATTAATGTCTTCGTAAGACTTTTTTTCTGCCACAATGCCGCCCATGAGCAGCGGTGCAGATAACGCCAGCAATTCAGGCTGAGGGTTGAGTGCATCAGCCACAAAAAGGGGTTCGGTGGCCGGTTGCGACCAGCATAAGATGTCGGTGGTTGATTTTTTCGAAGTGTAGAAATTGATTGAATCTTCTTGCTGAACATAGACAACCGAATCCGATATTGGCAGCAGTATGCTCTCTGGAATCAATTGAATCTTTTCGCAATTGATGACCGCCAGTTTTTGACTGAGCCACAATAACCAGTCGCGATTGACCACGCTCACCAATCTTCGGTCTGGCGCTTGATTCAACATCGGAGGCAGCAACTGAATGCTGGTGTCAGACACTGGAGACAACAACTCATCTTCGATGAGCATTGGTAAAAGTTGAATGATTTTCTTGGTGCTGACAGCAGGCACTTTGAGTTCTGTTAAGCGAACATCAATACCAGGAATGATCGCGAGCACAGAGTCTGCGACGGGCAAAGCGTCTAAATCTAAGACCTTCTTAAAATCAGTTTCGGTGCTCTGCGCCCAGGAAAAATATAAATCCTGTGAAGACCAATCTTCAGCGTTGTATGCGACAGGTCGTACGGGGCAACGAATGATGAGGCGCATTAGGGAAGATCAATCCTAAAAGCAAGGCAACCTGTGATGTGGAATAGAGAACTCTAACACACAGGTCGCGCTCGCACCTCACCTAGACTGATCAAAGCGTTTTAAGGTACTCGATCAACGCCTTTTTATCATCTGCCGAGAGTAAGGTACCAAACTCATGTCTGCACCGACTATTGCCTTCCATGACTGAGCAGTCTGTTGTCACGCGAACGGTTGCTGAGCCATTTGGTTGCTCGACGGCAAGGCCGATATTGACCAGGTCATAAACCGGTCCGACCTGAAAACTCGTGGGTCGGTCGGCAGCTGGGGTGAGTAAGGCTGCCAAGGTTGGAACAGAGCCATTATGGAGATAGGGCGCTGCGGACCAGACACCTTGTAAAACTTTAGACTCAAACGATCCCACCTCACGGGAGGGGGCTTTGATGCTCAGATCAATGGATGGGGCGAATTGTAACAAGGCAGACGAATTTGCCACATCGAATAACGAGACGGAAGCAGCCCCTGATGCAGGCACAGTATTTGTTGAAAAAGGGACAGTGAGACCAGTTAGGATGCCACTACTCGTGGTGGGTACGGCAAAGTTTTTATAGTACGAGCTATCTGTATTGACATTTTGAACAGGCGTTGCCCAGGTGTTGGCGTTGCCGGGTCTTGGCTGGCCTTGTTTAATCCCATGGCATGACGCGCAATTTTTTCGTAGAGTCCTTTGCCTTGAAACACCATTGCATTGTCAACCGGCCATGGCCATTTTGGGGATCCGATTTGATCGACTAAAGTTTGGATATTTTCCACAGTCTTGTAATTGACCGAATTCTCTATTAAAAAATTGACGCCGCCAACAACCGCCGGATCGGCTCGAGGTTTAAAGAGCGCGAAGACCCCTAATGCTTCTCCCGTGTTACGCGACAAAGCATACGTGGCATCACCGTTGATGCTTGTCCCTGCCCATTGTGTGAAGTCTTGCTTGCCAGAATTCCAAATAAAAGGATAACGCACAGGCTGGGCGGCAACCGCAATGTTTGAGGCAATGATAGTTTGGTCCTCGATGGGGCCAATATCTAAGCCCGACACTCTGTTTTGAAGCATAGCCACTGCATCAGCCCTGCCAATTCCCCAATGCTCGGTCGGCAATGACCTCGTCATTAAGGTGTTGTAAGGTTTGTACCAAGTGTTTAACTGCGTCCGTAAGGTCTCTGCAGGAACTTGAACGGCAGCTTGAAACGCATTAAAGGCCGCTTGGTCTGAAAGGGTATTGCCAACGATAAGATCAATCCCATTAAAGAGTGCGTATAAATTAGAAAACGCGGGTCCTCCATCAACGCGGTATTTAATCCCAGCAACTTCTATCTGTCGGGTGTGGCAGGCCGCACAGTTCATGGATAACTGTTGGTTTTTAGTGCCAGGATTTGCGACTAAAAAGCCAACGGGCAAGCCTTCAGGATTGCTCGGGCTGACTGGGTTCGGTAGATAGCCGTAACTGCTCGTGAGCTGACTTAAAAACGATTGGCCATTCGGGAGCTTAAGGGCCTTTGCCCATTCATAAGGCATGATCCAAGAGCCTTGATCGGAATAGTAAAATGCTGCCTGATTGGTCGGGTTCCAGTCAGGCCCTTGATCAAGCGCCACCACTCCCTTCTCACCTGAGTCGCTCACATTGCTGTCGCTCCCGCAACTCGCCAACATCAAGCTAACAATAGAAACCATCACGCCACGCGCGAGCATGGGTATTTTTAAGGCGGGCATCATGTTTCTCCAATGTTAAGAAAAGAAAACGATCGATTTTTAAAATTAAGTTAAATTTAGTATTTATAAGCTATGCACTCTTTGGCGATATTTTTAATTTTTAAAAGTGTACGCCATTTGTACTACAAGGTGCCAGTGCAAACAAAGAAACTTAATGTTTTTTAAAAGTTAGCGTTGCAAACCCGACGGCACAACGCTCACTCGCTGAATCATCCCAAGATCACTGGCTTGAAGCCGCTGATTGTGAAGGATGAAAGGCCCAACAAAATCCTTAAAACGCATACGAAAAGTAACTGAGCTTGGGTTTTGGCTGGTGCCACCTGTGGGCAATGCGATGGTGTCGCACCAGTAGGGTTCAATGGGCTTGCCATTGACTTTGATGACGTACATCGGGTTGACGTGAATGTGAAACACATGCGCAAGCTGATTCATGTTGAAAACAGTCCATTCTTCAACCGCATCCAGTATGGCAATTTCATGGAGTGTGTTGGCCGCCTGAATATCAAAAGGCGGCACTAGGTTTGGCGGCGGTGGATAGATGGGAGCTTGAGATTTAGATCCGAAGCTTGACGCGATCTTTTGTTGAAGCTGCAACTTGTTGAGTTGATAAGATTGTTCAGCCTGCGCGACAAGCGAGTCGAGCACAACAACCGCCTGAGCCAACGGACTCGGTGTTTGTTGCGCATTCTCCAACGCGTCATTGCCGATCATCTTAAAAATGATATTGCGTTTTTTGCCGCCGTTGTTAGCGAACTCTTCATCCGAAATGGGCGCTAAAAATTGGCTAACAGGCAAGGGCGCCTTTGGTATTGACATATTCTGTATTGACATACTGTCTTGAGCATCGACCACAATCACTGTTGCCAAGATATCTTCTGGCAAGAAGATTGGATGCGGACCCCCAGATATTTTTAGAGGTAAGCCGCGCAAGTAATAGGTGCCCGGCTTGCTTGCTTGGACTAAAACTGAGGCGCGATTACCTGGCGCGAGTTGCAAGCCAAGGCCGCTCGTTTTTCTGGCATCGTCATGCTCAACATACGAGGCGCTCCCCCAGCCATCTGCGGTGTATTGTTTAAGCACGTGCCCATCTAAACTGAGATTCAGAGAGTTAAACACTTGAGTATTGATCAATCGCCAACGCTGCACTTCGCCAGATCGCATCACGATCGTCGGTCGACGCACACCATTAATCAACACGGGCTGAGCATCACTGAATTGATCACCACGGCTTTGTTTTTTTAAGCCTCGTCCGGTTGGGTTTTGTGTCAACTGATGAAACTTTTCTAAGCGACCGTCGGCAACACCCATCCCGTCACGAAAGAATGGATTCAACGCATAATAAGGCGCCTGAAATAAAAAGATCAGCTCAGTCGCTTGCGCCATGTCTGGCAAGTCGTCTACGGCGCCTCTGACCATAATTGCGCCCGACATCAAGGTCGCGACTTGTAAGGCACTTGAACCATGATATTGTGGGTGATAGTAGAACGGTCCGGCAGGGTGATCTTTGGGAATGCGGTGGACATACTGACGAGAATCCCCATTTGGTAATACGCCACCGTAATTAGGATCCACCACATAGTCACCATATTCGGGCGGTGTTGTATTTTCATTGATACCTGGAAATACATGTAAACCGTGCACATGCAAATTCGTCGTATTGGGCTTGATGAAATTGGTCGGATCGCGAAAGGCTCTGAAGGGAGGATTCTCTGGCAGTTGATTCAGTAACCGAATCCTCAAGGTATCGCCGCCACGTACCACCAAGGTTGGACCTGCGTAGCCTGCGCGCTGAGCATCATAGCCATAGGCGCGTAAGGACACGGGGCGACGGTCATTGGGCAGAGCGCCCGATATCAAGGTATCAAAATATGAAATCGTGAGTGTGACGTCCAACAAACCATTTTTTGCTTCGAGTAGAGGGGGTTGGACGAAGGTTTGTGCTGGCGCCTTTTGGCGCTCATCCTCTTTTTGCTCGCACGCTGTCAAGCTTAGTGGAACCACGATACCCGAAGCGATACTTAGCCCGTAACGTAAAAATTGACGCCTGGCATGATCTTGTTCGTGGTCGTTGTTCATGGTCGCATCAGCCATTTTCCCAAAAGGGAAAAGGGATCAATTGTTGTTGAGCGGCACGACCAAGCTGACCGGCTTCATTACTTCCCCAGCCGAACAAAGCTTGCTTGCCAACGGCCAGAGCATGCATCTCACCCGCAGCGATGGCCTGCACTTGGCCAAGCCCCAGCACTTTTGTAGGTGTACTGCGAGGCTGTCTGTCGTGGGTGCCCAGTTGGCCAACACCGTTCCACCCCCAGGCGTAGACGAGACCGGACTCTGATAACGCTAAGGAAAAATGCATACCGGCAGCGAGTGCTGATATTTTTTCTGGCATCTTAATCAACGTCGCTTGGCTGTCGTAGCGCCGCTGAGGACGACCTAACTGTCCATATTGATTGCTCCCCCAAGCGTAAACGTCGCCCTCACGGCTAAGCGCTAAGACGTGGGTCGCACCTACGGCGATACTCTTAATCGAAGCCGTGAGGCGAACAGGTGTTGGAGAAGTTGCGTTTTTTAGATGCCCGA
>Ga0247843_1005514_pt1 | contig 17516 bp, 24 predicted proteins | sample LaCruzMarch2017__FD_192420 | JGI IMG/M metagenome (GOLD analysis project Ga0247843, IMG submission 192420) | Freshwater microbial communities from meromictic Lake La Cruz, Castile-La Mancha, Spain - LaCruzMarch2017_8m | ecosystem: Environmental > Aquatic > Freshwater > Lake | place: Spain... | reverse complement strand
GGTGGGCAGGGTTGGAGAGGTGGCCGAGTGGTCGATGGCGCACGCCTGGAAAGTGTGTAGACGTTAACGCGTCTCCAGGGTTCGAATCCCTGTCTCTCCGCCAGCTTTTTTCCGCGATCTGTAGTGAATGCGAGGCCTCAGAAGATGCCGCGACAATCGCCCCCGCCAGTAGCCCCGCCACCTCTAAAAGCGGGCGAGCTTCTTGGGGTCATTCTTCAGTGCGCGAACAAGCTCTGCCGGCGGCGGGCTTGGTTTGACCCGGCAGCCGTGACCGGCCGCACAGTTCCCGACCTGGAGCGCAAGGCGAAGTGCTCGGCATGCGGGCACCGCGGCGCGCTCGTCGAGATCGTATGGCCCGAGCAAACGGCTGGCGCCCGCTCGGTAACGCATGAGGCAGAGCGGGCGGCTGGGCTGAAGAAGTGGATCCAAGACAATCCATTCGGCGATCGTCGCTCAGCCTAGCCGAACTCTATCCCCACCCCATTGCATTGCCCATCTCGCAACCCCTACAAGAAGGGCGGGCACAGGGGCAGGTTGTGGAAGAGCTGGAGCGGATCGTTCTCGAAGTGCTGTCGGATGGCAGCGCCAGGCGGCTGAGCGAGCTTGAAACCTTGACCATGCGAGCCCTCGGAAAGCCGATCAAGGACGAGACCGTCTACAAAGACGCCATCGCAGCCTTGCAGTCGCGGCGCCTCGTAACTCTCACTGGTCAGGAAGTAAGACGATCAGAGCCGGATTTCCCTGAGCGAGACCTAGAGCCGCCTGTTGAGGCCTATCTCGCTTCGGACGCCGCCTTCGCTCAGCTGGGGTTCAATCGCGACTTTACGGTCTGGCAGAAGACGGCACGCGGTGGCCGGGCGGGGACCGGCACCTGGTCGAGGCCTGACTTCACCATCGCGACGATCCGGCGGCGCAAGTACGACCCGGTGCGCCACCTCGACCTGGTTGCCTTCGAGCTGAAGAACCTCGCGGGTAGCACGGTGGTCGCGGTTCACGAGGCCCTCGCCCATACTCGCTTCGCTCACTATGCCTTTCTGGTGTGTCCGAGGTCGGCTCTGAATGCCGGCGTGCAGTCCGCGATCCGGGACTCGTGCGCCCAGCATGGCATCGGGCTGCTGACGTTCGACCTAGGCGTCGGGCGCGAGCAGACGCCTGCGCTGAAGGGGTTCAACATCGAAGTCGACGCTCGCCGGAAATCGCCAGAGCCAGACCTTGTCGATAGCTACATCGACGACAGATTCGACGAGGAAAACAGAGGGCGGCTTATTCGGCTGTCAGGAGGCTGAGGGGCAGATGATTGTAACGATCGCCAACCGAAAGGGCGGTGTGGGGAAAACCACCCTGACCATTGCGCTCGCTGAGACCTTCGTCTTCGAACACAGGAAGAGCACCGTCATCCTCGATCTCGACCCGCAGTCGAGTGCGACCGAGATCCTGCTTTCCGGCGACGAGTATGCCGACCGGCTCCAGGCCGACAATGTGCTGCCGGGGTTTTTCAGGTCGGCCCTCGCCACCCAGGCGGTCCCCGGCGACAAACTTCTCTTGCGCGCCCGTCATAGCCTGAACGGCCGGGGCACGATCGATATGGCCATCGTCCCCAATTCGCCCGAGATGTGGGATGTCGAGTTTGCGGCCGTTCGCGCCGGCGCCGAGGATAGATACCGGCAGACTGTGCAGGCGTTGATCGAGCACCTGCACACTGTGTTCGACGTGGTTATCGTCGATAGCCCGCCCGGAAAGACCATGGCATCGGAGGAGGCGATCCTCGCGTCCGATGTCGTTCTCTGCCCTATTGTTCCCGAGCGCCTGTCAGTCTGGGGGATGGACCGGATGCGGGCCTACTTTGAAGAGCTCGCGAAGACGCGCACAGTCCCGCCGTGGCGATTCGTCATGTCTCGCCTTGGCGGCAACTTTGCGGAAGCCAATCGACAGGTTGAGACGATCAAGGCCCGCTATCAGGATCACTTCCTCACCGACACCCCGGGCATATTTGGTTTCGGGCAGACCGAGCTGCTTGGCTTGCCGCAAGGCCAAAAGATCGTGCAAAGGATCGCGATGTTCAGGGACTCGCCCGATACCATCAAGTCGCTCGAACAGTTTTACGGCGCCGACGCTACCAATCACCTGCGCAAAATCGCGAAGAGGGTACAAGAAGTCAGAGGGACCAATGCTTGATCGTTTCGAACTGCTCCGTGAACTGAATGGCCAGCCGCTCAAGCTGAAGAGCTCGGACCGCACGGCGTTAGAGAAGACGCTCAATAAGGCAATTGCTCAGATGCTGGCTGGCCTGACGCTCGACGCAGCGCGTAGCGCTTCTCCAACTGCGCGCCGAGCGATTGCAGCCGGATTCGCTGAAGCCCTCGCTCTGGCAGAGCTCAAGAAGGTGTCGAAGCTATGGGAACCAAAACGGGCAGTGCCGGCCAGTGCCGCGCATGCTGAACTTGCGGGCGACCTCGTGGCGTTGATGGAAGGCCAGCGTTCGCCATTCGAGCCCACGAAGCTGGGGCTCGCACAGGCCCGCTCGCTGGGCGAGAAGGAAAAAGCCGAGTTGGTGCTGGGCATTCAACGCCTCGCCTCGCTGCCTCAGCTGAAGCCCATCCTCAAGAAATGGGACAAGGCCTCGCCCCTCAATACCGGCGGGGATGAGAAGGCGATCCGGGCAGCGCTGCTTGGGATGCTCAGTGCTTGAGGTCGGTATCCTCGGTGCCGCGCTCGGCGCGGAGTAACAGATCCATCTCGCAGAGGTAATCGAACAGCTGGTAGCCTGCCTCGCGCTCGCGATCCACGAGCGCAGCGAGCGCCTGAATGTGATCCGCTATGACGCCCACTTCCTCGGGCGTGATCGCCATGCCGACGGCGGCAGACTGAAACGCCCGCAGGGTTCGGATCAAATCGGCCGACGCGTCCTGTTGAGCAGTCGGCGGTTGCCGAGGGACATCGGCGTGGATGTAGTTGAAGGTGTTCATTCTTGTCTCCTGTTCGTCTGGTGCTGCGTCACCCGGCAGGCCATCACAATACTACGCGAGCGCCAGCGAAGGCGAACTTCCCGAAGGTGCTGAGAAATCCGAGTTCAAGGCCGTTCGGGTCGCGCCGCCCCTCTTCGTGCGCGTTCCGCATCATGTCAGCTACGACGCATTGGAACAGAGTGACATTTCCATAGGTGAAGTTGGCGCCGACGAAGCGGAGCAGCTCCCAGGCAAGCTCGGATCCGCGCTCCCAGTCCTGCTCGCGATCTCCACCGCTTTTCACCGCCCAGTGATTGATGCCGCTGCCTCTCGGCTTTCGCCGCTCGACGAAGCTCAGCGCCTCGGCATAGTGGATTGGCTTCGGAGCTGGCGGAAAGAGCGGGACTACATTGCTGGGCTGTTTCTTGGGGGTAGTCATGGTCTTTGGTCCTTGTGCTGATGGTCAAAAAGAAACCCCCGCACGCTTTCGCGCCGGGGGCGTGCATTCTGAAGTTTAGGCGACCTTGCCACGAAGGCGGGTCACTGTTGCGCCGATGATTCCGGCGTTCTCGATATCACCCGTCTTTGCCGGCGTCGGGGTGTAGGCCCAGTGGGCGAACACGTTGACCGCGGCGAAAGCGACCGAAGCGCCGTAGACGGCAATCTCGGTCCAGCCTTCGAGCATCAGGCCGAGTCCGTAGTGGACGAGCCAGACGTCGAAGATGCCGAAGGAGAGGCCCAGGAAGCCAAGCGTGAAGGCTTTCGGGACGTTCGACTTCGCCTCGTCAATGATGCTCTGCAGTGTGCCCGAGAGCAGCTTGACGAAGATCCCGTGAAGCGTGGCGAGCGCCGCGATTTTCAGGGGGTGCATTCCCGCGTCTGCCATGCCGAAGATCGAGAAGACGACCGCCATGACGACGAGGGCGTAGGGAAGATACTTGTTCATAGGAGGCTCCTGTTAGCGTCCGGGCTGGACGGGTTAGCCCACCGCTCGGAAGCGATGGGCTGGGCCGGTCAAGTCTAGCTGACCTTCGGCTTTTCCTGTTGGCGGCTGCCAGTCATCGCGTCGGCGATGGCGGCGGCTGCGGCTGTCTTGGCGATGATCTGCGCTTGCATCTCAGCGACCTTGAGCAGCCCCGCGATCATTTCATCAGTCTGCTGATCGATGATGTTGAACGCGGCGAGCAGGGTTTCAGCTTTAGGGGTCTTGGCCATGGGTAGTCTCCTCGGGGTGGGAAAGAACTGAGAGGGGTCTCTCAACGCCGTAACCCCGCCAGCATGACCTGAGCGGGGCGGGTGGTTTCAGCGGGCGAGCGCCTGGAGCTTTCTCAGCTCGTGCATGGCTCGCCATCTTTTCTGCTCGTCCGGGCATTGGAGGATCAGCTGGGCGGCGATCTTCACCGCGAGGGTCCCGACGTTGATGCGCTGGTGAGCGAGGTGGGCAGTCAGATTGAACGTCATGGGGTGCGCCTTTCGCGGCTTGTCTGTGGAAGGTCGGGGAGCGGTGAGGCTCCCCCGGTTTTCAGGTCCGGAAGCAGTGGCGGCCGAGGTAGGCTTTGGCTTTTTTCCGGGTCCGGTAGGCGGCAAGGAAGGATCCGATCGCTTCGCGGGCTTTGGTCTGGTTGGTCGTCATGGTCCTGGGTCTCCTCTGGGACTACCAATAATATAGTCCCCTTGTAGTCCCCAGTCAATAGGGGTGGACTACAGACAAGAATCCGGTAAGGTTTCGCTCAGGAACAGGAGACCCCATGGCGAACGCAGAGCAGAAGGCGCGGCAGCGCACAGCGAAGAAGGAAGAGGGGGGAAGGCAGATCAGCGCCCAGTTCACGGGCGAGGAGGTTGCGCTGCTTGAGCGCGTGAAGGAGGCGAACCCGCACCTCTCACAGAAGGAGCTGATCATTGCCGGCCTGGAGGCGCTCGCAGGTTCGAAGATCTCGAAGGCGCAGGTGCTGGCGTATCTTGAGAAGCATCTGAGATGACCAAGGATCGCTAGCCCGTATGTTTCTGGACCCTACTGTGATCGTCTTGGGCGCGGGCGGCTCTGCTGAGTTCGGCTTTCCAACCGGGATCGGCATTTTTAGAGAAGTGATGGCCGATGAGTTTTCAAGTCGGCCATTGCGGAAGATGATCGGTTACGAGTTCGATTTTCTTTCGTCATTTTCGAACCTGCTGCGGGTAGCAAACAGGCACGAAGAACTAGAAAGCTTTCAAGCGCTGCAACTGAGGCTTCGGCAAAGTCACGCCCAGTCCATCGACCTCTATGCATTCAAGAATCCGTCTCAAAGTGAGATTGCCAAGCTCTACACCGCATGGCGCCTGACCAAGCAGCACTTCAGGATTGAGACGTTTGAGAATCGGTACCGGGAGCAAGACTTCCGCCTGGTGGCTGTGCAGGACTGGCTGGCGCCAAGTGTGGGCCAAGGCCCCGAAAGGCGCACAAATTGGATTGGAGCTCTTGCGCAGACGTTCACCGCTGGTGCCAGGACCAGCGCCGACCTGGCCAAAAACAAATTGTCGGTGGTGACGTTCAATTACGACACGGTGTTTGAGGATGCTTTTCCTGCGATAGTTCGCTTCGACGAGCGTTTTCCGGATGCGCCGGACGAAGTCATGCCCAAGGTGTTGCACGTTCATGGAAGTCTGCAGCCGGTGGTCGACGGTCGCTTTACTTTCCCTTTCTATCTTCAACAGATGGCGCGCATCAAATTCATTTCGGACACCAGCGAAAACCCTCCGATGATTGTCGACGAAGCCGTAAGTGTTCTTGATAAAGCCCTTCGGATTTACTGCGTTGGCTTTGCTTTTGAGGAGTTCAATCGCGAACTTTTACAAATCGGCCGGTGGGGTGGTCGAGCCTGGGCGCTCAATTTCGACGGCGATGTGCAGGTTCAGAACGAAATTCAGAAATCTGGGATTTCGCCTACCCGTGTTTGGTCGGGTAGCGATTCGAAAAAATGGTTCTTGGGAACGGCTGCCTCGAAGGGCTTTTTCACGTCCCGATAAGGCGCTCTACCGAATCTGGCGGGGCTCATGGTGGGGGCACAGGTAAGCCCACCCTACAGATTAACCTTCGCGGTCAACACAAAGGCGCTCGAAGTCGGCGGACGATCCGTCCGCCTACCCATCATTTCAGCCAAAGATCAGGTAGAGCGCGACCGGCACAACGACCAGCGCTGCTATGCCCAGCCAGACCCATGTCGGCGGGTTCGGGGGGACATAATCGCCAGACGGATCGCGGTCCCAGCCGCTCACTCGCAGCCCACCCCGTCACCGTCGCGGTCGAGGTGGCGCCCATAGCCGGGGTCGCCTGCGCGTACCGGAGCGGCCCCGGCGGCGCGCGCATCTGTGCAGTTCCGGAAGCTGGCGCTCTCTTCGTCTGCCCCGTCGCTGCTCAGGAGCGACGATGCTCCGCTCCATTCCTGCGCGTCATTTCGAGGGGGAGGCGGAGGAGGGGGCGAGCTTGACCGGTGGCAGTGATAGTCGCCTGTCTTGCGGTTGTTGTGGCACCCCTCAGCGTTCAGGCCGCCACCATGCGCGAATGCAGGGGTCGCGCAGGCAGACACAACGGCGCCGGCAATCATCGCTCGCCATGCTGCGTCAGTCATAGTTGCGCGTCCCCCAAAGATCGGCCGGGCAATCCAGACCCCAGAGGCCCGCCTTCGCAGCTCGTGCAGTCTTCTCCTCGTCGGCGTAGGCCCGCTTGCTGTAGCGCGGCCAATCGCGCCCCCAACCTGCCGAGACCATATGCTCACCCAACTCGACGCCGCCGACGCTACAAGTGCCAATGTGCCGATCGCGCCGATCCTTGCCCGTGAGCGCGCAATCGACCGTCTGGGTGCCTATGAAATCTGAGAGCGCCAGGGCCGCCGACTGATAGACGTTCACGAGCCCGCATCGGGCGCCTTCTTCAGGCGTGTCGAAGCCGTTCAGTCTCACCCGCTCGCCGTGGATATCAATCGTGTCGCCGTCGATGACGCTGGCAACGCCCTTCAGCGACTTCGCGTCGTCTTCGGCGCTGGCGCTGAAGCACAATCCCAACGAGGCGACGGCGATCAGGCACGCTCTGAGGCTCATGTTGGCAGTCTCCCTCGCCATCTCCAACCGCAACTATTGCATAGGCCCGCGAAGGGTGAAACTCTGCGTTGCGAAGTTGTCACCCGGAGGCCTCAATGACCCGCGCCATTATCGCTGCCAGTGCGTTCGCCCTGATCGCCGCTCCAGCCTTCGGCGATTGCGGCAAGTTCGAGCAGCAGCTCGCCCACAACTTCGTCAAGCAGCACGTGAGAGAGCAGCTTCGCTCCCCGAAGAAGGCGGACTTCCCGTTTACGCCGACCGAGAAGGTTCTCACTCGCGCGGGCGCCAAGTGCGTCGTTGTCCTCAGGTCCTGGGTTGATGCGCCCAATGCTTTGGGGACAGAGGTGCGCAGCACGTACATCGCCGAGGTCGAAGTTACCGGAAAGAAGGCGGCGATAACCACTTTCGGCTTCATCGACTGATGCTCCGTGGACGCACCATCTTGAAATGCGCGTGGGCTTCGCTTTAGTCGTTCCGAAGCATATCGAAATGAGCTATATTTTCACTGCCCGATGCAACGGCAGGAGAATTGGCAATGGTCACCACAGTCGGCGGCGTTCAGATCGAGATCAGGGGCGACCCGTCGAGCTTCCAGCGCTCTATGCGGGAAGTTCAGCGTGATGCCTCCAAGACCGGGCAGAGCGTTACGCGGGAGTTTACAAAGGCGGACCAGTCCGTCACGAAGCTGAACAACTCCTTGCGAACCAGTTCCAGCGTCTTTGCGGGGCTGGTCAGCGTAGCGTCCGGCGGCATCCTTGCCGGCGCTGTCATTCAAGCCGCCGATGCGTTCTCTGGCATGCGCTCAAAAATCGCGCTTGCAATCAGCGCCGCCGACGACCTGCTGACGGTCGAGCGCCAAATCTACGCGCAGGCCATCGCCAACCGATCGGCCCTTGAGCCCATTGTGGCCCTCTACCAGCGGATCCGGGGTGCGCGCTCCGACCTCTCAAACGAGCAGACGCTGGAGATCACTGACCGCTTCTCCAAGTCCCTCGTGATCTCTGGCGCCTCGGCGGCTGGCGCGGCCTCGGCAACCCTCCAGTTTAGCCAGGCCATCGCGGGCGGCGTGCTGCGGGCCGAAGAGTTCAATTCGATCATCGAGAGCAACGTCCGGTTCGTGAAGCTGCTGGCGGACAATCTGGGGGTCTCAGTCGGCCAGATCAGGAACCTCGTGAACGAGGGCGCCATCACCAGCGACGTGATTTTCCGGGCGATCCGTGAGAACGGCGCCGATCTGGACGCCGAGTTCACCAAGATCCCGCTCACGGTGTCCTCGGCCCTCGTCAACGTCCGCAACGCCTTCACCAACTTCATCGGCCTGTCGGATCAGGCAGGCGGCACCAGCGCCAAGCTGGCAGGGTTCATCAACTCGATTGCCGACGACTTCGACCGGCTGGCTGAGGTGGTTGTTGCCGCTGCGGCCACCATCGGCGGCGGAGTGGCAGGCCTGCTTGCCGCTCGGTTCGTGTCCGGCCTGCTGGCCATCGCAGCGGCCTCTGGCACGGCCACCGGCGCGGTCGGGGCGCTCCGTGCGCAGCTTGCCTTCTTCGGTGGCCCTGTCGGGCTGGCGATCACGGCAGTGGGTGCAGCGTTCGCGTTCCTCTCCATCACGGCTGAGGATTCGCTTGATAAAATCTCCCGCGCGACGGGTGAGTATGACAGCGCCGTCAAAGATTTACTGGGCACCCAGGAAGAACTGAAGGGCCAGTATGCTGCCCTCGAAGCACTGAACCGCGACCTAGCCAAGGCGATCGAGGACGGCGCTGCCGCAGCCGAAGTCACGGCCTCCCGCGAGATCGACGCGCTGCAGCTCCGGATCGACAAGAACCGCGAGCTGCTGGCCGTGTACGAGGAGCAGGCGGCCGCCGCACTCGATGACGCGCGCGCCGGCCGCGACACGGCCCGCAATGACTTCGCCCAGTCCCTCGGCTTGCCGCGCAGGTTCGACTACAACACAAACCCCGAGGCCCGCGCAGAGCTGGACCGTGCAGGGGCAGAGTTCCGCGCGTCACTGGCAGCACAGAGGGCCAATGGCCGAGCGCTGGACGAGAACACAAGGAAGGCGCGCGATTACTTCATTGCATGGCAGGAAGCCGAGCAGCAGGTTTCGGCCCTCTCGCGGCGCCAGGGCGAGAGGATCGTGGCGGCTGGGATTGCGGCGTTCGGGATTCCGGAGGCGGTTGCCGAAAGCACCGCTGTCCAGACGACCGCTGTTGCCGCGCTCGCGGACGAGACGGACCGCCTGACCGAAGCCCAACTTGATCTTCTCGACGTACTTGATGATGCGGACGGCGTGTTCCAGAACCGCCGGGACGCTTCGACGCTGCAGAGGGTGGATGAGTTCAGGCTGAACAAGGCCGAGGCCGAGGCGAATGCCAACGCCATCAGCGACCGGGTCGCGGCCACCATCAGCGGCGCACTTGAGCAGGGGATTCGGTCGGGCAACTGGGGGGAAGCATTTAGGAGCATCCTCGCAGAGAGCACCTCGACGGCCCTCTCTCAGGCGATCAATGAGCTGGCCGATGAGTTGGTCAGCCTGTTCAGCGGTCTCTTCGATGGGGCGGGCCCATCGATCGGCACGGCGCTCGGTTCGATCTTCGGCGGCGGCCGGGCAGCCGGTGGGCCGGTGAAGGCGGGGATGCGCTATATGGTAGGCGAGCAGGGGCCGGAGATGTTTGTTCCTACCGTCTCGGGGGTCATTTTGCCCCGGGCGGAATTCCCGGCCAGCTCGGCCGCTGGGGGGTTGTCGGGCGGGCATGTCGTGACCGTCGCGCCTCAATTCCACGTGCATGGCTCGATCACGGAAGACGTGCTCCCCCGGGTGCAGCAGATGTTCGCCCAGCAGGCGCGCGAGCTGCCGCGCGCCGTCCTCGCAGTGGTCAAAGACGGCCAGCGCCGTGGCCGGTTCTAGGGGAGGGGCGGCCATGACGCATTCGCTACCAGATGCAGTGCCCGAGCCGTCTGAGCCCCTCACAGGCCGCCAGCGCAAACGCTGCGGCGCTCGTGCCCGGTCGAGGGGCGGCGCCCCCTGTCAGTGCAAGGTCGTGCCAGGCCGGACCCGGTGCAAACTCCACGGGGGCATGTCGACGGGGCCGAAGACCCCAGAGGGGCGGGCGCGGACTACGGAGGGTTCGCGGCGGTATCATGCAGAGCGGCGCGCAGCCACAGCAGGCAGTTGATGTTCGGGGAGGCCGCAAGCAAGGTTCGCTGGTCGTTCACGGGGAGGCCGATAGACCATGAGAAGGTTTGCGCTTTCAGGCGCTCTGTTCGCCGCCGCCGCTTTGGCGGGGTGTTCTGCGGAAGGGGCGAACACCTCGGCCCAGGAGCTTTCAGAGGCTGATTTCAGGGCGGCTTGTGTAAAGGAGATCGGAACCGAGATTGTCTCGCCTGCGACCATGGAGGTCATCGATTGGGAGTTCGAAAAACTGCCGATCACAGAGGAGATGATGGCAGGAGTCCGCGCGCGAAACCTTGGAGAACCACGAACAGACCAGTTGGCCGAGCTTTACAGATTGCAGGCCCTCGACAGGCTGGATGCTTACGATCGGGCGGTGGCTGCCGGCGTCGACCCGATCACATACAGAGCTTCGCTCTCTTTCGACTCGCTGAATGCGGCAGCGGTACCGATCCGGGCAGATGCAAGCTGCCTCTACGATTACTTCGGCCCTGTCGGTGACCCCTATGTGCAGGCTGAGGTCTTTCCTCGCTAATCGCCGTGCCGTCCACCAAGCAAGCGATCAGGTAACGCTGACCCCATGACGCACGCACGCGCACGGGCGTTTGAGGTGGGGGGAAATTCGGTTCGGTGGTTTCCGGAACAGTACGCGCGCCCGTGCGCCTGCGTGGTGGGGTCAGTCCTGATCTGCAAAAGATCAACAACCCCGATTGCAAAACACGACAAAGCCGATCCTAAAAACCCCCGCCAGATCAGGGGGCAGACCCCAAGGCGCGTCCTCGGCGCAGCGGATTGCAAATCCGCGCACCCTCATAGATTTCATTCGGTTTTTTCTGACACAAACCGCCCAGCCCCCTACCAGCGGGGGGTGAACCTGCAACACGTCACCCCCCCAGCATCGGCGCTTGGAATGACGGGTCGCGCTTATTGAAAACCGAACTGACTGGCGCGCGTGTAGGGGTCACATGCCGAGATCGGGATCGTCCGCCGGCCACGTCTCGAATCGCCTCAGTCGGGGGGGTATGAAAAGGATCGTCAGCACGCTTTCGTTGGCTTCCTCGACGGTCCTTTTGTTGGCCTCGACAATCCTGATCGCGGCATCGATCCAATAGGCTTCACGCTGGGCGCTGCTATTCCATGACTTTCCGTCCTTGTCGGCGAACCACCAGAATGTGGTGATGATCCAGCTGAAGGACCCGCGGTCAGGCACGGCCTTGATCTCGATGCGGTAGGTGTAGCCATCGAAAGATCCGTTCTCCGCATGCACCGCTCCTTTGTCTGGGGGTGGCACGAACACGTCGGCGAGATCCTTCAGCCGCTGAAACTTGTCGGCCCAGCTCATAGGCCACCCCCGGCGAGAGTCTCGGCCGCCACTCGCTCGGCCTCCCTCCGGATGGCACCGCCATCGAATTCCATGATCGCCGCCCTCTCATTCCAGGCGACCCAGTCGGCGACGTGCGCATCGTTTGCGTCCGTGTTTTGCGTCCGCGAGACCCCCGTTTGCGTCCGCCGAGCCGATTTTGCGTCCGTCTCAGTGGCCAAATGAGAGAGGATTTCCGTCCGGTGTGCCTTGATCAGCTCAAGGACGGCCGGGGGAGGAGCTTCGTCAGCCCTCAGACAAATGCGCCCATTATGGACAGATATGGACAGCCCTGAACGGTATGCGACTTCCAATGCGATGCGTGCACTCACAGTTCGGCCCTCCATTCCTCGACACCCTTATTTTTCGCGACCTGCTCAGGCCGTACGTTTGCGTCCTTTGCGTCCGTGCGGTCTGAGGCGGCGGACGATGCGGACGCAAAGGACGCAAAATCCTCCCGGCCCGAGGTATCGAAATCCGAACGGGTGATCTGGATGGTCCGGGTGCGTGCTGCGCCCTCCCGATGGAACTCGATTTCGATGCCTGTCTTTCGCAGGAAGGTCATGGCGCGCTTCAGGCGTCCGGACAGGGCCCGGGGGGTGTCTGGCCAGCCTTTCGAGCGGGAGACCTTCTCGCCGGCCTTGTCTGAAAGGGCGGAGAGCAGGTCGGTGGCCGTTCCGGTCCAGATCGTCCGGCTGAGCATCAGGCTGCGGACAGTCGAGGCCACCGGGTCCGCGTCGATGACGGTGTCGACCGTTTGCTCGCGGTTCTCATTGTAGGCTGCCCAGAACGTCCCCTCTGGCCAAAGCGCGGTCTCGCAGGCGGAGGCCCAGATCGCGAAGTCGGCCATGCGGGGGAGTTCCGGCAGCTCGGTCGTTGCCACGTTCCTCAGGCCCTCCGACAGCGCATCGAGGAGCACGCCCAATAGCTGAGGGCGCTGCTGATGGAAGTCCTCCCAAAGCTCAGCGGCCGGGCGGCGCTTGTCTTCCGGGATGGCAGCGAGGGAGAGGAAGATTGCCCGGTCCGCGAGGTCGGGCCTGCTGACGATGTCCTCGATCCCGTTGAGGACGATCGGACGACAAGCCTCGAAGAGGATCTCGTCCTGGTCGGTGTGAAGCTGTCTGAGGACGAGCGCGCCGCCGGTGGAGAGGCGGCAGAACGCGTCCGACAGCCAGTAGTGCAGGCTCGACACGTTGTCGAAGACCATCATGTGAGAGTTGGTCGCCGAGATGTAGAGGTCACGCTCCTCCCGGGGCAGAGACCTGAGCGGCGCCGTGTTGGGGTCGAGCAGTGAGCGGACGATCTCGGAGAAGGTGGATTTTGACGAACCCTGTTCACCGGTGACGACGAGAACCGGGTAGGGGCCCTTGTCGCGCAGCACCGCCAGAGCCCAGCTCGCGATGAGCACGAAGTCCGACTCGCTTTGGACGTTGAGGAAGGCGCGGAGCTGATCGATCGAGCCGCCCGGTTGGGGAGCGGGAAGAGGCTTCACACCGGCAGACCGCCGGAACCGGATGGGCGGCGTCTCGACAACCCGCCAGCCCAGGGCATCGACCTCGATCGCGTGCCAGTGGGGGTCGCCGAGATCGATGTATATCGCGCCCTCGTGACCGCCGACCCTGACATGGACCGGCAGCTCGGGGCCGCATTTCAGCGCGCGCGCCTCGATCGAGTTAATCACCGCCTGGAGCGCCTCGGAGGGCGGAGCGCTGCCCGTCTCCTCGAAGTACTGGTTCTGTAGCCAGCGCCGGAAGCCGCGCGACCTCACCGCCCATGTTTCCCGGTGGCCGTTAATCTCAACGTCCGCATAGGCCGTATCGTCCGCCGAATGAAAGAGGACCGCATCACCCGCGAGGTTCATCAGCACATCTGACTGGCTCGGGCCTCGCCCCCTCCGGTCGTCGTCGCCGCGCATCGCGTCATCGAGTGAGGTGACCCCGATCTTGAGCTCCTTTAGCTTGGCGCGCATCCGCTCCCACTCGGCGCGGTTCTCCTTCTTCAGGCGCCGGAGACGTTCGAGAACGTCCGGTTCGAACACGGCGCCCTTGTCAGTCTCGACACGTTCGAGGAGCCCATCGAGCGGATCCGGGGCCACTTCCAGCGGTTCATCGCCAAGGGCCTCGGCGCGGATCGCGTCCAGTTCGTCTTCATCGATCAGGGGTTTCATTTCAGGTTCCTTGGAAGTTTGCGCGGCGCGGCAATGCCAGCACGCAGGCCGCTTTCGATTGTGGCTTGGACAGAGCGGGGGCCATCGTCGTTGACCAGACCGCATTCCTGAGCCGCGAGTGTCAGTGATGTCTCGACATGCTCCCGGGGCAGGGCGCCGGCAGCGACCAGCGAGCCGAGCGCCGCGGCGGACTTGAAGAGCTGTGCGTTGCGAGCGCCCTTTCCGCTCTGCCGGACGGCGGCGATCTCTGCCTCATAGGCTTTGGAGATGTACCGGCCGAGCTGCCGAGGGCTCATTTTGAGGAGCGACACCTTTTGACGGGGTGGCGGAGGAGGCGGCCGCAAGGCCGCGATCAGCGCGTCTGGGGCGGTGGGCAAGTGCGGCTGCCACATCTCCCAGGCGTAGCTCCCGGCAGGCCGTTGGCTTGGCGGGACAACGACCAGACCTCGGTCGGTGCGGACGTCAACGCCGTCCACTGGAAGAGGGTTGAACCGGGAAGTGCTGTTGCTCACCTTCGCGCCGGCCGGGAGCGAAAACCAGAGATGCCGTCCGCCGCTGGGGGTCTGGCATATCGGGCATTCGGGCAGGGCGTAGCAGTTGGTCAGCTCTCGGATGATCACATCGATCTGCCAGCCCTTCTCAGGGCGGTGGTCGAGGTCGAGCACGAGGTCTCGAGGTCCGAGGATCACCCCGAGCAGGGCGCTGGGGTAGCTCTCGAAGAGGTTCAGAACCCCCCGAGGGGTTAGGCCGTCGACAACGGTCCACTTCATGTAGGGGACCTTATTGGTCCGGCGCAGCGGGATGGGTTTCCACCCTTTCCGGGCCCACTCTGCAGCGGCCTCGGGCACGCTCATCGCCCTCGTATCGGGCAACCCGCGAGAGGCGTCGTCGGTGAGCATCGAGCTATGCATCTCGGGTCTCCCCCGCGATCGATAGGCCCGCCAGTTCCGCATAGAGCCGGGCCGTCGATGGGCTCGCGCCAGTCAGTCGACGGATGTATCGCACGGCTATCGGAAGAGGCTGAGCGTCAGCCCAAGCAAGCGCCGGGAGTGTGCTTTTGCGGCGGCGTTTCGCGCGTGTCTGGCGGTGAGGTCCGTCTTGATATTGTGTATCGATGTGATAGCTATCGGTGGTCATCTCTTTCCCTGCCCGGTGAGAGTTGGCGTGCCCAGCATCGGCTAGACTTCGACACCCGCTCCGCTTTGTCCCGGAGCGGGTGTTTCGCTGTTTGGGGGTCATGCGGCGACTGGTCCGCCGGCGGGCAGCGCGTCGATGTACGCTTGCAGGTCCGCGACCCGGATCAGGGTGCGGTGTCCGGCTTTCCTTACTGGCAGACGGCCAGCGTTGATCTCGCGGTAAATCTTGGCTCGGCTGAAGCCGACCATTTTCGCAGCATCAGGGATGCTCACGGCGAGGGTAGAGGAGGGGCTTGGTGCCATCTCGGTGCTCCATGGTGTGACGGGTCATTCCGTTCCACCAAGTTGCAGGACGCCACACCCGAAAACCGCGCATAGTTTTCGGGTGCTTATCTCTTAGGCCAAGTACTGTGCGATGCGATTTGCGATTGGGGTAATCACCTCAGTCGCGAGACTGTCGAGTCGGGCAACTCTCGAAACTGAGCTGACGGTAGGGTCCATAACGTGCACCAGCTTTCGGCGCTTCAATTGATCGGTTCGAAGCGGGTATCCTTCAGCTACCCAGCCCCCTTTTGAGTCTCGATAAGACCACTTGTAATGCGCGAAAATTCGCGACTGGCCGAGCCAAGGCTCGTCTGGAAATACCTTGTCTGGGATCAGGCGCTCTCGCAGTTCCCGCCTCCAATCATCCAGCGCGCTTGCGGAACACTTCAGGCCAGTGGCTCGGACCAGCTTTATCGTCTTCGAATCTGCACTCTTCGCATCGATCTCGTCTCTGAGCGCGCTCGCAAAGGAGAGTGCTTCAAGGCGCATTCGCCAAAGTTCGGGATGGCTTGTGAGGGGCGTTTTCGCAAAGTTCGTCGGCGAAAGGGCGCGCGACTTCTTGCCCGTGTGGAGGAGGAAAAGCTCGGACTGAAGGGCTCTGAGTAGGTGCTCCAGCTTTGTCTTATCGCTGCCAGGAAGGTCACCCACTATTCCTCCAGCGACAAACATTCTGTGTACCAGCATTCTGGCAGTGTCGAGCGCATAGATTGTGTCGGGGAGATCAGCCGAAGTGAGCTGCAAAGGCTCTTCGGACTTCTCCAAGATTGCATCGTCAGCCCAAAGTCGGATGTAATGCGCGACGGCCGCACGATTCTCGAAGAAGATCGGCGGGCCGGAATCTCGTGATCGCAGCTTCTTAGCCATGCAATGCCACCACGTTCCCACCCACCGGCGTTCCGCAGAACTGTGCCCAGGCATCCATCAGTGCACGGCGCTTCTCCAATGCATCCCCGCGCCTATAGGCCCGCTCGGTCTCGTCACCGACGACATGGGCGAGGGCCTGCTCAGCGACTTCACGGGGGTAGTTGGTGCGCTCTCCGGCCCAGTCCCGGAAGGAGGACCTGAAGCCGTGCACGGTGAAGTCCCCGGCGCCGTGCCGGTCCAGCGCCTTATAGAGGGATGTCTCGGAAATGTTCTTTTTCGCGACCAGTCCCGGCAAAACGAAGTCTCCGCGCCTGTTTTCGCCGAGTGTCTTGAGCAGCTGCACCGCGGGCGCCGAGAGCGGGACCCGGTGAGGGCGGTTCGCCTTCATGCGCTCTGCAGGGATGGTCCAGACGCGCTGCTCCAGATCGATCTCATCCCACGTTGCACCGCGCGCCTCGGATGACCGGGTCGCGGTCAGGATGACGAACTCTACGGCACGGGCGGAGAGAGCCTTGTCGGACCGGATCTTCGCCATGAAGGCCGGCAGGTCATCGAAGGGCATGGCGGCGTGATGTGCCCGAGTCTTTTTCTGATCGGGCAGGATCGTCGAAAGGTGGCCGCGCCACCGCGCCGGATTCTCGCCCGTGCGAAGCCCCTGCGCCTTCGCTGCGTCGAGGATGCGCTCGATCCGGCCGCGCACGCGGCGCGCCGTCTCCCGCTTCTTCCCCCAGATCGGTTTCAGGGCTTCGAGAACGTGTTGGGTTTCGATCTCGGCGATGTCCGTTTTCCAGAGCTTGGCGGCGTAGGTCTTGAGGGTGTTGCGCCACTGTTGCCGATGCTTGGGGTTCCTGAAGTCGGGCAAGATCTGATCGAGGAAGGCCTCGGTGAACTCGCCGAAAGTCTTGCTCTCCGGAGGGGGCGGGGGCGCCTTGAACAGTTCCTTTGGGTCCCGTTTCGGTTTCGACGAGAGCCAGGTTCGAGCCTCCTCTGCACAGCGGCGGGCATCGGCCAAAGAGACGGCCGGATAGGAGCCGAGACCCAGCTCGGGGCGTTTGCCGTTCCAGCGGTAGGTGAAGCGCCAGGACTTCGAACCCTTGGCCGTGACGTTCAGCCAGAGACCTCCGCCATCGGGGTACTCCCCCTCCGCCGCGATGTCCTTCACTTGCTTCGCGTTCAGACGGTTCATCGTGACGGGCATGGAGCTCTCCTCGGCGAGGACCGCCCCCACCACTGACCCCACCACTATACCGAGATTGGGTGAAACAGTAAGATACGAAATGAGCCGGGGAGGCGCTAAACCGCTGACAGTACAGGGAGATACGAGCGTGATTGAAACGGAGTGATCCAAGGGTACGGCGGACTGTCTCTCCGCCATCCACCATTGTTTTAATTGTATTTTTTCTTTCAAAATGGCTCCTAGTGCATTCGCTAGTGCATTCGTGTTTTTGGGCCGTGCGCTTTTCCCTTCAAT
>Ga0247843_1005513_pt1 | contig 17524 bp, 12 predicted proteins | sample LaCruzMarch2017__FD_192420 | JGI IMG/M metagenome (GOLD analysis project Ga0247843, IMG submission 192420) | Freshwater microbial communities from meromictic Lake La Cruz, Castile-La Mancha, Spain - LaCruzMarch2017_8m | ecosystem: Environmental > Aquatic > Freshwater > Lake | place: Spain... | reverse complement strand
AAGCGCCAGGGAGAGGGGGGAGTAACATGAGCAAGCGCAATATCGGCACCCGAGCGAACGCCAAAACGCTGCGAACCGAAATAACCCCGCCCGAGGCAAAGCTCTGGTCGATCCTGCGCGGTGGCAGGCTGGAGGGCATAAAATTCGTCCGCCAAATGGTCTTTGGGCCGCATTACATCGCCGACTTCGCTGCGCGCAGCCACAAGCTTGTCATCGAACTCGATGGCGACAGCCATGCCGGGCAGGAAGCCCATGACGCCGCGCGCACCGTTTATATGGAAAGCAAAGGCTACAAGGTCATCCGCTTTGCCAATCGCGACGTTTTTGAAAATCCCGAAGGCGTCGCGCGAATGATCTTGGCGGCGATTGGACGGGATTGGTCTTAACCCCTCACCCCCTTCAGGGGAAGAGGGACAGACCGACCAACGGGAGGTCAGGGAGAGGGGGTAGTCACCGAAGCGCACTGCCCCCTCTCCCTGCTTCGCTGCGCGAAGCTTTCCCTCTCCCCCTAAAGGGGGTGAGGGAGGGATGGCAGGAATGTAAGTGCGTTTGGGCATTAGAAGTGATTTTCACCTAACTTCTTCAACTGGTTAAAGGCGCTTTCTGTGAGGCGAGGGGACTGAGAGAGCTTATTTTGAAATTCGCGTTCTTTGGAGCCATAAGTGTCAATTTGGATGTACTTTTCTCCATTGATCTCAACTGCCCTGATCGTGCCTGAACATTCAGAATGACCGACGCGAGAATTCTGATCTTCTACCGAAAAGTTTTTCACAACTGTCATAATCTAATCTCCCATCATCCCCGCGAATTTCTCGAACAGATAATGGCTGTCCTGCGGGCCGGGTGAGGCTTCGGGGTGGTATTGCACCGAAAATGCGGGTTGGTCGGCGAGTTCGAAGCCGCAATTGCTGCCGTCGAACAGGCTGATATGCGTTGCCTTTGCGTTGGCGGGCAAGGTTGCGGCGTCCACTGCAAAACCGTGGTTCATGCTGGTAATTTCGACCGCACCGTCGCTGAGGCGCTTCACCGGATGGTTTGCGCCGCGATGGCCTTGGTGCATTTTCTCGGTCTTCGCGCCAACCGCAAGGCCAAGCATCTGATGCCCAAGACAAATGCCGAAAAGTGGTTTCTTGGTCTCAAGCCATTGCTTGATCACCGGCACCGCATATTCGCCAGTCGCAGCAGGGTCACCGGGGCCGTTCGACAGGAACAGGCCATCGGGCGCATGCGCCATGATTTCTTCGAACGTCGCGGTCGCGCTGACAATAGTGACGTCGCAACCGACATCGACCAGGTTGCGCAGGATATTGTGCTTTATGCCATAGTCGATGGCGACGACTTTTTTGCTGCCCTTGGCAGGCGCAGCATAGCCACCGCCCAGCTTCCAAAGCCCTTGATCCCAACCATAGGTCTGCAACGTCGTCACATCCTTGGCGAGGTCCATGCCCTCAAGCCCTGCCCAGGCCTTTGCCCGCGCTAACATGGCAGGCACATCGAACGCGCCATCCGCCGAGTGCGCAATCACCGCATTCGGCGCGCCAGCCACGCGGATCAGCCGCGTCAGCGCGCGGGTATCAATGCCGGAAATCCCGATGCGGCCATTGGCCTTCATCCATGCGTCAAAATGCTGCGTGCTGCGGAAATTGGATGGGTCGGTGACATCTTGCCGGACAATCGCGCCCAAGGCATGCGGGTTCAGCGCCTCGACATCTTCAGGGTTCGTGCCGACATTGCCGATATGCGGAAAGGTGAAGTTGATGATCTGTCCGGCATAAGACGGGTCAGTCATCACTTCTTGATAGCCGGTCATTGCGGTGTTGAAGCAGACTTCGCCAACCGCCTGCCCCTCGGCGCCAAAGCCACTGCCCCAGACCACTTCCCCGGACGCCAAAACCAATACCCCCGTCGCTCCAGAAGGCGCGCGCGAAGATTTGGGGTCGGCCATGATGGGGTCGCTCCTGTTAAACGGATTACAGCAATGTCGCTAAGGCATTGCGCCTAGAGATGGTGGCCCAAAGCGTCAATGCGGAAATCGAGAAAGCTGTGGAATGTTTTACACAATGCGCTCTTACCCGTAACCCTGGACTTGGTTCAGGATCCATTTATCCTTTCAAGCCCTGCGCATGCTGTGTGGTAGACCGTGAAACAAGTTCAGGGTGACGGAATTTGGATGTTCGTCTAACGCAATGCATCATCAAAAATTCGGAAACAAATATGATTCGTGACACCATCAAAGCCGCCCAAATCACCGCAATGAAGGCAGGCGAAAAAGACCGTCTGGCCGCGGTCCGCTTGATCCTTGCCAAGATCAAAGACCGCGACATCGAACTGCGTACCGCGTCGCAGCAGCCCGATGACGATGCGATGGTGGTTGAGGTCATGCAGAAGATGATCAAGCAACGCCGCGAATCGATTGCGTTATATGAACAAGGTGGCCGCGCGGAACTTGCTGCGGTTGAAGCGGCTGAATTGGCGATCATCGAAGATTTTCTGCCTGCGCAGCTAAGCGATGCAGAAACCAGCGCGGCGATTGAGGGCATCAAAGCCGAACTTGGCGCAGAAACCTTAAAAGACATGGGCCGCGTCATGGCAACGTTAAAGGAACGCCACGGCCCAAAACTCGACATGAGCAAGGCCAGCGGCCTTGTGAAGGCCGCGTTGGGCTAAGGTGGCTCTCACCCCGCAATGGCTGGACGAATTACGCGCGCGGATTACGCTTTCTGCGTTGATAGGCTGCACGGTCAAGGTCACCAAGGCTGGCCGCGAGTTTAAGGCATGCTGCCCGTTCCATAACGAAAAATCGCCCAGCTTCACGATCAACGACGAAAAGGGCTTCTACCATTGCTTTGGCTGTTCCGCGCATGGTGATGCCATTCGCTGGATGACTGACCAGCGCGGCCTGTCTTTTATGGATGCGATCAAGGAACTGGCGGCGGAGGCCGGGATGGAGGTCCCTGCGGCTGATCCAAAGGCGGCTCAGCGGGCCGAAAAGGCGAATAGCCTATATGACGTGATGACGGCAGCGCAGGAATGGTTTGTCACACAATTGCTTGGCGTTGAGGGTTCCGCCGCGCGGGGATATCTCAAGCAACGCGGGTTTACGGAGCAAACAATCCGCGACTTTGGTTTCGGCCTCGCGCCCAGCAACCGTACGGGCCTAAAAACCGCGCTTAAGCAATTTGGTGACCCGATGTTGATTGAGGCAGGGTTGCTCATCTCAGTCGAGGATAAAGCCCCATATGACCGGTTTCGTGGTCGGCTGATGATCCCGATCCGTGATCCGCGTGGCCGCGTGATTGCCTTTGGAGGCCGGATTTTAGGCGAAGGTGAGCCGAAATATCTCAACTCACCTGACACGCCCTTATTCGACAAGGGCCGCACGCTTTACAATCTGGACAAATGTTCTCCTGCTTCACGCCAGACGGGCCGCGTGATTGTGGTCGAAGGGTATATGGACGTCATTGCCCTTGCGCAGGCTGGCTTTGCCGATGCTGTAGCACCTTTGGGCACCGCGCTGACCGAACAGCAAATTCAGATGCTGTGGCGGATGACAGAAAAGCCTTTATTGTGTTTTGACGGTGATGCCGCGGGGCAAAAAGCCGCCATGCGCGCAGCTTTACGCGCACTGCCATTGTTGAAACCCGGCCATAGTCTTCAGTTTGTTACCTTGCCCGAAGGACAAGACCCAGACGACGTGGTCAAGGCATCGGGGTCCACCGCACTCACACTGCTTTTAGAAGCCTCTCAGCCGCTCGTAGAGAGGTTGTGGCAGGCTGAGGTGAATGCAGGCAACCTGAGCACGCCAGAGGACCGTGCGGGGCTTAAACAGCGTTTAGGCGCCCATACGGCAAATATCGCAGACGGAGAAATTCGGCGCCATTATGCCGATGCCTTTCGCGAGCGTTTCGACACTCTATTCGTGCAGCGACGCGGTGCGCCATTCACCCCATCGGCACCTTCTGTACGCGGACAAAAGCGCGATTGGCGCAAGCCGCCAATTTTACCGCCGGGCGCTGAAACCAAAAGCTTCAATGCCAAGGGTTCGGACTTTCTCATTCAGGGTATATTGGCGGCGTTGTTGCGCCATCCTGCGCTTATTGCACAACATCATGAGGCGCTGAGCGACTTTGTCCCGCTCGACCCGAATCATGCGGCCTTGCTGAACGTGATGCTCAACCAATCTTTTAGCAAAGAAACGCTTGATACCGAGGGGCTAGTTACCATATTGGGCGAGAAGTTGTATAATGTCGCGTCGGCACTGCTCCACAGTAACGGTAAGGTTTTTGCCTTTAACCGCGGTGCGTTCGGTACAGGAGGCGACGGATTGTCTAACGCTTCAAAAAATTTGGGTGAAGCAATCAGGCTTATGAAGCAGCGTCCCGCGCTGGAAGAAGCTTTGGAACGCGCCACGCAGTTGGCGAGTTTGGAGATGACTGAAGAGACTTTTGCCGAACAGCAAAGGTTGCGACACGAGAAAAAGGCATTTGACGATCGTATCATCGAATTTTTTCGGCGTGATGCCGATAGTTTATAAGTTTATCGGGGAATTATTTTGGCAAGTCGCGCAAATGAAAACGAAGAAGATATCGGCGAAAACGGTGATGCACCGCTGATCGACCTGAATGATGCGACCGTAAAAAAACTGCTCGCTAAGGCCAAGCGCCGGGGTTTCCTGACGTATGATGAACTGAATGCGGCCCTGCCGCAGGATCAGATGTCGTCCGAACAAATTGAAGACGTAATGTCGGCGATTAACGACATGGGCGTGCAGATCGTCGAGAATGAAGAAGCCGGCGACGATAGTGAGGACGAGGCCGAGGAAGAAGTCGAAACCATCGACAATATTTCCGAAAATGATCCCCGCTCGCTGACCAACACTATCAAGAAAACCGGCACTGGCGAACGCACCGATGACCCCGTCCGCATGTATTTGCGTGAAATGGGCGCGGTGGAATTGCTCTCCCGCGAAGGCGAAATCGCTATTGCCAAGCGCATCGAGTCTGGTCGCGACACCATGATTTTGGGCCTGTGCGAAAGCCCGATCACTTTCCACGCGATCATCGATTGGTCTAATGCGCTTAATGACGGCGAAATGCAGCTGCGCGAAATTCTTGACCTCGACGCCATGCTTTCGAAAGAGCCTGCACCTGAAGTGCTGACCGAGGATGGCGAAGAAGAAGGCGCTGGGGAGATTAGCGAGAAAACTGCCGGTCCTTCCTATAAAGAAGAAGAGGAAGTCGAAGACGAACCCGAAGCGGCAAGCGACGATGAGGACATGACGGAGCGGCGCTCGCGTCCTGTCGAAGACGAGGAAGAAGACAACACCCTTAGCCTCGCGCAAATGGAAGAGGCGTTGAAGCCCGCTGCGCTTGAGCGTTTTGCCAAGATCACGTCGCTGTTCAAAAAATTCTCAAACATTCAACTTGAGCGCATGCGCGCACTGAATGCAGGCGAAGATTTTTCCACAGCTTCGGAAAACAAATATAACAAATTGCGTGAAGAATTGACCGCAGAAGTTGAAAGTGTTCAATTCCATGCGAACAAGATCGAATATCTGGTCGATCAATTATACTCATTCAACCGCCGCCTGACCGCATTGGGTGGTCAGATACTGCGCTTGGCAGAACGGCATAAGGTTCCGCGCAAGGCCTTCCTCGACAGCTATATGGGTCGTGAGCTGGATGAAAATTGGCTCACCGAAGTGTCAAACATCGACAAGAAATGGACGGCATTCGCAACGAATGAAGCGGAAAGCGTCGAGCGTATCCGCATCGAAATCGCCGACATTGCCGCCAATACTGGCATGTCACTTGGCGAATTCCGCCGTATCGTGAACATGGTGCAAAAGGGCGAGCGCGAAGCACGCATAGCGAAGAAGGAAATGGTTGAGGCGAATTTGCGCCTCGTGATTTCCATTGCCAAGAAATACACCAACCGCGGTTTGCAGTTCCTTGATCTTATTCAGGAAGGCAATATCGGTCTGATGAAGGCGGTCGATAAGTTCGAATATCGCCGCGGTTACAAGTTCAGTACATATGCAACATGGTGGATCCGTCAGGCGATTACCCGGTCAATTGCTGATCAGGCGCGGACCATCCGTATTCCCGTGCACATGATCGAAACGATCAATAAATTGGTACGCACGAGCCGCCAGTTCCTGCACGAACAAGGGCGCGAGCCTACACCCGAAGAAATGGCCGAACGCCTTTCGATGCCGCTTGAAAAAGTGCGCAAGGTGATGAAAATCGCGAAGGAACCGATCAGCCTTGAAACCCCGATTGGCGACGAAGAAGACAGCCATTTGGGCGACTTCATCGAAGACAAAAACGCAGTCATTCCCGTGGATGCCGCGATTCAGGCGAATTTGAAGGAAACAGTGACCCGCGTTTTGGCATCGCTCACCCCGCGTGAAGAGCGCGTATTGCGTATGCGGTTCGGAATTGGCATGAACACCGACCATACGCTTGAAGAAGTTGGGCAGCAATTCAGCGTGACGCGTGAACGTATCCGGCAGATTGAAGCCAAGGCGTTGCGTAAGCTAAAGCATCCAAGCCGCAGCCGCAAAATGCGCAGCTTCCTCGACCAATAAAATCTCAAAAGCCCGGCCCTTTCTTACTCTCAGGATTGGGTCCGTTTTTGTGAGAGCCGGTGCGATCCATGTTCTATCGTTAAGCCATCTGCTTGGTCGCGCAGTATCCTGTTGCATATCCTGATTAGCCCACTTAACGAATTAATCGTTCGATTAACAAAAAGGGTTCGTCCATGCGCTTTGAAGGCACCGATAACTACGTCGCCACTGATGACCTGAAGGTCGCCGTTAACGCCGCTACCAAGTTGCGTCGGCCTTTGCTGGTCAAGGGTGAGCCAGGCACCGGCAAGACCGTCCTGGCGCAAGAGATCGCGACCGCGCTTGGTGCACCGCTCATCGAATGGAATATTAAGTCCACGACCAAAGCGCATCAGGGCCTGTATGAATATGATGCTGTTGCCCGCCTGCGCGACAGCCAATTGGGCGATGCGCGCGTGCATGACATCAAAAACTACATCAAAAAAGGCAAGTTGTGGGAGGCTTTCACCGCCCCCCAATTGCCCGTGTTGTTGATTGACGAAATCGACAAGGCCGACATCGAATTTCCCAATGATTTGTTGCAAGAACTCGACCGTATGGAATTCTTCGTTTACGAAACGCAAGAGACCATCAAAGCGGTAGAGCGCCCAATCGTCATCATTACCTCAAATAATGAGAAAGAGCTGCCAGATGCGTTTCTGCGCCGTTGTTTCTTCCATTATATCAAATTCCCGGATCGAACGACTATGCAGGCGATTATTGATGTCCACTTTCCCGGCATTCAAAAAATGCTGGTGTCTAAGGCAATGGACATTTTTTACGAAGTTCGCGACGTGCCAGGCCTAAAGAAAAAGCCAAGCACCAGCGAATTGCTCGATTGGCTTAAGCTTTTGCTGCATGAAGATATGCCATTGGATGTGCTTCAATCGCGTGACCCAACCAAGGCGATCCCGCCTTTACACGGCGCGCTGCTTAAGAATGAGCAGGATATCATGTTGTTTGAACGGCTTGCCTTTATGGCCCGCCGCCCCAACACGTAAAATTCGTCGGCGCGCTGTTTACCTCTAGAGCCGCGCATTCGCCAAAGCATAATCGGTCACTTTATACAGGATCCAGCCGATGTTTTTCTCATTCATGGAAGAGTTGCGGTCTGCCGGCATCTCGGCATCGCTGAAAGAGCATCTGGCGTTACTTGCTGCGTTGGACGCCGATGTCATTGGCCAAAGCCCCGAAGAGTTCTACTATCTTGCGCGCGCCACTTTGGTCAAAGACGAAGCATTGCTTGATCGCTTCGACCAAGTTTTTGGCAAAGTCTTCAAAGGTATTTTCACCGAATATGGCCAAAAACCCGTCGATGTTCCCGCCGACTGGCTGAAAGCCATTGCCGAAAAATATCTATCGCCCGAGGAAATGGCGAACATCGAAAAAATGGGCAGCTGGGACGAATTAATGGAGACGCTGAAAAAGCGGCTCGAAGAACAGGAAAAACGGCATCAGGGTGGCAATAAATGGGTCGGTACTGGCGGCACATCCCCTTATGGTAATTCGGGCTATCACCCCGAAGGCGTCCGAATTGGCGGCGAATCCAAGCATAAGCGTGCGGTCAAAGTTTGGGACAAGCGTGAGTTTCAGAATCTCGACCACACCAGAGAATTGGGTACGCGGAATATAAAAATCGCAATGCGCCGCTTACGCCGTTTCGCGCGCGATGGTGCGGTGGAAGAGTTGGATATTGAAGGCACGATCAACGGTACGGCTCGCCAAGGCTGGTTGGACATCAAAATGCGCCCTGAACGGCGTAATGCCATTAAGGTGCTGTTGATGTTGGACGTTGGCGGATCGATGGATCCGTTCATCAAACTTTGCGAAGAGTTATTCAGTGCCGCGACTAGCGAGTTCAAAAATTTGGAGTTTTTCTATTTTCACAACTGCCCATATGAAGGAGTGTGGAAAGACAATAAGCGCCGGTTTAGTGAGCGTACGCAGATGTGGGATCTGCTCCACAAATTCCCGCATGATTATAAGGTTGTGATGGTCGGCGATGCCTCCATGAGTCCTTATGAGATCACCCATCCCGGCGGTTCGGTTGAACATTTCAACGAAGAATCGGGCGCGGTGTGGATGAACCGTATCACCAGCACTTATCCGGCAACGGTTTGGTTGAACCCGGTGCCGGAAAAGCAATGGGGCTATTCGCAGTCTACCAAGATCATCAAGGAACTGGTCAACGACCGCATGTATCCGCTGACGTTAGAAGGTCTGGATGACGCTATGCGCGAACTAAGCCGCAAGCACGGACATTAATACAGAAAGTGCTTGCCCCGTTCTTCGCCCCAAGCCTGCTCATCGACTGACGTCATCGCGTCTAATTCCACCGGCGTGCTGTCCGCTGCATCAACCCATTCGCGCAGGGCTGGTCCGCCGTTGATGACGTCGATTGCGAGTTTGCCGGATTCATATTCATAGGGAAAATCGCGCCACAGATCATAATCCGGGTACAGCCGCCGGATCGCCTTGAACGCCAAAGTCTGCAACCGCCAAGGCCGAAACGCCTGATGGTCATAGCCGGGGCCTTCGGCATGGATATGCACGCCATGGCAAAGCTGATGCACATGTTTGTGGAATGTTGGTTCAAACCAGATTTCACGCAAGCTGCAGCCCTTCAACCATAAAGGCGCAAAGTTTTGCATTTCGGCGATTACGGCACGAGCATCAATATCAGGTGCGCCGAATATCTCTAGCGGACGCGTGGTCCCCCTGCCCTCTGATAAATTCGTGCCTTCAAGCAAAACGGTGCCCGCATAAGCCCGCGCCATGTTGATGTTGGCCGCATTGGGACTTGGGTTGATCCACAGCCTGTCTGTCGGCCAGCCAAAGCCTGGCGCACCATCGGTTGCATAGCCCTCCATTGCGATCACGTTATAATCTACATCGATCTTATAATGATCGATGAACCATTTCCCTATCTCACCCAGCGTCAGGCCATGGCGCATGGGCATCGGCCCTGCCCCCACAAAGCTTTCCCATCCAGAAAGCAGTGTAAGACCCTCTGCAGGGCGTCCAGCGGGGTTTGGGCGGTCAAGTACCCAAACTGACTTTCCATGCTCAGCCGCAGCCTCCAATATGTACAGCAATGTCGTGATAAACGTGTAAATGCGGCAACCCAGATCCTGCAAATCGATAAGGATGACATCGAAAGTCTCCATAGACGCTGCGGTCGGGCGGCGTACTTCGCCATAAAGGCTGAACACTGGGATATTGTGGGCTGGATCCATGAAATCCGGCGATTCTATCATATTGTCTTGCTTATCACCGCGCAGGCCGTGTTGGGGGCCAAACGCAGCGGTGACGTTGACGTCGCCTAAAGCCGCAAGTGCATCAAGCGAATGGGTGAGGTCCGCCGTTACGGAAGCCGGGTGCGCCAATAAAGCAACACGCTTGCCTTTCAAGGGGGCGCGCAGTTCAGGCTCTGCCAAAAGGCGATCAATTCCAAATTTCATGCCGCGCTTCGTGCCTCCAGTTGCACGGCAAAGCAATCCTTATGATGAAAATCTGGCTTGCCCGGGGGATGCGCTACGGCCCAATAAGAGATGTCACCACTCTTCGTGGCCATAACCGCGCTGATGCCCGCCCTTAGGCTGCGCGCCTGCCAAGTGTCGGGTAACGCAATCGTGGCGATTAGCGTCAGAGAATCGGCATCTTGCGCGACTTTGATGTTTGGAGCGTTTGTTTCCAACGCAGCCATATCCGAACGATAGCCCGCAAACTGATATGCGGCCCATTGGCGCGACGGCGAAAAATTATACTCCAAATAGTTTTCATCCTCAAAATTGCCTATAAATAACTCAAAACATGTGTTTTTCCATAGACCGTCAATACGATGCAGCGCTGATCGGGCCGGAATTTCGAATGCGCATGTTTCGCCAAACACGCGATAGGTCACCGTAACTTCCCCGGTCGTCCGGCGCGTAATCGTGACACCGATACCCTCAATACCGCCGGCCAGCGAATGTGCGTGACACATCAACGGCACTTCAGTCATTGAATTATTGGCCAATGTCGAAACTCCATGCTAGGCGCGTGCGCGCTATGACTGCTTATAAATCCGATCTCCTCCGCCTGCTCAATGCACGTGGCTATATTCACCAGACAACCGACGCCCCTGCGCTTGACGCATTGGCATCCAAACAGATTGTGCAAGGCTATATCGGCTTCGACGCCACCGCGCCATCGCTTCATGTCGGCAATCTTGTCTCGATCATGCTGCTGCGACGCTTGCAGCAAGCAGGCCACAAGCCAGTAGTGGTTATGGGCGGCGGAACGACTCGGATTGGTGACCCAACGGGCAAGGACGAAGTCCGCAAGATGCTCACCGATGAGACGATTGAAACGAATATCCATTCGATCCGAACGGCTTTCGAAAAATTTCTGACATTCGGCGATGGTCCGACCGATGCGGTGATGGTCAACAATCATGACTGGCTTGGACAGTTGGGATATATCGAATTGCTGCAGCAGGTTGGCACGCATTTCACCATCAACCGCATGCTGACATTCGATTCGGTGAAGCTGCGCCTTGAGCGCGAACAGCCGATGACCTTTCTTGAATTCAACTATATGATCTTGCAAGGCTATGACTTCCGTCATTTGAGCAAGACTATGGGCGTTCGCCTGCAAATGGGTGGGTCCGACCAATGGGGCAACATCATTAACGGCATGGAGCTTGCCCGCCGGATAGACGGCACCGAAGTGTTTGGCCTAACGACCCCGCTGATTACCAAGGCCGATGGTTCAAAGATGGGCAAGTCGGTGTCTGGCGCGATTTGGCTGAACCGCGAACAATTGCCTGACTATGATTATTGGCAATTTTGGCGGAATACCGACGACCGAGATGTTGGCCGCTTCCTGCGCCTGTTCACGGACCTGCCATTAGACGAGATTGGGCGGCTTGAGGCCCTTGGCGGTTCGGAAATCAACACGGCCAAGATAGCCTTGGCCAATGCCGCGACCGTACTGTGCCGCGGGGCGGATGCAGCGACCCTTGCATCGGAAACCGCACGTAAGACGTTTGAAGAAGGCACAAGTGGCGGCGATCTGCCTAGCTTTGACGCTTCGGGCGACATTTCCCTCATTGATGCATTGGTTGGCCTGTGCTTTGTTGCATCAAAGAAAGAAGCACGCCGGATGATCCAAGGCGGGGGTGCACGAGTTGATGGCGACGCCGTGACCGATGAAGACGTGGTCATTTCGGCTCAAGCAGCCCCTGTCAAAATCTCAGCGGGAAAGAAAAAACACGGTTTAATCAAATTCATATAAGCCGCAGCTGCTAACCGCCGCGCAACGTCGCTACACCTGCGTCCCGTTCAAACAGGTATAACGCCACCCGCGCCGCTTGACCGCGCGCGCCATCAAGCCCGCCGTCGCGGTCAAGCAAAAGTCTGGCATCGTCCGCCGCGACGCCAATCAGCGCGCGGACTTGTTCGGGAGTCGCGACACGAAACGGGTTTTCGCCCGACTGCCTTGTGCCAAGCAATTCACCCGCGCCGCGCAGTTTCAAATCCTCTTCGGCAATGCGAAAACCATCGTTCGTCTCGCGCATCAACGCCAGTCGTGCCCGCGCTGTTTCTCCAATTTGCGTGCTGCGGACAAGGATACAGGCCGATTTCTCGGCCCCTCGACCAACCCGCCCGCGTAACTGGTGCAATTGTGCAAGACCAAAGCGATCCGCTGCCTCAATCACCATGAGGCTGGCATTTGGAACGTCCACGCCAACCTCAATCACCGTTGTAGCCACCAGCAACCGCGTTTTGCCCGCTACAAATTGTTCCATGACAACGTCTTTTTCCGGGCCGCGCATCCGACCGTGCACCAATGCAACCTGATCACCAAAGCGCAAGCGAAGCTGTTCAGCGCGTTGTTCGGCGGCGGCGAGGTCGCTTTTGTCGCTTTCCTCTACTAATGGGCACACCCAAAACGCCTGTTTTCCTGCGGCGAGATGCCGCGCGACGCCATCGACGAGTTCGGACAGCCGATCCTGCGACATCACCCGGGTTTCAACCGGCGTCCGTCCGGGGGGCAGCTCGTCGAGGATCGAGCTATCCATTTCACCATAAGCTGCAAGCGCAAGGCTGCGCGGGATCGGGGTTGCGGTCATAACCAACAAATGCGGCACGCCCCTGCCCTTGCGCGACAGCATCAGCCGTTGTGAAACGCCAAAGCGGTGCTGTTCATCAATCACCGCGACCGCAAGCGCTTTATAGGTCACAGCTTCCTGAAATATCGCATGGGTGCCAACAAGAATGTGAATTGAGCCATCGGCAAGCCCCATCAACGTTGCCTCACGCAAGCGGCCTTTTTCGCGACCCGTAAGAATCGCAATGTTGATGGGCAGGCCAGAGAGTGTTTTTTGAAGGCTGGCATAATGTTGCCGCGCAAGAATTTCTGTCGGCGCGAGCATCACTGACTGCATCCCTGCCTCAACGCCGCGCAGCAGCGCCATCAGCGCGACCATCGTCTTACCAGCACCCACATCGCCTTGTAGCAGGCGGAGCATTGGCCGCGACTGCGCAAGATCGCCCTCAATCTCGGTTATGGCGCGCTGCTGCGCGCTTGTTAGCGCAAAAGGCAACCGTAGCTTTGTCACCAAAGAGCCATCACCGCATATGGGCATAGCGGTTCTTTTGTCCATCGCCGCGCGGATTAACCGCATCGCAAGTTGGTTGCTGAATAGCTCATCATAAGCCAGCCTATCCCGCGCGTCTTGGTCATCCTTGTTGTGCAGTAAGTTTATAGACTTCGACCAACTTGACCATCCCCGACTGGATAATAAGGTCGGTTCAATCCACTCCGCCAAATCAGGCACGTTTTGCAACGATGTCGCTGCCAATTGCCCCATGCGCCTGTTAGTTAGGCCGTCGGACAATGGATAAATCGGTTCGGCCAGCCCCGGCGAGGCATCGCTGCCAATGGGCACAACATGGTCGGGATGGACCATCTGAAGCTCGTCCCCATAACGGTCCAGCTTGCCCGATATTATGCGCGTTTCGCCAACGGGAAGCTGCTTACGCGCCCAACCGCCATTCCGGCCAAAAAATGTCAGCGTAATATAATTGCCGTCCACATCTGCCGCAAAAATGCGTAATGGCGCACGTGGGCTATTTCCACCGCGATGATCCATAACGGTCACAGTGAGGATGATGTTTTGACCCACATCGGTCACATCCAAACGCGACACAGCCTTGCGATAGGTCCAGCTGTGGGGGAAATGATACAGAACATCCTTCCCCCGCTCCAGCCCAAGCCGCTCCAACGGCCTGGCAAGACCAGGACCAACACCCTTTAGGGCACGTATGTCTGCAAATAACGGATTGAGTATATCGGGGCGCATGACTAGGGCCGCTTATAACCCGCAAATCTTATTCTACCAGAAGCTTAAAGGATGCGTTACATGGACGCTGACCCCTATCGTCGCAAATTACATTATCGCGCGCACCACCGTGGCACGCGTGAGGCCGATGCTATGGTCGGTGGATTTTTCGATCATTGCTCTGCGCAATGGGGCGCAGTTGAGTATGAATGGTTCGAGCGCCTGCTGGATGAACAGGATGTCGACATCATGGCGTGGGCACTCGGCACGGCTGCGCCTGACCCAGCCTTTGCTGGTCCGTTGATGGACCAGATGATGCAACTGGATTTCATTGTGCTTCCCGAAGGGCTTAGTACCCATAAGTGATGATTGACCTGCAGCGCATCATAAACAGCCGCCAAGCACTTACGCTTGCGTCGGTGCCAAATGGCTTTGCGCCGTTGTTGCTGGCGGACCTAACGCGCGCGGCAAAGGCTCGTGCGCTCTATATTGCGCCCGATGAATCGGCGATGCGCGCCATTGCCGATGCAGTGCCTTTTTTTGCACCTGAAATCGAAATCCTAATTCTGCCAGGTTGGGATTGCCTTCCCTACGACCGCGCTTCGCCTTCCGTCGCCGTCACCTCGCAGCGCATGTCGACTCTGCAAGCATTGCAGCAGCCTGCGAAAAAGAAGCAGCTTGTGGTTACGACGATTGGCGCGGTTATTCAGAAATATGTGACGCCGTTCCGCATTCGTCAGACAGGCGAGCGATTGACCGCTGGCTGCGAGATAAGCCGCGATCGGCTTGCGTACTTATTACAATCCAACGGCTATTTCCGCGTGGATACAGTTGCCGACGCTGGCGAATTCGCGATCCGTGGCAGCATTGTCGATCTGTTTCCCGCTGGCAGCGAAGTCGGCCTTCGCCTCGATTTCTTTGGCGATGAAATTGAAAGCATCCGCCGCTTTAACCCATCGGACCAACGCAGCATTGATCAGGTCGACCATTTCGACATCTTGCCCGCTGTAGAAGCCTTAATGGACGAAGAGGCGATTAAACGCTTCCGCATTGGTTACCGCGAGCGATTTGGCGTCACCGCAACGGGCGACCCGCTATATCAGGCGGTATCCGAAGGCCGCAGGCTGTCCGGCATGGACCATTGGTTGCCGTTGTTCGAAGAGCGCATGGCGACCATTTTTGATCATGTCGGCGCTGGCACGTTGGTAATACGCGACAGCGGCGCGACTGCGGCTGGCCAGTCAAGGCTCGACTCGATCGTCGATTATCACGAAAACCGCGTAAAAGCACAGGCGGCGGAGCCCGGAAGCTACCGTCCGCTCCCGCCCGAAATGTTATACCTAAGCGGTGATGAGCTCGACCAGTTATTTGCGGATAATGCCGCGCATCTCGTCACGCCCTTTTCGCAGCCGGACTCAGCAAACATCATCGATTTCGACATTGGTGCTGCGCGCGATTTCGCCCCGGAACGGGCGCAAAAGGCAAATGTGTATGAGGCAGTTGCCGCGCATCTTAAATCGTTACACGCCGCCAAAACCAAGACAGTCATTGCCAGCTATTCCGGTGGCGCGCTCGAACGGCTGAAAGGGTTGCTGGCGGAGCATAAGGCACCGACGATTGTCGCGGTCGACAGTTGGCAGCAAGCATTGGGCGTAGCGGCTGGCCAAACCGCCATTGTCGTTCTGCCACTGGACCATGGCTATACCACGCCCGACCTTGTGGTGCTGAGCGAACAGGACATGCTTGGCGACCGTCTTGTGCGTCGCCAGAAACGGCGCAAGTCGGCGGACGCTTTCTTGGCCGAGCTGGCCGCGCTGACGCCGGGTGACCTCGTTGTCCATCAGGACCATGGGATCGGACGATATGATGGCCTGATTTCCATCCTCGTCGGCAACAGCCCGCACGACTGTGTTGCCCTTACCTATGCAGGTAGCGACAAGTTATACGTTCCGGTTGAAAACATCGACGTGCTGTCGCGTTATGGTTCGGACAGCGAGCATGTGTCGCTCGACAAATTGGGCGGCGAAGCGTGGCAGCGGCGTAAGTCAAAGCTGAAAGAACGCATCCGCGCCATAGCCGGTGAATTGCTGAAGACTGCCGCCGAACGCGCATTGCGGGCGGGTGCGGTTATTGAAGTTGATGGCCCTGCTTATGCAAGCTTCGTTGACCGCTTTCCTTATGAGGAAACCGAAGATCAGCTCCGCGTGATTGAAGAAGTGCTTCAGGATCTGTCAGCTGGCAAGCCTATGGACCGTCTGGTGTGCGGAGATGTTGGCTTTGGGAAAACCGAGGTTGCGATGCGTGCCGCTTTTGCCGTGGCAATGGCAGGGTTTCAGGTCGCTGTCATTGCGCCAACGACCCTATTGGCGCGGCAGCATTATGCGAACTTTGCCGAACGTTTTCGTGATTTGCCTTTGAAACTGGGTCGGCTATCGCGGCTTGTGCCCGCCGCAGAAGCCACGCAAACGCGCGAAGGCCTTGCCGATGGGACCGTGGACATTGTGATCGGGACGCATGCCGTGCTGGCAAAGTCGCTGCAGTTCAAACGCCTTGGGCTTGTCATTGTGGATGAAGAACAACGCTTCGGCGTTAATCACAAGGAGCAATTGAAGGCGCTCAAGACAGACGTGCATATGCTCACGCTCACCGCAACGCCCATACCACGCACGTTGCAGATGGCGATGTCGGGCCTGCGCGAGCTGTCGGTCATTCAAACCCCACCGGTCGACCGTCTGGCCGTGCGCACTTATGTCATGCCGTGGGATCCAGTCGTGCTGCGAGAGGCTTTGCTGCGCGAGCATTATCGGGGCGGGCAAAGCTTCTTCGTTGTGCCGCGCATTACCGATTTGACCGAGGTTGAGGAGTTTCTGCGCACCGAAATACCCGAAGTGAAATATGTGATCGCGCATGGCCAAATGTCACCCACACAAGTTGAGGAGCGCATGAGCGCTTTTTATGAAAAGCGATATGACGTGCTGCTTTCAACGACCATCGTCGAAAGCGGCCTCGACATTCCAAGCGCAAACACCCTTATCATCCTGCGCGCCGACCGTTTCGGCCTTGCACAATTATATCAGCTTCGTGGACGCGTAGGACGATCCAAAACGCGCGCTTATGCCTATCTCACGCACGAACCTAACCGTGTGCTGACAGAGACAGCGGAGAAACGGTTAAAGGTACTTGGCGACCTTGATAGCCTGGGCGCAGGTTTCCAGCTTGCAAGCCATGACCTCGACATTCGTGGCGCAGGCAATCTGGTGGGTGACGAGCAATCCGGCCACATCAAAGAGGTTGGCTTTGAATTATATCAATCAATGCTTGAAGAGGCGATTTTGGAAGCACGGGCGGGCGCGCAGGGGCTAGCCAAACCATGTGGCAGCTTCTCACCACAAATCACCATCGACGCGCCCATTCTCATTCCAGACGACTATGTCCCCGACCTGTCGGTCCGCATGGCGCTGTATCGCCGCCTGAACGATCTCGAAGAAGGCCAAGACGTCGAAGGCTTCGCTGCCGAAATGACGGATCGTTTTGGTCCGATCCCTGAACCCACGCAGAATCTGCTCAAGCTTATCCAGATCAAGCAGAAC
>Ga0247843_1005512_pt1 | contig 17525 bp, 10 predicted proteins | sample LaCruzMarch2017__FD_192420 | JGI IMG/M metagenome (GOLD analysis project Ga0247843, IMG submission 192420) | Freshwater microbial communities from meromictic Lake La Cruz, Castile-La Mancha, Spain - LaCruzMarch2017_8m | ecosystem: Environmental > Aquatic > Freshwater > Lake | place: Spain... | reverse complement strand
TCAGGCGATCGGTGTCAGAAACTCTTCACTTCGTCCGTAAAGATTCTAGCGATCTGCCCGATGAATCTGCCGTGGCCGAGCCCCGATCGCGTTAGCCATTCCGGGGGCGTGGAAATCCAGGCTAGGGCGCGACGGCTTGCTGAATGCCAGGCACAGACTTGCCGACGACGTGCACCGTCACCTGCGCAACGCGGTGATCGCCTTCGCGCTGATCGGGCTCCCCCTCGCGGCGCTGCTCATGCGCGCGGTGATCCAGTCGTCGTTGTCGCAGCAGTCGCACGCTGCGATGGAGGCCGGTCGAATGGCCGCGCGGGAGCTCGACCACGAGCTGGTGCTCCGCGAGCACGCGGTCGGGGCCCTCGTCGCGAACGCCGAGCAGGTGATGAAGGGGCGCGTCACGAGCCCCGTCGAGGTCGTCGGCCAGCTCCGGGCCCGGCCGAACCATGGCGGCTACACCCCGGGCATCCCACCGGGCTACGCCGCGACCGAGATCTGCAGCCTCATGGGCGAGGGCCCCGTCCCCGCGCGCGGATCGGCCACCGTCGCCGAGATGCAGATGGCCATCGCGCTCACGCCGAGCTTCCTCGTGCTCCGCGATCGCGGGCTCGAGATCCCGTGGGCCTACTACGTCTCGCGCCGCGGCTTTATCTACATCTGCCCGCGCGCCGGGGAGGATGTCTTCCTGTGGTCGCACGACCTGCTCGACCGCTACACCAACCCGTCGGGCACCGCGATCCTGCGGACCGGCGGCCGGCGCCTGGTCTGGTCGACGATCTACCGGGACACCGCGGGCAAGGGCCTGATGACCACGTTGAGCGGCCTCGTGGTCGACCGCGGCGCGGTCATCGGCGACGTGAGCATCGACCTCGGCGTCGCGACGCTGCTCGATCGCCTCGCGCGGCACGGCCTGCCGGACTCCACGCTGCACCTGCTCGCGGCCGACGGCACGGACATGCTGGGCCGCGCGGCGCTCCCGGGGCGCATCGACCCGCGGGTCGCGAGTCGGGCCGCGCCGGTGCGGGTCGGCGGCGCCGAGGTCGCGCTGCGCACCGTGCGGACCACCGGCTGGCACGTCGCCGTGGTGACCCCGCGGCGCGCGATGCTGCTTCGGGCGCTGCGGGAGTCGACGGTGTACGGGCTCCTGGTGGTCTTCCTGCTGGCGAGCCTCGCGCTGCTCTTCGCGCTCGCCGACGCGCTGCGCACGCTGGCCGCGCTCTCCGTGCGCGATCCGCTGACGGGCGTCTACAACCGCCGCCACTTCGACGCGTGCATGCGCATCGAGTGCTCGAGGGCCCGTCGCGTGGGCACGCGGTTCGGGGTCGCGATGCTCGACATCGACCACTTCAAGGGGTTCAACGATCGCTACGGACACCACGCCGGCGACCAGGCGCTGCGCGCCGTGGCGAAGGCTCTCGGCGCCAGCCTGCAGCGCCTGAGCGACCAGCCGTTTCGCATCGGCGGCGAGGAGTTCGCGGTGATCGCCCACGTCGAGCGCGCCGAACAGATGGAGCGCCTCGGCGAGAAGCTCTGCGCCGCGATCCGGGCGCTGGCGATCCCGCACGCCGGCAGCCCGCAGGGGGTCGTGACGATCTCCGTCGGCGCGACGATCGTGGACGGCGCGCGCGGCGTCGACCCCGAGCGGGCGTACCAGCAGGCCGACGCGGCGCTCTACCGGGCCAAGGAAGCCGGCCGCGGCCGGGTCGTGCTCGGCTGACGGCCGCGCCGCCGGCTCACTACGCAGCTCCCGCAGCCGGTGCATCTCGGGCACCTGCCGCGCGACGCGTTCGGTCGTGAAGTCTGCGAGGCGTTCGAAGCGCAGCGCGACGTCGCGCGCGACCGTCGCCGCGGGGTCGAGATGGTCGGGCACCGTGAGATCGAGGCGCAGGGCGTGAGCGGCCATCACCGCGTCGAAGCGATCCTTGTCGAGCGGAACCGTGGGTCGCTCGTCGAGGGGGCGCGGGTCTTCGCGGCCCGTGTGGTCACCCACGACGAGGATCTTCCGCGGGAGCTCGACGTCGTGGTTGGGCGGAGCGTCCGTCGTGGGGCGATAGACGATGCTCACACGGACGCGCCCGCCACGACCGAAGAGCGCTCGGGGGACAAGGTATTTCAACCGGGCAGGTCCCTTGCGCGAGATCGCCGGCGCACAGGCAGTGAAGGCCCCGGCGGTCGAAGTCGCGGATCGGGACGATGTTACGGATCGCGCGCCTCTCCGCCCGGGACATCGGCGAGGATCTCGGCCAGCGCCAGGAGCAAATGCCCTCTCCACTCGTCGCGCGCTCATGGACTCATTGCGCTGCGCGCGAGTTCGACGACGACGGCGTGGTGGTCCGACGCGTCGGTCTCCACGGCCTCGGCGCTCGTCACGGCCCACCGCCCAGCCATCGCGGGCGAGGCCCATACGTAGTCCACGCGCGTCCCCGCCCAGCAGGTTGCACGGGCGCCGTCGGGAAGAGGCCCGGCAAGGTGCTCGCGATAGCTCTCGAGGTCACGAGCCCTCGCGAGGCGGTAGAGATCGACGTAACCGAGCGCGTCCATGCGCTCGATCACCTCGCCGCGCGGCTCTTCGCGGTCATGCCCCGCGCGCCGCGCGCGAATGGACGCGAGGCCATCCGGCGGATAGTCAGTCAGGCGCAGTGCGTTGAAATCGCCCAGGACCAGATGACACGGCGACCGGCGCGCCATCACCCCGACAGCCCGATCGAGCTGTCGGAGGCGTGTCGCTTCGGAGTCCACGGCGAGGTGGATGGAACACACATCGATGCGCTCGTCCGGAGTACCCGTCGCGGCGAAGAGAGCACAGCGACCCTCTTCCCAGCCCGCGGTGATGGGCGCCGGGTCGATGGCGTCGAGGGGCGCCGCGGACAAGAGCGCGTTGCCGAGCCAGCTCTCCGCGCCGAAAGCCCGGTGCATGCCGAGCGCGAGCGCGACGCGCTCCAACTGGGGGCCGTCGCGAAGTACCTCCTGGAGCGCGACGACCTCGCACTCGAGCGCCCGCAGGAACTCGATGACACGATCGGTGTTCGAACGCCCGCGGCGGTCGCTCCAGAGGTGGACGTTGAGGGAGCAAACACGCATCGCGGCGAACGCGTTGGTCGTAGACGATACTCCGGGGGCCGTCGAGTCGGGCGCGCCGCTCCCCGAGCAGGTGCCGGCCTCGACTCGAGCACCGTCCATGACGATCACGCTTCGACTTCGCGCGACCGCGCCGCCTTCTCCGACGCCCAGGCGGGAATCCAGGATTCGCACCGAAAATTCGATGTTTCCACTTGAATCTACCGTCCGGGCGGGGCCGGGGGTGGGGGCCATAGGCGGTAACCGTTGATCGCCGGTCGCGCCCTCTGGGCCCCCCCCCGGGGTTCACCGGTCAAAATCAACTGGGTATTGCGCCGGGCAAAGCGCGACCCGAACGCGTGGTAGCGGCTCGATGCTCCACCGTGACGATCCCGTCCCGCCGGTCATGGGGTACAGGTAGACCAACGCGGCACGCCCGTTGGCACCGAAATGTACGAGTCGAGCCGCCGCGGTCGTGAGCTGGTGGACGTGATCGTCGACCTTCGTCCAAGGGGAGCGTTCGTGCACCGCGCCGACGCGACTGCGGGGCGAGAGCGATCAAGGCCACCGTCGAAGTGCTGCTCGTGGGATGCGCGGAAGAGTTCGGGCCATCGGCGGGAAGCCGATAGGAGAGCCAACGCGGGGGGATAGAAGAACCGACGCGGCACCCTCGTTGGCACGGATCTGCCGCAGTTATCGAAAGACCCATTGCCCGTAGTACCCGCTCCCGCGATCGTTGGCAGGTGCTCCCGGGAGGCTGCCTTGGCGCGCGGCGCTGGGGCGTGTCGATGAGCTGGCGGAAGAGGGCCTCGATGCGAGGGTCGGCGAGCACGGGTGCCAGCGGGACGGAGGAATACACCCAAACTTATGGGCGCGGGCCACGAGCCGTCGATACCGACGCTTCCGACGTGGCCACCGCGGTCCGGGGCTCCTACTGTCTTTCCACCGTGAAGAACTCCCTGCTCGAGACCTATCTCCGCGCCACCCGCACCGTCGAGCGCGAGCACACCGACGCTGCGCTGGAGGTCGTGGAGGGAGAGGTTCCGCGCGACCTCCGCGGGGTGCTCTACCGCAACGGCCCCGGCAAGATGGAGGTGTTCGGTCAGCCCTACGGGCACCCCTTCGACGGCGACGGAATGGTCACGCGCTTCTCCTTCGAGGAGGGGGCCGTCCGGTACACCAACCGGTACGTCCAGACCCTGGAGCTTCGCGCGGAAGCACGCGCTCGACGGATGCTCTACCGCAGCTTCGGCACCAACCTCCCCGGCGGCGTGCGGCGCAACGCCCTGCGGTTGAATTTCAAGAACGCCGCGAACACCAGCGTGGTGCTCCACGCCGGTCGGCTGCTCGCGCTCTGGGAGGGCGGCCTGCCGCACGCGCTCGACCCCGTGACGCTCGCCACGCACGGCCGCTACGACTACGCCGGGCGGCTCCAGAACCCCGGCTCGCGCCTCGCCCGCGCCGTCGCCCCGGAGCTGCCGTTCTCGGCGCACCCGAAGCGCGACGTCGACACCGGCGACCTCGTGAACTTCGGCACCCTCATCGGCCCGCAGCCGCGGCTCGCGCTCTACCGCGTCGACCCCGCTGGCGTGATGGGCGCGCCTCGCCTCGTCGACCTCGACGCGCTGTCGTTCGTGCACGACTTCGTGCTCACGCGCCGGTACGCGGTCTTCTTCCTGCCCAGCGTGGCCTTCGACATCCCGCGAACCTTCCTCGGGCTGACCACCCCCGTCGCGTCGTTGCGGTCGCGCCCGGGCGGCGGGTCGCAGGTGCTGCTCGTTCCGCGCGACGGCGGCGCGCCGCGGCGCATCGCGATGGACGACGGCTTCGTCTTCCACTTCGCCAACGGCTTCGACGACGCCGACGGTCGCGTGATCGTCGACGCGATGCGCCTGCCCGACCTGCCGCGGGCCGACGCCACGGTCCGCTTTCTGGCGGGCGAAGACGTCGCGCTCCCCGAGGCGCGCCCGACCCGCTTCGTGATCGATCCGGTGCGCGGCACCGTCGTCTCGCACGCGCCCGTCGGCTTCTCCGCCGAGCTCCCGACGGTCGATCCGCGCACGGTCGGCCGGGCGTACCGCTCGTTCTGGGCGGTCGCGGGCGATGGGCACAGCCCGGGTCCGTTCATGACCCGCGTCGCGCGCGTCGAGATGGCCACGGGCGCTGTGCAGTCCATCGACTTCGCCCCCGATCTCCCGGGCGAGCCGGTCTTCGTCCCGCGGCCTGGGTCATCCGCCGACGAGGGCTGGGTGCTCGTGCTCGTGTACCGCGCGGCGACGCATCGCTCCGACCTGGTGGTGCTCGACGCGGAGGGTCTCGCGCCGGTGTGCCGCCTCGCGCTCCCGCACCATGTCCCGCCGGGGTTTCATGGCACCTGGGCGCCGGCCGCGGGAACCCCGTGGCTGAAGAGGTGTTGATCCATGTCTCCCGTCGGCCGCGCGGCGGGAACTTCGTCCAGCGGCACCAGGGCGGTTCACCGCGCGGAGAGTGCGGTTTCATCCCGCTTCCGTGGATCGTGCGGCGCTACGCGGCCTCGGTCCGACGTCGATCCTCACCTCGCGAGGGGGCGCAATGTCGCGCGGGCTGTTGACCGCGGCGAGGCCCGTGCGGCATGAGGGGTGTGGAAGAGTGCACCTCCGATGAACCGTCGAACCGTCTCGTCCTGGATCATGATCGCGGGCCTCGTAGGCTCAGGCTGTTCGTTCGCGACCGAGGAGTTCTCGCTCCGCGGCGCGGACTCGGGCGCTCGGGACACTGGGACGCAAGACGTGGGCACCGACCTCGGCCGCCCCGATGACACGGCGGACACCGGCCCGGCGGACACCGGCCCGGCGGACACCGGCCCGGCGGACACCGGCCCGGCGGACACCGACCCGGCGGACACCGGCCCGGCGGACACCAACCCGGCGGACACCGACCCGTCGGACACCGGCCCGGCGGATGCGGGGGTCGACGTCGGGGCGGCGGACGCAGGCAGCGTGGACGCGTCGGCCGCCGATGCGGGGGCGGACGCTGGTCCGGCCGACGCGGAGATCGACGCGGGCACGGTGATCTTCTGCGCGACGGCGCGGCCCTGCCCGACGGGTCTCGTGTGCGACGACGGCATCTGCGCCGCGGCGTGCCCGGTCGGACAGCAGGCCTGCAGCGGTGCCTGCCGCGCCACGCAGACCGACGTGACCCACTGCGGCGCCTGCGGCGTCGCCTGCGCCGCAGGCCAGGAGTGCCGGGCCGGCGCCTGCACCACGGTCTGCTCCGCCCCCACCACCAACTGCTCCAACGTCTGCCGCGACCTGCAGGCTGACAACAACCACTGTGGCATCTGCGGCCGGGCCTGTACCCGCGGCACCGCGTGCTTCATGGGCACGTGCGTCTGCCCAGGCGGCCAGACCCTCTGCGGCGGCGTCTGCGTCAACCTCCAGACCGACGCCACCTACTGTGGCTCGTGCACCCGGGCCTGCTCCATGGGCCAGCTCTGCTCCGCGGGCGCGTGCGTGACGACCTGCGGCGCCGGCCTCACCAACTGCGCGGGCGTCTGCCGTAACCTCCAGACCGACCTCTCGGCCTGCGGCGCCTGCGGTACCCCGTGCACCGCCCCCACCGGCGGCACCGCGACCTGCACCGGCGGCGTCTGCACGCTCGCGTGCCCGACCGGCCGCACCAACTGTGGCGGCGTCTGCGTCGACGTCACCACCGATGCGGCCAACTGCGGTCGCTGCGGCACGGCCTGCCCGCTGCGGCTCACCACCTGCACCGCGGGCCTCTGCTGCGCGCGCGGCTCCGCCAACTGCTCGGGCGTCTGCCGCGACCTGCAGACCGACGAGGCGAACTGCGGCGCGTGCGGGCGCGTATGCACGCCGGGCAACACCTGCCGCCTCGGGGCCTGCGAGCCGAACTTCCACTTCGCCACGATGACGGCGACCAACTGTCGCGCCGTCGACCAGCTCAACATCGTCGGCGACGACCGCGGCGGCCTCGTCGCCAACTCCTCCTATGCCTACTACTCGGGCGACATCGGCACCGGTCGCGCGCTCGCCGCCGATCTGAGCGGGCTCACCCTCGTGCCCCCGACGCCCGCCTTCGATGGGCTCGTCACCAACCTTCGCACGGGCGTCGTGTACTCGCTCTCCACCGACGGCTCGACGCCGTTCCGGGCCGGAGGCGTGCCCGCGGGCAACTTCACCACGCTGCTCGAGCTCAACGGCGCCACGCTGGTCGCCACCGGTGTGCGCATCACGCTTTCAGCGCCGATCGCGTACGATCCAGCCCTCTGGGGCCGCTATGGTGTCTTCTCGGGCTACGACCGCGTGGTGATTCACAACGGGGCGCGCGCCTACAACATCACCCTGACGACCGGCGCGGTGACCGACCTCGGCACCGTTCCGATCGTGAACCCGCAAACCTGCGAGAACTGGGCGTACTGGGGCGTGGCGGAGTTCTTCAACGACGCCATCTGGCTGGTCTACCGCCAGGGGGGGGGCAACAACATCATCCGCGGGCGGGTGCCCGACGGCCTCACCCAGGTCGTCGGCGCGTTCACCAATCTCTCGGACATGTGCTCCATCGCCGCCTTGCCCGGCCGCGCCCGCTGGTACTGGCACCACGAGGGCATCAGCCAGTTCTCGAACTTCGCCTCGGGCGAGGCGCTCGGCTACTGCGACGCCACCTTCCTGCTCACCAACTGACCAAGGCGGCATCCCGGGAGCTTCCGTCAACGCTCGCGGGAGCGGGTACGACGGGTCATGGGTGTTTCGGTAACTTACGGCGTCGTGCAGCACCCGTAGGGCGTGCTCAGCGTGAGGGCCATTCGCGCGGAGGCCCTCGCGTTGGCGCCGGAGGTCGCGGCCCTGACGCTGCCGGCGTCGCACGACTTCCACTGAGAGACGTAGTCCTCATCTGATCGGCGTGTCCGTCCGTTGCCGACCAACCGCTCGACCAGCCTCAGAAGGTCGCCGGAGCGGTGACGGTGACGGTGACGGTGACGGTGACGGTGACGGTGACGCTCAGGTGATCGTCCCGCTCCGTGCTCTCAAACCCTTGAGACCAAGACGGAATTCCAATAATCTGCCTCGGCGCACATCCGATCTCGGCGACGCGAGGCTCAAGTCCGCGTCTGCGGCGACCGATGAAGGACCGACGTCGCCTGCATCCGTTGGTCACAAGAAGCCGTACGGCAGAGTCAGCGAAGCGCTTGAGCCCATTGTCGACACCATCGAGCGCGCCTTCCGAAACCCCGCCCACGGTCCTCGAGCGCGAGCGGGCGATGTGGCAGCTCCGCGACCAGCTCACCGAGGCGGCCCTGCACCGCTTCGATGTGGCGCTCGCGGTACAGATGACCGTCGACGCCTTGCGTCGAGTCGGGCTCGATCCGTGGCGGGTGAGCCTCGCGGTGCTCTCGCTGCACCCCTCCCTCGCCGGGGTCGGGTTCACCTGGCGACACGACTCCCCCGAGGTGACGCGCACCGAGCGGCCCTGGGGCTTCCTGCAGGCCCCGGAGCATCAGGCAAGCCCGCTGCAGCGGGTGATGAGCTCGCGCCTCACTTTGCGTTGTCGCCTCGTGCTCGGGGAGGGCGCCGAGGAGTTCGCGCTGCTCCGTCAGTTCGCCGCGCAGGGGGCCACCGACTACGCGGCGTTTCCCCTATTTTCCCCGCGTCCTGACGTGCACGTCTTCTCAATCTGCACCGCCCGACCCGGCGGATGGACCGCGGACGAGATCGCACTGGTCGAAGGCGTGCTGCCCACCCTGGCGCTGGTCATCGAGGTCTTCGAGGCTCACCGGCTGACGAGCCGGGAGCGCATCGATCTCCTGCTGCTCGCGCACACCGACCGCCTCACCCGGCTGCTCAACCGGCACGGCGTGCTGCTGGAGGGCGCCAACCGCTTCGGCACCGGTCGACGCTGCGTCGCCATCTACCTCGACCTGGACGGACTGAAGGGCGTCAACGACCGCATGGGACACCTCTTCGGGGACGAGATCATCCGGACGGCCGCGGAGCGCATCGCGGCTGCGATGCCACCGGACGCGGTCGCGGGGCGAATGGGTGGCGACGAGTTTCTCGTGTTCGCCGACGAGGAGCAGGCCCACCTGGCCGAGGCGCTGCGCGTCAGCCTGTCAGAGCCGTACCTGGTCCGTGGCGTCAACTTCAACATCACCGCGAGCGTCGGGGTCGCCGACGACGAAGGCGTCACCGTCGACGAGCTCGCGCGCCGCGCCGACCTGGCGATGCTGATCTCGAAGCAGAGCGGAAAAAACCGAGTGACCTGTTACGTCCAGGGCACCGATGTCCAGCACGCGCGCCGCGAACGCATCGGACAGGTGCTGCCGCTCGCGCTCGCGCGCTCGGAGCTGCGTATCGCCGTGCAGCCCATCGTCGCCCTCGCGACCGGGGCGCTCGTTCACGGGGAGTGTCTCGCACGTTGGACCTCGCCCGAGCTCGGAGTCGTGACGCCCGACGAGTTCATCCCGCTGGCCGAGCAGTCTGGCGACATCGCGTTGCTCGACCGGCTCGTCCTCCGCCGCGCACTCGCAACCCTCGTTGAGCTCGCCGCAGAGGGGGCTCACCCGGTTCCGCTCTCGGTCAACGTGTCCGCGAAAGACTCTTCGCTGAGCAGCGTCGACGACTCCATCGCGCGCGAGCTGTCTCTCCACGGCGTCGCCCCGGACCAGATCGTGATCGAGCTCACCGAGTCCGTCTTCATCAACCGTTTCGGCCTGGCGCTCTCGCAGCTGAAGCGCCTCCGCGACCTGGGAATCAGCATCTCCCTCGATGACTTCGGCACCGGGTACTCGTCGCTCTCGTACCTCCAGCGGCTGCCCTTCGATTACATCAAGATCGATCGGAGCCTCATCGCGGTCCTGCCGAGCGAACGCACCCGCGCCATCATCGAGAGCATCATCGGTCTCGGCCGCGCCCTGAACGCGCGCGTCATCGCCGAGGGCGTCGAGACCGCCGAGCAGCGCGACTGCCTCCTCGAGCTCGGCTGCGAGTTCGCCCAGGGCTTCCTCTTCTCACGCCCGCTCGAGCTCGAGAGCTGGAAGGCCCTTGTGCGCGGCAGCGCCCCGGGCGGGTGACGCCCGACGCCGCGTCGTCGGCCGTCACCCGTCCGCGGTGGCGCTCCGGCAGACCGCGATCGCTTCCGTCGCCTGACGCGGACAGTTGCCTGTGGCGGTGCCGCGTTGCTCTGCCGATTCGCCCTACGCGCGGGGGCGCACAGTGACGCTGAAGCCGCCGCGGGTGCCCCCCTGTGGTGTCGTCACGAGGATCACAAGGCGGTACGGGTTGGTCGTCGCGTTGACGCGCGTGGTCTCGGCCGCGCCGGGCCCCCCCATGGAGGTGCTGTAGTCGCAGCTCACTACGCCGATGCCGCGGGTCGGGTAGCACGAGGTGTCGGTCGGCGACTGGAGCCAGGTGATGAGGTTCACGTCGACGCCGGCGTCCGGCGTGACCACGACGTTCCAGTCCGAGGCCCGCGGAACCGGCAGCGAGAACACCGCAAAGGGCGCCGGGAAGCGGGCGCTCATCGTGGCCGGCGCACACGCCACGTTGCTCTGGGCGAACCACCGGGTGAGATCCTCGGTCCAGCCTACCGTGGTGGTCCCGCGCGTGGGCGAGTTGAAGACGATCTCGGTCTGCGTGGGGCACCCCACGACCGCGGCGCCCGCGTCGACCGGCCGCACCGCGCCGGCGTCCACCGGGCCGGGCGGGACCCCGCCCGCGTCCGCGGCGCCCGCGTCGACCGGCTGCACCGCGCCGGCGTCCACCGGGCCGGGCGAGACCCCGCCGTCGCGCTCCGTGGGCTGGTCGCCGCCTCCGCCGCAGCCGACCGCAAGCAGCGTGACCGCTGCGAGGAACCATCCGCCCGCCATTGTTTGCTTCATCAACTGTAGCTCCTTGGGACGGCCGCGTCGGCCATCGTTTCAGACGAGTTTTACCGGATAGCATCGGCCCGAAGGCGATCGCAGGGCTGCACCCTGAAAGCTTCTGATAGAGCCCCTTGCACCCGGCGGGTCCCCGGGCGACGCCGAGCGCTTGCGCGCCCGCGCCGGGTCATCTAAGCAGCGCGGGTGACGGCGCGTGCGGACTGGGTGTCTGGTTTGGCCGAGCCGCTGCCCATCCGCGTCAAGGGGCCCTTCGGTGTGTACGGCGCCGCCGAGGCCGACGGCACCCGCCGCGTGGTGCTGCTCGCCGACCCGAACCTTCCGACCGCGGAGGCGAGCGCGCGGCTCGATGCGATCGCGTGCGCCCACGAGGCGCTGGGCGGCGGGATGGTGCCCGCGTTCGTCGGGCGCGGGCAGTGGCAGGGGCGCCACTACGTCGTGCTCGCGAGCGACGGTCGGTGCGACGGGTGTGACGTGATCCAGACGCTGGCCGACGTCGGCGAGCGCGTGCCGTACGCCGCCGCGGTGGGCCTCCTCATGGCCATCGCCGCCGAGCTCCAGCGCGTCCACGGCATCGCCGCGCCGTCCGGGCGGCCCCACGCCGTCGGCTCCCTCTCCCTCGCCAGCCTGCTTTTCTCCGACGAGGGACGGCCGTGGCTGCTCGGTTTCGGCGACGGCTTCCTCGCTGCCGCAATGGGCCCCTACGCGCCCCTCGCCGCGCCCGAACTCGCCCTCGGCGAGCAGCCGTCGCCGGCGTCCGACGTGTTCGCGCTGGCCGCGTTCATGCGGACGATGGTGCCCTTCGTAGAGCTGCCCGCGGCCGTGTCTCGCGTGCTGCGCGGTGCCTCGCACGCCGAAGACGGCGCCGTGGCGGACTTCGTGCGGTCGGCCAACGCGTCGGTCTGGAGCCTGCCGCCGGCGCTGCGGCCGTCGCTCGGGACGCTCGACACTGCGTTCCGGGCGATGCTGCGGATCCTGCGTGTGACGCCGGACGCGCTCGCCCACGCTCGCTTCGTCGCGCAGGTGATGACGCGCGAGAGCAGCGCCGGGGCCGATCGGCTGCGAGTGGCCGACGACGGGAGCTGGTTCGCGCTGGGCGCGGGCCCGCCGCAGCGCATCGCCTCGCGGGCGGCGCTCCGGCGCATCATGCTGCGGCTGCTCGCCGCGCACGAGGCGCGCCCCGGCGACGCCCTCGACGTCTGGACGCTCCTCGAGGCCGGGTGGCCCGGCGAGCAGCCCGACCCGGAGTCAGGGTCCAACCGTGTTTACGCGGCGGTGTATGCGCTGCGCCGACTCGGGCTGCGGGACGTCATCGAGCGCTTCGACGCGGGCTACCGGGTGCGCCCGGCGGTGGTCGTCGAGCGCGCCGCCGCGGAGGGCAGCGATCCCGGCCGTCGGGCTGGGTGATCAGGGCCGCGGGCGGCCTCCGGATTTTCCCGGACACCTGCCGTCCGGCGAGGGTCGCCATCACCGCCACCGCCACCGCCAATGCGGCGATCCTCACGCCGACCGCGCCGACCTCCCGCTCGGCGTCGTTGCGCGGTCACTGGCTGTCTCTGCACCGCCGCGCTTCGAGTGGATGGCCCGCCTGATCGAAGCGCCGGGCCGCGAGGCCGAAGTGTTCCGCGGCGGCGCGTCGGTCCCCGGTCGCGGACGCGAGGTGTCCGCGAACCTCGTCGAGGGCCGCGTCCCATGCGGGCAGTCGCATGACGACCTCGGCCAGCCACTCCGTCTTGCGGCCGTAGTCTCTCGCGAGCTCGATCGCGCCGGCGCGAGCGGCCGCGATCGCGGCGGGGACCGCGAACGTGATCCTGCACCCCGGGCACGTCTCGAGGGGCCCGCGCACGGACTCCTCGGCCTCATGGACCGCGGCGAGGGCCGCGTCGGGATCTCGCGCGAGCACGATGCGCGTCCCATAGATGCGGTCGAGGAGGTGAAATCCGATGTCGCTGTGCCGCGCCACGTCGAGCGCGGCATGAACGAGGCTCCACGCTTCGCCGAACTTGCCGCGGTACATCGCGAGCTCTGCCTGGCGTTGGAGCGAGAGCGCTTCTCCCGTGGCGCCTCCGATCGCGCGGTGCAGGCGGGCACCGGCGACGAGATCCTCTTCGGCGGCATCCAGGTGACCGGACAGCAGCTTCGCTTCTCCGCGCAGCGTCACCGCAAACGCGTGCCCGCGGGCGGCGCCGAGCCGGCTCGCTTCGGCCGCGAGGGCGTTCGCGAAGTCGATCACCTGGGCATACGGCCGTGCGCCGTAGAGGAACCGTTGCGTGATGCAGAGATGGCCGTCGAAGACCCGCATCGCAAGGTGGGACAGGTGATGGGTCTCCCAGAGATCCGCCCAGACGCTGGCGTGCAGCTCGCCGCGCGCGTGCGCGGCCGCCGCTTGCGCCCACGACGCGATCACGATCGCGCCCGTGTCGCCCGACTGCAGCGCCAGTCGCCTGCACTCCGCGGCCCTGGCGGTACCACGCGATGGGTCCGCAAACCCGAGGGCGGCGGCGCCGCAGTACGTGAGGGCCTCGGCGAGACGACCTTCGACGGTCTTCGGCGCGAGACCGTCCACCGCTTCGAGCGCGCCCTTCGGGTCGCCCATCTTGAGCTGCGCCAGCGCGCGCTTCGCTCGCAGATCGTCGACGCAGTCTGGTTCTGCCACGCTCACGGCGGCGTCATAGGCGACGAGCGTCCGCGGGTCGCCGATGGCATCGAAGGACTCCGCGCGTAGCCGCAGGCCTTCGGGGTGCGTCGGTTCATGGGCCAGGAGGGGCTCCAGGTGCTGGAGCGCCTCCATGAAGGCCGCGACTCCGAAGGCCTTCCTCGCCGCGAGCGCCAGCCACGGAGCGGCGTCCGAGACCTGCCCCCCTTCGAGCCAGTGGTGCGCCACGAGGGCCGCCGGCACGTTCGCCGTCCCGAGCCTCGCGGCCGCCTCGCGATGCACCACCGCGCGCCGATGCGGTGGGAGCTGATCGGCGAGAGATTCCTGCACGATCGCATGGCGGAATCGGTATCGGGCGTTGACCACCTCCAGCACGCCGTTGGCGAGGGCATGATCGAGTACGGCGAACGCCTGCGCCTCCGAGCTGTCGAGGAACGCCGCCGCGATGGTCGTATCGAAAGCGCGAGGCCCGAACGCGAGCCGGCGCAAGCCCATCAGGGTCTGGTCATCGACGTCGCAGAGGCGCTCTGCGATCGCCCGCGCCGTACGAAGCGGGAGCGGGTCGGACGCAGTCTTGCGGCGCGTTCGTGCGAGCTCGAGCGCCAGGAACGGATTCCCTTCCGACCCGCGGACCCACGCGTCCATGAGCGCCGCATCGAGGGGGCCGTCGACCGCTCCGCGAATGAGTCCCTCGATCTCGTACTCCGCGAGCGGCTCGACGGAGATCGACTCGACTCGCCCGCTGCGGAGGAGCCGTGCGACGCCGCGCTCGAGCGTCGGCGACACGGCCAGCGAGCGCAGCGTGAGGAGCGTGCGGATCGGAGCGCCCGTGGCGATCAACTGCAGGAGCACCTCCGCGCTTGCCTGGTCGATCGTGTCGGCGTCATCCACGGCGAGCACGGCGGGGGCCCCGGGTCGCGCAGCGACGAGCAACGCATGCAGCGCCCCGACGACCTGATGGCGCGTGAGCGGGCCCGGCAGCGCAGTCTGGGCGCGCGCGAGCGGCGTCAGCACGGCGAGCACGCCGCGCGCGTGGCCGTCGATCGCTTCGAGGAGCCGCCGGTCGGCGCGGAGTAGCTGCTCCGCCACGTCGATGACCACGGCATAGGGCTGCGACGGACCGATCGGAGCGACGTAGACCGCTCCCCAACCGTCGCGCTTCGCGAGCTCGACGACGCGGCGGGCAAGCGCCGTCTTCCCGATCCCTGCGGCGCCCTGCAGAACGACGCCCGCCGGGCCGCGCTCATCCTCGAGGGAAAAGAGCTGCTTGACGCGCGCGAGCTCGAGCCCCCGGCCCACGAAGCCGTGCTCCCGCGGTGCGAGCCCCGCCACGCACTCGGCGTAGAGGCGCTCGGTCTCCTTGCTCGGAGGCACCCCGAGGCTTGTGGCGAGCGCGCTACGCAGTCGCCCGTACCAGCGAATCCCCGTGGTGCGCTGCCCGGACGCGATGGCGGCGCGCATCAGCGCCTGGTGCGCGGCCTCATCGGTCGGCTCTTCTTCGGCGAGCTGCTCGACGCGGTCCGCCCGGCGCAGCAGTTGGAGGAACTTGCCCCGAAGACGAGCGCGGGGAGCCTCGATCCACGACTCGTACAACGCATCCGGAAGAAGGTCGCCCGGGTACAGCGCCGCCGCCGCGTCGCAGGCCTCGGGATCGCCGCGAAAGAGCGCCGCGTCCGCGGCCTGCTCGAAGCGCGCGACGTCCGTGACCACGGTACCACCCGGCAGGATTGCGACCCGACCTTCGCGGAGGCTCACCGCGTCGGCATGCCCGAGAGTCCGACGAGCGAAGTGCAGCGCCTTCCGCAGGTTGGCGCCGCCGGCGTCCGCGTCGAACTCTGGCCAGAGGGTCTCCACCACCTGGTCGCGCGCGAGCCGATGCTGGCGCGCGAGCGCGAGAAGCAGAACGAGTTCGCGCGATCGTCGTGTCGCAAACGTGTCGGCGGAGACCTCCACGCCGTCGGCGAAGATGCGGAAGCCGCCCAGCAGGCGGAGCTCGATGTGCGTGGGTGGGAGCGTCGCGGTCGACTTCATGTGATCTGGGAACGCATTTTATCTCTGCCCTGCCCGGTCGCGGGAACGATTCGGGAACAGACCCTGGCTAAGCCCGGCCGTGCGAGCAGTGGTGCTCGCACAAACGGAGACAGCACACATGACACAGAATCACCCCACGGCCCCACTTTCCCTTTACGAGCGGCTTGGCAAGCGGGCCGGCATCGACGGGATCGTCCGCGATGTCATCGCCGCGCACCTCGCCAATCCGCTGGTCAAAACCAGGTACGAGGGCGTGAAGGACTTCGACCACCTCCACCGTGTGTCGGTCGAGTTCTTCTGCGCGGGCTCAGGCGGACCCGAGCCGTACACGGGCCGCGACATGATCTCGAGCCACAAGGGCATGAACATCAGCGAGCAAGAGTATCTCGCCGTGGTGGACGACATCATGACGACACTCGAGAAGCACGAGATCGACGGCCAGACCCGCAGCGACGTCGTGGGCATTCTCTATTCACTGAAGCCCCAGATCCTTCGACTCTGAGAACTCGACCTCCGCGGGTGGAAGGACTGTTCGGCGAGGACCAGCGCGAGTCGTCACCGAACGTCCACCTGCCGCGGAGATGGCCGCGTGGACCCTGTTCAACTCTCTCCCGAAAACGGTCACCACCCCATGAACTTCCACGCGCGTTTCCTTCCCACCCGACGCAGAGGATCCCGTCGAACCCGCATCCACTCTGCCCTCGTGTTGCAGAGCCCCCGGGCGCGGCACTCCCGAGTGCACGGAGCGGGGACTTCTCCCCGGAGAAGCGGTGCGGCCCCATGAACCAGGACGAACTCTCCGCCGCCACGCTCTTCATCGCCAACGCGTCGCTCACCGGCAGTGTCGCCCGCGTTCTCGTGGTGACGCCGCGCGGCTCGCACGAAGGCGCCCTCGCTCGCGTGTCCCTCGGCGGCGGCGACTCGCTCGCGCTCGTCGGGCCCAGCGGAATGGCTGGCATGGACGACTTGAACGTCGATCTCTCCGACGCGAGCACCATCACGGTGCTCCTCGCCGATGGCAGCCGGAAGACCTTCGGCGACGACCCGGGACGCCGGTACCTCGTCCTGCAGGGTCGGTTCGGCGCGCTCTACGAAGCGAAGCACTTCGAACAAGCGCTCCCGGTCGCCGACGAGATGGTTGCCATCGCGCGCGACGCGCTCCAGGGTTCGCCGTCGCACCTCGCCGGGGCGCTCGCCAACCGTGCGGAGCTGCAGCGGCTGCTCAAGAAGCCATTCGAGGCCGCGGTGTCCCTTCGCGAAGTCGTCCCGCTCATGGAGCGTTCCTTCGGTCCCGACCACGCCAACACGCGGCAGACCCTCCGCAACCTCGGCAACGCCCTCGCCGGCGCCGGCGCCTTCGGCGACGCCCTCGTGGTGTTCCACGAACTTCTCCCGCGCACCGAGCGGGCAGCCCCCGACACGATGGAGCACGCGAGCGATCAGGTCGGCGCCGCCGCAGTGGGCGCGCGAGCGGGCGAGCAGCACCTCCAGGACTCCGAGCGATTGCTGCAGTCGGCCATCGCCATCGCCTCGCACGGCGCCGACGTCGGGCTCACCCTGGGGCGCTGGTGGATGATGCTCGGAGACCTTCGCGTTCGCCTCGGCTGGGACGGCTCCAGGGACTGCTACGTCTTGGGCCACCAACACTTCGATGCCGAGCTCGGACCGAACCACGCGCTGACACTCGAGGCGAAGGGCCTCCTCGGGGGTTGACCTGCCATGGTGGCCGAAAACTCCGGCGAACGACCCTCGCGACAGCACGCTGCGAGAACGCGATCCCGCTAGTACCGCGTCGCAAGAGTTCTGACGGGTTCAGGCGGCTACCTTTCGGGCGACCTCCTGCCGGCTGCTCTCCTCCCGGCCCGCCTCCAACTGCCGATAGACCTTCCCGAGCTTCTTCCGCGCTCG
>Ga0247843_1005511_pt1 | contig 17527 bp, 16 predicted proteins | sample LaCruzMarch2017__FD_192420 | JGI IMG/M metagenome (GOLD analysis project Ga0247843, IMG submission 192420) | Freshwater microbial communities from meromictic Lake La Cruz, Castile-La Mancha, Spain - LaCruzMarch2017_8m | ecosystem: Environmental > Aquatic > Freshwater > Lake | place: Spain... | reverse complement strand
CCTCGCGGTAGACGTCTCCGGCGTTGCTGGCAGGGTTTGCATTTGCAACAGGGTCTGGCGCAACGTTACCGCTGCTGAATTCACGCGCAAACTTGTCTTGGAATACCAGCAGCAATGATTTATCGGGGCGTTGGAGGATGATGTATTTCGCGTGAACCTCGTTCACAGTGAAACTCTTGTTAAGGACCGGGTTGCCGCTCTTGACTGCTTTCACGCTTCCCGTTGCGGATTCCTTGATTAATGCGACGCCATTTCCGCTGCCGGCTTTGACGATGGTTCCCATGATGGACATGCCGATGGCACTGTCGCCAGTTCGCGGAAGTTTGGTGTGTTCGGCCAATTGTGCCAGAACCAAGCAAAACTCACCCGCCACCAGTGCAAAGCACAACGACGCAACAGGAATCGCGTGGCGCAGTGGGCGGCGGATGGTGCTGAGGGCCATTTGCATCTGGTTTTAAATCCCGGTGGTATGAGTTCGTTTCGGTAAAAAAAAAATAGGCTTGATAGCGGTTCTTCCGGGGGGGATTTCTGGCAGAATGGAAACGTCTGGTTAAACCGCTGGAATTGCGCTTTAATTAAACAGAAGATGTTTTTATATCAAGGTTTTGGCGCAGGCGGCCGCAGTGGTTGTCTTAATCGCAGGTAATGGCACTGGCACGGAGTCGGGATTGATCAAGCAAAAACGGGTCCGCAAGGTCCTTAACAACAAGATCCAGCAGCTCAACGACATCATCGCTGATATCGATATGCTGCTCACGGAAATGGAAACCGAATTTTTTAGGGTGTGTATCTTTGGCTCTGCACGGATCGATCCCGGGAGTCCATTTTACCGCCAGGTGGAAGACCTTGCGAGTGCCTTGGCCAGTCGCGGGATCGATATTGTCACCGGCGGTGGTCCCGGCCTGATGGAGGCCGCAAACAAGGGCGCCAAAGCCGGCGGAATCAAGTCGCGGTCCATCGGCCTTCCGATTGACCTGCCGTTCGAGACGGATGCCAACTCACACCTTGATGTGAAGCATCAGCATCGCCGTTTTTCATCGCGCCTTGACGAATTCATGCGGATCTCCCATGCAGTGATTGTGACGCCGGGCGGCATCGGCACATGCCTTGAACTTTTCTACACATGGCAGTTGATGCAGGTGGGCCACATCAAGCAGCGCCCCCTGATCCTTCTTGGCAGCGAGATGTGGAACAGCCTGATGAAGTGGCTTGTCGATCATCCGTTGCAACAGGAACTCATGTCTCAACGTGATTTTGAGATGCTTATTGTTGTCAATTCCGTCGATGAGGTCTTGACTGCTCTAGAGCCAGAAATCGTCAAGTTCCGCGCGGAACATGCGGCATCGATTGCAAACGGGGAAACGCCTCATTCCTGATTTGCTGGCAGTTCCTTCGTCGCGTCACTGGGGCTGCCAATCATCAACAGATGGCTGGCATATTCCTCAAGATGGCGGAAGCAGCTTTCCCAGACTTCGTTTTCGCTGCCTTCAATTTGAACGATTTTAACACCGTATTGAATCGCGCCCGATGCGGCATGGGCCAGGCGAACGACTTTTCCCACGCATTGCACGGGATGTTGCAGCCATTGCTGGCCAGGATCGATGGTCAATTCAAGCAATGTATTCACGTTAAACGGGATGCGCTGATTTCCTGACCTGCCTTGTTCGCCCTGACTACCTTGCCCATGCGGGTACTCCATCAGGATTCCCGACTTCGAAATGTTGGCGCTAACCAATTCATAATCCACGGGAACGCCAAGGGTGCGCGACGTTACCCGCAAAGTCTGATCCATCGTCCGGTATCGGGGGGCGGCGACTTTGGCCTGTGCGCCACGAATATTGCGGTCCAATGAACGATCTGCTGACATGATGCGCTCCTCCCTTGAGACAGGTCTTTCATAGACTCTGAAAAGAATCTCGGAGGAAGGATCGGCCGTTGCCGTAAACTCTTTAAATTCGTTAGTTGCTGTTGGACATGTATTGGATTTGGCGAAAATCAAAAAGTGATCCTGCACTGCCAAGATATCCAGACATTGAATTACATGCGGTGGACGATCCCGGGAAATAATCCGACGTGCTGCTGTTGTTGCACTGGATTGCTGAAAACGCTGCTCCGCAGGTCACCGTGTTGGCGGTCGTGCCATCGGCCATGAAAAACTGACCGTTGTAGCACTGTGGAACCAGTTGCCCCCGGATCCAGCTTGCCAGATTCGCATTTGCATCAAGATCTGCTGTGGTCAGAGTATGACAGACGGGAGTGTTGGTTCGCATGTTAAAACTCGTCATCACTTGGCCCGTGCCGCATTCACCGGCAGGGCTGGGCAATGCCGCAGGCATTGGCGCACAACGGAAGTCGTTGGAGTTGTATCCGGTGGCATATTGTCCCGCGGGGCAGGACTGGCGCTGCAAAGAGGTATTGGCAAAATAGTGTTCGCAAAGTTTCGGCCGGCCCTGGCCTCCAAAGATCGGATTGATCGCGTTGCTCCATGTCATGTAGTGCTGGGTATCCGTGTCGTCCTTTGGTTCACGCAGCGGATTTTTGCCAAATTCAGTCCAGCTTCCACGTTTCCTCAGGGCAACCTTCAGGGTGACGGACCTTTGGGCTTCATCGCACTCTGCCATGGCCCACCAGTTTTTACTGATCGCCCCGGACCCCACGAAATTGTCCATCGCACTTGGATTTGGGGCGAGCAGAACGTCGCCATTTTTATTTTTCAGCGTCAGGTAGCCACAGGTGGCATTGCTCGGGAAAGTGCCATCTTCCAAGTTATAAAGAGCGCTCACTTCACCGACGTTGAATGTTTTATCGCAGTCGATTTCTTGATTCAATCGCAGCAAGAATGTTTGCAGGTCGTATTTTAATTCGGCCTGTCGCTGCGCCTTGAACGTCGTAACCATGATGGATCCGATGAGGACGCTGACTCCCGAGAAAATCGCAACGGCCATGATCACTTCAATGAGTGTCACGCCTTGTTGGCGACGATTTTTCGACCTGGATCCCGACCTTGTCAAACGATCACCTTCACGGTCACCGTTATCTTCAAGGTATGGTCGCAGGCAGAACCGAGAAATCAAAATAACCTCCATCCCATGACCATCCCACCGATGGTGCCCCGTCGCATGAGTTTGCCGTCGACGGGAAATAGTCCTTGGTGACGCTGTTGTAGCAGCGGCGTGCTTTATAGGTGCTGGCACACTTCATCGTATTCGGCGATGCCGTGTCGGCCACGTAGACTTGCGAATCCGAACAGTTTGGAACAACCTGTTGCTTCAACCAGGTTTGAATTCCAGAAATTGCCGACAAGTCCGTGGTTGTCAGGGATCTACATTTCGGCTTGTTCGTCTGCATGTCGAACCCGTAGGCAACCTTGCCGCTGCCACAGTTTTGCGCCACATCCGGGGTTGCCAGCGGAGCACAGGTCACGCTGTCTCCCGAGGCCATTCCAGTAACGTACTGTGCCGAAGGCGACTGGCTGCAATCGCGAACAGAGGTGCTTCCCGAAAAATAACTCTCGCAGAGTTTCGCCTTGCCTGTGGCTCCGAAAAGCGGGCTTGGTGGCGCAGTCCAATGCTGCAACTGCAGAACATCGGAGGCATCGTTACTGGCGCGTACGGGATCTTTACCGTAGCCCCAAGACCCGCCATCTTTCATGGCGACGTAGATCACAATACTGCGTTGTGCGGCGTCGCAACGCGCCATACCCCACCAGTTTTTGGTGATGGGTCCAGCCCCGACAAAAACACCTTCGGCGGCGGGGTCTGGCGTCAGGATGTCCGCTCCGCTGGACGATTTCAGGGTCAGATATTGGCAATTTGCATCGGTTGGATCGGGGATGCTTGCGAATGTTTTTCCGCAGTCGAGGTCTTTGCTAAGGCGTTGTGTAAACGCCTGCAAGTCGGTGCGCAGGTCTGTTCTTTTTTGAAACTTGGCCGTGTTGACGAGGATTTGCGCGACAATCAAAGTCACGGTCGTGGCAAGGCCGATGGCCACCAGAACTTCCACCAGCGACATGCCGGACGATGGATGGGCTTTACGTCTCATAGGGCCTCGATTCCAAAGCTGTTTCTCTTTAGGAATCGGGAGTTTGGGGCAGAACTTGACCCGGGTGGTTTTAAAAGCCCCCGAAATCGCCGCACGAGAGGCACGGCACACCGCCTGGACTCACTAATGCTTTGTGATATCCGTGCTTTACATGATGTCGCCAGATATCCGGTAGCTCGCGCTAGGGAGATCGGCGAGCAAAGCTCAAAGGAAGCGACCCGCCCAAAGGTCGTCTAAAAAATCCACAATCGGCAAAATGTCCACGTCACCAATGCGCCGCCGGTCTTTATCTCTGGAGACGACTAATTTGTATTTCCATTTTTTCTCGCCAGAAATCGCGTGAAGGCCTTTCAGATCTCGCTCCGTAACGTGTTCTGTATGTTTGACCTCAATCGCGCAATTTTCACCTAGAATGTAGTCCACCTCAAACTTGTCTGTGGATCTCCAAAAGCCGAGATGAAGCCTCTTGTTTGAATAATCCCGGTATGCCAATAGCTCCTGCCCAACATACTGCTCAAGTTGCCAGCCGGCATTCGGGTTCTGCGGCGAGTAACCATCGATATCCAGCAGGGCGTTGGCAACGCCGACGTCAAAAAACACGAGTTTGGTTGTTGACGCAACTTTCCGCTTTGTACCTCGACTCCAGCATTCAAGCTGCTCAGCAATCATGGTGTCGGCCAATATTTCTAAATATCGCCGGGTTGACGATGGCGCCAATTGCGCATCATTGGCTATCTTTTCAATATTGAGCGTTTGCGTCGTGCAACTTGCGATCTGCGTCAGAAATCGTGAATACTGGTCCACGCCTCGTGTGACGGCTTCTGCCAAAATTTCCTGCTGGAGATAGTCGCCGACATAATCAATCAGGTTGGAAAACGGGTCTTCGGATAAATAAATTCCAGGCAGAGTCCCATACCCAAGGATCTTCCCAAGATCGAAATCCATTTTTATTTCGGGATAGACAAAGGGGTGCATGTAAATCGATCTGGTGCGTCCACCCATTAACTTCGTATACGACCTGCGCAATTTACGTGCGCTGCTTCCTGTCAGAAGAAAGCGTCGGCCCTGTTCCTCAATCATCAAATGAATTTCGTCCATGAGTTGAGGTAGTTTTTGAATCTCGTCGATGACGATAAATTTATCACTTGGCTTAAGGGATTCCCGCAATCCAGAGAGACGACGGCTTAAATTCAAAAAAGTAGACTGGTCCAGAAGATTGACAACTTTATCCGACTTTAATTCTTCGCGAATCAACGATGACTTACCTGTTTGCCTCGGCCCAAGCAGCAAGACACTCTTCTGTCGGAGGGTGTATTCCAACTTTTCTCTAATGATTCTGGGGTAATACAAAGTCACCTCATAGTGGTGGATTTTCATATATAATACTACCACATAGTAGTGGTATTAAGGGAGTCGTTTCTGTTGATGGGATGGGGCATTTTGAAATCAGGAAAGATCATGACGTCACCAGACATCCGGTGGAAACAACGATTCGACAATTTCATCCGGGCCTTCGGATCGCTTGAAAGCGCCGTGTCTCTGTCCAAATCGCGTCCGCTTTCTGACCTTGAAAAACAAGGGCTCATCCAGTCCTTTGAGTTTTGCTACGAGCTCGCCTGGAATCTGGTCAAGGACTATCTGGAGCATCAGGGTTTCAGTAATATCATAGGATCGCGGGACGCCATGCGCGAGGCGTTCAATCGCGGGTTGATCACCCATGGCGACGACTGGATGGACATGATCCGCAGTCGAAACCTTTCCATGCACACCTATAATAAAAATATCGCCGATGAAATTGTGTCGAAGATCACTGCGAACTATTTCGATCGTTTTGTTGAACTGCGAACCAAATTTTCGTCATTCGGCTGAATTATGATCGACGTCAAGATATGCGGACTCTCGCCAACCACCCAGGCCGCTTTGATTGAAGTGTTCCGCGCATTTCCATCTGTGATTCAAGTCAAATTATTCGGATCACATCAACCGCGTTGGAATTGATTTTCTCCTGTAGCCGCTCCAATCGGGTATTCCTATGCCGGGGGGGCGGCGGTGAGGGGCACTGGCCAACTAATCTTCCGAAATCGAGTAGATCGAAGTCGTGTTGCGGCGCGAAGCGCCCTTGAAGTTGTAAATTTTGCAGTTGCACGGATCAGGGTGCGGCAAATCACTCGACCTGAGTTTTAATTCGTCCCCGAAAATCCCGCTCAATTCGACCTCGCACCCTTTGGCCAGGTTGACGTACGAAGGTCCATCGTCCACTTCAAGGTCAAACAGGTCGCGGTCCGTGACGGCACTGCGGGTCATGGAAACATCAAGGCGACGAACAATCCGAACCCGGCTGCTGCTGATGTTCAGGGCGTCTTCAAATGGTCTTTTTACAACGAGGGAATCCAGGACAATGTCCGAGTTGGTTACGTCGAAGCCGTCGTCTCCGGAATACTCACTTCGAACGGCGCTGATTTTCCATTCCTTCTGACCAACGCCCAGGACCGATACACCATCGATGTCATCGCCGCGCGGGTTCAGGTTGCGGGGTAGGGGGGCCGGATCGCCGCATCCCAGGTCAGAGGCTACAATTTCGCGGGCCGTGAATCGCGAGGGCGCCATCCCGGGCTTCAGCCACACGCGGACCCCGTCCTTTTCCGCCTCCTTATACGATCCGAGGAACCACACGCCGCCGTTGTCCGAGCGTTTCTCGGGCTTGTGGTCGGCACCGCCTGCCCGGAAATAAACCGTCCCGGCATTCATCTTGGAACCGGATTCAAAGATCAGGGCGGACCGGTCGATCCAACGCCCACGGATCTTGCCGTTCATGATCAGGATCGTGGTTCCGTCTTCGATCGTCAAAGTCACGCCTGTCTGAACATGGACTTCGCCGTAGACCAGGTATGTGTTTTTGTTACGGAAGGTCGTGTCTTCGGCGATGTCGTCCCACACCGGGATCAACGACTGGGCCATGGAAGGCCGGGAAACGAGGGTTCCCAAGGCGCACAGAAACAAAATCAATGACTTATGCAAACCAGACATCAAAAAGACCTCCCGACCTTAATAGTCGTGGGGCCTTGATATCAGGATTCTATGAAATCGCCAGTTCAAACTGCCTGTTAAATGCTCAGTTTTCCTTTGCCCTCAGCGCCCTCTTATGGTCACGGCCTCGGTTGAATTTTTGATCTTGGTTCGCACACCATCAAACGAGTCCCTCTTGGCCATGATCGCGCCGCACCAGTTGTCGTATGCGCCAGCCTCGGGAAGTCGCTTTAAAAACTCTTGGTACTGTCCGCGCAGCCAACGCCCGCAGTATTCCTCTGACGCAAGCAGGGTTTCACGCAAACTCAGCTGCGTCATGGCGCCGGACGCGAACATCGGGAGCATGTTGGCAACGGCCCCTGCCTCTGCGTGACGCCCCAGATATTCCTGATACATGGCATGCATGATGTGGGTGAAAATCCGCGATGCGCCCGTGGCGTCTGGAGCAGGTTTTAAGTTTATGTTTCTTGGGCGGCATCCAGGGCCATCGTTAGGATACTGGTTCAAGTAATCCGCACTGGCGTAATAGGCACGATCAACTTTCTTGCCAGTAAAGGACACTCCGGCTCCCGGGCTCACGACGTAGGAATACAAGTCGCGAAAATGGCCGCCCTTGACGATGCACTCGTTGTTTCCGGTACTGCCACTGGCAAAATTATCTCCAACGGTCCCAGCCTTGACGTCCGCGTTGATGACAATCCCGGCCTGGGTGTTCGTCACAAAATTGTTATAAGCGGTGAAACCACGGGTGTCACGGGGCGGATATTTCCAGCCAATGGCTATCATTGCTGGATCGGGCGTGAAAATGGATCGCCATTGATAGGTCCCAAAAGCCAGGCCTTGGCCGATACTTTTGTTCGGACCGCCGTCGATGTAGTTATCGCGAACAACAGCGCCAGTATAATCGCCACTCGTACCAGGCCAGGCATTGAGAAAGATTCCCCCGAACGAGCTACTAAGCCATGGATCCCCGGCTGGATTGTCGTAGTGGGTGACGCGATTCATTTCAATCATGCAGTTTGGACATTCGCCCAGAACAAGATCGATATCCGAATTATTTGAGAATTGATTAAAGGAAATATTTGAATTCTTCGCATGGAGGATGGTCAAGCCATCTGCCACCCGCGAACCGTGCGTTCCGGCATTGCTGAACGTTGAGTGCGTGATGGTTGAGCTATTCGAATGTTCGATAATCAAATTCGAAGAGCACAGGCCATTGGTCACCACATTTTTTGTAAACGTACATTCCGTACACGTGTTCCAAAACCCTACCAATCCGATAGCTGCGTTCGTTGCGCATAGGTCGCGATCTTCCTGACTACGATCTGGTTTGCGGCTGTCAAAAACAACGTGATGAATTTTTGTACCCTTTCCGGAAATCCGAAAAAGAAAACCGGCGCGATTTCCTGACAAAACGCCTTTCATGGTTTTTGCAGCGCGAAGGACAGCGCAGGCATTGCTCAAAGTGCAGTCCGGAGCACCCTCCGCGATGCCTTTTGTTGTCAGCGTGATACCGCGGTCGATGGTCAAATAGGAATAGAGTGTGTAAGTCCCTCGGGGAATCTCAAACGTTCCTTTATCAGGTGTCGCCTTGATGCAGGCCTTCAGGATTGGTGCGGCATTTTTCTCTGTGCCGCGCATTGAAATCAGTTTGGCTAAATTGCATTTCGGCTTTGCCGTTGCGACGGCTGCTTTGCTTACGGTCTGATCGTCTGACAGTTCATAGTTTTCATCGCTATCGCCCTCATCCGATTCTGCTTCGGACGTGATGACTCTCCCCAAATCCTGTCTGGTCATCGCAGCAGAATTTCCCGGCGTCCCACTAACTTCGGTGGTGTCAGGTGCGGCGCAAGACGTCAGCATCCAAAAAGCCACAACGAGTTTCGTTTTCATGGAACCTCCGGTTGGGGAGCTTTTCGGTGCCGCAGGCGGGGTAATTGAGGAAAATGGAGATTTTTCCGATAAATCAGCGAAATCATCAGAAAAAATACCTGTTCAGGCCGGCATTTTAGAATCCTCGAATTCAAACGTTTCTCAACGCATTCTGGTTTCAAAATTGCAGATCAGGGAGTCGCCCACGTCAAACCTGGATGTCCATCTCAAAAATGCGAGCGTATATCGGACAACTGCCTAAATTTATACCGTCACGGTGACGGTGAAAAAATAGACAGCAAAGCCTACGTGGACATGACATCTAATTCTGCATGCGCAACAGATGTGGGAAAGGTTGTGGGATAAATCGGCGGACTAAATCGTGAAGTGTGCTTGAATTTCCGACAATCTCAGGGAGCCATAATTTCGAGAAGACCCTTCTGCCAAGGAAGGCAGCGTACTCCGTCGATGACCTCGGTATGCTCACACTGAGACAGGTAGTAGATCTTTTTAGCGGCACAATCACGTGCCGCTTTGGCTAGCTTTCTGACTTCCGTTTCGTCAACGCTAGTACGACTTTTGATCTCAATTGCGATTAGTTCATGACCCCGTCCCTTACGAAGAATCAGGTCAATTTCGGTCTCACTATTGTGGGTAGACAAGTAGGACATCTGGTAATTTTTTCCCGAATAATGACTCATCCGCACAAATTCATTTACGACAAACTCCTCGAATAAATCCCCGAAGTACGACGTCCCAGGGGCTGGGGGGTATATGAGCATATCTTCAAGGGATCGTCGGACGCCGCAGTCGAACCAATAGAATTTAGGAGCAACGCGTTGCGCTTTGCGAACAGATACATGATACGCGGGAAGACGAAACCCCATATGGGTTTCCTCAAGGATATCAAAATAGGTCATTACGGTTTTTGGATCGGCGCCAACTTCTCTGGCGATTTTCGTATGATTGATGATTTTGGTGCTCATTTGTGCGGATATTTGCAAAAAATCTCGAAAGGGTTCAAGGCGGCGGACCACCTGCTCCTGGATGATCTCCTCCTTCACGTAAGTAGACGCGTAGCTTTCGAGGTATTTTTGTTTGTCGCTATTTGAGGTCAACGACAAAAGTTTCGGTAAAGTTCCGTAGGTGAGTGCTTCGGTCAGGGAGAAATTGTCCCCGAGTTCGACGGAGGTGAGCGGGAAAAGGTAGTAGACGAACGCGCGCCCAGCCAGGAGGTTCGCGCCACCGCGTTTCAGTTTTCGTGCCGATGAGCCAGTCAACGCGAATTTCACGGAGTCAGACTCAATCATTTTATGGGCGATGTTTAATAAGCTAGGGACGCGTTGAACCTCATCTAAGACCACCCACTGACATTTGGGGGTTGTTGCGAGGAATTCGCTACGCAAAGATTCTGGTTTTTTCCCAAGGCGTCGCACCAGCGAATCCTCAAGAAGGTCATATTTTAGCGCGTCAATGCCCCCGAATAGTTCGGATAGCAGCTTTGTCTTGCCGGTCCCGCGGGCGCCAAACAAGAAAAAACTATTTGATAACGGTATGTTAAGTGACCTATGGACCATACTCCATAATTCTACAGGAAATACGGAGTAAAGTCCATGTAACCGAGACGCGGTTAAGCAGACTTTTTCTTTGACGCTTTCCGGGTTGTCTTCTTTATCACCATCGGCGCGAGTTCCGCCGCTGCAAGTATTTCGATGCCTACTACTTGTCCTGCGCGATCAAAGTCCACGAGCATTCCAGGGCGAAATTCCACCGTGCGAGCGACTTTTCCCGAACGAAGTGCGACATAGGCCACGTCTAGATTTGAATCTAAAGTCACCTTTTTCATATTGTTCCCTTCCAATACGCCGTCACCACTAGAACACCTTGAGGAATTTCAATGTACACGACAACCAGATCGTCACGGCCAATTCGCGCCTGACAAACCACACGCCCTCGAAGGTCAAATCCCAAAATATTTCCTTTTGCGACACAATTTCGGACTTGTTCACGGGTTATCAGTCGCTGTTTGAGCCGCGCAGCTGCATGCTCAGATAATTCAAGTCGGAACGGCGTCATAATCAAACCCCAACCGGGCGTCTCTTTACGCAGGTGCGCGTATTTGGATTATCACTGAATGGCCCGACCTTGTCGATCTGAAAACGCACAGAAAATGCTGAGAGCGGATATAACGCGACGTGCCATCTCTCCTTCAGACAAGCCTTGGAAAAAAACTTTTTCAGGCCGACATCATAGAATCCTCGAATTCAAACGTTTCTCAACGCATTCTGGTTTCAAAATTGCTTTTGCATTCCAGGAACAAACTAAGGGGGTTCTCGCAATGAAAAACAATCTCATCCGATTGCTGTCCGCATTTGTCATGGCCTCTGCGCCGTTGGCAGGCACTGCAACACTGTTTGCCAACGTTTACGCAGATACCTACAGTTGCCGCCCCGTGAATGCCCACACAACGCTCCAGGGTTCGGTACGACTTATCACGTCACCCAGCTATTCCCTTCGCTCGTTCGCTATCGGCGGCCTTGAGCTCGGGCAGATCAAGATCAGCGAGGGTCCAATTGGAATCGAGGCTCTAGGAAGGGATATGTACATTGCGGACGCGACTCTGGATTACAAAATAATCGTTCCGAAGGTTGTGTTGAACGAGCACCGCGATAGCCAGCAGGTATTCGGCATGATCATCCGCAGCCTGGCCGGAACTTTGCCTCCGCCAAACCATACCCAACTGGGGCCCGTGCAACTCCTCGACTTCGAGCCACTCAACTGCAACGCCTCGGCGCCCTGAGCACCGGTAACGTCACACATACACACACAAACAAACACAAACACACGGAGTCTCAGCGCTCGACCGCTGTGTCTCCGTTTCCTGCCTCGACACCGGGAATGGTTGCCCCCAGTTTCACGGCGTCAGCAAAAAATGTTTGGTTGGCAGGATTTTTAAGGTCTGCCCACACCGTCAATGTGATGTTGCTCACGGAAGTGATTCCGGCCAGCTCTCCCGCAGTATTGAACAGCGGACCTCCGCTGTCCCCGGGGCAGGCAGCCACTGGCTGTTCCTGAATCGCATAGACGCCTTCGTCGGCAAGGCTGATGGTCACGTCCGCAACGCGCTTGACCCTTCCGCCGGACACGTTGATGAAGCCTTCCGGTTTATCCTCGGCTGCGTTGCAGCCAAATCCCACGACTTGTGCCTTGGCCTCGTACGGAATTCCCTGCGCTGCCAGTTTTGATGTTGCCGGCGCAATGTCCCGCTCAAAGACCAGGACCATGACGTCGCTGGAGGATTTCTTGAATGTGGCTCTTATGGATTTTTCGTCATCGGTTTCAAGGTAAGCTTTCGGCAAAATCCGTTTGACGGCCTTTACACCGCCGACCACGGGATCGGCCGGCTCGCAGTGCGCCGCTGTAATCATGGTGTTGCCAGACACAAACGTGCCGCTGCAGTAAATCTTGTCACCAATGATTGCAACGGACGGAAAGGCCTCTGTTTCCTTGCCCCCGATGACTTTTACGGCACCATCTTTTGACTTTGGGATGCACGCTGCAAGGGAAGTTGTGATGCACACCGAAATGGATGCGACAGTTAATGCAAGGCCAACCCGCGAACGCACCATCCCTGGTTTATATTGCCCCGACATCAGAACTCCCTGTTCAATGAATCGGTCAAAATCCAAGTCTAAGCCTAATTCTAAGCCTTCGTCTAATTACCACCAAGCACTTCGTTCAAGTATTTCGCCTGCCATGCACGGTTGTATTTCCGCCAGAAGGACGGAAGTTGATTTGGCGCATACGTAAAGTTGCGGGCCGCTCCCCGGCCATTTTTGCCAACTGAACTGAAAGTCGTCGGGTCGATCAAAGCCAGTTCGATGACTTTTCCGTCCGCCACCACCGAGAATTTCCCCGGTGCTTTTGCGGGATCCAGCGTACTGACACGGAACAAAATATTGCCCAAGTGGCCATCCGGATGGGAATCCAGCAACGAAGTGATTTTTCCGATCAGGTCAGACCTGGCGTTGTTGTTGAGGCTCACCGTCGCATTCAATTGCCGGATTGAATTCCCGTCGCCGCCCCCAATCAGTCCCTGATTGGCCGCCTTATCGAAAAAGAATTCCTGGACGATCGTGATTTTTGATTTGCCTCCGCCAATGTCCCTGAGCCCGGCACCGACCATTTTTGCCGTCATGCCATTTTGTTCCCATCCAGTCGCGATGCCAAACCTTTCGCCAAGGATTGCGAGTTCGTTGTTGTTGACGGTGATGGTCTTGGTCACGACTTGTTGGCCTTCGGCTGTCTGGTAAAGGTAGGCACCCTCGGCCTTGCCCCCAAGGCGCTTTCCATTCGCCTGCGCCGCCTCGCCAAATTCGACCCATGCCTCCCTGCCTTTTTCACCGTAGTAGGGCTTCATGGTTGCTTCTAAATCCGCGATCGACCGGATCGTGCCACCGGCCGTGCCGATCCCTTGCGCCAGCGTTCGCAGTTGCCGGTATTGTTCATACTGCGTTCTTGCGGCAGCCACCGTGGACGCGATGTTAAATCCCCCGGACGCGCATTGCTTGACGGCTTCGGCGAGCCTTGCGTCCACGGCGGCGACGTCGGAATCGTTGCGCACGGACTGCGCCTCTTTCGCCGCCTCGGTCAGCAAATTGTTACAGGCAAGCAGCTCTTGCGACCCCGTCGCGAGTCCTTTCACTGTGAAGGCAAGTCCCGCAAGGGTATTTAGGGCCTGCATTCCATAAATCGTGCTGAGTTCACCGGCTTGTCCAAAGTAGCCGATTGCCGCACCGCCAGACGTTGTGGCAACGGGCAGGGCGGCCAGGAACGGTGCCATCGTTAGCGCCCCGGCGCCTTGCATGACAAACTCCTCGCCCAACTTGCAGAAAAAGTTTCCACCGTTGAAGCCTTTGTCGATCGCGGCGTTCACCACAGACAGTCCGCTGCCAAAGGCAAACGGCACCAGGGCCAGTGTTGCAGATGTTGCGCCGACGGTGGCGGCCGCAGTGGTTCCCGGCAGGACGGCTCCGGCAATGACGGGCGCGCTGTAAATCACGAGGGGAACGAAGGGAGCCGCGTACGCCGCCGTTTCTGCGGCGCGAAGTTTGCCGAGGCCTGCCATGATATTTTTTTGCTCGATGTCATTTGCCGCCTGCATCATGTTGCGCAGTTCCTGGCGTAACTGAAAGGGGACACCGAGGCATTCCAGGTTGTTTCTGATTTTATTGGCGGCATTGTACGCCGCTGCGACGCCTATGCTGCCCGGATTGTCCGCCACGGATCCTTCGCCCCGGATCCACGACGCGCTCCCTTCCATCAGGCTGTAGTAAGAGGCAAGGTTCCCCGTCTGCTGCAGAAAGCTTTGCAATTCGCGGCCAAAATTGGCGAGGTTAATCTTGACGTTGTTCTCCCACTCGGCGCTTGCTTTGGGCGTATAATTGGGACAGTTCTGAATCACCTCGTCGTTGACGGCGATCGCGTCAGCCGGGTGTCGGATGACGACGACAAAGAAATAATCGATCGCGTCACGCAGGCACGAACTCTCGGCCACAACCTGGCTGGATACTTTGCTGCCAATGAAAGTGATCGTGCCATCGGCTTTCAGTGAAACGCCTTGGGACGCAAGGCAAGCCCAATGCGGGCGCATCTCGTTGAGTCCTTCGTAGAAGTCATCTTCGGTCAATCCGAGGTTGTGGATCAGTGTGGAGTCTGGACCACTGACGCGTCCGGCCAGGATGGCAAGTTGCTGTCCGCGGATGATCTCCGCAATACGCGCCTCGGTGTAAACGGCACCTATGGATCCCAGTGTTGCAGCCATGGCAGGGTCATCGCCTGCATTGTCCTCGAGGGAATCCGAGAACGCCGCAGTGGCGTCAGAAGTTTTCATTTGACCGGAAACATAACTTGCCAGGATCTGGTCGATGGCACCGCGCAGGGCCAATTGACCTGGCGTCGCGGCAACGGTATCGCATGAGCCGTTTTGGCTTCTCAATGTAGACTTGCGAAATTTGGTCTTGCACGACGTGACGAGGGCAATTACCACCGCGAAAGCCAATGGAAAGGCTAATGGAAAACCCAAGTCTCTGTCGCGGTGGCTGAAAATTCTCATCAACGGCCCTTTTCAAATTTCGTTTTTGAGAGAGTCAGTTGCCGTTAGTGTTGCAAACATCTGGCAGGATCCGTGCCCAATCGGGATTATACATGTTGACTTCCGTTCTGGCGTTGTCGCCGCACCCTGATGCGGGGTTGAACTTCACTTCGAGCCTTGATCCCACTTTAAATGGCATTTGATAGGTCGGCTGCTGGCTCGCAGTGAAGGTCTGCGTCCATGTGTATGCGCCCGGGCCAACGATTGAGATCGTCATGTCAGCGTTGCAAGAGGATCGGTGGCTGACGACCCCTGCGATGGTCTGCTCTTCGAGGGAAATGACAGACCCGGCGGACACAGCAACCTTCCCCGTGAAACATAACACGGCGTCGTTGAAATCCTTGTCACCGGAAAATGGATGGTCCTCGAAGTTGACGCCAACTTTTTGTGCCGAGACTCCTGGGAAAACTTGCAGGGCCGCACTCGCGGTTTTCCCGCCCATCCTGGCAACGATCCCCGTTGTTCCTGCTGCAATTCCTTTGAAACTGCCGCGGCCTTGTAACAATCCGATCGCAGGCACATTAGCCGTCCATGCCGCCTGCGCCGTGACGTCTCTTCGTCCAGAAATACTGTAGGTGGCAAAAGCCGCAAAGGATGCGGAGGCATTAACGGCGATCGATTTCAACGCTGGAGTGATTACAAGGGACTGGATTTCGTCGCCAGGCTGTTGGGGTAGTGGAGGTGAAGGCGGAACGGTAGACGGTACTGGAGACGGTACAGCCGACGGAGCAGGCGTCGCAGGCAACCCGGTGGCAGGTAGTCCGGTCGCAGGCCCTTCTTTCGACTTGCGAACGTTCGACGAACCCGTCAACTGACTGGTGCCGCAGGCGGCGACCCCAGAGGCTGCAATGGTCAACGCCATCAGCCACCGTGCCATCGGGGTAAAAGCACCCCGACGGATTTTCACCCGGATTTCGATGTTGTGACTGAAACGCATGAGTCCTTTTCGGCTCTAATCAGGGAAACTTGAGAAAGGGGTTTTATCGCAATAAATACAGGTTTTTAGGGCAGGTAGTTGGCCCGACCTCATGGGAAACTAGCCTGAACGACCCTGTCGCACCAAAATAGCACCGATGTTATTTTAGTTAAGACCAAACTAAGACCGGCGCTGGAATAGTGTAGAGCAGTTTAGTTTTATCATGCATTGACGATCGTGCAGAAGAAAAAAAATCTCCGGATCGTCCGATCCGGAGTTTGATCAGTAGGTTTGCACCCGGGCGACTAGCGCATCAGTTCAAACGAGCACTTGTATTCGGGGCGAGCCAGTACCGTCATCTGGCAAGAGATTTCGCCAATTGCATAGTGGTTGGCACCGATTATGTTTGGGCTAACCTGGGCACCTTGCTCTTCGAGAAAGTCGACGAGTGTTTCCAGGAGGCTGGATTCAATTTCGCCCAGGCGTGCGCCGCGCTTGCTAAGTTTGCAGGACTTGGTGAAGTTCGCGTCGAAAGACTTGCTGCAGGTAAGTTCATCGGCCTTCAACGTCACTGCGCCATAGATCGGCTGGCCATCGATGGTCTCGGGCTGGACATTTGCAGATTCAATAGACTTGTAGAGGGTTTCCGCCTTCTCTCCTGAAATGTTTTTCAAGATCGAGGCATTTTGATCGTCCGGTTGCAACCGGACGTTAAAATTGCACTGAGTTTTGCCGAACGGCCCAACACCTTGCGTACACGTGATGTCATCGGCCTGGTAGATATTTGCGCCAAAAAGGGCCGTTGGCTGAAGGGCCTTCGCTGCGTCTAGCGCGTCTGCCGCTCCTTTCGCGACCATGGCGCTGGCTACTTCGAGGTACTGTCCATCTTTCTCTACGCGGCACGACGCATCCTGGGTGGCATTCATGGTCACGCGGCAATTCAAGGACGATGCGGAAAGGTTCACAGCACCGATGATAACGCGGCCATCGACCGTATCTGGCTTGACCCCGGCGTTTTCAAGAGCAGCAAAAAGTACTTTCGCGCCCACGCCGCCGACACTGCGATGCACCGGGAACTGGGCCGTTGACTTAAGTGAGTTGTTGCTGTTTGCGCCACATGCGGTTGCGATACCTGCGAATGCGATGAGTGCGAACTTTTTCATGGAAACTCCTTTTGTAAGATTGTCCGGGTTTTAGCAATTTTGGTGCCAGTGAACTGCGCCTCGCGACTAACCCATAAGCATTGGTAATGACAGGAGCTCCAAGGCGCCGGCAGGTTTGGGAAAATTCATCTGGTCAATTACTTGTCAATCAATGGTCAATCAATGGTCAATCACTGGGCGATCACTGGGCGATCACTAGTCAATGACCGGGTTTGGTGGTAGATGCACGGGGTCTTCGAGACCTCTGAATCGGGAGTCAGTCATGCATCACTTTTTAGTTGGCATCGCGTTCGTGGTTGTTGCTTTGTCGGCCTCGTGTGGCCGCGACGACCGCTTCAAATCTTCTGGTGCGCG
>Ga0247843_1005510_pt1 | contig 17528 bp, 23 predicted proteins | sample LaCruzMarch2017__FD_192420 | JGI IMG/M metagenome (GOLD analysis project Ga0247843, IMG submission 192420) | Freshwater microbial communities from meromictic Lake La Cruz, Castile-La Mancha, Spain - LaCruzMarch2017_8m | ecosystem: Environmental > Aquatic > Freshwater > Lake | place: Spain... | reverse complement strand
ACTTTCGGTCGTAAAGCTGCCCGAAATCTGCGATACGCCGCCAAAGATCGGTTCCCGAATTTGCGGCGCGGAGATGACTTGGCCATCGAGCACAATCGCGAACAATTTGTTCACATTTTGCTGAGTCATGCGGGCAAATCTTTGACCGCCCTCGGAATCGAACTGGATGGTGACGGCAGGCTCATTGGTCTGCGAGTCAAATGTCGGGTCGGCCTTGACCAATTTGTCCCCGGATATACCGCCCAAGCGGCGCACGGCGATGTTCGGCAGACCAGTGGGATTGTCGGGATAGGGCAGAACTTGGCTACCAACACGGGCCTTGCCCTGCGCGGTTTGGTCGGGATCAGCCTGTTCATCAACCAGCTTGAATTCAAGCTTTGCGGTTTTACCGATCAGCGCCTTCAACGCCTCTGGATCATCCAATCCCGGAACCTGAACAACGATGCGGTTCTGACCTTGACGAATGATCGTCGGCTCAAGCGTGCCAAGCGCGTTAATCCGGCGGTCAATGACGTCCTTGGCCGTGTCCATCGCTTGGTCAAGCGCAGTTTCATCGCCAGAGCTTGCCGGTGACAGAATAATTCGGTTGCCGATGTTTACGCCGAGATTCCAATCCCGCGCACCCAAACTATTGCTGATGAGCGGCAAAATAACTTCACGAGCAGCATCAACCTTTGATATGTCGGTGACGTTAAAGCTTAATTGACCTTGACTGCGCGAGACATCAGCGATCGCAATTTGCGGATTGGCACGGCGCATAGCATTACGGACACTGTCCTCCAACGCTTCAAGCCGGGCCTCTGATAATTGCGACGTGTCCGCCTCAAGCAAGATATGACTACCACCAGCAAGATCGAGACCCAGATTGATAGTGGATGTGGGCACAAATTGCGCAAGCTGCGCGCGCATTTGCGATGGCAACAAGCTTGGAATAGCAAAGGCTATCCCGACAATCAGCACAATGTTGAGCATCCATATGCGCCAACGTGGAAAATCAAGCATAGATGGGTTCCGAGCGAACTATGAAGGCAATATCTGGGGCGAGCGGCAAAGCCGTTCAACCCCGACGGTTAATCATTCGCGGCTTTGGCATTGCGCGGCTGCACATTGGCGATGGTTGACTTGACCGCTTTCACCCGAACGTTTGGAGCAATTTCAACTTCGACATGATCGTCAGCAACCTTAGTCACTTTGCCCATCAGGCCACCAGCGGTGACGACATCGTCATTCTTTTGTACCGCCGCGATTTTTGCCTCATGCTCCTTCGCCCGCTTTTGCTGAGGACGGATGAGGAAGAAGTAAAATACGACAAAGATCAGCAGGAGTGGAAACAACTGCACGAAAAATGCAGAACCACCACCAGCGGCGGCACCTAAGATAACAAACGCCATGAAAAAACCTCACCCTAATGAAATCGCGCGCCAACATGCAGCGCAGTCTCGAACTAATCGGGCGCGATTATCACCTGCACCCTGCTGACGCAACGTCAAAGCGTCGACAGCGCGCTTGCTTTTCAAAAACCAGCGCCATATACGCGCCCTTCCATTGACCTCGGCGAGGTCAATGGCGGTCGGGACGTAGCGCAGCCTGGTAGCGCATCACACTGGGGGTGTGGGGGTCGCAGGTTCGAATCCTGTCGTCCCGACCAATTTTTCCAATAAAAATGATAGTTCAACGACGCGCAAACGCGCGCAGTTCGTGTATTCGGCATATTTTACTTTCATACAAAAACCTATTTGGTTATTTAATGCGTGAAAATGAGGATATGGCGATGCGGGACATATCGACGGCCTGATTGCGCGCGAGGGCGGTTTTGTCGATCATCCCGCCCACAAAGGTGGGCCAACGCGCTGGGTCATTACGCAATCAGTCGCCCGTCGACATGGTTAGATGGGGCAGATGGAAAATTTGCCGCGCAACGTGGCAGCGTTGATTTACAAAAAGCAATATTGGCGCACGCCTGCCTTCGATAAAGTGGCACAAATCGAACCGATCTTGGCAGAAGAGTTATTTGACACTGGCGTCAATATGGGCACCAGCACAGCAATCGGGTTATTGCAACGCGCGCATTATGTCCGCTTGGCCGAAGCACGCCCTGCGCAAGAGGCGTTTCTATATGGCTAGATAACAAGCCGTATTGGTTAATTTTACATAGGAGCATGCCATGTAACTCATTGAAGATATCATTGGGCCGATTACCGGCCAGATCGACAAAATCATTCCCGACCCGAAAGCCCGGGATGCGGCAAAGCTAGAACTGATCAAGCTGCAAGGCAGTCAGGAGATGGATGCCTTGCGCACCCAATTGTCCGCCGTCTTGGCGGAGGCGCAATCCGCAGACCCATGGACAAGCCGTGCGCGGCCAAGCTTTCTATATGTCATGTATGCCATGCTCTTGTGGGCGATCCCGATGGGGTTGATCGCCGCCGTTGAGCCAGAGGCCGCGGCCAATATCGCGCGTGGCATGAACGCCTATCTCAACGGCTTGCCATAGCCTTTATATGCGTTGTTTGGCACTGGCTATCTCGGCTACACCGTCGCCCGCCAATGGGTTATTTCACGTGGGCTGGAAAAATAGTTGCTTAAAGCCAGCAACATCCGTTACGCCTCTACATACCCGAAAGGGGTTATAGGGACTTAGGAGAACCGAGATGAAGAAATTAGTCGCAACTGTTGCTGCTCTTGCCTTTGCAGCATCACTTACCGCATGTGGCGAAGCCGGTGAAAAGGCTGCTGAAGAAACCGCCGAAGCCGCCGACGCAACTGGCGAAGCTATGGAAGCCGGCGCCGAAAACGCAATGACTGCTACGGAAGATGCAGCCGACGCAACCGCCGAGGCCGCCGCTGACGCAGCTGCCGAAGCTGGCGCTGCTGTTGAAGAAGCTGGTAAAGACATGCAGAAAGCCGCCGAATAATCGGCACTTATTGCATAGAATGTGAGCCCGCCCTGCCTTTGCGCAGCGGCGGGCTTTTTCATGTCGGTATATTGGTCGCTGCTGTCATATCGCAGCAACAGCTTCCAAGCGAGGCGCCATCCAGCCACAAACCGTTGTTCACATCGCCCCCTGCATTTGGCCCGTCAGCGCGATTGCCTCCGTTCGGGCGGAATGGCCTGCGCGCCGGGGCATCGAGGGTCTGCAGCGCCTAAGAAAAGACCGTTGTCGATCATGATGGATTGGGCGCTAACCATTGTTTCGTCGGAGGTGATGGTGTGGCCCATGGATTTCAGGATGTTGACCGTATCGGGATTGAAATTTGGCTCAACCCGCAACTTATCGCTGGTGCCCTGATAGATTCGCGGCTGATGGGTGGCCTCTTCAACATTGAGGTTGAAATCGACGACGTTGACGATCACTTGCATGACCGTATTGATGATCGTGCTCCCCCCGGGCGTTCCGGTGACGAGCCAAGGATTTCCATTTTCATGACAATTGTCGGCATCATCGTCGAAATCATTCGTTTAGCCGGCGCCATCGCATTGGGCGGTGATGGTAAGCCTTCCCGCAGCGCTTTGGCAGCCTGTGCGTGCGAGAAGTTATTCATCTGATTGTTGAGCAGCACGCCCGTTCCGGCGATCATCACGCCTGAACCGAAATCGGCGCCCAAGGTGTAGGTCGTTGACACTACATTGCCCTGCGCGTCAGCCACCGAAAATGGGTGGTAGACGGGCTTTCATGTTTGAAAGGGTCACCCACGCCCATTTGCGCGGCGGGTTTGGCCTTGCCTGGGTCGATACGAGCGGCGCGTGACAGGGCATAGGCTTTTGAAATGAACCCTTGGACCGGTGCGGTTACGAAATCGGTATCTCCCAGAAGGGGGCAGATCAGCGGCGATTACGATTTTAGACCGTCTCTTGGGCTGTGATGAGCAGAGGAATTTGACATGGCCAGCGAAGGGGTTGGTTTTTACGACTACCGGAAAAACACCCATCAGTGGTTGCTCGAGGGCGAAGAAGTTGCTCGATGCCGCCATGCTCAAGATTGCCAAGGAACAAGCCTCAGCAGCCGGAACAGGGGCTGAAACGATTGAGATTGCCGATTGGCGTATCCACGATCTTCGGCGCACGATGGCAACGAGTTTCCAGATACTTGGTGTTCGGTTCGAAGTTACCGAAGCCACCCTCAACCATATTTCGGGCATGAGCCGTGCTGGTGTTGCAGGTGTCTATCAGCAGCACGACTAGAAGGAGGAAAAGCGGGAAGCTCTTGAAAAATGGGCACAGCACTGCGAAAGGTTGCTGGCAGGTTGATATTGTACGACTAAACAGGTTATGCATATTGGGATATAATCCTGAGGTGACATGCAGATGCCAACCACCACTTCCTCACCGTTGGTTGCTCTTGAGGTAGCCGTGAAGGAGTTCGGTCCTTGTGAAGGTGGGTACGATAAAGCACGTGTCAGGATTCTTCGAGAAATCTCGTCGAACTCGGCATTCGCTTTTGAGCTGATTGGGAAACCACCCCCCGTTGCATGGGCTAAAGGCTCTGAAGGCAATGTCCGGGAATGGTTTGGTGAATTGGCTGAGGCTCTGTCCCAAGATGCCCCTGCCAATGAGCTTTTAGAATGGCTGATGGATCAAGAAACAGGACCGCAAGTCAATTTTTCGCAGGTCAGAGAGATTTGGATCACCAAACAGCCCGAAGGATGGATTGCGGACTCTGACCTAAATCCTACCTGGAACGAAACAGAAGCTCTTGCATGGATTGCCACACAGGACATCTACGTTGTGGGTCTCTCCAAAAAGAAGCAGCATAGAGGAGAAGTAAATCAATATATAGGTATGCTTGCGTATATAAGTTCTAATAAATGCCGCATGTCAGATCACGAGATGGCTCAAAAACCGAAGTGGCAATCTTGCCATTGTCTTGGATTTTCGTGGGATCAGCTTCGTAGGTTTTCCAGATCAAAATCTCTAAACCAAGAAAATCTGTCAATTTTGAACTACGATATTGAAAAAGGGTGTGTAAGTTATCGGGATTCAGATGGCAAAGAAGCCCCGCTTTTTCTCAAGAAACACGTATTTCAGTTTTATCCAATCCCCGACCCTACGCTGCCATTGGCTCAAGAGGCCGTAAGGTTGCAGCATCAGATGAGAACTGGCGCTGCTGGACGGCCAACTAAAGGGAAATCACTTTATCTGGCTGAATTTCGTCGTCGAGACAAATCCGATGAATTGAACGAGACGTTAAGCGAAGAAAGTCGTCACCTAACCGAGTGGTTTCAGATACATTATCCGATGGCGGACCAGCCAACGCGCAAAACCATCGAGAACACCATTCGCCGTGAATTCAAGGCTGCCAAGGCTCCTCGGTTAGCTCCCCCAAAATAGCCCCAAAAATAAACGAAGACCCATATTTTGGGGCTCTTTTTCGTGGTTTTGAGTTGCCCTAAATCCACTCCTGCCAGCGGCAAGGACCGCATCAACAGGAGAAAAATATGGCACAAAATCTAATAACCCCGAAGCAGCTAGCGGAGATGTTTGCGGTCAATGAAAACACACTTGAGAAGTGGCGTTTGCAAGGCATTGGCCCCAAATTCATCAAGATCCAACGCAACGTTCGCTACGCTGCGAATGATGTCGATCGCTGGACGAACGAACATACATTTGCATCTACCAAAATTGCCGATGCAGCATTGAAATTTGGGGGTGCGCTATGAACACTGCCAATACAGCGGCACAAGCTGGAATAACTAAACAACCCGCAATCATAAAAAACGAAGGAAATTTTAAAAATAAAAAGGAAATAAATATGCCCATTTACAATACAAACTATGTTTTATTCGATAAAACAAATTTATCAAATTTGCCCGAAGTTGTTCTGGATCATATTTCGTCAACGCTAACAAAAGAAGGCATAGGTCATACATCGTTCGACTGGAAATGCCTGATCTTGGAGCGTTCTCCAGAATTCATCGCCATAGAAGCGTGTGAATGCTGCGGGAATATAAAGATCAGTGCTAACTTGGGCGTTGAAAACCCCTACGGTCACACACATGAATTTGTAGAACGAAATCTAAGCAAACTGATTAATGACGAATGGTGCAAAGCCTTATCTTTCTGTGATAAGGACGGACATATCATTTCATTAGAGATGTTTGTTCCTTGCAACGGCTCCAGCTTGCTAAACTTCTCCATGTCCATGGAAGAATTTGAGCAAAAACTGAAATCGTTTCTTGCGGTAGCTTCCAAGCTTGGCTTGGAAATCGTCATTGATGATGATACCGAACTAACAGCCTGCAGCAACTAAAACCAAAGCAGACATAGCAAGGCAAAGCCTCGACGTGCTCGTCGGGCAATGCCTTGCCATGTCTAAAATCCTGAAAAACGCACTTGACCTGATCCCCTCAAGTTGGTCCAATTTTTTGTGAAAAAATCACTGAAGGTCAATTAGCGTCTTAGTGAAACGGTCAATTGCCCTGACACGGCAATTCGGGTTGGTCCGCTTATGGTTGGCTAAAACTTGGCTTATCCCTTGTTCTTGGAAATCTCCGCCCAAAACGGTCTTCCAATATCCTGAGTGAGGGTCTTGAACCTGAATATCTGCTTTGCGGATAGGCATACTTCACTCCTCTACCCCATCTGGAAAACCACCAAATCTTGTGGTATAATACAATCATGATTTTCGTCTTCTAACACCACTGCCAGCGCCATCAGTTGGCGCACGAAAATCATCGCACACCATTCATGAAAGCAACAATTGCCAGCATAGTGCTGCGCAGACTGCCTTCACACCTTCAATTCATGGAGATGCCTTTGAAAACCAAAATTCTCGAACCTCAAAATATCAATGAAGCCACAATTATAACGATACTCGATAATGGTGCGCTAGAACATTACGACAATGGTGGGCTGTATGTGACGACCTACCCGATTAACTTCTGGTTGGGCCTTGATGAAAAACGCAAGCTGCTGGTCATTTACACATATTGGGACATTGTTCACGATGTGGACGAACTCCAAATTCTGCGTTTTGTGAACCAAGCAAACACTCAGAAAATCATGCTTCAGTTCTCATACAATGCCAAGCTTGGTAGATTTTATGGTCACTACACGCATCCCTATAATGTGGGGCTGTTGCCTCCGCATGTGCTGACGTTATGCCAGAAATTTTCGTCCATCTTCGAAGATGTGCTGCACGAAGGAATTGCAGACGGCGTTTTGCAGGAATTGCCAGAAGGCACAGACGATGATGCTAATGAAGCGTCATCTGATGGTGCTTCAGATTCAACGGTTCACTGAACGGATCATCATATGTGGATCATCACGAAAATTGGGTTTTTTAGCATTGTTCAGAAGCCATGGAACAAGCCAGACGATACACTAACCATCAGAGCAAGAGCCCGTACAGACTTAGAAAATCTGAGAGCCTACTTGCCCGACATGTCTGAAGTTCTAGCAAGTGAGGATAGCGATTACCGCTACCGAGCTACCGCTGATAGAGAAGTCGTTATGGCAGCAATGTCCAAGCTGACTGCCGATGTAGACTATGACAATTTCAAAAATGAAGTTGCTTCACGGCAGGGCTATGCCCGAGCTGCCATATATGCCGAAGTCTGGGAGGTACTCTATAAATTACAGATTGGCCGATTTGAAGAACAGTAGAACCAAATGTTCTGATCACAGACGGTGTGTCCTATTCTGGCATGTATGAGGCTTCAGGAATCCGTTGTTTCACATTGACTGAGATGTAAGCACATTCCTTTTCAGTGCTTACATAGTGCCTACATTTTATTAAATTCCAATACGGAGAATTACAAAATACGGCTAAATCATCGAAGTATATGGTGCACCCAACTGGATTCGAACCAGTGGCCCCCAGATTAGGAATCTGATGCTCTATCCTGCTGAGCTATGGGTGCAACGCCCACAGTCATAGCTGCGCGCAATCGGACGGTCAATTTTTTGCAGAGGGTGGGACGACCGGAAATAACAAAGGCACAAGGCCAACGCCTTCTTCAACCAACGCCTTTGCCTCATCACTGCTGGTTTCGCCGTGGATGAGGCGATCAGGTTCTTCGCCATAATATATGGCGCGCGCGGTTTCGGCGAAGTTGCCGCCCACCCATTGCGATTTATCCAGCATTTCGGATTGCGCACGGGCTAATTTTTGAACCAACTCCGCCATCGCCGAGGGCAGGACGGCAGTTGCGGGTGCGTCAACGCTTGTTTCGGCTGCGTCAGGGGTCACTGAAGGCAAAAGGGCTGGCCGTTGGTTGCCCTTGCGCGGAACATTAGGCACCGACAGCGCCTTTTGCACGATGCCATCATTGCACGCAGGGCAAGCAAGCAGACCGCTAGATTTCTGCGCATCAAAATCGGCAGACGACGCAAACCAGCCTTCGAACTGATGCCCGTTGCTACAGTTCAGGTCAAATGTGATCATTGCGCGCCGCTGGCTCCCAGCAAGCTATCCAGCTTTCCTTGGGTATCGAGCGCGCGCAAATCATCCGACCCGCCAACCGCGACGTCATTGATGAAAATCTGCGGCACGGTGCAGGCGCCCGGCGCACGTGCGACCATCTCAGCGCGCTTTGCGCCGCCCATCGTGACGTCATATTCGGTATATGTAACGCCTTTGCTATCCAAAAGATGTTTGGCGCGCACGCAATAAGGGCAGCCGAATTTGGTGTAGATTTCAATATTTGCGGTCATAAAACGGAAATGGTGATCCCAGCGATGCAAGTCAAGCGTCGAACAATATTGGCGCGTCAGATTGCAGCACGCCGCCGCGCAAGGCACGCGCCCAGCAGAAAATCTGTACCCAGTCTGCACCGTCACGTTTGAGCACCGCGACGCAGCCATCGCTCGTTGCACCCGTGGTCAGGACGTCGTCGATCAAGATGATTTGCGCCCTTTTAATTTGCCCTTATATTTCGGATGCAGGGCAAAGGCGCTACCTACGGCCTGTCTGCGCCGTTTGTGGTCCAAGCCGCGCATGCTCGGCGTGCGCTTATGCCGTAATAATATATCAGGCACAAAGGCGATGCCGGTTGAGGCCGCGAGATGTTTGCCGATCAGCGCCGACTGGTTGAAGCTGCGTAACCAAATCCGTGTCCAATGCAATGGCACGGGCGTAATGATAACTTGGCCCGTATCGTCCGGCAAATGGCGCAGCAATTGCTGCGCAATCACGACGGCGCGGATGCCGTCATGTCTGGGCGGGTGGGCAATGCAAGAGGCGCAATACGCGTCCGCGCCACGGTCAAAGTCAAAGGGGACTGCGCATCCCCGACACCAACGCGGCCCCAGAAATTCCAACTTTTGCCAGCAGGAGAGGCAGAACGAACGGCCCGCTGCGGTAATCGTGCCGCAACAGGGGCAGCGTTCGGGCAATACCCAATTCAACATCATGTAGAAAATGTGGCCGCCCTTTGCCATATCGGACTTGTCGGACAAAGATTGGGTCTGCACAAGGGCGCAAATGAACAATCAACTGAACCCCCCGGAAATTTTTGACCGCCGCCGCCGTCATGCCCTGCGCGCGCGGGCCGCTGGGCGTTCGAAGGATGATTTCCTGTGGCAACATATCGCGCAAGATATGGCAGAGCGACTGTCTGCGGTTACGCGCACGTTCGAACATGCCCTCATCATCGGGCCCATCGGACGATGGCAGAGGCAAATTTTGCCGCCAAATGTCCCCTGCACCCTTGCCCCTCTCCGCGATAAAGTAGCGGTATTAGAGGCAGGGAGCGATGCGCCAGTTGTGTTGGAGGAAGACCACCTGCCCTTCACGCCCGGCAGCTTTGACCTGGTGATTTCGGCAGGAACGCTGGATAGCGTCAACGACTTGCCCGGTGCGCTTATTCAAATCCGCCATATCTTGCGGCCCGATGGATTGTTCCTTGGCCATATGTTCGGCGCTGGCACGTTGGGCGCGTTGAAGGCGATGTTGCTGGAGGCGGATGCCGATCGTGTGACCCCGCATATCCACCCGCAGATTGACTTACGCAGCGCCGCAGACCTCATCGTGCGCGCTGGATTCACTTTGCCTGTCGCGGATCAGGACATTTGCGCTGTGCGTTATGGTGACTGGCGCTCGATTGTGTCCGATATACGCGACGCTGGCGTTGGCAATGCGCTTGCCGGACCGCGCAATTATCTGGGCAAAGACGTGGCCACACGGCTGGAACATGCGTTTGCCGCCCGTGCCGATGCCCAAGCTAAGGTTACAGAGAGCTTTTCCCATATCTATTTAAGCGGATGGGCACCGTCCGAAAACCAACCCCGACCCGCCAAAAGAGGCAGCGGGCAGGTTTCGCTCTCGGACATATTGTCCAAGGACCTGGCGGGCTAGATACCCTGCAACTTGCGGACCAGAGGATAATCCGCGGGCGGCATCGGCAAATCCGTCATATCTTGCGGCAAAGTCCATTGGATATCGGACGCGTAGATCGCGCTGGGCGTACCCGACCATGTGGTGCAACGATAGAGTAGAAGTAAGAGATTTCGGTCGCCCAATGGTTCGCTGGCAAAGGTTTCGGGCACCAAATCCTGCGCTGCAACGATGATACCAAGCTCCTCCTCAAGTTCCCGGACAAGAGCTATTTCAGGGGATTCGCCGGGATCCAATTTACCCCCCGGAAACTCCCATAAACCGCCCATTTGGGTATCCATAGGACGCTTTTGAAGCAAAATTTCGCCCCTCTCGTTGGTCAACGCGGCGGCAACCACGAACAATATCGTCGTACTATTTTCCATATTCTCACCACATCGCAGGGTTTTGATGGGCTGTGTGGGATTTTGATGCGCCTCGCAACTGGGAATGCGTCGCGCCTCTTTTTCGTTCAGTACGTCACGATCTTCAGCTTCTGGCCAGCGCGAATGGCGGCATTGGATGACAATCCGTTTAGCGCCCTAAAACGTTCATTTTGTAGCGATGGGTACGCCATGCGCGCGGCGAGTGTTGCGACGCTATCCCGCGGCCCGGCTGTCACCACACGCAGCTTGCGTGGTTTTACGGTGGCGGCTTGCAAAGGGGTCAGACGCGACATGCTTGCAAACATGCGGTCAAACGGGTGCGCGTTGCTGGCCGTGATCGTCACAAAATGATAGGCCATGCTCGGCGCCCATTCATACGCAAACACCGAAACGACGCGTTGCCCCTGCTGCGTATTGACGATGGCATTAGTGTAAAAAGCGGGGATATCATTCACGGTTGTCCGGCGTATTTCGCCTGCGGGAATCGCGGCGCTCTCCCCCGATACTGCCTTAAGCGCGTTGGCCACATAGCTGCTGCGGTTGCCATCAAACGCGCCGCCGGCGAATATCGCTTTTCCATTATTCCCGTTAATGGTCACCGCATCACTGGCGTTTTGCATGCCAAAGCCAGACGGCGCGGTGAACTTCATCTTCAGTTGCGGATGTAAGAAATCTTGCCCTTCGACCACACCTTGCGCGGGGTCATCGCCGTATAACATGCCATCAATGGCCGCCAAATGGGCGTCAGCATTGCGGAAGGTGCTGGCGGGATAGCTTTTCGACCGAGATACTGCGCGCGAGACGCGGCGGGCAGGATCGGGGTGGGTGCTTGCCCACTCCGGGACCCGGTTATTGGCCAAGCCGGCCACGCGCGCATCCACGCTGGTCTGCAACGCCAATGAATTGAGCATCGATGCCAATGCGCTTGGATCATATCCCGCTGTGCTGAGATAACGGATGCCGTATTCATCTGCTTCCTCTTCTTGCGTGCGTGAATATTTTAGCGTGAAGACCTGCGCCAATGGACCTGCGTATTGCTGTAACCCGCCGCCTAGAGCGCCGAGCCAACCGCCCGAGTTACCCAGCACTGCCCCTAATATGCTACCGCCCATCCCCAAAAGGCCAGCAAGCGTAGCGTTGTTTCTGCGCTTTTCACTGTGCCGTGCTGCTGTGTGCCCGATCTCATGGCCAAGAACGCCTGCCATTTCGGCTTCATTATTGGTCAAGGCGACCAATTGGCGCGTGATATAAACATACCCCCCCGGCAACGCGAACGCATTATTCACCGACGAATTCAGCAATGTGACGTTAAAATCGCTTTGCGCGTTTCCAAGCCTCGACTGCATGGCAATGTTTTGGCCGATCCGGACGACATAGGCAGTCTGCGGACTTTGCATCGGTCCGCCAAACTCTTTCAAAATTTCTGCGTGATATTTTGCGCCTTCATTCTTTTCTTGGGCGGTAAAGGGCTTGGGAACAGCGCGAGCCGTAGTTCGGGATTGTGCTTCGGCGGGAATAGGACCGCCAACATTTGCCAATCCGAAAATTGCGGCGCCCGTAACAAGAAATGTCTTTGAAAAGCGCATAAAATCCCTGCCTAAATACACAGAACGCCATTTAGCCAACTATGTTGCGACGCGTCGACATTGTAAAGCGCGTCAACTTTCTATGCCAAGAAAAACTTAGGCGCCCATGGATAAGAATTTTGCGCGACGCTGTTGAAGCAGTTCTTTGGACGAGAACCCTGACAATGCATTCAACTCCTCGTCTATGGCGGTCGCAAGCGCTGCTGCCGCCATGCCATGGTCGCGATGTGCGCCACCAACGGGCTCTGGAACAATCCGGTCAATGATGCGCAGCGCTTTCAGGTCGTCTGCCGTCATCTTCATGGCTTGCGCTGCGTCCGCCGCCTTGTCGCCGGTGCGCCACAAAATGGATGCGCAACCTTCGGGCGATATCACCGAATACACGGCATATTGAAACATCAATATGCGGTCGGCAGCCGCAAGTGCAACAGCACCACCGGATCCACCCTCGCCCACGATGCACGCAATCATCGGCACGCCAAGCGCAAGGCATTTTTCGGTTGAACGGGCAATCGCCTCTGCCTGCCCGCGTTCTTCGGCCTGAATACCCGGAAACGCGCCCGACGTATCGACCAGGCTCACCACCGGGATACCGAACCGATCCGCAAGTTCCATCAAGCGAATGGCTTTGCGATAGCCCTCGGGCTTGCCCATGCCAAAATTATGGCGCAGGCGGCTTTGCGTATCATCGCCCTTTTCATGCCCAATGACCATTATGCGGCGGCCATTCAGGCGGGCAAGACCGCCAATGATCGCTTGGTCATCGCCAAAGGCGCGGTCCCCTGCCAAGGGCATGAAGTCTTCAAACATCGCCTCGATATAATGTTTGAAATGCGGGCGTTCCGGGTGCCGTGCAACCTGCGTTTTCTGCCACGCCGTCAGATTGGCATAAGTTTCCTTCAGCTGCTTGTCTGCCTTGTCGCGCAATTTGGCGATTTCGGCGCCCGCATCAACGTCGCTATCACGCGCGGCATCTTGCAATTCAAGGATGCGCGCTTCGAGCGCAGCAACCGGCTTTTCAAAGTCGAGATATACCATCATACATGCGGGTTAGAGCCTGAGGTGCGACGGGTCAATGTGCGCGTTGCCAATGGATGACGCCGATTTACCAGTTCGACGAGCTTGCTGCTGTCGACATGCGTGTAAATCTGCGTCGTTGCGATGTCTGCATGCCCCAGCATGGACTGCAACGCCCGCAAATTAGCGCCGCCTGCCAACAGATGCGTGGCAAAGGCATGCCGCAGGACATGCGGACTAACCTTCGCCGGATCCAGCCCCGAATGCGCGGCAAGGTCCTTGATTATCTGGAACAGGCGAATACGGCTGATATGCAACCCGCGCGACGGAAAGAGAAAACGCGACTTTTCAGGAACGAAGTCCAACCAAGCACTGACTGCGTGGCGTGCACGATTGGAAATGGGGATTAATCGTTCCTTGTCACCTTTGCCATTGATTATGATGAACGGCCTATCAGACACAACCGCATTTCGCGGCAGGGCGACCAATTCGGTCGCACGCAGACCAGAACCGTACAGAAGTTCAATAAGCGCCGACAGCCGGTAATCACTTGGCACTGGATGCGCCTGCGCAAGCTTTGCTTCAATGACCGCGAACAAGGTGTCGACTTCCTCTTTATCCAGAATTTTGGGCAAAGGCCGCATCTGCGCGGGCTTTGGGAGCGCTGCCGACGGATTATCGGCGCGAAATCCCTCTTCATGCAGAAAGGCAAAAAAACGCCGCAATGCCGATGCCTTGCGCGCGACCGAGCTGTTGGCAAGGTCTCGCCATTGGCGCGCCAGTTCAACGAGCGCGTCAGGCCCTGCCACTGCCAGTTGGCTGTGCAAAAGGCCGGATGCCGACATCAAGTCGCTTTGGTACGCCAAAAGCGTGTTCTTCGCGACACCCTGCTCTGCCGCCAACATCTCCAGAAAACGCGCAATCAGATCAGGATCGGATAAGCTCATTGCTGGCTAACGATCGTGATTGCCATATTGTCAGGCAAAAGTGACAGCTTCAGCCGCAATCATCCGTGCTTCGGCCTCCAAACCGACCTGACGCAATGAACGGACGATATAATAAAGATGATTGGCGGGAACCAACGACCATGAAGGCGCCTGCAATGCCGCCATCGCCATCAATGCGACCGTGCCCTGCTCGCCACGTTTGGCCGCGGCGGCAATCGCCTTTGACCATGCGGTTTGCCGGAAAATATTGATTTTGAGATCGCCTGCAAAGTCTGTGCCCGCATCAGTTTCAATACGGCCAAGCCCGGACAAGCCGGCGAGCAATAGCCGTGATTTATGTCCGTCGGTGCTGCCATCATTCTCGAAAAAATCGTCAAGGCTGCCATAATCCGCGGCCGTTACCCGCCCCGGAGCCGCCAACGTCACAAGCGCCCAACCCAGCGATCCATCCGCCACAACGTCAATCCATCGCGCAGCGAAGCGGTCAAGCCCTGCCGTCAGCATGGAGGCAATCAGCCGGTCAGCCTCTGCCTGATGATCATCGCTCGGCGTAATCAGCGCAGCCGCCCGCGCCGTCATCACCAATGAACCCTGATAATCTGCGCCAGCGGCCGCCGTGGTCCATAAAGACGTCATAGCCGCTACCTTGGCATCTGCACCTGATGCGGTATACGCATATCCAAGGCTTTCGGCCCGTGACCGCACGGCGTCGGGCGCATCCGGATCATCAAGGACCTGCGCATAAAGATCTACCATGTTCCGGTTCGACAATATACCAAGCGCGGCAGCACCGGGCGCATATTGGGCCCGGATCGTCGGCGTAAACATAGGCAACTGCACCCGCCAACCGTCGACCTGACGCCCCGTGTCGGCAAATAGGCTTTCCGGGGGTTCAAGGCCCACAGCAGCCGAAAGACCGAAGCGCCAAGGGTTCATACCCTCCACATTTTCCCATTCGATTTTCACCGAACGCCGCCCGTTAATTCCCGCCCCAACCGCTTTTTCAGCCAGAAAATAATCGACGCCGCGCACCCATCCCTGATAGCGGCCCTGATTGATAAATGCCATCGCGCTGCCTTGCTCACCCGCCAGCGACGCACAGATGGCGCGCGTCATTTTCCAGCGGCCATTGTTTACAAGGCGCACACCGCTTTCGGTCAGTGGGCACATGCCCGCTAAATCGCCATTGGCCAAATAGGCCTGCATCGCGACCTCATGGAGCCGTTTTGTGTACGCTGCGCCATCAACCTGCTGAACTAAATTACGCGCCACGACCGAGTCGCCCATCCGCAGCAACAACCACGCGCGCTCCGCTGTCCAATCCGCGCCTTTGACACCATCTGGCGTGTTGGTGCGGCTGGCAAGTAAGCGCCGCGCCATGATAGTAGCCCAGCGTGAGGCAATCGGCCCCGACGTCCGCTCTAATATCTGGCTGAGGAAAGCACCATCCAGCGTACCATAAGAGTCCGCCGGAAATCCGCCTGATGCTTGCGATAAAATCCCGATATCGTCCAAAGACTTTCGCGCAGAAGGTGGCACATCAAAACGGATGACCAATTCCGGCTTTTCTTCACCTTCCTCTTCCGTCGCATTTTCGTCCCCCGTCAAAGGGGCCGCAGCGGTGGTGCCATCCGGTGATTTGGCGGCATTTGGCGCAGGTCGGCCTACTTGGGGCAGCGGCGGGGGTGGAGGATCGCCAAAGCCTTCAGGAAGCAGGGATTCAGGCCCCTGCTGCCCCAGCGCAGGCAAAGAAAACACCAAGACCAGAGCGCTGGCAAGCAAAAGGCCGCTTTTTGAAATCTTGTCAGTCAATGATGCAAACCTGTTTCCATATCTGCGCACAGCAATGCGGTATGTCCCCATATCATCCGTTGCCATTGCCGCAACCCTCTGCTGAGAATAGCAAGGCTATGCCCCTTGCGGCAACCGATAGAAACCGCAAAAACCGCATTTTACGCAGCTATCCTGATTTTGATAGCCTATCATCTTATACTTACGAAGAAAATCCGCAAAGCGGCAAACCGCTTTCGGCTGACGCCAAGGCGATATATAGGCGATATCGTCATGGCTGAACATCACGAACCGAAAAAACGTAAATCTGGCACGCAGGCCGCATGGGTCATTGACCGTCCGGTGGTGCTTGTCGGCATGATGGGCGTTGGTAAAACCAGCATTGGAAAACGGCTTGCCGCCCGTCTGGGTGCGCCTTTCGTCGATTCCGATGACGAAATTGAAAAGGCAGCGGGTCTGTCGATCACGGAAATATTTGCGAGATTTGGTGAGGGTTATTTTCGGGATGGTGAACGTCGTGTGATTGCCCGGCTCATCGAAGGCGAACCGAAGGTCATTGCAACTGGTGGCGGCGCTTTCGTCAACGACGATACCCGCGCACTCATCTTGGAACGCGCAACATCGATCTGGCTTAATGCCGATGTCAAAGTGCTTGCCGACCGCGTGTCGCGGCGCGACCACCGCCCTTTGTTGCAAGGCAATGACCCGGTTACGGTCCTGACCGATCTTGGCAAATTGCGTAACCCCATATATGCCGCCGCCAATCTCCATATTCGCAGCGATACCTCGCCACATGTGCGGACCGTTGAAAACATATTGAAGGCCCTTTCCGCATGACCGTGATATCCGTCGACCTGTCCAACCGCCCCTATGACATTCATGTCCGCGCCGGGTTACTGGCCGATGTCGGCGCTATTTTAACGCCTTATGCCCGCAACAGCCGTTTGCTGGTGGTAACCGACGAAAATGTGGCTCGGGCTGTTCTGCCGCAGTTTGAATCGACATTGCGCGACGCAGGGTTGTCATGCGCGCATTTCGTACTGCCCGCTGGCGAAGCGGGAAAAAGCTGGGTGCAGTTGGAACGGCTGACGGATTGGTTGCTGGAACAGCATGTGGAACGAAGCGACCACATAATCGCGCTGGGCGGCGGCGTCGTTGGGGACATTACTGGCTTTGCCGCGCATATCATCAAACGCGGGTGTGCCTTTGTCCAGATACCTACGACCCTGCTTGCCCAGGTCGACAGCAGTGTCGGCGGCAAGACCGCCATCAACAGCGCGGCAGGCAAAAATCTGGTCGGGGCGTTTCATCAACCGGCGATGGTGTTGATCGACCCAGAGTTGCTTTTAACGCTTCCATCCCGCCAACTCGCGGCGGGTTTTGCCGAGGTGGTGAAATATGGCCTGATCGATGACGCGGCGTTTTTTGACTTTTGCGCGGATAATCTCGACAGCTTTTTTGCAGGTGACCCTGATATCCGCGCGCAGG
>Ga0247843_1005508_pt1 | contig 17542 bp, 16 predicted proteins | sample LaCruzMarch2017__FD_192420 | JGI IMG/M metagenome (GOLD analysis project Ga0247843, IMG submission 192420) | Freshwater microbial communities from meromictic Lake La Cruz, Castile-La Mancha, Spain - LaCruzMarch2017_8m | ecosystem: Environmental > Aquatic > Freshwater > Lake | place: Spain... | reverse complement strand
TGTAAGCGAAGCGACTGTAAGCGAAGCGACTGTAAGCGAAGCGACTGTAAGCGAAGCGACTGTAAGCGAAGCGACTGTAAGCGAAGCGACTGTAAGCGAAGCGACTGTAAGCGAAGCGACTGTAAGCAACTTTTTATTTGTTTCAATACAAAACAAATAAAAATTGAAAACAAAAAAAATAAACTTTAAAATTATACATACACATGGTTCAATCTGTTTTAAACGATAAAATCGTGTTTGCCGAAAAACGGGGGTTGTTTGAAGAAGACAAGGACATGTCATCCGCACTATACGAAATCGATGTTTTAAATATGCCTGTTGCTGTCGCCATCGGCACAATGAGAACCGACAAGAAAAACATCGTCTATTATCCCGTCTATATTGTGGCAGACGACGGAAAAGGTTCTCCCACCATCAAATCACAGATTGGTTTATACGAAGTTTTAACTATACACAGTCTCACTGTTTTAGACGAAAACAACAACATCAATCTCTCGAAAATGGACGACATTTTGTTGTATTCTTTTGTTACAGAAGCCTTTTTGAAAAAAATCAATTCCAACCCATCCAACTTCGCCGACATTATAGAAAAGGATTCATCTCCTATTGTGTCTTCTGCCGCTTCGCTTGAGGCCGCTTATGAAAAGGCTATTCCAGTAAATAAAAAATCTGTCAAACAAGAAAAAACAGGGTTGTTTGCCCTGAAAGTGAAGGAAACCAAAGAGACAAAACAAATCAAAGAAAAATTGAAAGACGGGGTCTTTGTCCATAAAAAAAACGCAAAAAAACCGCTCTTTTTGGAAGAAGAAACCGAATCATCCGCCGATGAAATCATGGAACAACACCGAGACGGAGAAAAAGACCCGTGGATACAGACGTATATGAAAAACCATCATTATGCGATTGAAGAAGTGGAATCCAATGGCGACTGTTTGTTTGCGGTCATTCGGGATGCCTATTTGCAAAATAGCATGACAACCACTGTAGCAAAACTCCGTGCTGTGGTTGCGAATGCCTTGACCGACGAAATATTCAATCATCAATTAGAATTATACGAGATGTATAGTGGAGAGAAAAAACGGCTGGAAAACGAAATGCAGTCTCTCAAAAAGGAAATTGAAGACCCCATTTTGAGGGCAAACATCAAGGCCGAAAAGAGCAAAGAGAAACGCAAAGCCATGTTGGAAGAGGCCAACCAGAAAGTGAAGACGTTCAATGAAAAAATAAAGAATTATGAATATGCCAAGGAGAATTTGAAAGAATACCATCATATGGAAAAAATCAAAACCATAGACGAATTGCGAAACTACATCATGACCTCCAATTACTGGGCAGACGCATGGTCGATTTTCGTGTTGGAACAACATTTGAAAATGAAAATGATTATCTTCAACGAACAGAACTTCAAGGACGGTGACACGGAAAACGTGTTGCAATGTGGCTACAACATGGAAAACAACACATCGGGATTCAGCCCATCGTTTTACATCATGGCAACTTACAGTGGCGACCACTATAGGTTGATTACATACAATGGCAAGGGGCTTCTGGTCTTTAGCGAAATACCCTATCATGCCAAAATACTCATTGTGAAGAAATGCATGGAGAAGAACGCAGGCATCTACAATGCTATCCCCGATTTTCGGGATTTCAAATCCCGTTTGCATGTGGACGAGGGCGACGACGACGAAGGAACGACAGGAGGAGGTACCGACCTGTATGACAGCGATGCAACACTAACCTATCATGGCAAGGCATCCAAGAGGTTGCCCGGAAAAAGAAACGACGAAACAATACCCGATTCGATGGAATACGCAAATTTGGCGGCGATTGAACATTGGAGAAGAAAATTAGACGATTCATGGGAACAAGACAATTTGATACGGTTGGACAACAAAAAATGGAAATCCGTTGAACATTATGTTTTGGGGGCACAATACAAATCGGGATTTCCTGATGTGTATTTGAAGTTTGCCTTGGATTCGGGGTCAGACATTTCGCAAAGTTTGGCTGTCGCTATAAGCGCAGTGTCCAATACAGGCGAGGGGTTTGTTCTGGTGGATGGAACAAAAATGATTTGCACGATAGACAATGGCTATGATGAAGAAAAACACCGAGAACAAGCAGTTGAGAGAAAATTTGTTGATAATGCAGATTTCACACTTTTGCTGAAATCGACCCACCGAGCCAAATTACAACGATTCAAATCGGGAGAACGCCCAGTCGAAGACAAATATTTGATGAAACTGAGAAAACAATTATAGACGATTGTCGAAAATACAAAAAAAAGTAAATGTGAATTCCTTTAGGCATTTTTTGATGGTCGGTTTCCACTCACAATAGCGGTGCTATAATGAATAAATACATAAATGCGTTAAAACACTTAAAGAAAATGTATAATATAAATCTATACTTGCATAGAATGGTCAGAGCATCCAAAACCCCCGTTGAAAAAGTGTCTGTTGTTGAAACCCCTGCTTCTCTCGAAGTTTCCGCTTCGCTTGAGTCCGCTCCTCTTGAAGTTGCCGCTTCGCTTGCGGCCGCCCCCGCCAAAAAAGCCCGCAAAGCCAAAGCCCCTGCCGCTCCTGCTGAACCCACTCCTGTTGTTTCAAGCGAAGCTGCATCAAGTGAAGCGGCTCCCGTCGCTGAAATCCCCGCCAACGAAGTGGTGGAGGATGCGGTGGTTGCTGATATTCCCACTCTTCTTTCCCGAGTGATGGAGTATGCCACCAAACTCCAGCAATACAGTGCGATGACCAGTTCTCTCAAAAGTGATTTCAAAGCATTAGAGAAACTGATTGCCAAAAGTGAAAAACTCGCCCTGAAGAACTCTCACAAAAAACGCAAGGCTTCAGGAAACAAAGCCCCCGCTGGATTTGTGAAACCCACCCTGATTACCGATGAACTTGCTTCTTTTTTGGGAAAAGAACTGGGAACCAAAATGGCACGAACTGAAGTCAGTAAGGAAATCAACCTTTACATCCGTCAACACAAACTTCAGGATGCTGACAACGGCCGCAAAATCATCCCTGATGACCGTTTGACTGTTTTGTTGAAACTGAACCAAGGTGAAGAACTCACTTACTTCAATCTTCAAAAATACATGAAACATCACTTCATCAAGGAAGAGAAGACTGAAACCAAAGTGGTTGTTTAAACCGTTGAATATTTTAAAACACAAACACAAACACAAACACAACACAAACACAAACACAACACAAACACAATACAAACACAATACAAACACAATACAAACATAAAAATGGTTTCACAAAGTAAAGAAACCCAAACACAATAGAACACCATAGATATGCATGCAACAATTAAAAAAACATAAATTTTTATATCCTTCCACAAAAAAACGATATAAAAAATTAAAACAAAGAAAACACAATGCAACACAATCCTATCGTGCCACCGCCGCCCCCCTTTCAAACGGAAGAACCTGACGCGAATCTTTTCCATCTCTCGAAAGAGAAAACCCTGACCATCTCGAACCAAACAACACACGAATCATTGGACGAAAGAATCAAGGACTACATTAGAGTGAATCATCCCAAATTGTGTATTCTGTCGCCCTGTTATGGCGGGATGTGTTATGTGAATTTCACGATTTGTCTTATTAACACGATACATTTATTCGAAAGATACGGCATTCGTTTGAGCGTCGAATTCTGCAAAAACGACAGCCTCATTCCACGTTCCCGTAATAATTTGATCGCCAAGGCAATGTTCGACAAGGAAACAACCCATATGGTGTTTATTGACAACGACATCATATGGGAACCACTCGATTTGATTAAATTATTGATTTCGGGGAAAGGTGTGGTGGGAGGCGTCTATCCGCTGAAAAAATACAATTGGGACAATTTGACACAAGACCCACGCAATCCCTACAATTCCAACATTGTGCAGAGTCTGTTGGAAAAGAAGAAGGGCAATGTATTGAATGGTATGGTGTCGGATACGGATTTCATCCGTCATCATTTGTTGAAATACAACATTAATTTTTTGTCGAATGAATTGAAAATAGAAAAACACAACTTGACCAAAGTCCGCCATTTGGCGACGGGATTCATGATGTTGCAACGAAACACCATAGAAAAAATGGCCATGGCGTTCCCCTCGACCAAATACACGGACGACGTGCATTTCTTGACCGAAGAAGAGAATGAGTTTGCGTATGCTCTTTTTGATTGCGGGGTCGAAGACGGGCATTACTTCTCGGAGGACTGGCTCTTTTGCCATCGGTGGTCGAAAATGGGCGGCGACATTTGGATTGACATCAGCATCAAATTGTCGCATCAAGGCACCGAATGCTATGACGGTTTTTTTCTCTCGACTCTACTTTGAAGCGAAGCGACTTAAGCTTAGCAACAGACAGAAAAATTGAAGTGTTTTCTTGTGTAAAACACTTCAATATACAATACCAAATGGAAGAACAGAAGAAAATATTTTACACAGGAATCGGTTGCAACCGAATAACGTTTCACACAACAACGGAGTTTTTGGAAATCATGAGAAGACATTTCACCGATAAAAATTGGGAAAAAGAATATGATTTGATCCCAAAAGAAGAACATTATCAACTGGAATACAAGAATTTTGATTTGCCCGACGATTTTCAGCGTTTTACATTAGAGGACTGGTTGGACTATTCGGGAGCAACCATAAAAGAATAAATCTTGTAAAAAAATATAAAAACACAATTGTATATGTAAACAGTATAATATAAAAATGAAAATATATTACACAGGCATTGGTTGCAATCGAACAGGCCTGCATACAGAAGCGGAATTTTTAGAAATCATGAGAATACATTTTACCGATAAAAATTGGAAACAAGATTTTGATTTTGACCCCAACCGAACTTCGTCTTGGAATAAATTATTCAAAATACAACAAATAGAATTCAAAAACAATTGCCAACTTGAATACAAGAATTTTGATTTACCCAACGATTTTGAAATATTCACATTAGAGGACTGGTTGGAATATTCAGGTGCAGAAATTGCGGAATAACCCTAAATAACAATACCCCCTTTTTATTGTTATTAACATGAAAAAAATTGATTTTTTTTGTCAAAGAAAAACAATACACAATAAAAACAAAATGGAAAACCAAAAGATAATACGATATAGTGGTGTGGGTTGCAACCGAACACATTATCATACCGAAACGGAATTTTTGGAAATCATGCGAAAAGGTGTTGCTGAAAAAAGATGGATCATGTATGAAATAAACTACAGTCATGGTTGGTTTTGGGATTATTTCTTTGGAAAATCCACAATGCAATGGATTGACCGTTGCCAACTCGAATACAAACATTTTGATTTGCCCAAAGATTTCGAAATATTCACATTAGACGATTGGTTGGACTATTCAGGTGCAATCGAAGAATAAATACCAATGCAAATAAAAAACAAATAAAAAAGTAAAAACCCTTTTTTACTGGCATTGGCATTTATTGACAAGAAACCATGGCGATCACTGGAACCGCAGCAGGCAAAAGGTCAGCCGGTTGCAATTGTGCGAAAGGTTTCAAGAATTCACTATAGCGTTGTAAATCAAACATATTCAAACATGAGTTGAGTTTGACTTTGTCTTCGATGTATTGTGGATTGAACATGGCCAACCATTTGTAAAACGAAGAGGACGGACCACAATAGGGATTCTTTTTTTTGTATTGTTCAAACAAATTCATGGTCAAATACAAATTGTTTGTGTTTTTAATATTGTAGTCTGTCCCCGAGAGAACCAAGATTTCTTTGAATTCTCTCAAATTCATTCTCAATTCCTTCAAAATCGAATCGACGTCATAATACTGAATCTCGTGTAAAACCAAATCGATGTTTCTCAAAATCTTTTTGCAACCATAGACAAACATGTCCATGTCTTCTGTCAGACAGGCAAACGCTTTGTTGGAATTCACCAGATACACGCAAACAGGGTCGGATTCGGTGGTGGATACGAAATATTTCACGTCCATGGAATCGAACAATTCCTTCACTTGAACCACATCCGTTTCGCTTATTTTCAAAAACTGATTTTTGAGAGACAAGAGTTCTTGTGGGTCGGGGCATTCTTCTTTGGACATTTCTTCGTATTTTTCTTTTGCTTTGCACTTCATCAAATAACGTTGATTCATCAATTCTTTTTTCTCTGGTGGTGGTTTTCCGTCAAATATAAAGACGGGGCAAATGTTGTATAAACGAAATGTGTTTATCATTTTTTGCATGTTTTCCAAGAGTGCATTTTCCGACAGAAATTTATACATGTAAATACTCGTGTCAATGACAATGGTTTTGTTTTTTAAAGTTCTCAAATGAACTCGCTTGATGCTTTTGCAGTTTTTTGTTAGATATTTGTTTAGATATTTAATTCCCATAAGAAATCGTGTGTGCCGACATTTTTTGACATGATTTTTCATTCAATTTTTCATATGCAATCCAGCAATGTCATTCGCAATGTATTTTTTAATTCAGGGGTCGCCCCTGACCCCGTCCCTTTTAACCGTTCTCTCAAAGCAGCGATATAATTTTTTCTTGTGTATCTTTCTTCGAAAAACAAACAGTAACGACGAATGGCGGCAGGCGTCTTTTCAAACAAAAAAAGGTTGGATTTTTGAAACCAAAATGTTTGAATAAAATCATCCACAAAAAACAAACCCACGGATTTCAAGGCATAATAGGAAATGACACTTGTTTTTTCCGTATAGTGATGTTGTCCTTCAATCAAACCTTGGTAATCCATCCCATAAAAGTCCAGTATTTTCGCCCATTGAAAAAGGGAAAAAGTGGTTTCAATGGACAATGCCTGTTTCAACATTTCGGTTTGTTGTTTGAGAGAAGAGAAGGGGCGCAATACAACAAAAAACAACACATTCAGTATTTCGGCGGATATTTCACAATAGGATTCATATATTCTATAATCACATGTTTCATCCAATCCCTTGAACATTTCTCTCAAACGCCCGTTGGAGAAATCAGTGGGCATCGTTGAAAAGTCCAATCCCAAAACATGAAAGGTCTCGTGCATCAAAACCTTGAACCATTCTTCCTTTCTAAAAATGGTAATACTACTGCGACCACCGCCACCACCACCACCACCACCACCATTAACAATGGGTTGGGAATCGCAACCATAGGTGAAGGCAGTGTTGGCGTGAATGACATCTATAGTGTCCCCTTTTTTGGGAAGTTTCTTTTTGTCTTTCAAAAGAAACAAATAAATATTCAAGGGTTGAAGACAAACGGAAGGACAATGTGGCACGATAAAAGAAAACCATTTGTAAATCAAACCGAACGTATGATGCCAGTCTCTCAAATGCATGTCATACATGAAAACATGAACGGGCAAATTGCCAATCAAAAAAGAGAATTTCATCATAGGAGTATTTGTAAGCCCCCTTTGCAAAACCTCAGGAATGAGTTTCAACATGTCCTCCCGTATTTCCGTTCGTTCGAGAGAAGGCGATTCGGGAACGGCAATGTTTCGTATAGTGTCTATTGTTTTATTTAAAAAAGTAATCGTCGAAGAGGACAGACTTATTCTATTTGAATAAGGACAAGACTGTAAAAAAGATTCAATCATTATAGTGTATGTTGATATTTCATACCATGATTATTTTTATTTTTTTATTGATTTGGTATTCGTCCTGAAAAAGAAACAATTGAAACGTGTGTTGAGAGAAAATCTCCAACTCCGTCGTGCTTTTCCATTGCGAAATCAAATTCAATTCGGGAACAAACACCATATAGGTATGTTTCTGGTCTTTGCATTCGCTCACAAGGGTTTTGCTCACGTCAAACACAACACCACTATAGTGTCGGTTCATAATCTCGGTATTCTGGAAACATGTATTCATCAGCGTCGTTTCCATTTGCAATTTGCGGATTTGTTTGCATTTTTCATTCAATAGATTGAGGTCGAGAGAAGACCACGAATACGAAAGCATGATAGATTGGTTGTAAATATCGACGATTCTACGTATGGGACTGGTGCAATGTATGTAATCATTTCTCTCGTGTTCATTATACAAATAATATCCCTTGGGGAACGATTGTTTCCACTTCTGCAAAAACGCTGGTTCTTGTGTTGATGGTCTTTTGTAATGATGTAAATAAACAAAAGATTGTTTTAAGGTCGCTGCTGCCTGACTGTAAAACTCCATCCAATGGGCGACGATTTCATGACTACCACCATTGGTGGCAGGGGTGAAAGCCGCCAATTGTTGAAAAGGTGCGTGGTGCAACAGTTCATTGCTTTCATACACCATATTGTGTTTGACATGGACGAGGGCTTCGCTGAACCGAGGGGTGCCAACAATGCGTTTGTCTTTGTCAAAATGAATGTCGATACACAAAGTGTATCGTTCTGTCCCTCGTTTGAGAGAAAGATGCTTTTCGATAAAAGCAGGTGGGAAAATGGATACTTTTTTATGGGGAAGATAAATATTGCTAAACACGGTCGTTTTCATGGTCTCCCATAAATTCCACTGTTCGACATACCAAGCGACGTTGATGATGTAAATGGACAAGCGACAACTGCCGTCTTCGGCGACGGAAATGGAAAAGGCGTCGTCGTAATCGGTGGTGGAAGCACCATCTATAGTGAATGTATTTTCGAAAAAACGGTTTTCAACAGGTCGGTCAAAGAGTGGCAGCCCCGTTTTCATGGACTGACTATAGAACCGCAATGAGAACCGCAATTTTCGAGAGATATATTGGTATTCACTATAGGCAATTACGTCATCCACGTCGCCAATGTCTTCCTCAATGGTGCCGTATCTGTCAGCAGGTTTTTTATTAAACACAATAAAACGGTTTTTAATGTGTTTGCTGAATCCCAGTTTGATTTCATAGGCGACCAAAATGGGTTCTTGTTTTTTGAAGGGAATGCACTTATACAACAACCGTTTTTTGTTGTCTGTGTAGCCAAATGTTTTTTGAAAATGCAATAGCAAAACGCCTGTTTCTGTTGTTTGCATTTCTTTTGTTGTCTTTTGCAACAAGTAATCACAAGAAAAAATGAAATCAATTTTTTTTGTTATTTTTATTTCAAGACATAAGAGTTGTCTTGAAAGATAGATGGGTTTTGAGAGAAATAATACCAATTGATATTATCTTGGTTTTCTTTTAACAATTCAAACGCACCCTCGTTTATTTTTTGATACAAATAATACCTATTTATTTTATCTGGATTTTCTCGTAACAGAGCCAAGGCACCATCATTTGTATTACGATACAAACCATACCAATTAATTTTGTCTGGGTTTTCTCGTAACAGAGCCAAGGCACCATCATTCGTATTAAAAGACAAATTGTCCCAAATAATTTGTTCAAAATTTTCTCGCAACAATTGAATCGCACCATCATTCGAATTAAAAGACAAATTGTCCCAATCAATTTGTTCAAAATTTTCTCGCAACAATTGAATCGCACCGTCATTCGTATTGAGAGACAAATTGCCCCAATTAATTTGTTCAAAATTTTCTCGCAACAATTGAATCGCACCGTCATTCGTATTGAGAGACAAATAATACCATTTAATTTTATGAGGATTTTCTCGCAACAAAGCCAAAGCACCATCATGTGTATTTTGAGACAAACCATTATACTCTAATTTCGTTTCATCAATCCAATCCAACAACATTATAGTGAAATAAAAAAGCACCCAATAAACAAAATCAATTTTTTTGTTATTTTTATTTCAAGACATAAGAGTTGTCTTGAAAAATAGATGGGTTTTGAGAGAAATAATACCAAACAATTTGTTCAAAATTTTCTCGCAACAATTGAATCGCACTATCATTCGTATTGAAAGACAAATAATACCATTTAATTTTATGAGGATTTTCTCGCAACAATTGAATCGCACTATCATTCGTATTAAAAGACAAATTGCCCCAATCAATTTGTTCAGGATTTTCTCGCAACAAATCCAAAGCAGCGTCATTGGTATTTTGAGACAAATAATACCATTTAATTTTATGAGGATTTTCTTGCAACAATTGAATCGCACTATCATTCGAATTAAAAGACAAATTGCCCCAATTAATTTGTTCAAAATTTTCTCGCAACAATTGAATCGCACTATCATTCGTATTGAGAGACAAATAATACCATTTAATTTTATGAGGATTTTCTCGCAACAATTGAATCGCACCATCATTCGTATTAAAAGACAAATTGTCCCAATCGATTTGTTCAAAATTTTCTCGCAACAATTGAATCGCACCGTCATTCGTATTGAGAGACAAATAATACCATTTAATTTTATGAGGATTTTCTCGCAACAATTGAATCGCACCATCATTCGTATTAAAAGACAAATTGTCCCAATCAATTTGTTCAGGATTTTCTCGCAACAAATCCAAAGCAGCGTCATTGGTATTTTGAGACAAATAACGCCAAACAATTTTATGAGGATTTTCTCGCAACAAAGCCAAAGCACCATCATGTGTATTTTGAGACAAACCATTATACTCTAATTTCGTTTCATCAATCCAATCCAACAACATTATAGTGAAATAAAAAAGCACCCAATAAACAAAATCAATTTTTTTTGTTATTTTTATTTCAAGACATAAGAGTTGTCTTGAAAAATGGATGGGTTTTGAGACAAAGCATACCAATTGATATTATCTTGGTTTTCTTTTAACAATTCAATCGCAGCGTCATTGGTATTACAAGACAACCAAGCCCAATGAATTTTCTCTGGATTTTCTCTCAACATTTGAAACGCACCCTCGTTTGAATTGCAAGACAAATAAGACCAAACAATTTTTTCAGGGTTTTCTTTCAGCAAAGCCAAAGCACCATCATTTTTATTGAGAGACAAATAAGACCAATCAATTTTTTCAGGGTTTTCTTTCAGCAAAGCCAAAGCACCATCATTTTTATTGAGAGACAAACAAGGCCAAAAAATTTTATCTGGATTCTCTTGTAGCAAAGCAATGGCGCCATCGTTTGTATTCAAACACAAATAAGACCAATCAATTTTATTTGGATTCTCTTGAAGCAAAGCAATGGCGCCATCGTTTGTATTCAAACACAAATATTTCCAATCAATTTTATCTGAATTCTCTTGTAGCAAAGCGATTACATTCTCATTTGTATTTTGACAAAGATTCTCCCAACTAATTTTATCTGGGTTTTTTTGTAGAAAATCCTGAATCAAAGTAAAAGCACAGTCATTCGGATTGCTGGACAACCACTTCCAATTAACCTTATCAAGGTTTTCTTTTAGAATAGCAATAGCACCATCATGTGGATTTTTACACAAATCCCAATATATTAACTTCGTTTCATCAATCCAATCCAACAACATTATAGTAAAATAAAAAAGCACCCAATAAACAAAATCAATTTTTTCACAACAGGTGTGCTTCCCAAAAATAGCGTTTGAATGCCCATGTGAAACGCATTTGCGCGTTTTGTTCCAAGGGGGTTATCAACTCCGTTAAACCCGCATCCGCCCAATAAACAGGCGGCAAAATATACCGCAATTGTTCCTCTTGTGTAATCGCAGTGTCGCACCGTTCCAAATAGGTATGGTGCTCTTTATTGACAATGTATTGCAACAAATCGACCAACAGGGGGGGATAATGATATTTGTATTTCCATTGGGTATTCACACACCCTTTCGTATAATAACTATAGACCCATTCCAAACCCTTTAAATAATCTTGACAAATGCACTCGACCATGGGGTCGTTGTGGAACAGGGACTGATAATATCTTTTCTCCCAAAAACTGTCAAAGGGTGAAATGAAACGTTCCACTTCACGAAACAAAATCGGTGCGTTTTCTGTCCATTCATCGGTCGTCGCTTTTTGCATTATCAACCGTTTCATTGTTTGCTGTTCGCATTTCTCTCGAAAGTCATATTCTTGCAACAAGAATTCTCTTTCATACCGTGCCAACTCCTTGACGAACAACCGAACCCACTTCCAAATAATTTTGCCATCGTTCGAGAGAAAACTCCTATCGTGAAAAGCCCCAATGTATTTTCGGTAAGTATCCATAAGCCGAGTGATTCCCGAGGTTCGTATGTTGAGAGAAGGAAACGAAGGGAGAAAATCATTTCCCAAAAAGAAACACATGAAAACATAATCATGGACACGGACACCAGAGTTGTCCTTGCAATTCATTTCGACCCATATTCGCTGAATGAGTTTTTGAATGTCCAAATACAACAGTTCATTGTCCGCAGGAGATGATGGCTCTTGTGTCAAACTGAAAGAGGGTTTCTCTCGACACACATAAATATTGCCTGTGTAACCAAGATGAAAAATGGCCAACATTATTAAATCCGCATCCAATCCATAAAACACCACGTTTTCGTTAAGCAGGGGGTTTTCTCTCAAATACAAACACATCTTGTGTTCTCCTTCGCCACTTTCGGTCGATGTGGAAACAACAATGTTGGGTTGGGAAGAAAACTCTAAATGAATGCGGTCAGAGAGCATTTTCATAAAGGGCGTTCCGGGTGTAATCATCACAGTATTGAACCCCCCTTTTGGTTGTAAATTACCAACCACAGGCACAAAAGTGGATTTGTATCGCCGTTTTTTCTGTTGTTCCATTTTGGCAAAGGGAGCGATTCCATCAAACGCAATGTAAGTGAATCGGCGGGGTTGAACAACCGAAATATAATGTTTAATTTTTTGAACAGTAATATCTATAATGTTTTGGGCGGTTTGGTCTTCGATGGGCAAAGAATGCACGGCATCATACACGATAGAATTGGAATCAATCAAGAGGGCGGAAACGACATCAGGAACGACGTTTTTCACAATGGGCGAATGATTCTTGATAATATGTGAAAAATAGGCTGGAATTCCCATGATTTGCTATAATTACAGGGTTGTTTCTATTATGTATTGCCCGTTTCAATTTTGTTCATAGAATAGTCCATATCATGGAACTTTTGTATATGGATAAAATATAGTTTAGATGAATGAAAAAACAGAAGAATCTTTTGATTTTTCTTCATTTACCAAAAAACTCGACAAAATGGAAAACATAATTAACAATACACTTTTATCATTGCAAAACTATGAAAAATGGGAATTGATCAATGCAACCGATGTTTTATCGATTACATCCACCATGATTGAAGCGACGCACGAAATCCAACAGTTGAGAATTATAAAAGCCAAACACGGTCAAACAGAGGCGACGGCAACCGAATTGTTGCAAAAGACGATGGACAAGGTTTCTCTTGTCATCTCTCGAACAGGAACAAACACCATAGAGGACATGTTGTTTTTTATGTTGGAAGAGAATGATTTGGAGAAAATCGTGAGCACAAGCGGTAGCGCAAGCAACAGTCTTATGAAAAGCAAAATAGACCTAATAATGAAATATTTGCATCCCATCAGTTTCAAAAACGTCCCCTATAAAACCCCCCATCCTTCTTTTTCAAACACGATTTGTTGCAATAAAATCATAGATGAAATCGAAGACAACACATTATACAACGATTTCGAATGCACACAACTCTATAATGCAAGGGCATTCCGTTCTCAAGCGTTCGGTCTGCAATTCATGATTCGAAATGAAAAAAAACACAAGATGTATTTATGCAAGGCCATTGTGGATGACATTGTGTTGGATTGCATCGAAAATGAATACATCAGGGAGAGAAAAACGGTTTGGTCATCCACTGACCACCCTATTCTAAAAAATTGGCTGGAGTCCATGACGTTGAGAGAAATCTTGATTACAGGAAACGGCGATTTTTATCACAAAGAAGTCATTGTTTTGCATGATGTGAATATGGTGAAAAAAAACAAAATCGATTTATTAATCAAAAAAACAATAGAAATGGATTTGTATCATGTAAGAAATTTCATTATATCCCTGATGTTGTATGAAGAGGCCGACCAACACTATGTGAAATATGTTTCTTATTTACTCTATGATGTCATAACCATACAAAACAAAACCCAAGAAAACAACAACGAACTCTACAATAGTTTTCCGTGGAAAATTAAGAAATTGTTGAAAGACTGTATTTATGATTCGATAAAGTGGACAGACAAAATGAATCAAAAATTCGATGCGAATCGTTTGACGTTGGAACAACAGGTGTATTTACTACAAGCCCCCGATTCGGTCAAAGAAAAGGCCATGTATAAATTGAGAGAAATCAATAGCAAGGGGGGCGACGAGAACAGCAAAATCAAACAATATTTAGAGGGGTTGGTTCGAATCCCTTTTCAGATTTTGAGAGAAGAACCCATTTTAAAAACAGTGAAAACAATCAACCAATGGTTCGTCAAAATAAAACAACACAAAATGATTGCCCCTCTTTTGCAATCCGTCTCCCCAAAAGAAAAATACACACCGACCGAAATTCTCGCCCATTGTGAGACCATTCGAGAGAACATTTTCCAACATTTGTCTATTGTGGTGAAAGAAGTGTTGCCCAAAGAAAAGGCAACTCGTTTAAACAAATTGCTGAAAACATTAAACATCAAGTTCAAAAAGGAGACCAAGGAGAAAACGATGGGTATAGTGGAGAGTCATTTAACACAAGACAACATTTATAAAATATATGATTTTTTGTTCAATGATTGTTCTTTGGTGGAAACCATGAAAGAATTGGACGCAAATTGCAATCAAATTTTAAACACCGACGTTTCTCTCAAAACGATTGTTTCCAATTTGGACAAGTCCGTTTATGGACACGAACACGCCAAGAATCAAATCCTCAAAGTGTTTGGACAGTGGATGACGGGAAAACAGACGGGCTATTGTTTCGGGTTCGAAGGGTCGCCCGGAATCGGCAAAACCTCCTTGGCAAAATACGGATTGGCCAACTGTTTGAGAGAAACCGACGGAACAACCCGACCCTTTCATTTCATTGCATTGGGTGGTTCGTCGAACGGCTCCACGTTGGAAGGACACGGATACACCTATCAAAATTCGATGTGGGGCAAAATAGTGGATATTTTGATGGAGAGCAAATGCATGAATCCTATTATTTACATTGACGAATTGGACAAAGTAAGCAAAACGGAACACGGCAGAGAAATCATCGGGATTTTGACCCATTTGATTGATTCCACGCAGAACGGCGGGTTCCAAGACAAATATTTCTCTGGTGTTGAATTGGACATGTCGAATGTTTTGTTTGTGTTTTCTTACAACAATGCCGAAGACATTGACCCTATTTTGTTGGACAGAATACATCGCATTAAATTCAACAATTTAACTTTGGACGAAAAGGTTGTCATTGTGAAACAGTTTATTTTCCCCGAATTGTTTGAGAAAATGGGTTTGGACAAAAATATTTTATCCATCGACGACACCATTATTCAATACATTATAAAAACTTATACCAACGAACCGGGAATACGCAAATTGAAGGAGTTGTTTTTTGATATGGTGGGGGAAATCAACATTGAAATATTAAAACGGTCTGTCGAAATTCCCGTTGTCATTACGGAGTCCAATCTTTCCGCAAAGTATTTGAAAAAATATGGCAAAAATCGAGAGAAAAGGATACACGAAAAATGCCAAGTGGGTTGCATCAATGGACTCTATGCGAATTCGCTGGGACAGGGGGGTATTATACCCATCCAATGCGTCTTTTTCCCGTCTTCGACTTTTCTGGATTTCAAAGTAACGGGACTAATAGGAAACGTCATGCAAGAATCCATGAATGTTGCGAAATCGATTGCGTGGAACTTGACGCCCGATGACATTAAAATCAAGTGGACGGATGAAATGTCAAAAACGAAGAACCAAGGGATTCACATACATTGCCCCGAAGGAGGGACGAAAAAGGATGGACCCAGTGGAGGCTGTTGTATCACCGTTGCAATTTACAGTTTGCTCAATGACAAACCCATAAGCAACAACATCGCAATTACAGGCGAAATCGATTTGCAGGGAAACATTACTGCCATTGGCGGGTTGGAATACAAAATCATGGGGGGGATAAAATCGGGCGTGGTTCATTTTCTGTTCCCCGAAGAAAACAAGGAGGACTATTTGGACATTTTAGAAAAATACAAAGACCAGACCCTGTTTTCTTCCATTCAATTTACTATGATTTCACACATTCGGGATGTCATCCAAAACACCCAGATTTTTTTATAAGGAAAGGATATATAATGAAACTGCCGACTTTATGCACTCCTGCGATGGTTTATTTGGTCTTGAGTATTGTTGCGATGATTGTGGGTGTAAAAATGCTCACTATAGTGCATGTGGTGTTCGTATTGCTATGGACATTTTTATTGAACTTTTTGTGTTCGAAAGGATATAAAACAGTGTCGTGGGTTTTGGTGCTGTTGCCGATTGTGGTTGCCGTCCTTCTTATTTTGTCCATGGGTTCCCTTTCGTTTGTCTCGGTGACCACTTCCACGGCTGACGCTGATGCGAAACCCACTATAGTGAAATAAACAAACAGAAATAAAATCAACATAAAGATTTTTATCATGTCTTATCCACAGTCATGATAAAAAAGGGAGATTCTTCGTCTTTAACAACCGAGTCCGTTGGCAGAAAACAAGAGAAATACGAAGCCATGGCACGCTATTGTGAATACACACGTAAGATTTGTCAAGGGACAAATGACTTATATGAACGAACCATTTGCAATCAAATGCACGACATGTTGAGAGAAGAATGCGAGAGATCAAGAAAGGAATTGGACAAGAACCCATACAAGGAGAGACGAGAATCATAATAGACAAAAGTAAAAAAGGTTTTCTCCACATAACACTATAGCATGTTTGAATTGGATTTATACAATATAGTTTATTTGACATTTCGTCTGTTGCCCATTATATTGCCGAGTTATTTTATTTTGTCCTCCATTTTTTCACAAGACATCAAGGGTCTCATTTATTTAGCGGGTCTGTTGATTGCATCCATTGTAACCATAGGTATGGGTAATTATTTACCAAAGATTGATGGTTTTGAGAATTTGTTTACAACAGGTGCAAACGACAATACCAAATTGAAATGCAATTTGATTGCATTGGGTGGAAACAGTGCAGTCTCTCAAGTGCCGTTGAGTCAAGCCGTTTTTGCCTATACTTTTTTTTACATCATTTACATCATAGGAAAACACAACGATTTCAATAAAAACAATTTGTGGATTCAAAACATTCCCACGGTTGTGTTCTTGGGGTCAATTGTGATTGCGGATATGATTTGGAATTTGACCAACAGTTGTCATACCTTTCCCGCCATTTTGGTTTCATTTTTGACGGCGGGGACATGGGGCGTATTGTGGGCATGGATGATTGACAGTTCGGGTGCGGTTCAATTGCAGTATTTCAACGGTTTGAGCAACCGCACGTATTGCACACGGCCTTCAACACAAACCTTCAAATGCAGCAACAAACGATAAAGCCTTTGGCGACCGTTAAAAGCCTTTGGCGACCGTTAAAAGCCTTTGGCGACCGTTAAAAGCCTTTGGCGACCGTTAAAAGCCTTTGGCGACCGTTAAAAGCCTTTGGCGACCGTTAAAAGCCTTTGGCGACCGTTAAAAGCCTTTGGCGACCGTTAAAAGCCT
>Ga0247843_1005506_pt1 | contig 17549 bp, 13 predicted proteins | sample LaCruzMarch2017__FD_192420 | JGI IMG/M metagenome (GOLD analysis project Ga0247843, IMG submission 192420) | Freshwater microbial communities from meromictic Lake La Cruz, Castile-La Mancha, Spain - LaCruzMarch2017_8m | ecosystem: Environmental > Aquatic > Freshwater > Lake | place: Spain... | reverse complement strand
ATAAGGCAGTTTTTCGTAGAGGCTGGGGTTCACGGCCATGGGCCCAGCGGCGGCCACAGCCAGGGTGTAGCCGTCCGCCGGCGCTTGCATTAAGGCCTGCAGACCCACAATGCCATTGGCACCAGCCCGGTTGTCGATCACCACCTGCTGGCCCAAGCGTTCGTTGAGTTTTTGCGCCACCACCCGCGCAATCACATCGTTCCCACCACCCGGTGGAAACGGCACGATGATGCGGATGGGTTTGCTGGGAAAAGTCTGCGCCATCAGCGGTGAGACAAAAGCCAATAACAGGCTAGACATAAGAGCTAGCAGGGGCTTGGTCATGCGGGTCATTGGAACTCCAGTGAGGTTGTGCAGATTTCAAAGAGGGATAACACCTGATACTTGCACAAAGACTGGAATGCGCTGTAATTTGGGCGACAAAACACAACAGGCTTTGCTGCAGACAGGGCTTTTCAGTGGTCACCCTGCACTGACACTTTCGGCCCAGTGTTTTGGATCCGGCGGTGCATGCAAAATAAGGCATGAATTCAATTTTGCGTACCTCGGTCAACAACGGCATCTGCGCCCTGCACAACCCCGCCGGCCTGCATGTGGGCAACTTCAAGTGGATCCAAGGCCAGTGGAAGTTCAAGGCTGTGGGTTACGGGCCGTCGGGTCAGGTGATGCCCGGCTACGGGCCTTTGACCGATCGGCACAACACCACGTTTGACCAACTGGACGAAGCCCTGATTCGGGCAGCGTTTTTCAAGGAGGAATGAGCATGTTCAAAGTCCACGCGGTTTCCGCTTCGCGTTTGCCAGAGTTGCTGCGGGTCATGCCCAAGGCCGAGCTGCACATCCACATCGAAGGCTCGCTCGAGCCCGAGCTGATCTTTGCCCTGGCCCAGCGCAATGGGGTGTTGCTGCCTTATGCCGATGTGGCCGCCTTGCGCAGCGCCTATGCCTTCACCAACCTGCAAAGCTTTCTGGACCTGTATTACGCCGGGGCCAGCGTGCTGCTGCACGAGCAGGATTTTTACGACATGGCCTGGGCCTATTTTGAAAAAGCCGCCGCCGATCATGTGGTTCGGGCCGAGCTGTTTTTTGACCCGCAAACACACACCGCACGCGGCGTGGCCATGGGCGCGGTCATCGAAGGCCTGAGTCGCGCCTGCCGCGATGCGCAAATCCAACTGAATATCAGCGCCGATCTGATCTTGTGTTTTTTGCGTCACCTGTCCGAGGACGAGGCCTTGGCCACTTTGGAAGAAGCCATGCCCTGGCGTGAGCACTTCATTGGCGTGGGGCTCGATTCGAGCGAGCTGGGCCATCCGCCCGAAAAGTTTGCCCGTGTCTTTGCCCGCGCCCGGGAGCTGGGCTTGCACTGCGTGGCCCACGCGGGCGAAGAAGGCCCGCCCGCCTACATCTGGGGTGCACTTGACGTGCTGCAGGTCGAGCGCATCGACCACGGCGTGCAAGCCATCCACGACGCCGCGTTGATGCAGCGCCTGGCCAACAGCCACATGCCGCTCACCGTGTGCCCGCTGTCTAACCTGAAGCTGTGTGTGTTCAAAAACCTGGCCGACCACAACCTGGGCCAGATGCTGGATGCGGGCCTGTGCATCACCCTCAATTCGGACGACCCGGCCTACTTTGGTGGCTACCTGAATGACAACTACCTGCAGACCTTTGCCGCCCTGCACCTGAACGCCCAGCAAGCCTACAAACTGGCCGCCAATAGCATTGAGGCGAGCTTCGCCCCCGAGGCGGACAAGCACCGCTGGATGCATGAATTGAAAGCGTGTTTTCAGGGGTTTGCGGAGCAGGATTAAGGGGTAAATCCTCTTAATTTCAGCTGATTCGTCTGGCATACTTTTGATCTAGCCATTTCCCGTGGTGGCACGGTGCCAAGCGAATACATGACCCCCACAAAAATCACCCTCTCCCAGCTCGAAAGCTTCCTGTTCAAGTCTGCCGACATCCTGCGCGGCAAGATGGACGCATCCGAATACAAAGAATTTATCTTTGGCATGCTGTTTTTGAAGCGCTTGTCGGATGAATTCGATCTCAAGCGCGATCAAGTCAAAAAAGACTTCGCCCACCTCCGTGACCAACCCGAACTTTTCCAGCAATTGGTGGATGACCGGACCAGCTACGGCGACACTTTTTATGTTCCCAAACGTGCCCGTTGGAACGAGTCATGGCTGGACGAAGAGGGCAATGAAGTACCCGCCCTCAAAGACCTCAAGCATGACATCGGCAACATGCTCAACAAAGCCATTGCGGCGGTGGAGGATGAAAACGACGCGCTCAATGGCGTGCTCAAAAGCAACATCGACTTCAATGCCGTCAAAGGCAAAAACAAAGTCCCCAACGAAAAGTGGAAAGAGCTGCTGGACCACTTCAGCCAGCCACACTTTGTGCTGGTCAATGACAACTTTGAGTTCCCAGACCTGCTGGGTGCCGCCTATGAATACCTGATCAAGTTCTTTGCCGACAGCGCTGGCAAGAAGGGGGGTGAGTTCTACACCCCAGCTGAGGTGGTGCGTTTGCTGGTGCAAATCACCAAGCCACAAGCCGGACACGAAATTTATGACCCCACAGTGGGGTCGGGTGGCTTCTTGATTCAGGCTCACCAATACGTGGAAGAGCAGGGGCAAAACCCCAACGACCTGGCCTTGTATGGTCAAGAGGTCAAAGGCGATGTGTGGTCCATCAGCGTGATGAACATGATCTTGCACAACGTCAACCGCTTCATCATTGAAAACGGCGACACACTGGAAGACCCGCTCTTGATGGACGGTAACAACCTGCGCAAGTTTGACCGTGTGCTGGCCAACCCGCCGTTCTCGCAAAACTACAACCGCGCCACGCTCAAACACCCCAGTCGCTTTCGCGAATGGTGCCCAGAGACCGGAAAAAAAGCCGACCTCATGTTTGTGCAGCACATGCTGGCCAGCTTGAAGCCCCATGGGCATTTGGCTACCGTCATGCCGCACGGCGTGTTGTTCAGGGGCGGCAAAGAAAAGCTCATTCGCGAGCTGCTCATCAACGACGACGTGATCGAAGCCATCATCAGTCTGCCGCCGGGTTTGTTTTACGGCACGGGCATTCCGGCCTGTGTGATCGTCATCAACAAAAACAAGTCCGACAGCCTGAAGGACAAAGTTTTCTTCATCAACGCCGACCGCGAATACGCCGAAGGCAAAAACCAGAACAAGCTGCGCCCCGAAGACATCGAAAAAATCGACTACGTGCTGACCCACAAGCTGGTGCTGCCCAAATACAGCCGTCTGGTGGACAAAACCACCATCGTGGACGAGCACGACTTCAACCTCAACATCCGCCGCTATGTAGACAACACCCCTGCGCCCGAGCCCGAAGACGTGCAGGCCCACATATTGGGAGGTTTGCCTGACAACGAAGTGAATGGCGCACGCGTGCAAAGCGCCCTGCAGCAGTTTGGCTTGAACACCGACACCTTGTTTGCCCCGGCCCGTGCGGGGTATTGGGCCTTTGCAGACAGCATTGCAAGCCTTGCCGATATCAAAGCCCAGGTGGACAAACAGGAGCCCGTCAAGACCACCATGGACCGCCACAGCGATGCACTGGCCGCGTGGTGGCAAGTGGCGCAAAACGACTTTGCGCAACTGCGCAGCGGCAAAAAAATGCCTGATGTGCGCCAAGAACTGCTCAGCACCCTCAAGGGCAAGCTCATGCCGCTGGCCGTGCTGGACGAATACAAAAGCGCAGGCGTGTTCGTCAACTGGTGGCAACAGATTCGCTATGACCTGAAAACCGTGGTGTCTACCGGCTGGCACCACAGCCTGATCCCCGATAGCTATTTGATCGCTGAATACTTTCAAACAGAAGCCGACGGCTTGACCCTGTTGGAAGCCAAACTGTCTGAAGCCCATGGCGAACTGGCGGAGGCTGTCGAAGCCGCGCAAGAGGCCGTGGCCTATGAGCCTGAAGAAGACGAAACCGTCAACGCCACCGTCATCAAAAAAGCGCTGAAAGAAGCGCTGGATGACTTGGAAAGCAGCCAAGGCGTCAGCGCCACCAAAGAGCGCGAGCTGTTAAAAACCCACGACAAAACCATTGCCACGCTGGAAAAAACCATCAAAGAGGTCAAAGCCACCCTCAAGGTGCTGGGCGATGAGCTGGAATTCAAAATTTTGCTCAAGCGCCAAGGCGCTGACGACGTGAAGGCTGAAAGCCAGCAACTTATCGCCACAATCAAGGGCCAGCTGGCCAATTTGAGCGAAACCAAGAAGGACGAGAAAAAACAAATTACCGCGCTGCGCAAAGACCAGACGGCACTGACCGCCCGCGTCCAGCGCGCCGACGCATTGCTGATCGACATCGGCGGCCAGCTGACCGACGATCAGGCCAAAACGCTGATCCTGAAAAAGCTGCACGACCTGGCCACGGCAGAGTTGCACCGCTACTTGAACGCCGAAAAGCGCCAGTTGGTTGCGGCGCTGGAAAACCTGTGGAACAAATACGCCGTGTCCAGCAAAGCGCTGGAAGATGACCGCAGCAAGACCTTGAAAACCTTGGATGCGTTCATGGCTGGCTTGGGGTATTTGAAATGACGTCTGAGGATTTTGAAACTCGCCATGTGAAAGATGTTGTGTCTTTTGCCAAAGGCAAGCCGCCAGCAGAGCAGCCTTATTTCGGAAAAGACGCAGAGCTTTATCTCACGCCTGAGTATTTGAGAGGTGGTGCATTTTCTGAGCCCATCAAGGCGAATAAAAATGCGGTTCGAGTCAGTGGGGGTGAAACGATTGTTCTCTGGGACGGTTCCAATGCAGGCGAGGTATTTAGAGCAAGACCGGGTGTACTGTCGTCCACGATGGTCCATCTAAAGCCTGAGAACTCATTTGACGACGATTACTTCTTTTATGCCATGAAGGGATGGGAGGGATACTTAAAAGGCCAAACATCTGGGTCTGGTATCCCGCACGTCGATAAAGAAGTCCTAGGTAAATTGGCTTTGTTGCGATACCCAATTAACGAACAAGTCAAGATCGCAAAAATCCTCGCCACCGTCGACCAAGCCATCGAACAAACCGAAGCGCTGATCGCCAAACAGCAGCGCATCAAAACCGGCCTGATGCAGGACCTACTCACACGCGGCATCGATGAACACGGCCAACTGCGCACCGAACAAACCCATGCCTTCAAAGACTCCCCGCTGGGACGAATTCCGGTGGAGTGGGGTGTTCAAACCTTGGAGTCCGTTTCGGAATTTGTGACAAGTGGCTCGCGAGGATGGGCTCAGTACTACACCACTGAGGGCGCGCTTTTCTTGCGTATAGGAAATTTGACGCGAAAGCACATCAATATGCGCTTTGACGATGTGATTCGAGTTAGTCCACCCGCGTCTTCGGAGGGCGAAAGAACTGCGGTCAAAAAAGATGATTTGCTGATTTCCATTACCGCTGATCTTGGAGTTGTTGCGGTTATCCCCGATGGATTTGAGACTGCATACGTCAATCAACACATTGCCTTAACCCGCTTGGATCGTACCCAAGCCTATGCTCGCTTTGTCGGGTGGTTTTTCAATGGTCAATTGGGGCAGGCCCAGTTTGATAAATTGAACGAGTCTGGGGCGAAGGCCGGCCTGAATTTGCCGTCTATTAAGAATCTACATATACCCGTGCCGCCACTGGATGAACAAGTAAAAATTGCCCAGGCAATTGATGCCGCAAATGAAAAAACGGATGAGTTCCATGCGCGTTTGGTCAAGTGTCAGTCTTTGAAGCGCGCCCTCATGCAAGACCTGCTCACAGGTCGCAAGCGCGTTGTCGATTTATTGCACGCTGAGGTGGCTGCTTGATGGGTGCAGAAGACGAAAGTGCTACGGTTGTCGTGCGCTCTGTGCTTGATCTGAAACACGGGGAAGCCCGTGAATTCTTCCTGAAGCAAGAGAGCTATTGCAATTTCGAGCTGCCTTCTTATTTCCAATTTTCGAAGATGCTTTTGAGCATTAGCAAAGTTTTGAAAGGCAAAGATTTCAAAAGTTTGCTGGCCGCAAACTGCAACCCAAGAGACTTTGATGATGTCAGTCACACCATTCTTCAGAATAAAGATGGACGGTATGGATGGCGATCAATGCAGTTGATCCATCCTGCCCTATATGTGAGGTTGGTGCATCTGATTACTGAAGAGCAGGCGTGGGAAGAGATAGGGCAACGATTCCAAAAGTTTTCTGCCAATGAAAAAATCATTTGCTTGAGCTTGCCCGTTGAGAGCACCGAGGGCAAAGATAAAGCGGCTCAAATTCTTCAATGGTGGCAAGAGGTCGAGCAGCGCTCAATTGCGTTGGCACTTGAATTCGAGCACATCACACATACAGACATCACTGATTGTTATGGCTCGATTTACACGCACTCGATTGCTTGGGCGCTGCATGGGAAAAAATTCATCAAGGAAAAAGATCATCGATACGATTTAAATTTTCTTGGCAATGCTATGGATTCCATGTTGCAAGACATGCAGCATGGGCAGACGAACGGAATTCCAGTCGGCACTGTGTTGATGGATTTTATTTCTGAAATTGTGTTGGGCTACGCGGACCGTAGCATTTCCAGGGGTATCAAGAATTTGAAAATTGAAGATTACAAAATTCTTCGATACCGAGATGACTATCGGATCTTTGTCAACAACCCTTTGGAGGGTGAGTCGATTCTGAAAATCATTGCCGAAGTTCTGAGTGAGCTGGGGCTCAAGTTGTCTTCTTCAAAGACGCGCTTGTCGAATTTGGTGATCAGAGACTCTGTGAAGGCGGACAAGCTGTCATGGTTGAAATCCAAGCAGGGACACAACGGTCTTCAAAAGCACCTGATGTTGATCCATGATCTTTCGGAAAGCCACCCAAACTCTGGCAGCTTGACACGTTCTTTGTCTGGTTTTCAGCGACGCATTGTGGGCAAAAAAATATCCGGGAGCAGTGTGTTGCCAATGATCTCTATTGCTGTTGATATCGGCATGCGGAATCCCAAAGCACACCCTTTGATCGCGGCTATCTTGAGCAAGTTGCTTGCTTGCCTGGGAAGCGATGAGTTGCGGATGGAGGTTTTTGGAAAAATTCGAAAGCGATTTTTATCGGTACCCAACACAGGTCATTTGCAAATCTGGTTGCAGCGGATTTCTGTGACGTTTGATCAAGCCTTGCAGTTTGATGAGCCCTTGTGCCAATTGGTTGCTGGCGATGATGTCGATCTATGGAACAACGATTGGATTGGCTCCACCAAATTGAAAGACCTGATCAAACCGGAAAATATTGTGAATAAAAAAGCTCTGGCAGAAATGGAAGAGGTTATTGCTAGCAACGAAGTCCAGCTGTTTGATTACTGAGGCTAGAACGTATGGAATCCCAGCACACTGAATGGAAAGAAACCTGGCGCGATGACTATCTGCGTTGGGTTTGCGGCTTTGCCAACGCGCAGGGCGGGCGCTTGCTGCTGGGGGTGAATGACCAAGGGCAGGTGGTGGGTTTGCCCGATGCAGCGCGACTGCTGGAAGACTTGCCCAACAAGGTGCGCGACCTGCTGGGCATGGTGGTGGATGTGAACTTGCACACCGAAGGTGGTTTGCCCTACATCGAGGTGGTTGTGCAGCCTTATGCCAACCCCATCAGCTACCGGGGCCACTACTACATGCGCAGCGGCAGCACGCTGCAAGAGCTCAAGGGCGCTGCGCTGGACCGCTTTTTGTTGGGGCGCCAAGGCCGCACCTGGGACGGCGTGCCGTTGCCCCAGTTCAGCTTGGCCGATGTGTCGGCTCCGGCCATGGCCCGGTTTCGCCAACTGGCACAACGCAGCGGGCGGCTTGACGCTGAGACGCTGGCCGAAAGCGATGCCCAACTGCTGGACAAGCTCCGCCTGAAAGACGGCGCTTATTTCAAACGTGCCACGGCTTTGTTGTTCGCCGCAGATCCGCAGAGATTTGTAACGGGGGCGTTTGTGAAAGTGGGTTACTTCGATTCAGAGACCGAGTTGCTCTATCACGACGAGGTGGAGGGCGATTTGTTCCATCAGGTCAAGAACACGCTGGATTTGCTGCTGACCAAGTATCTGAAGGCGGTCATTTCATACGAGGGCATTGTGCGGGTGGAGACCTTTCCGGTGCCGCGCGCCGCGCTGCGCGAGGCGTTGCTCAATGCGCTGGTGCACCGCGACTATGCGGTGACGGCACCGGTCCAGATCCGGGTTTACGAAAACCGCTTGCGCATCTGGAACCCAGCGGTCTTGCCCGAGGGCTGGACCCTGGACACGCTGTTGGGCGCACATTCGTCAAGCCCTTACAACCCGGCCATTGCCAATGCTTTTTTCAGGGCTGGCGAGATTGAGGCCTGGGGGCGTGGGGTAGAGCGCATTTTTGCAGCTTGCGAAGCGGCGGGCACGCCCAAACCGGTGTTGCGCTATGACCCGTATGACATGTGGCTGGAGTTTCCGTTTGACCCTGCCTATTTGAAGGTACTGAGGGCGGGACAGAGGCAGACTGAACAAGTCACCCCCGAAGTCGAGGCCCAAGTCGAGGCCCAAGTCGAGGCCCAAGTCGAACTGTCTGCGACGGAACAGCTTATTTTGAAGGCTTGTGCGGAACAAGCATCCACAGGCCAAGAACTGCTGGCCGCCGCAGGGTACAGCCAGCGAACAGGCAACTTCAAGCGTGCCATGGAGCATTTGCTGTCACTGGGTTTGATGGCTTACACATTGCCGGACAAACCCAATAGCCGACTCCAAAAATACATATTGACTGCCTTAGGGAGGCAGTGGCTCCACCACAAGAACAAGGTATGAATAAACTCAGTCAACAACAAATCAAACTGGATGAGCGCACCCACGTTGAGCTGCCGCTGCTGGACCAACTCAGGGGGCTGGGCTGGGAGGTGCTGGACTTATCACCGCAGCAAACCCCTGGCGAGACCCACCGCAGCAACTTGACCGAGGTGCTGATGCAGCCTGTGCTGCGTGCGCAGCTCAGGGTGATTCAACCCTGGCTGCAAGACGACCAAGCCGACGAGGTAGTGCAGCAGCTGGCGGCATTGCCGGGCAGCAACCTGCTGCAGAACAACCAGCATGTGTTCCGCCTGTTGACGGAAGGCACCAGCGTGAGCGAGAACCGCGCCACGGGCGCGAAAAGCCCCACCGTCCAGTTCATTGACTTCGACAAGGTCGAGAACAACCGCTTTATGGCGGTGTGTCAGTTCAAGGTGCGCATTCGGGGCACTGAGCACCACATCATTCCCGACGTGGTGTTGTTTGTGAATGGCATTCCGGTGGTGGTGATCGAGGCCAAATCGCCCAAGGTGAAAGACGCTTTGCCTGAGGCCATCGACCAGTTGATGCGTTACAGCGAGCAGCGTGGCGCCAAGGGTGAGGGCAGTGCGGCTTTGTTTGCCTTCAACCAATTCCTGGTGGTGACGTGCCGAAACGAGGCCAAGTTTGGAACCATCACGACGCACAACGAAAAGCACTTCTACCGTTGGGCAGACCCGTACCCCATGGAAATTGATGATTTGCGGCAAGGGGGCAGCAGCCCCAATGACCAGCAGCGGGTGGTCGCGGGGATGATGGCGCAGGCGAATTTGCTGAGTATCATCCGCACCTTCACCATTTTCAGCACCAGCGACAAAGGCGAGTTGATCAAGGTGGTGGGCAGGCATCAGCAATTTAAGGCCGTCAAAAAAGCGGTAGAGCGACTTTTGACGGGCCAAAACCCACGCGCACGCAGCGGCATCATTTGGCACACACAAGGCAGCGGCAAGTCGCTGACCATGATGTTCATGGTGCGCGAGATGTACCGCCATGCAGCGCTGGCCAAGTGGAAGGTGATTTTTGTGACCGACCGCACCCAGCTCGAAGAGCAGCTGAGTGAGACGAGCCAAAGCATTGGCTTTCAGGTTAAGGTGGCTGACAGCATCAAGACGCTCAAGGAACTGCTGACCAGCGAAGCGTCGGATTTGGTGATGGCGATGATTCACAAATTCCGTGAAGCGGACCTGGAAGCCACCTTCCCTGAGCTGAACAAAAGCGCGCACATTTTGGTGATGACCGACGAAGCTCATCGGTCTCAATACTCCAAGCTGGCCGCCAACTTGGACAAGGGCGTGCCTAATGCCTCACGCATTGGCTACACCGGCACGCCCATCGACAAGACGGAGAAGGTGTTTGGCGAGTACATCGACAAATACACGATGCGTGATGCCATTGAAGATGGCGTGACGCTGGAAATCGTTTACGAGGGCCGTACGCACAACGCCGATGTCAAAGACAAACCGGGCATGGATGCCAAGTTTGCCGATGTGTTCAGCGACTACCAAATCGATGAACGCTTGACGATTTTGGGCTTTGGCTCACGCGCCGCTTATCTGGAAGCCGAAGCCACCATTCAGGCCAAAGCGCAAGACATGGTCGAGCATTACGTGACGCATGTGTTTCCCAATGGGTACAAGGCGCAGATTGTGGCGTCGTCACGCGAGGCGGCGGTCCGCTACAAAACCTATGTAGATGCTGCCTTGCTGACTGCCGTGAAACAGGCTGAGGAGCAGCAGCCCCAGTCAGCCAACTTGGCTGTTTTGAAGAAACTCAAAAGCGATGTGGTGATTTCTGGCAGCCACAACGATGAGTTGCACCTTAAAGCCTTCACGGACAGCAGCAAACACGAAGCGACCATCAAGAGTTTCAAGTTGCCGTTTGACAAGGAAGACAACGGTGTCAGCGGCGATATCGGCATCATCATCGTCAACAACATGTTGCTGACGGGGTTTGATGCGCCGATTGAGCAAGTCATGTACTTGGACAAGGTGATCGTGGCGCATGGTTTGTTGCAGGCCATTGCGCGAGTCAACCGTGTGGGCGGGCAAACCAAGGACAAGGGCTTTGTGGTGGACTACGTGGGCATTGGCCACCATCTGAAAAAAGCGCTTGATTCTTACGATGAGCGGGAGCAAAAAGAACTGACGGAGGCCATCAGCTTTCCTGAAGACGAATTGCGCGAGTTGCAAGCCAGCCACGCTGCGATCACTGCGTTTTTGGCCAAGAACGGCCTGTCTGATCTGGCTGACCACGATGCTTTTTTTGACGTGTTTTACGACGAAGACCTGCGCTTTGAATTCATGGCGTTGTTCAAGCTGTTCACCAAAAACCTGAACTTGGTTTTCCCGGCCCGGCAAGCGCTGGACCATATGGGGGACTACAACGCCTTGGTGGCGATCAATGAATTGGCAGCCAAACATTTCCGCGATGAGCGCTTGAGCATGAAGGGCATACCGCCCAAGCTGCGCCAGATCACGGACGCTTATTTGGTGTCGAAGGGCATTGACGTGATGGTCAAGCCGATTTCGATTTTGGATGAGGACTTTCAAAAAGAAGTTAAAAAACACGATCGGATCAAGAGTAAAGCCGCAGCCATTGAGCATGCTGTGCGCAACCATTTGGACGTGGAGCTGAACGATGACCCCGAGTTGCAAGCTTCGTTTGCAGATGCTTTGACGCAGATATTTTTAGACTTTGCCCAGAATTGGGCCAAGATTTACGAAGAGCTGGAAAAGCTGCGGCAACGCATCGTGAGCGCCAGCCAAGAGCCGACTTATGGGCTTAACAAGAAAAAGCAGATGCCGTTTTTCCGGATGCTGCGCAAAGAGATTTTTGGGGAGCTACCCGAGACCGATGGCGCGACGGCCATGGAAAAGCCGCCTGCCCATTTGGGCTGGACCGAAGAGAGTCAAATCAGTGCCTTGGTGGCGTTGACACAGCATGTTTATGCAGAAATTGAACGCGAACTGAAATTGACTGGGTTTTGGGAAAGCATTCCTGCAAGGAACAAGCTTCAGGCCGATTTGCAAAAAACCCTGTTGCAGCCAGAGTTCATGACAATGCCAAACGTGGCACTCAAGCGCAAGCACATCATCAGCCGGATGATGGAGATTGCCGAAAGAAACAACGACCTGATTCAGTTCGCCAACGAATGAACCTGACTTACACCACTGTTCGTTCGGCTAAACGGAAGAAACTCACGATCACTGTGGAGCGTGACCGTTCCATTTTGGTGTTGGCACCTGCGAGCGCCACAGACGAGGCCATTGATCGCGTCGTTCAGTCAAAGCGTCAATGGTTGTTTGAAAAATTGCAAAACGCACCTAAATACCAAGGCACTCATGCACCGGGTAAAGAGGTTGTCAGCGGTGAGTCGGCTTTGTACTTGGGGCGCGAGTACAGGATCACTTTGACCGATGCGCCTGATGCTGGGGTGATATTTGATCGCTCTTTTGTGATTGCACGGGGTGATCGTCAGCAGACTCGGCAAGCTTTCAGAGATTGGTATCAGGCGCGAGCCCAAGAGGTGATTCTTCCGCGAGTGCAGCGTTTAGCGGTTGAGTTGGGGGTTGACCTGGCCGAGGCAGTCATCGTGGATGACCGTTTGCGCTGGGGTTCTTGCACGGCCAAAAACAACGTAAGGCTCAATTGGCGCTTGATCAAGGCCCCTATGTCGGTGATTGATTACGTCATCGTTCATGAGTTGGCGCACTTGATTGAAGGCAATCACACGCCTGCTTTTTGGAACGTTGTTCGCGCCAAAGTGCCCGGAGCTGAAAAATCCAAAGCTTGGTTAAAAGAGAACGGGCAAATACTTGAAGAGGAAATTTGAGCGCTCGCGCATGAGCGCCGTCGTGGCTGGTTAGAATCCCACCCCGAAGCCCGCCGCCCCGGCGGGCTTTGTTTTGTTCAATCTCGGGGCCATGTAGAGGACTACCATGTATAAAAACCTCGCTGCCACGCTCGTGGCCGCCTGCTTTTTTCTTCCTGCCGTTCAGGCGCAAACTTCCACTCCAACGCCAGTCAAAGCGACCGAGCCCATCAAGGCCGGTTTTGTCTATGTCTCGCCCATCACCGAGGCGGGCTGGACCAAGCAGCACGACGAGGGCCGCAAGGCCGTGGAGCGGGCTTTGGGCGATCAGGTCAAGACCACCTTTGTGGCCGATGTGCCCGAGGGCACTGACGCCGAGCGCGTGATCCGCGACCTGGCCAGCCAAGGTCACCAAATCATTTTCACGCCCAGCTTTGGCTACATGGAGCCCACACTGCGGGTGGCCAAAGACTTTCCGAATGTGAAGTTCGAGTCGGTGACCGGCTTCAAGACCGCGCCCAACGTGGCGGCCTCCAATGCCCGCTATTACGAGGGCCGCTATTTGGCGGGCATCGCAGCCGGGCGCATGACTAAAACGAATGTGGCCGGCTATGTGGCGGGCTTTCCGATTCCCGAAGTCCTGCAAGGCATCAACGCGTTCACGCTGGGCATGCGCTCGGTCAACCCCAAAGCCACCGTCAAGGTGGTCTGGCTCAACGCCTGGTTTGACCCACCCAAAGAGCGCGAAGCGGCCATGGCCTTGTTCAACCAGGATGTGGACGTGATTGCGTTCCACACGGGATCGACTGCCGTGATGGCCGCAGCCCAAGAGCGCGGCAAGATGGCCGTGGCCTACCACTCTGACATGCGCAAGATCGGACCGGATGCGCAGATCATCGCCGTGACCCACCAGTGGGGCGATTACTACACGGCCCGCGTCAAGGCGGCCATGAATGGCACTTGGACTTCGGGCAGTGTGTGGGGTGGCGTCAAGGACGGCATGATCCGCGTGGGCGACTTTGGCCCTAAGGTGCCCAAGAAGGTTCAGGACGAAATCCTCGCCAAGCAAAAGCTGGTGGGCTCGGGCAAGTTGCTGCCATTTGCCGGGCCGATCATCGACAACGAAGGCAAGCCTATCCTGCCCGCTGGGCAGACTTTGAGCGATGCCCAAATTTTGAACATGAACTATTTGGTGCAAGGCGTGCAAGGGCGCATCGTGCGCTAGTGCGGCGCTTTATGCCTGGGTCGCGACATCCGGCCTGGGTGTGTGGCCTGGGTGCGCGCCCAACCCCTAAAATAGCGCGATTCAACAAGGGCACACCATGAGCATCAAGAGCGACAAATGGATCCGCCGCATGGCCGAAGAGCACGGCATGATCGAGCCGTTCGAGCCGGGCCAAATCCGCAAGGACGCGGCTGGCCAGAAAATCGTCAGCTACGGCACCAGCAGCTATGGCTACGACATCCGCTGCGCGCCTGAATTCAAGGTGTTCACCAACATCTACAGCACGGTGGTGGACCCCAAAAACTTCGATGAACGCAGCTTTGTGGACATCGAAAGCGATGTCTGCATCATCCCGCCCAACAGCTTCGCACTGGCTCGTACCATGGAGTACTTCCGCATTCCGCGCAACGTGCTGACCATTTGCCTGGGCAAGAGCACCTATGCGCGCTGCGGCATCATCGTCAACGTGACTCCTTTCGAGCCCGAGTGGGAAGGTTATGTGACCTTGGAGTTCAGCAACACTACGCCACTGCCCGCCAAAATTTATGCAGGTGAGGGCTGCGCCCAAGTCCTGTTTTTCGAGAGCGACAAAGACGATGTCTGCGAAACCAGCTACAAGGACCGGGGCGGCAAATACCAAGGCCAAGTGGGCGTGACGCTGCCCAAGACCTGAGCGCTCAGCGTTCAGCGGGTACCAGGGCCATTTGCAGAGGGCCTGTATTGTGCAGACCGGGTCATGCCTGATTCGGCTTTCAATTCTCAAGTGCCTGGCGCAAGTGCAGCGCATGCGCTTGCAACACCTCGCGCGGCGGGTCTTTGCGGGGCCAGCTCAAGGCGATGCCGTCGCCCGCGTGGCGCGGCACCACATGCATGTGGAAGTGAAACACGGTTTGGTCACCCTCTTTGCCATTGGCTTGCAGCAAGGTCAGGCCGGGCGGGTCAAAGCTGGCCATCACGGCCCGGGCGACATGGTGGGCGGTGCGCATCACGGCGGCGGCCTCGTCGGCGGTCAGTTCCAGCAAGTTGGCCGCGTGGCGCTTGCTGGCCACCAGCACATGGCCGGGGTTGACCTGCCCCAGGTCCATGAAGGCCAGGGTGTGTGCGTCTTCAAAAACGATGGCGGCGGGGATTTCCTGGGCCACCAGCTTGCAAAAAATGCAGCTGCCGGGTGGCGAGGTGTCGACGAACATGGGCATGTGGGCGTCCTGCTGGGGGCAATGGATGAGCGGTTGAGTCAGCCAAGATTTTGCACGCAGGCAGCCGATGGCGACAGGTTGCTCACCATGCTGGCGCTCGCCTTCACATCTGCCCGGTCTTCACGTAGCGGCTGTGCCAGCTCAGTGCCTCGTCCAGCAGGTGCGGGGTGTGCAAGCCCGCCCCGCTGCGCCGGGCGCGGGTCATGTAGTCGCGCAAAGCAGGCCGAAAGCGCGGGTGCGCGCACTGCTGCATGATGCGCTCGGCCCGTTGCGTGGGGGCCAGACCACGCAGGTCGGCCAGGCCGTGCTCTGTCACGATGACCTGCACATCGTGCTCGGTGTGGTCGTGGTGCGAGACCATGGGCACGATGCACGAGATCTTGCCGCCCTTGGCCAGCGAGGGGGTCATGAAAATCGACAAATAGGCGTTGCGCGCAAAGTCGCCCGAGCCGCCGATGCCGTTCATGATGGACGAGCCCATGATGTGGGTGGAGTTCACGTTGCCGTAAATGTCGGCCTCGATCATGGCGTTCATGGCAATCACACCCAGGCGGCGGATCAGCTCCGGGTGGTTGCTGATCTCTTGTGGGCGCAGCACGATGCGCGGGCGGTAAAAGTCGATGTTCTGCCGAAACTCGGCGTCGGCCTCGGGGCTGAGCGAGATGGCCGTGGCCGAGGCGAAGGCCAGCTTGCCCGAGCGCAGCATGGCCAGCATGCCGTCTTGCAGCACTTCGGTGTAGGCGCTCAGTTGCCCAAATGGCCCTTGGTTCAGGCCGTCCAGCACCGCGTTGGCGATGTTGCCCACCCCCGACTGCAGCGGCAGCAGTTGCGCGGGCAAGCGGCCCAGGCGCACCTCTTGCTGCAAAAAATCGAGGATGTGCTCGGCAATCCGGGCCGACACTTCGCCGGGCGGATCAAAGGGCGCGTTGCGATCGGGCTGGTCGGTCACCACCACAGCAACCACTTTGTCCGGGTCAAACCGCAGATAGGGGTCGCCAATGCGGTCCTGCGGGTGCGTCAGGCCAATGGGCTGGCGGTGTGGGGGCAGGTGGGTGCCGTGGTAAATGTCGTGCATGCCTTCCAGCGCTAGGCTCTGGTGCAGATTCACCTCCAAAATGATTCGGTCTGCCTGGTCCAGCCAGGTCTTGTTGTTGCCCACCGAGGTCGACGGGATCAGCCGCCCCCCGGGCAAGACGCCCGCGACCTCGACCACGGCCACGTCCAGGTGGCCCAGCAGGCCGTACCAAGCGGCCTGCGCCACATGCGACAAATGCATGTCGTTGTAGAGCATCTGCCCTGCATTGATCTGTTGGCGGCAGGTCGGGTCGGACTGGTAGGGCAGGCGCATTTCGATGCCCTGGGCTCTGGCCAAAGCGCCATCGAGTTCGGGCCCTGTGGACGCCCCGGTCCACAAACCGATGCGCGCCTGCGTTTGTCCCGCCGCATGCATCGCCGCCAGCCGCGCGGCCAGCGCCTGAGGCACCGCCTTGGGATAAGCCGCGCCCGTGAAGCCGCTCATGCCCACATTGACCCCGACCGCGATCAGGGCTGCGGCCTCGTCGGCCCCCATCACTTTGCCGTGCAGGCTGGGGTCTTGCAGGCGTTCGGCCAGGCCGGGCGGCAGGGGCATGAGGGCGATTCCAGTTCAAAAATCCAGTATGTCCTTAACCCTTGGCTAGCCCTTTGCGCCAGCGCAAATGAGTGTTTCAACCGGGGTGTGGCTGACCGCTTATCTGTATTTGCGCATAAGCAAAGAACAAATCAATGGTTTGAAACTTCGCCAAAAATGGCCACAATGCTCAAGTTTGAGAGCTGCACGGTCGGCGCACCCCCTGCAGTCAAGGTCTCTTCAGACCTGCCCCGTGGCCTTTTGCGGGACAATCGTGCGGCATTTGAGACATTCGAAGAAAAGACACCATGGCCAAAACAGCACCAGCAGAAGACAACGTCCTGACCGAATCGGAAGAAGTTTTTGAAAAAGCCGCCGAGGTTTTTCGTGTCATGTCGGCCCCCATGCGTCTGCGCATCATCAGCGCCCTGTGCAATGGCGAAAAGAACGTGGGTGAGTTGCTGGCCGAGATCGACACCACACAGCCCAACATGTCGCAGCACCTGAACACTCTTTATCAGGCGGGCGTGCTGGGCAAGCGCCGCGAAGGTGTACAAATTTATTACCGCATCATCAACGACCGCGTGGTCACCCTGTGCCGCGCGGTGTGCGTTCAGATCGCAAGCGAAAGCGAATGAAAGATCGACGTCAGTTTGAGGCCGGGTTTTCACGGGCTCACATTCGCCTTGGTCGCCGCTAATATCCATACTTAAGGAGAAACGAATGAAGAAACACCTGCTGTTCATGTCCGGTCTGCTGGCTTGTACCCTGAGCTGGGCCGACATCAAGGTGGTTTACCACCTGAGCGAAGGCATCCCCCAGGCATCACGGGCCATGGGAAACATCCGCAACCACTTGGCTGCCGATCCCAAAGTCAAGATCGTGGTCGTCGCACA
>Ga0247843_1005505_pt1 | contig 17550 bp, 13 predicted proteins | sample LaCruzMarch2017__FD_192420 | JGI IMG/M metagenome (GOLD analysis project Ga0247843, IMG submission 192420) | Freshwater microbial communities from meromictic Lake La Cruz, Castile-La Mancha, Spain - LaCruzMarch2017_8m | ecosystem: Environmental > Aquatic > Freshwater > Lake | place: Spain... | reverse complement strand
TTCAATTTGGAACAAAAAAAGTATTAAATAATTCTCTGGTTCCAAATTTTCAATTTGGAAATAGAAATATAAATTTTTTTGTATTATTTAAAAAAACACCAATTATTTTTCACTGTACATAAAAAATTTTCAGTTTTTTCCTCAATTTTATTATTATCGTAGAATTAAGAAATATGCTAGTTTTCATTAGCAGATTATTAAAATTAATAAAGAATAATATATTCTAAAATATTATGCTGAGGATGTAGCTTAGTAGGTTAGAGTATTGGCCTGTCACGCCAAAGGTCGCGGGTTCGAATCCCGTCGTCCTCGAAGATATACTAAAGTTATCTTTTTTTTTGTGTCTGAGATTATTTAGTTTTTAATATTCTAAGAACTCTTTTTCATTTTGCTTGCAAATTATTAATACTTCTAAATTTCTAATTAATTCCAAATTTGCAATTTGGAACTAAAATCAAAATGAAAAAAAGTAACAAAAAATAAGTAAAAATTCTCTATCTCTTAATACTTTTCACCTCTTTTCTCTCAATTCTATAATAAGTTTTGGAATTATTAATGAATTCTTATAATTTCTAAATAAGCTTATTCTTTATATTTCTGGTTGGTTCCAAATTAGAAATTTGGAATTAAATTAAAAATTTTGAAATATTTTCAATTTGCAATCAGAAGTATTAATAATTTGGAACCAAAAATATTAAAGGATATTAAGAGCCAAAGAGAAAAGAAAATAAATAACTAAGATAGATTGAAATCAAAGAAAAAACAATGATTGAATTTGTAGGTATTTTTATATATTTTATAATTGCTCTTGCATTGGCTGGACTTTTATTAGGCTTATCTTTTTTATTTGCTACAATAAAGCCAGACCCTGAAAAAATCTCAGCTTATGAGTGTGGTTTTGATCCTTTTGACGACGCACGAAGCAGATTTGATATACAATTTTATTTAGTTGCCATTTTATTTATTATTTTTGATTTAGAAGTAACATTTCTTTTTCCATGGGCATTAACTCTCTATCAAGTAGGTTTTTTTGGTTTTTGGTCTATGATGGTTTTTTTATTTATTTTAACATTAGGTTTTGTATATGAATGGCGTAAAGGTGCTTTAGATTGGAGTTAATACTCATTCGTTTTTTCCTTTTCCATTTTTAAATGTGAATTTTTCATTTTGAAAAATTCACATATATTAAAAAAAAAACAAACTAATTGATTTATCTTTAGATTCATAAAAAACCTTTTTTATAATAAATTAATCTTTTAAAAGAATATCATTCTAAATACTTATTAATAAATTTTCAATTTGGAATTAAATTGAAAATTTATTAATAAGTGTTTTAGGGTATGTAGCTCAGTTGGTAGAGCATCGGGCTTTTAACCTGATGGCCATAGGTTCAAATCCTATCATACTCATCAAGTAGTATCGTATTTTTATAAAAAATCAAGTATATTTTATTTATCAAAAAATTAAATATTATTCTTTTCTTTCTTTAATATTTTTTAATAAATTCTCTTTTATTTAAAATTTGTCATTTAATTCCAAATTGTCAATTTCATTCTGGTTGGTTCTGGTTCCAAATTTCTAATTTGGAACCAGAACCAACCAGAACATTTCTTTTTCAAATTCTAGATTTTTCTTCTTTTATTTATTTCCAAATTTCTAATTTGGAACCAAACTGAACTAACCAGAATCAACTATCTATGTTATCTAAAAATTCTCCAGTAGAAAAAGAATAAAAAGGCTTAACTATAAAAATATGCAATTAATAAATTAATATATCATTTATCTAAAAATAGGAAAAATTCTATGAAAAATAAACAATCATCACTTTGGCTATCTGCTTCAGCTGAAAGTTTGAATCAAGGTCTAGGTCTTGGTCATAAATTTATAAAATTATCAAAAGCTAATTTTTGGCATCCATTTTTAGCTGATTATTTTCTGGGAATTCGTAACGGTATTAGTCTATTTAATCCACAAATTACTCGAAAAAATATGTTAAAAGCTTTTTTTTTATTGGGTCTTATTCTTCAAGATGGAGGACACATATTAATAGTCAATACCAATGCCGAATTTTATACAATAGGGAAAAATTTAAAATTATTAATGTCAACACACTTAAGGAAATTATCTCATAAAAAAAAAAGACCAATCAATACGAATTCTTCTTTATCTTATTGTTACTATAAATGGGTAGGAGGGACTTTAACTAATTGGAAACAAATATCTAAATCAGTATTAACTTTTGCTCGATTTTCTGAGAAATGTGAATCATTTTTAATAGAAAATAATTTGGAATTTCCAAGATATAAAAAAGTAAAAAACTCTTTTGAAGGACTATTACATAGAAATCAAGGACAATTAACCCTTACTTTTAAAGAAAAACCTGATCTTATTTTTATAGTAAATCCGAATGAAAATAGTAGTTTATTATCAGAAGCAGCAAAATTGCATATTCCGGTAATAGCTCTTACAGAATCAGATACTAATATAAAAAATATTACATATCCTATTCCTATTAATAGTTATTCTGCTGGTATGATTTATTATTTTTTAAAAAAAATAATGAAAATGTCTTCTTATTAATCTTTTTGTTTTTTTTTCTTTAATAATATTAATCCTTTTATTTATTTTATGTATCTAGGTCTAAATGTTTAATTTCGAACCAATTAAACATTTAGAATAAGCTCTTCCGTTTCTGGTTCAAAATTTTCAATTTTGAAATATTTTTAATACTTCCAAATTTTCAATTTTGAAATATTTTTAATACTTCCAAATTTTCAATTTGGAACCATCTATAAATTAGAACTAATAAAATATTATGAAGCAAATTAGAATCAAAAAGAGATAAAAGAAATGATCCTAGTTATAAAAAACATGTTTTTTCTTCATTTTATTAAGAAAAATATATATTTTGCGGAAATAGCTCAGTGGTAGAGTATTGCTTTGCCAAAGCAGAGGTCGAGGGTTCAAATCCCTTTTTCCGCTCAATTCTTAATTATCTTTTTCACTTATTGCTAAATTGAAAATTTTGAAATATTATTAATTTAGAACCAACCAATCAACCAGAAGCATTTTCAGTAGAGAACCAAGTAGATACAGAAAAAAATATATTTAATTGTTTTTAATAAATATGAAAATTTTTGATTAAAAAATATTAGAAAAGAATAAAAAAATAATTCAATTTTCCTAAAAAAAGAAAATCAACTATGACTCATTCTATTCAAAAAGATCAAAGAAGAAGACAATTATATAAAATATATGAACCTAAAAGGTTAGAACTTCAAAGTATTATTCATGATTTACAGTGTCCCACAGATATCAGATTTCATGCATTAAACCTATTAAATACTATTCCTCGAAATAGCAGTAAAGTACGTATAAAAAATAGATGTGTTTTAACTGGAAGAGGAAGAGCAATTTTACGACTTACTAGACTTTCTCGTATTAAATTACGTGAGCTTGCAAACCAAGGCTCTTTAATGGGTATTATAAAATCGAGTTGGTAAATTTTTGTATTTTTTTATTAAAGAGTTACCTTTTTTTTATAAATTAAAAATTACAATAAAAGTCTCAATTTATTGAATGGTTATTTTTTCTTTATTTTTAATTCTATGATACCTAGTTACTTCAAAATTGAAAATTTTGAAATATCATAGATACTTGGTTCCAATTTATTAATTTGGAACCAACTAGAAACAAAAAAAAAAAAACGACTAAATCAATTATATAGGTAACCAATCAAAACTTAACAATAATCCTGATACAAAAACAACCCATGCTAAAGAAAGTGGAAGTAATACTTTCCAACCTAGTCGCATCAATTGATCATATCGATATCTTGGAAAAGCCGCACGAACCCAAATAAAAGTAAATAAAAAAACAACTACTTTTAAACCAAACCAAAAAACACCTGGTATCCAATAAAAAAGAGTAATATTAAAGGGAGGTAACCATCCACCTAAAAAAAAAAGTGTACAGAGACTACTCATCACGATCATATTAGCATATTCTCCCAAGAAAAATAAAGCAAATCCCATAGAAGAATATTCTACATTATATCCGGCAACTAATTCAGCTTCTGCTTCAGGTAAATCAAAGGGTGCCCTATTTGTTTCTGCTAAACATGAAATAAAAAACATAATTAATAAAGGAAATAAAGGGATACAAAACCATACATGAGTTTGTGCTAAGACAATCTCTGAAAGGTTTAAACTTCCAGTACATAATAAGACAGTAATAATAATAAGACCTATAGAAACTTCGTAAGAAACCATTTGAGCTGCTGAACGCAAACTTCCTAAAAAAGCATATTTTGAATTACTAGACCAACCAGCCATAATAATACCATAAACACCCAAAGACGAAATAGCAAAGATATATAATAATCCAACATTTAAATCAGCTAATACCAATCCTTCACCAAAAGGAATAACAGCCCAAGCTACTTGACTTAATAAAAAAGTTAAGATAGGTGCAAATAAAAAGATGACAAGATTAGCACTACTTGGCAATACAGGTTCTTTAACTAATAATTTAAGACCATCGGCTATAGATTGAAATATACCAAAAATACCTGTAACGTTGGGACCTTTTCTGCGTTGCATTGAAGCCATAACTTTTCGTTCTGCTAAAACTAAAAAAGCTACACCAAGTAATAAAGGTATAGTTAATACAATAATTTTAAATAGTATACTTATCAAAAGATAATTCATGTATTTTTGCTTTTTTTTATTTAATTTGGAATAAAAAAAATAATATCTTTGTCTTTTCAACTCCATTTTTATTTTTTCTTTTTGGTTTATAATAAAATTATAAACCAAAAAGAAAAAATAAAGATAGAGACAGACTTATTCTATTTTTTTGATTAAGTTTTATTTCATAAAAACCATTCATAAAAAAAATTATGTTTTCATTTTGGTTTCAAATTGACAATTTGGATCCAAATTGTCAATTTGAAACTGGTTCAAAATTTTCAATTTTGAAATAACCAATAAAATATAATAGATTGAAATATCACCAAACGAAAAAAAAGAAATCAGTTTTCTTATTTTTTATTTAAAAAATCAATTAAGACAAAGTGCTTACAAATTTAGTTGTAAAAGTATCAAAAAATGACTTCATTTTTTGATTTAATTCATCTGAAATTATTTTTTTTTCTTTAATAGTTGTTAAAATTTCACCATCAATTTCTCGAAGTAAAGCTTGTTCATATTGTGAAATAGCAGCAACATTCATTTTATCTAAATATCCTTTTGTTGCAGCATATAAAACTACAACTTGTTGTTCGATAGGTAGTGGTTCAAATTGACCTTGTTTTAATACTTCAGTTAAACGTGCTCCACGATTTAAAAGATATTGTGTTGCAGCATCTAGATCTGATCCAAATTGTGCAAATGCAGCTACCTCACGATATTGTGCAAGTTCTAATTTCAAAGTTCCAGCAACTTGTTTCATAGCTTTAATTTGTGCTGCTGACCCAACGCGACTTACAGATAACCCTACATTAATAGCTGGACGAATTCCTTTATAGAATAATTCAGTTTCTAAAAAAATTTGACCATCAGTAATTGAAATAACGTTTGTTGGTATGTAAGCAGATACATCTCCGGCTTGTGTTTCAATTACAGGAAGTGCTGTAAGACTTCCACCACCGCTTGCTTTAGACATTTTTGCAGCTCTTTCTAAAAGTCGTGAATGAAGATAAAACACGTCTCCTGGAAATGCTTCACGACCTGGAGGTCTTCGAAGTAAAAGTGACATTTGTCTATAAGCTACTGATTGTTTACTTAAATCATCATAAATAATAAGAGCATGCATTCCGTTATCTCGAAAATATTCACCCATAGCACATCCAGAATATGGTGCTAAAAATTGTAAAGGCGCTGGATCTGAAGCTGTTGCTGCAACAATAATAGAATATTCTAGAGCCCCTGCGTCTGCTAATATTTTTACAATCTGTGCTACAGTTGATCTCTTCTGACCAATAGCTACATACACACAATATAATTTTTTCGATTCGTCGCCTAATACATTAACAAATTTTTGATTGATAATAGTATCTAAAGCTATAGCTGTTTTTCCTGTTTGGCGATCTCCAATAATAAGTTCTCGTTGACCACGACCAATTGGTACTAAACTATCTACAGCTTTTAATCCTGTTTGCATAGGTTCATTTACTGATTGACGAGCAATAATTCCAGGTGCTTTCACTTCTGCACGACGGCGAGTTACGTCTTTTAAAGGACCTTTTCCGTCAATGGGATTTCCAAGAGCATCTAAAACTCGACCAAGAGTTCCTTGGCCTACAGGTAAATCTACAATAGTTCCGGTACGTTTTACAATATCGCCTTCATTAATAGCATTATCGCTACCAAATAATACAATACCTACATTATCGTTTTCTAAATTAAGTGCCATACCCTTGACACCACTTGCAAATTCTACCATTTCTCCTGCTTGAATTTTATTCAGTCCATAAACACGAGCGATACCATCTCCAACTGATAATACACGACCAATCTCATCTATATTAATTTTAGAATATGAATTCGATATTTTTTGTTCTAATAAAATAGAAATTTCACTTAAAGATAATGCCATAAATTAAATTCTTTCTTTTCATTTTACATCATTCTACGAAAAACGTACTGATGTTTTTTTATAGTTTCCACAATACAATCCATTTTTTTTTAATAGCTGTCCATAGTATCCAAAAAAGAAGAAATCGATAGTTTAATTATGTTTCCAAATTAAAAATTTGGAAATATTAATAATACTTCCAAATACCTAATTCCTAATTTGGAAACGGTTCAAAATTGGAAATTTTGAAGTAACTAACTAATATCAATTATTTTTAACTAAAATAAAAAAAAAGTTAGAGAAATTCATACTAAATGGTTAAATTTATGGGTATTTGTGGTCCATGATTCCATAAGTTTTCTTCTTTTCATTTCTCTTTTTTTTTACTGTTTTTTTCTTTTTATTTCTTTATTTTCAATTGATTTATTTGCTTTCAAATTTTCAATTTGGAAGAAGACTCATTTACAATTTGAAAAGGAATTAAAAAAGAAAAATAAAGAATACTAATAAATTATTATAGATTTATTAAAAAAAAAGAGAAGACAAAATATGATAAAAAGAATAAACACTCTCTATTATTCTCTCGTAAAAAAGAGCCAACAAAGATAAGGAATATATTATAGAATATTTAAATTATCGAAAATATTCAATAGAATTGAAGAATATTCTAAACTAAATTCTAATCACTCTTAATTGTCATTTAATTCTTATCTATTTATTTCAATTAATCTTCTTCAAATATTTTCCAAATTTTCAATTTAAAATCAAGCAGAAGCAAAAAGAAAAAGACAATTTTTATTTTCTTAAAAAAATAAAGAACAACAGGAGCAAATAAAAAGAAATAGAATAAAGATGAAAAATATTTATAAGAATGATGAAGAATTTTCATGGGTTCTTTTTTACAGGAGAAAAGGGATTCGAACCCTTAGCCTTTGGTTTTGGAAACCACTGTTCTACCGTTGCAACTATTCTCCTATTAAAAATAATTACTTGTTCTATTCTTTTCCAAATTATTAATTTGGAACCAGAATCATCAATAGAATATTATGCATTAATTTAAATGGTTAAAAATTTATAACTTATATTGGTTCGATTTATAATATTCTATTGTTTCTGGTTCTGTTTCAAAATTTTCAATTTTGAATTATCTACGATTTGGAAGTATCTAGGATACATCTGGTTATTATTTTCAATTTCATTTGGTTCCCAAATTTTTAAATTGAAAATAATAAATAAGAATTATCTCTAATGATACAAAAAATAGAATTTAGAAACAATAAAAGCCTACTATCGGAATTGAACCGATAACTTTCGGTTTACAAAACCGATACTCTACCAATTAAGTTAAGTAGGCTTTTTCTTTTTGCTTTTATTTCAAAATTATCAATTTAATTCTGGTTCTGGTTGGTTCCAAATTATTAATAATATTTCAAAATTTTCAATTTTGAACCAGAACCAAGTATTTGGAAATAAACTAAAAATTTGGAAAAGAAAAAGACTCTTGGATTTTTTTACGTGCTTGGAAAGAATCGAACTCTCAACCCTCAAATCCGTAGTTTGATACTCTATCCAATTGAGCTACAAGCACTTTAAGTATTTACTTTTCATAATTATATATAATTATATACAATTATGAAAAGTTGCGTTTATTTATACGAAAAAAAAAGAGAAAATAATAATTTATTTCTGCATTTTTTGTTGTATTTTAGTCTATAATATTTTATTGCTTCTGTTTCTGTTTCAAAATTTTCAATTTTGAAACAGAAATAGAAATAACAAAATATTTAGCCTTTCATAAGGTTAATAAATTCAACTGCAATAGTTCCCCGAATTCTGTAATAAACAACTAAAAGGGCCAATCCAATTGCTGATTCAGCTGCTGCCACAGTGAGTATAAGTAATGCAAAGAGTTGACCAATTAAATCATCTAAATACACAGAAAATAAAAGAAAATTAAGATTTACAGCTAATAACATTAACTCAATTGACATTAACATCACTATAATATTTTTTCTATTCAAAAAAATTCCCCATATACCTAACAAAAATAAAATCATAGAGACAGCAAGGTATTTAACTAAATCCATAAAAGTTACTTTTTATTTATTTCATCTTTTTTTCTTTGGATATTTTTTAACTTGGTTCTAAATTTTCAAATTCATTTAGTCTTTTTTTTTCTTTTTCTGTTTGGTTCCAAATTAAAAATTTGGAATTAAATTGAAAAATTTGAAACAGAAAAAGAATCAACAAAAAACATTAAAAAATTGAAAAATTCATTTAGTCCATAATGTTCTATTGGTTCCCAATTTAGTTCCAAACTGAAAATTTGGAAATGAAGAAGATTAATTTTCAAATTAAAATCAGAACCAACCCGTTCTGGTTGGTTCCAAATTTTTAATTTGAAATTAAATTTTCAATTTTGAAATATCTATTAATATTTCCAAATTAATAAATTTGGAATCAGAACTAAGTATTGAATATTAGGAAAGAAATTTATCATTTTCGAGTCATAATATAAAATAATTAGATTATGAGATTTTTCGAATTGTTTTTGCAAAATCTCGAGTATTTTGTAAAAAAACTTGTTGTCGTTTAATACGAACACCTTTTTGCATAGTTAATACAATGGCACCTATCATAGCTACTAATAAGATAATACTTGCCATTAAAAAAAAATAGAAATAATAAGTATAAATTATATTTCCTACTGCTTGAATATTTGTAAGAGTTTCCATATTACTCATCCAATTAGTAAAAAACACTTCTTGATATTCTTGTATTTTTTCGGCATTATCCAAGATAATCAACGGAATGAGATCATTATCCACTATTAAGAGCACTTCAAATAAAAATAATAAACCTAAAAGACCACCAATAGGAAGATAACGAAGTTTTTTTTCATTAATTTCAGCGATTTTAATATTTAACATCATAACTACAAAGAGGAAAAGAACAGCAATAGCACCCACATAAACAACAAGGAATACCATAGCAAAAAAGTCTAAACCTAATAGAATCAATAATCCTGCAGCGTTAAAAAATACTAAAATAAGAAATAATACAGAATGTACTGGATTTCGAGCCTGTATTACCATAATACCAGACATTAGAGTTAAACTAGAAAATAAATAAAATAATATATTCATGGCAAATACCTTCTTTTTTTTATCTCGAAGTAATACAGAATTGATCGAGTATTTTTTTAATTTGGTTCCAAATATTCAATTTGGAAACCAATTTGAAACCAAATGAAATTATAATTTTTGATTTATCATAGATACTTCCATTTGGTTCTAAATTTTTAATTTTAAATCAAAAATTCACAAAATAGTATTATATAGACAAAATAGAAAAGACATTAAGTATATTCCTCAATTATGTAATTTTTTGCATCATAGATAAAACCAAAAATAATCAATACTTCATTTACTATGAAAAATAATAAAAGGAAAATAAATTGACTAATAATATCTGGTGGCGATATAGCTGCGGTTATTAAGAGAGAGGAAAAAAATAAAGGTTTTCTTATTTGACATAGATCATAACAAGTTATCCATTTTTTGAAATAAGCAACGATGCAAATTAGTGGAAATTGAGATATAAAAAGGAATATGATACAAACCCGCAAGAGAAGAGTAATATAAGATTCCATTCTAGGTGAAAAATCTACAGTAAATGCTACAAGATTATGTATTTCTCCAGAATTGACTCCAAAACTTGTAAGATATTCACAAAGTTTTGGAAAAATAAGAAAATATAAGAAATCCACTTCAATACAAAAACAAAAAATTAATAAAGAAAGTAAAAAAAAAAAGCGTTTTCGTTCAAAAAGATAACGACTTGGTATTAAAAATCCCCAAAGATGATACACCAAGAGAGGGCAAGTTAATAGAATTGTAAAAATACCGCAAATACGGAGTGTTGTAGAAAAAGCTTCAGTAAGATCTATAAAACTAAATTGGTTATCCAATAAAATGAAGGGTCTACTTGTGATATAGAATAATTCAAGTCTATAGAGATAAGCGGTAAAAAATGTAATGCTGATTGCGCATAGCAAGTATAAAAGACGCAATTGTATTTCTAAAAAGTGAAATGAAATAGACTGCATAATAGAAACATTATATAAAACATATACAAAGTAGCATATTTTCTTTTGTTTTTTTTTGTTAAATATTTCAAAATTGAAAATTTAATTCCAAATTATTAATACTTCCAAATTGAAAATTTGGAAACAGAAAGTAAGAGGACTAAAACAGAACTAAAAAAATGAAAAGAAATAAAGAAGGAAACTTAGCAAAAAAAAGGGACAAAAATTATTGAAAACACTATGTTGTCGTTCTTATAGACAACTTTATAGAAAAATCAATCTTGTATTTTTTATTTAATAAAAGAATCACTTAATAATTAAAAAAATAATAACTAGATTTCATTATTTTCTATCCCTTTTAACGATGATTTAAATTTTTTATTTCTTTTCACTTTAATGTTTTCAATTTATTTCCAAATTTTTAATTTGGAACCAGAACCAACCAGAATGAAATTGAAAACATTAAAGTGAAAAGAAATAAAAAAAATGAAACATAGAATAAAAAATAACATGATAGCAGCTCATTTGGTGGAATTGGTAGACACGATAGATTCAAAATCTTTTCCTTTTAGGGTATCGGTTCGATTCCGATAATGAGTATTTTTAGAATTGTTTTTAGTATTCTTTCATTTTCAATTACTTATTATTTCTAATAATTTCAAAATAGAAAATGTTAAGTTTAAAATATCTTTAACTATTCTATATGAAGAACAATATTTAAGATGGCTGGTTCAAAACTTTCAAATTAATTCTGGTTGGTTCCAAATTAGAAATTTGGAATTATTATTAATATTTCAAAATTTTCAAATTAATTCCAAATTTCTAATTTGGAACCAGAACTAGAACCAAATTAAATTAAAAATTTTTAATAATTAAATATTATTTTTATTAAAAATTTATTTACCTTTTCATAGGTTCTTTTCATTATAGAGTAAAACTAAATTCTCCTACTATTCATTCAAAATTTTCATTATTGAAGTATTTGCAACAAACTAGAAGCAAAAGGAAAAACATCGAACTAACCAGAATTCTATTGATAATTTTGAAGAAGAAACAGAAAAATGGTTAATATTATAAAATAATAAAAAGAAAACATATTATGAATTTGACTATTACTAGAACATCTAAAACCAATATAAGACATTCACAAGAATTAAATATTATGGAAAAGATTCAAAAACTTGTTCATTTATATAAAGCATCTTATCAAGACGCTCTTCTAGATTATTCAATAGATAATGCAAGGTATCCTTTTTTGAAACCATATAAACCAGCTTGTTTACTATTTTCTATAGATCAATTTCTTGCTGAATTTGAAAAAAAAAATAAAAAAAAAAAAATTTCTGAATTCAAACTTCAACTTCAAGAAAAAAAAAAAATAACTCTTTTTTACGGCCATCTCTCTAAAAAAACTTTTGATAAAGTATTACAACAAAGTAAAAGAGACCATGGATATTTTGCAAATAATTTGATATCTATTTTAGAACATAGATTAGATGTCATTTTATATAGAAGTAGATTCAGTTTATCTTTATGTCAATGTCGACAATTGATTGTCCATCATAAAATTAAGGTGAATAATAGTATTGTTTCAACACCAAGTTATCATGTAAATCCAGGTGATATTATCACTTTCTTAGACTCAAATCTTTTCTTACATTCAGTAAATCCAATAATAAAAAAATATTCAACAATGTTTTTGGAAAAAAAAGCAGATGCTTCTTCATCATTGAGTAGAAATAATCAACTCTTTACTGCATCAAGAAACTCTAAATTATTGAAATTTATGTCTAATTCTTATTCATTGAATTATCAATCGATTGCATTAAAAAAGAGAATATTAGAACAATGTATCTATTTATTATTGAATAAAATTTACGCAAGAAAAAAAATAAAAATTCGTTGTAAAATTCTAGAAACAAGTAATAACAATAAAAAAGATTTTTTTATTTTTCTTTTACCTAATTCTGTGAAAAGACAAACAGACAGATTCTCGTTGTTTCCAAACCATAAATCCTTTCAAATCCATAAATTTGGAAAGGAAAATAACAAATCTCAATTATCTAAATCACAAAATGCGCATAAAATCGCAACTTATGGTCTTCTTCAAGAATGGAATAGTAAAGAATTATTTAAAAAGTATTCTATTGCAAAATGGAAAAAATATATGGTACAAAACCTTTCTAGTAAACAAAAATTAAACCGTTTACGATTTACTGCTTTAAGAGCAATAAATTTAGAAATATCTTATCGTATCTCGAGTTTAATATTTTTATATTCTCCACATAGGGTTTATTTTCCTTTTTGTATTGATATTAATGCAATTCATAGGTCTTAAAAAATTATTAAGTTTTCTTAATACTGGTTTCAAATTTATTTCCAAATTATTTAATATTTCAAAATTGAAAATTTAATTCCAAATTGGTTTCCAAATTTTCAATTTGGAAGCAAATATTTCAAAATTTTAAATTTATTTCCAAATTTCTAATTTGGAACCAACCAGAAGCAAATTTGGAATTAAATAGAAGAGAAGTCTAGTCTTTCTAATAAATAAAAGGAAAATGTATGCCTACTCAAAATCAACTTTTAAAGAAAAAAACATCTCGACAACTGAAAAATACTCGAAGAAATAAACCTGCTTTAATGCAATGTCCACAGCGAAAAGGTGTTTGTTTTCGTGTCTATACACGAACTCCAAAAAAACCTAATTCCGCACTTCGAAAAGTGGCTAAGATTAGATTAACAAATTCACTAGAAATTATTGCTTCTATTCCTGGAGAAGGACATAACCTTCAAGAACATTCCGTCGTATTAATTCGTGGAGGTCGTGTAAAGGACTTACCTGGTGTAAAATATAAAGTAATTCGTGGTGTTTTGGATCTTCAAGGTGTAACACAACGAAAACAATCTCGATCAAAATATGGCACTAAATTGCGTAAGTAATAAAAAATGATTAAAATTTCTATTTATAGCATATCTAAAACTTTTTCTCTGTTTCCTTGAATTAATCAAGTCAAAATCCATTTATTTTTATTTCTTTTTGCTTGGTTCCAAATTAATAAATTTGGAATGGATTGCTTCCAAATTTTTCAATATATTTTCAAATTGAAAATACTTGGTTCTGGTTCAAAATTTTCTATTTTGAAATATTTATTAATATTTCCAAATTAATAAATTTGGAACCAGAACTAAGTATCTATAATGATTGTAAATTTATAATTTTGGAACAAGTGAAAAGAATTAATAATTTATTTTGAAAAAAGAAATGAAAAAGACATTCAATTAATAATTATTGATAGTTGGTTCCAAATTCATAATATTTCAAAATTTTCAATTTCATTCTGGTTCAAAATTGAAAATTTTGAAATATTTCTAATTATTTCCAAATTTGCTTCCAAATTTTCAATTTGGAAACCAATTTGGAACCAGAACCAACCAGAATGAAATTGAAAATTTGGAAGCAAAAAAAAGTCTTATTATTTTTTCTTTTATTAAAATTCCATTTCTCTGCCTTAATTCCATTGAGTATTGCCTACTTTTTCAATTTTATCGAAAATATTCAATAAAACGAAGAAAAAGCAATAATTCATTAAAAAGATATACTCTTATGAACCAATACAATAAAAACCAGAAAAAAAAAATCGAATATTATCTATTTATCAATAAATTTATTAATTTCATTATGTTTGATGGTAAAAAAGAAAAAGCTTCAACCATTTTTTTTAAATCACTTGACTTACTAAATACAAAATTAAACCTACAATACGCTAATAATTTTCAAAAACAAAACACATTTACTGGATTAAGCGCATCATATGATAAAAATACACTTCAATTATTATTTCGAGCTCTAAAAAATGTAATGCCAAGTGTTGAAGTTCGCAAAGTACGAGTAGCAGGTGCTACTTATCTTGTACCAGCTATTTTATCAAAGAAAAAACAAGAAAATTTAGCTGTTCGATGGTTGATTGAATCTGCAAGAAAACGTCAAAATACCTCACGATATGAATTAGCAAAGTGTCTTTCTGATGAACTTTTTGATGCAATACAGGGGCAAGGATTAGCTCGCCAAAAACGAGACGAATTACATAAAGTAGCAGAAGCTAATCGTGCATATATAAGATATAAATGGTGGTAAGGTTTTATACAAACATATATTTATAGTAGTGTGTTTTCCTCAATTTCATTACAGATTCATTTAATGAAATTGAGACTTCCATCATTTCATTAAGGACACTATTTCACCTCCGCTTTTTCTTTTTTTCATAAAATTCTATACAATAAAGAAAGAAACTGAAGTATCATTATGGTTAGATAACATAATGGTAATGTATGGGATTGCAAATCCTAAAATGGCAGTTCAAATCTGCCTCTAACCTTCAACTTTAAGCACACAGCATTCATTATTATAAATATCACTATTTTTCATTATAATATTGTATCATTGTATTACTTTTTTTTCTATTTTTACGTTTTTTTATTTCAAATTTTTCAATATAATTTTTTTTCCAAATTATTAATAATTGTCGAACTAAACAGAAACAGTAACAATAAACTAGTATGGAGTAAAATAGAGGCAAGCAGAAATGAAAAAAATAAGTAGCAGAAGAAAAATTAGAAAAGGATAGAAAAAAATTAGAATATACATAAAAAGGAGAAGAAATATTTTATGACAGAAAATTTACAAAATAATTTAATATATCAATTAAATACTATATATCAACCATTTTTATTTGATATTGATTTTCAAGCATTATTTCCAGAGATTTTTTTAATATCGAGTGGTCTTTTTTTATTAATGTATGGTGTTTTATTAAGTACATCAGGTAATCGTAATTATCCTGTATTAATAGAAAATATGAGTTGGCTTATTCTATTAACTCTTTCTTTTGGTTTTTTATTAATAGTGAATAATCCAATGCATGATGCAGTATTATTTTATAATACTTTGGTTTTAGACGATTTTACAAAATTTATAAAAATAATACTAGTGATAAGTGCAGGTTTTTGCCTTTTAATTTCTCTTGAATATGTAAAACAAGAATCACTTAATGCTTTTGAAATCATACTTCTTATGTTTTTTTCTACAGTAAGTATGTTATTTTTAGTAAGTTCAGCTGACTTTATATCTATGTATTTAGCAGTAGAATTACAAAGTTTATGTTTTTATGTATTAGCCTCAGTGAAAAGGAATTCTGAATTTTCAACTGAAGCAGGCTTAAAATATTTTCTTTTAGGTGCTTTTTCATCAGGGCTCTTATTATTTGGTTGTTCCCTTATTTATGGATTTACTGGCATCACCAATTTTTCTGAATTGTCGAAGCTTTTTACAGGTGGTACCCAAGAAATATTATCAAGTACATCATCTTTACCTGCATGTGAATTAGGTATGGTATTTTTACTTGTAGGTTTTTTATTTAAGGTTGCTGCAGTACCTTTTCATATGTGGTCACCTGATGTTTATGAAGGTTCACCTACTTCTATTACAGCTTTTTTTATGATTACCCCAAAAGTTGCATTGTTTGCTGTATTTCTTAGAATTTTTTTAGAAGGATTTTATGATTTTTTTTTACCTTGGCAAAAAATTTTAATATTTTCAAGTATAGCTTCCATGATTGTAGGTTCATTAGCAGCACTATCGCAAACTAAAATTAAAAGATTATTAGCTTTTAGTTCTATAGGTCATGTTGGGTATCTTTTAAGTGGATTTGCCTGCGGAACTATAGAAGGGATACAAGCGTTATTAATCTATTTAATCGTCTATTTAATAATGAACATTAATGTTTTTGCTCTTTTATTATGTTTTATAAAACGAGAACAAACGCATAGTATGCCAAGAATGAAATATATTACCGATTTAGCTTTTTTATCAAAAACAAATCCTTTATTAGCAATTACTTTAACAATAACATTATTTTCTATGGCTGGAATTCCTCCATTAGCTGGATTTTATAGTAAAGCATATTTATTTTTTGCTACGATGAGTTCAGGTCTTTATGTTGTTGCAATTATAGGTGTACTTACTAGTGTGGTGAGTTGTTTTTATTATATACGTCTTGTAAAAATTATGTATTTTGAAATACCAAAAACTTGGTGTAGTTTTCAACAAATACCTTGGGAAAATGCATTTGCATTAGCATTAAGTTTATCATTCATTTTTTTACTCATGGCCTATCCGTCACCATTACACTTAGTAACACATAAGGTAACTCTATCTCTATGTATATAATAAAAAATTTAGGTTATTCTATTTTTTCTCATAAATAGATAATTAGTTGTTTTTTATTTTCAATTAATCCTTTTCAATTTGCTACTGATTCTGTTTCCAAATTAAAAATTTGGAATGAAATTGAAAATTTAGAATCAGAAGTAAATTGAAAATTTAATTCCAAATTGGTTTCCAAATTGAAAATATTTTAAAATTTTTAATTTTGAACCAGAACCAACCAGAAATAAACAGAAAGAATATTCTAACATTATACAATCATTAATTTTTTAATATGTATTTTTTCTCCTATAATTGCTTTTTATATAAAAAGATAGTACTTTCATAAAATTTAAACTAAATATATATTTCCAAATTTGCTTCCAAATTTTCAATTTGGAACCGGTTCAAACTTGTAAATTTTGAAGTATTTGGAACCAGCTCAAATAAAGTTCAATCAATGAATAAAATAGAAATAAAACTCAAATCTTTCGATACAAATTTTATAAATTCTACGGTAGAGAGTATTGAAAACATTGTGACTAAATTAGGTTTAGGTGATATAAAACAAGTTTTTTTAAAATGTAAGTGTAAAAAATGGACTCTTATCCGATCTCCACATATTGATAAAAAATCACGCGAGCAATTTGAAATCAAAACATATAAAAGACTTTTAATTCTA
>Ga0247843_1005504_pt1 | contig 17550 bp, 23 predicted proteins | sample LaCruzMarch2017__FD_192420 | JGI IMG/M metagenome (GOLD analysis project Ga0247843, IMG submission 192420) | Freshwater microbial communities from meromictic Lake La Cruz, Castile-La Mancha, Spain - LaCruzMarch2017_8m | ecosystem: Environmental > Aquatic > Freshwater > Lake | place: Spain... | reverse complement strand
GTTTCCCTGGTTTATACGGTAGATCATCGCATGTCCGAAACGCGGTGGCAATATTGATTCGGGTATTTTCCCGTTGGCATATTTATCTGTCTTTCTCGTGTCATAAGATCTTCTTTCTCGTGGCACATATTCTACTCTCTACTCTCACAGTGTGGCAATGTCTCCTTAGGGTAAACCCCTTAATCCCGACTGTGAGTTCGATCTCAAATTTTAAAATTATATATACACATATACTTTACGCTGCTCTGCGGTTGAACCTTCTGGTTTCATTAGTCCTTTACCTTTCGTTGCTGGTGTACGGTTTGTTGACGCCCGGAGTGCATCCAAGATGATCTTTGGCGTTAATTTTTTTGGTCGTGTCTTGACATGGTGGCTGGCTGGGGAATGTTAGGGTGTGGGGCCTGGTTTCCAGTAGTATCTGAACTGCCCCTGTGAATCCCGACACCGTAACCAGTAGTACCTCATGTCCATTGACTTGGTTCGTTGTGGTTGTATATTACTATTGACCACTCTCAATGCTGTGCTGTTGTCGGTTTGCATTGGCGTCTTTGGTTGTTTATGTCCCATCTCGTGCAATAGATTTCGAATCGCTACTGCCTCGCACGCATTGATGTATAACGCCCCTAATTCCGCATCCGCTGCGCTTGAATTGACTGATGTCATGATTTTTGATATATTTAGTATCGCACCATTATTGGGTGGGTCATCGGTGTCCGATGACATATAAAAATGTCCGCCCGCTCTGCTTCTTGCCTTTGGTTCACTTAAATAGGATGCGTCACTATCTACTGCTACTACCATATCGCTTCTCTCATACGTTATGATTGCATCTGGATGCGTCGACACGTAATCGAGTAGTTGCTTGATTAGCGATAGTGTGAGTTCCGTGGGTGCTGCTTGTGCTGATGCTATCGAGCTGAGTGCCACTAATAATGTCGCGTCTACTGCCCGACCATAATACATCAGTACCCCCAACACCTGTTGGATGTACGTCTTGCCGTCGGGTGGTAGGAGTGGGCTGTTGTCTAGTGCCTTTGCATACTGGACCGTCTCTCCATACTTTTTATCTGCACTCGGGTGCGGTTGGTGTTGTGGCTTGCTTAGTGGTTCGTGTGCGAACCGCAGTAATGCATTCTCGATGTACCCTGGCATAAATAAATGGACTTTGTGGTGGCTGTAATCCCAGTCAAGTGTCAGTCCGATGTATCTCGTGCCGTCCCAGTCAATGTTAATGGCATAATGCTCCTGTAATACACTAACGAGGTGGTCCGCATTCTGCTTCCCTACATACTTCACTCCAAAGAAACTAATGGGCCTCCATTCGTGTTTCCAAAATCCAGGTGTCGTTACACTCAACTGGCATGAGAAGAACGTGGAACCACTGAAGCGTCAGCGGAGATATGCCATATGAATTCTATGAGCAGAGGATTAGCAACTAGATATGTTAGCGCTAAAGAGTTAGACTTTGTTTCTCCTTCTAGTTGGATTGTAGGCCTAAGCGTCTTTTTAAGGCAACTTACGTTAACGAAGCGTGTCCTTCAAGCCACTGAGATTGTCGAATAGACGCATCAGGAGTGCCAGGCGACGGTGACAACGGGGGTAAGCCGTCAGTTGCACTAAAGGCTCGATAATGGGTTTTGGTGTTTCAATTAATTTACAATGGGCCCGCCAAAATTTATACCCCATTATCGTCAATTTCACCACCGGTGGTCGTCAGACGACCAAACCAGTACCAAAACCTTGATCGCCTAGGCCACACGCGTCCGCCGATACCCTTACTTTGGTCGAATTCGTCAAATTTTCGAATCGACCCACCTCGGGTCATTTTCAGATTTTGGTCCTAAAAAAAATGACCACGGATATATCAATGATGAATAAGCTCGATTAAGCGTAATATTTAGTTTAACTACTACTACAAATCACTTTCCCTTCCCTCAAATCGCATTTTGCCTTGATTTTTCGCGATCGACCACTCAAGGGCTCTTGGATTATAGTTGTGGAGCTTTTCCTACTTATATGGACGTGGGAATTCAATACCGATTTATTCTTTAAATTTTTGATTGAAGCTTTGTTGATGCGAAGTTTTGTTGATAAGTATTTTTTCCTGTTTCTTGTCTGTTTCTTTGTCTGTTTCTTCAACTTGACCGAACGGAAAAAGATCTCCGCAAGCCCCACACTCGTCACGAATAATAATATACAATAATACATATTCGCAGCAGCCGAGTTTGCCGTCAGCTTCCTGTCAACATAGTCGTGGGAAAACCGTTCGAGGTTGCCCGTGCGTTGCTGGACAGTTGTACACGATTCGACGACAACAGCGAGTTCGAGGAGGGAGGTTATACAGATGCCGTCACCACGACGAGCAGATAGACTACGAAAAACGTTGATGAATACAATAGTGAGACACGAGACGACACGAGAAGGCGCGAGACGACAACAAAAAGACAACAACTCCTTCCTCGTGCCCTTACGTAGAAATGGTTTGGTTGCAATGCTGCTGCACATCAATTTAAGGACGACAGTCTCGCTACGCTCGACGGTTATATTGCTACAATGACGACAATATCGGCGTTGTTGTTTTGTAATAGAGTTGGCTTCGACCTTTTCACGCGGTTGCACATCATGGGCTGCCCGCCGCGGTCGAAAATGACCCGAAATTTCAACGACGCCACCGTTGAAATCACACGATGAGATCTATCGATCAATGTTATATCCACATGACAATCAACTTTGAAACGACGACACCCTCGGCAGGCCCAATAACACTGCGGCTGTGTGTTGCAGTATTGAAGTCAAACTCGTCCCTGGGTTTGGTCATATGTGTCGTCTCACGTTGGCCATTCATTTTTGTTTCATTACGAAACATTAGCAGCAGACTGATGTGACGACCGTTATACCGCGACGCATAGCCGTGTTCAAAAATCAATCATGATGGTGTTGATCGTTGTGATTCGGCGTGTTTATTCGGTTTCTATTTGCCGATTCATGATAATAACGATCGTTGTGATTCGGCGTGTTTATTCCGGTCTCTTTTGCCCATTGATCACACGCGTAATCCTACAGGAGAAATGGACGGGTATGATGATGATGATGATGATTATGATGACGGTGTGGTGGATGACAACTTATCAGTTGCCTCAGTTGATAACAACAATGAAGTCGAAGGCAACACTGATTTCAATTCCTTATACCCCGTACACCAAGATCAGAGGCAACGCAGGTATTGAGGAGTGCTTTTACATTGACGCAGTCAATCGTGAGCTGCTGCTTCATCGTCGCTTCTTCTTCTTGTTCAATGATCGAGAGGCACTCATGAATGCACTTTGTCATATGCTCTACGATGACAAGGAGTTAATTGAAGAATTCTTTGCTAACGATGAAACAAAGAATAGGTTTCTTGTAACCAAAAGTAATGTGCCTGATCACAAACTGGTGCTTCGTGTGGATGACATGGATGTTGACGTTGACGTTTATGAAGCATACGACATAGACGAGTGCTACAAGGTTGAGTCACAAGTTTGTTAGTGGAAGTGTTTTTAATGGTAGTGCAATTGTGGTAGAATCATGGGGAGGGATGAGTTCTGATCGTGTTATTAGAGATAAGTCATATGGCATAATTAGTTTAAACTTAAAGCTAGTGCAATTACACACGTCATACAAACCATGTAACATAAACACAAATTATGAAGCAGCAAGGCATAATGGCTAAAATAAACGACCCTACTCTTTTCCCCTCATTAATTCTTCTGCTTTGATGTCAAGTGCACGACGATACCCCTGTCGATGCAAACTCCCACCGGAATGTAAACATCGGTATATATCAACATCTGCGACTGTTTCCCATTCATCTTCTTTCAACTCGCCACCATATCTGTCGTCGAATTTGTTGCTTTTGTTATTTCTATTTCTGCCGTACCGACGTTCTCGTCCTTCTTCGCCACCATCAATCGGGAGAGAAGGCAATATGATGCACGGCCTGTTGATGACCGGTTAGACGCTTGATTGGACGCTTGTCCACAGTGGGATGCCATAGTAGTAATGTAAAGTCATCACTCCCCGAGAGCAAACGTTCTGGCTCTACTGGAGACTTGAATGATGTATATCGTGTCACAGCTGACGCATATGCTGCCTCATGGACTCCTTATCTCTCCCAACATCGGCCAAGTTGGTAGTAGTAGACGACACAATCTTACCATAGTGATCGTACGGCCCGGTCCGACAAACGTAGCCACAACTTACAGCAAGGGTATTGATACTATGTCCATGTCCCACAAGTGTCGGAACCAATGTCCCATCAACATGACTTCACCCGTCCCTGCACCATCAATGGCGTTCCAAACCTTGATCGTACTATCACGTGACGTGGTATATATCAAACCTTCTCCAGTTCATCACAGCCAGCATTAGTCGGTACATCCAACACACCTCCTACCTCCATCCCATCCTTGTTACGAAATTGTCATCGTCGTCGTCATCCATTACGATGTTGCCCCCGGCATCCCGTTGTGCGCGTTTATACTTTTTATGCGTATTAGTAACAATATATCCACGGTGGCCGTCGGAAACGCGATAGCCATGATTGATGGGGTTGAGTGAACCCACGAGCGACCCTCCAGTACATGCCACGCCGGCCAAATTCTTCGTCGAACTACATTACGTCCTCTCGATACCAATACCAAAGGCACGTCCGAATCAATAACATCAACATCTGGCCTAGCACCATCATCTCTCATTTCACGTACAGCATTGACGAGTGCATTCTTAAAGTCAAGGCCGTAAAATGACTATGTGATACATCCTTTGGTATGGAAGATCCGGCATATATTGTGGATACCGACAAGGTTAGGAGACCACCAGAACCATCGCCTAGTAGACTTGGGATGTGTACGGCAGAACGTATAAATTGGTATAAATCATCACGATTGCGTATTCCTGATCGAACATCATCATCTACGTCGTCCTGTACAACATCCTCGTTGTCAACTACTTCATTTCTTTTTCGTCGTTCTCGTTTTCTTTGATTCTCCGACATTCGAGTATTCATCGTCTTCGACTTTGCCGTTATGGTCCTTGGGACTCCCACGTTTTCCGTCCCATGATGACAGCATTTATCAATAGAGTGATGGAGGAGTGGACGTGATCTCCTTGAAGTTTGAAGTGTGCCATGTCTCCGAGTAGTCACCATAGTCACCATGGCAAATTCCCCTTGATGCCTATGCCACGCGATGATCCAGCGGCCACGACGGCAGCGATGTCCGTCATGACTTGTAATGCGGGTGTGAGCCTCCCTAGTTGAGCTATGAGAGATGCAAGTCGAGGATCTTATCATTTTGATGCACTCACGAGTCACGAGTGCAGAAAAAGAATAGCCTCGGAGAGGCCTTTCCGATGATGCACTCCAGAGTGCATCATATTAAAAGCTAATAATTTCGGCCCTGCGTAGGAATCAGTAAAAAATTCCAAGGGGTCGTCTTCGTCCGGCTCGGGCGGGGATGTTGCCATCTCAATCTCCCACTGAAAGTCCCACTGAAAGTCCCACTGCAAGCCCAACAGCAAGCCCGACTCAATCTCCCACTACAAGTCCCACTGCAAGCGGGGATGTTGCCATCACAGTGGGATCAGGCACCAGCATTTGTCTACTTGTTCCTTGTTGGCGGTGGCGGCAGGAGGACGGCCACATTTATTGCACCCACAAAAAATAGAGATTTGGACGGAACCTTGGCCTTAGGTGACCACCATTTAGTGGCAACACACATCAATTAACTGGTAGGAGTCGGCGGCACAGTGGAAGTGATGTTGGAGAGAATGCGAGGGGGATGCTTTCTCATCGTGTCGGGTGATGATTGGAACAAGGTTGGAACAAACACAAATAATTAGGCCGCCAATCGACGAGGACACACACAACAACCAACCAATCAACGGATAGTATGGAGAGGTGGTGCGACCATCGGGGAGGTGAAAATTCATCGTTTTGGTGGCAATTGAGTGGGGAGTATGTAATTAAAAATGAAATCATTATTATTATTATTTATTATATTATTATTATTATTATAAGTAGTAGTAATATAGCAGTAGTGGTAGTAGTAGTATGTAGTAGTCGTCGTCGTCGTCATCATCGTCCATTGTTATCATCATCAGAAGAAATTAAAAGTTGATTGTTGTGTACTACCTCGATTGTTATTTGTTAGTACCACCTCAGCCGCCATGCTCTCCTCCCCTGCCGCCGAATAAATTGCCACCATTACTCTCTCCTCCCGCAGTCGAATACATCGCCGTCGTTGTAGTAGTAGTAATTTAGCAGTAGTAGTAATAGTAGCAGTTCATCGTTTTTGTTGTCCCTCCCCCACCTATTTGATTGTTGTGTATTTCCACTACTACTACATCGTCATCATTTTCACATCGGTTGTTTGTTTATGTTGAGTAGTAGTCCTCATCGTCCATTATTGCCGTCCTCCCTCACCTATTTGATTGTTGTGTATTACTAATTCTACTTCATTGTCATCATCGTCACATTGCTGCCACATCAGCTACAACCGCCCTGATCGAGTCAATTGCCACCAAATAAACCGCCGCTGATGCTGATCCGTATCATGCTGACATGTGATGGGTAGGAATAGGCATGTCAGATGCTGTAGTTGTCTTGGTTGATATCACCGTTCGTCGCCATGCTAAAAGCTCGCCAACCTAAATGGATTAATCCAATCTATAGGCGCGGGGGAGGCATATAAGTGGAGTATCGGCTCCGGTCATTCGTACCATGGTTGGCGAGACTATCAATATTGGTGGAGTATCGGCTCCGGTCATTGTACCATGGTTGGCCCGAATCTTGCTAGGTAGGTAGATGCCGTCGCGGGAGAGAGGCAGGAGGCTAGAACGGAGTGAGACAGGGGTGAATCTGGGTGATGCGCATTTTGCCTCGATTTTTCGCGCGTCCACTCGTGACCTTCGCATCGTCATTGTGACAAAAAATCAACTGCCAAACGTTCTCATGCGAACGTTCGATCAGATTTCAGAAATCAAACATTCGCACGAGAACGTTTGGCAGTTGATTTTTTGGTGCGAAGGTCTCCGTGGTCGTCCGCGGGGCGCGCCATTTACCCCCTGTCGCATTACCTTGGTATGGAGAATGATGTTGCAAGAACAAATAATGGTCCAATCAATAGTAGTGATGATACACGAGCTCAACGTTCAAATACACACCATTTCATGCCATGCGACGTTATCGACGACGATTACGACAAACACAATTAGGGAATTGGAATGACTATCATCATCATCATGTGGATGATGAACAAACTCGTCATCATCATCGTCAGCAAAATCGTATAAGTAGGACTGCTCTAGAGGTAGTAATAATGAGTATGAATTAACAGAGGAACATCAACGTGGCATTGAATGATGAAAATTATCATCATACTACTAATAATAGTATTGCAAATAACAAACAAAGAGATTTAGCATTACCTGATTATGATATAGATCTTGAATTATTCTAATGTTGAGATGATGATGATGGAATAATATCACATACCGAATGTTTAGTAACACGATCATCATTACTAATGAATGCCAATGGGCTAATACGGCTACCCGCCGATGATGTTCGTTTAGTTTGTGATCCACATTACAACCTGGTATAATCTCTATTGAAACACGCGAAAGTAATAACAACAACGATATCAATTATTATAATGATAATACTACAAATGGTAGTATGAGGAATGGCCTGTCGAATGGTGGTGGTAGTACAAATGTAGACAAGAAAGTGAGACGTCATTCACAATATAATGATACTCGCAGTCGTCGTCGTCATCATCATTGTCGTTATAATCAACATCAACAACAATGTAACGATACATCATCATCATCATCAATGTATAAAAGTAATTGTCGTCAACAACATGTTGGATTATCCTATATGTACTAACAGTAGATATGAGGAAATGGGCGACTCATACAGATTACCGTGTGGGATGTATTACTGTTGTCATGTTACCGATGGTCGTAGTGAGAATCATGTACATATTGGTGTGGCTGTGGCAATACTGTTATTTATATTACTATTGGTTGTCGTGGGGATGATTACTGGGGGTATAGAGTGACGACGACATTTTCTGTTGTGCAAAGAATGGGTTGAATGAATGAGGGTGACCTAAAGAGGCTTGGATGCAGTTTTTCAGGTGAACTTGCATCAAGAAAACATGATTCATTCCAAAGAGAAACCAGTTGGTCGGTTGTTGGTTACCGTTTGAATCGATCAGGACTCCTCCTCCGCGCTTGCCTAGCCTGTTGATATCGTCATAAACATCTATTTTGACCTGTACCATGTACGTAAAAATCCAATCTGGAACAGGAGATGATACAAGCGGTAAGGTCGTTATTGGTTCGGCGGCCGCGAATGTCATGATAAGCTCGGGATCATCAAGTGGAACGGAGTATTCTGGATCGGGTATGTAAATCTTGCCTCTTTGCTTTCTATCACTACTATTCCCTATTCTGAACAACTCGTCAAAATCATAAATACCTTTTCAGTTGTCATCTCCACTGGTAACACTACCCAATCAGCGGCTGGTGCTATTCGATTGGATGGCGGATCGTCCGAGCAAGGCAACGGCGGAGACATTGACGTACTTTCTGGCAAGAGCACGTTCGGAGTTGGTTGTCGTATTTGCTTCGTACGTTAATTGATTCGCAACTTTACTTTTCAGTCTCAGCACTGTTATCCTTAGCCTCCAACATCGTCTAACATTCTCCACCCAATCCTTATTACAATAACCGTCTAGAGAGTGGCGGTGGAAGTGTGTCGATCCAAGCAGGCGACTCCGTAGGTAGCGATGCTGGTAACATTACACTACAAACAGGTTCATCCACTGAAGGAATGCATGGCTAGATAAAACTAGTCACTCATGGCCAAGAAAGAGGCGGTCACATGAGTCTACAAGCAGGAGTGATCGGAGGAAGCCTCAATTTGCTGCCGTCGGGAGATATTATTGTGCAAAGTCCTGATGTAACTTCACAAAGCTCCTCGGGTCCATCGGGATCTGTAGTGATTTCAACCGGCGATGCAAACGAATCATCGGGTAGATGAAGTTTCAGTTCTAACCTATTCAGAATCAAATTTTATGCATAATGCTCACGCAACCTTGTATTAAATCAGTGACTTTGGCAACTGGTTCTAGTAGTAATGCCGCATCTGGCTCGATATACATCGAATCTGGCAAGTCGTGGTGGGTCGAGGTGGTAATACTACTCTCCAATCGGGCGCATCTGACGAAGTTGGCGGATCGACTTTGATTTTGTGTGGCGATGGAATTGGGGGAGGAGGCCCTATGTTTTTGATGGGAGGAAAAGATCTGAGCACAGACGAAGATACTGGCAAGGCTGGTGGAATGTTACGCATTGAAGGTGGTCTGTCTACAGTTGGTGATGGAGGAACGCTATCCATCGCTGGGGGTTCCAGTGAGAATGGAGTGGGAGGCTCTGTTAACATTGAATCTGGATCATCAGTGTTGGGACAAAGTGGATCAATCCTCGTCAAAGCCAATCCCAGTGAAATTCTCGACGGCGGTGATATCAGTGTTGAGGCTGGAAGGACGACTGGACTTGCTTCAAAGGGTGGTTCTATTTTAATTGCTGCAGGTGATGGTGCAGATGTCGGTGATGGTGGTACGTTGACATTACGTGGCGGTCTTGCCAGGGGCAGTTCTTTCATTGATGCTGGTGGCGACGCCATATTTCAAGGAGGAGACTGTGAGTATATGCATGGTCACGTTTGTTTTCACTTTGAAACAGAATGATTGCTAACTTTATTCAGCCATTGTTGGAGAGGGCTGGGATCATCTGGTAAGGTATCGATTGAGTCGTCGGCATCTGGATCAAATGGTGTGTCAGGCGAAGTGACCGTATCCTCTGGGCTTTCGGAGGCTGGACGCTCTGGCTCACTCTCGTTGCAAACGGGTCGTCAGTAGGTGGAGCAGAGGGGTCGCTATTGTTGCAGGTCGGTGATGGTGGTGGTCTATCAAATGGCGGCTCTCTCTACTTAGCTGCAGGTCAGACATCATCGCAAGGTCGCAAAGGTGGCACTGTCACCATTGGTACGTTGTGTATTCATCAGAAGTATAGCATTGATGCTTACCCCTTATTGATATGCTTCTACAATCGCACGTGCACAGTTGGAGGCGAAGGTTCGTCTGCACAACAAACCGATGGTGGTGATGGTGGCAATGTGGTAGTCTTTGGAGGAGAAGCAAAAGGTGAAAGTCGACACGACAATGGTGGTAGCATCATCGTCCGCGGTGGAACATCCTTCACAGGCTATGGAGGGTCACTACAGCTGAAATCAGGCTATTCAACCGAATCTTCATCCGGCGATATTTTAGTTACAAGCTCTCCTGCAGGTCATCGGGACGGATCCTCTGGGTCGCTCACTTTGAGCACTGGACATTCGATGGGTGGAGCTGGTTCGAGTGGACCGATTGTTATCAACACTGGCGATAGTCATGGTGGACCAGTAGGGTCAATCAAGGTAGAAGTCGGCGACACACCCATTGAGTTCAAGACTGGATTCAATCCAAATACTTCGAGTGGAGCATTCCGTGTAGTTACAGCTGATGCCGGTCGGAGTGGCAATTCTGGTGATGTCTCATTGAGGACAGGCAAAGCCAGGGAAGGTGATTCCGGATCTGTACTGTTTGAAACTGGATGTCAAGCATCGGCGAAGGCGGTGAGTGGAATCTACTGTTCGATCATAAAATGTACTGCAATTATCCTTCTGGTCCACGCACTATTCATGAAGGTTCAATTGAACTCAAGGTTGGCTCCAGCGGAAATGCACATCCTGGTGGCTATGTCAAAATAGATGCTGGCGAGGCTGTGGGATTATGGGAGAATGGAGGGAGTGTAGAAATGCTGGCTGGAGCCGGGTCGAATCAATGCAGCGGGAGAGGTGGCTCCGTCCGTCTCAGTGGGGGTCATTCAGCTGGAACGTTTAAAATAGAGCCATCCGAGGGAGCAAGTGTAGTTCCTGATGGGGGTCATATTCAACTGGTATCCGGCACATCGGTGGCAGGAACTAGTGGCACCATTGCTCTTCAGACTGGATTCAGTGAAGGCTCTTCAAGTGGTGAAATAGGTCAGTTTGCTTCATTCTGTTCGATGGTCATGTAACAAGAAGTCGTATTGTTGTAATTTGATATGAGGGGTGACTATTGTATTAATCTTCCACTCATTCATTTCATTTTATCCAATGTAGTGATTGCCACTTCTAATGCAGGTAAGCGAGGTGAGAGTGGGTCCCTCACATTAAGATCGGGCGAGGCAACAGAGGGACCCTCGGGCAGCATCAACATCGAGACTGGAAAGGCAAGCATGGGCAAGCTACTGCCATGGACAACCAAGCCCGGTAGTGGGGGGACATCCATCTGACAGTTGGGACTGGGGATGTAGGCGACGGAGGCAACGTAAAAATACACTCAGGATCGACAACTGAAAGAGCGTCCATAACAAATTCCCTCAAGGTTGTCAAGTCCAAAGGCGGAAGCATTGAACTTTTAAGTGGGCATTCTACATCGTCCCACTCGGGCGAAATTTCGATTTCAACGGCGGATTCAGGCACTAGCGGCGTGTCTGGTCATCTAACACTGAAGACTGGTGAAGCTACCACTGGTATGGCGGGCTACGTTGGTAAGTATCACTTAGATTGGTATAGCAGGCAAGGCTGTCATCCCATAAATGCTTGTGACTCACAATGTACAACTGCATCATTATTGCATCTTTCTTCAGCCCTAATGACTGGAAACTCCACAGACGGCGAAGGTGGATCAATTGAGCTGTTTGCAGGAAGCTCAGCGGTGACTACAGTGTACTCGAGAAGTCGGATAGAAGGTGTTGACGGTCCGGATGTCAGTTTAAAGGCTGGCGATGCCATTTCTCAGAAATCGACAGGAGGAAATGTCATGCTTTTTGCAGGACATGGGACTAATACAGATAGATGGGATGGGGGTAATGGCGGGCACATTGAATTGATTGCTGGCGCAGGACATGGACATAATAGAGAAACTGATTTTGGTGGAGACGTAACCATCACGGGAGGGGCCTCGGCCTTTTCGAATGGCGGAAGTTTCTTGATGAAATCAGGTCCATCATTAGAGGGAAGTAGTGGCAATGTAACTATCTAAGTGATAATTCTGGCCGGGTAGGAGTGTCGGGCTCTCTCAATGTTAGCAGTGGTTTTTCACGATGGGGTTCGAGCGGGGATATAATGATCAAGACTGGCGAAGCGCTGAAGTATGGACATGGTGGCGACATTGTACTCGAGGTTGGTAATACAAATGCAGAGGAAACAGACGGCGGTAATATACACGCAATAGCAGGGGCATCCTCTTCAATGTTTGGTAAGTCTTAATGCTTTGTTCACCTCGTCACTGCGCAAACATTTGTACTCAATTGCCATTATCTACTACTGTATGTGCCTATAACAGCTTCTGGGGGCTCGGTGCTTCTCCAAGGCGGTGAAGGAAGGCACACATCAATTCATGATGGAACTGATGGCGGATCTGTTGTCTTGAGAGGCGGTCAATCGCTTGGAAATAGCCTCCACGATGACGGAGGCTCTGTCAATATCACAGCAGGTGGGAGTCGTCAGGGTGACGGTGGCAATATTACAATTGCGTCGGGATCGTCGGGAAGTAAATCAAGTGAGTTCAGTCTTGTCTCATAGCGCAATTTAAAAGGGTCTGTTGCACTAATTCATAAAACAAAATTATGCAGGTGGTCACATAAGGATGTTATCGAGTAATGCGGGTATTTCTGGCGTATCAGGAGATCTTTCTTTAGGCACTGGCATTGCAACCGCTAGGTTTGATCGCCTCCATGACGGCCATTCAGGCGCAATTAGTATCACGACAGGTAAAACACGAGGTATTGGGAGGAGTGGTGACATAAGCTTACGCGTAGGGGCTGGAAATTATGCAGATGGGGGCGATGTGTATGTTACTGCTGGCAATGCATCCGGCTATTCATTCCTTGGAGGAAACTTGAATTTGCAGTCTGGTTTGGGCGATGTCTCAGGTCAGTTGGTTGATGAGCAACCACTATATGGAACCACCTATTTTACTCAAATTTCTTTTTGCTATATTTGTGTAGGCGACGTCAATCTAATATCACCAAGTAGTGGAATCAAAGCTTCTGAAACCTCGGGCAACATCAACATCGGCACCGGATCAAGCTATGGAGGTAACAGTGGTGCTCTGAATTTGAGGACTGGAGACGGAGCTCAAGCATCAAGTGTATTAATCCAAGCTGGAAAGTCCACTGGGAGAGATATTTCAGGTGGCGGTGTCCTAATCCAAGGCGGGGCAGGTTCGACGTCAGGCACCTATTATGGAGGCGATGGTGGTGATATTCACTTGCTTGGAGGCAAGAGCGCTGGAAATCATTTACTCAATGATAGAGCAGGCAACATCTTCCTTGAAGGAGGTGAGAGTAATGGCCAGGGCTATGGAGGAAGTATCAAACTACAAAGTGGACGCGGTTCACACAGTGGAGTTCTCGAGCTACAGAGTTTAAACTCTGATCGCATGAGGCAAGACTCTGGCGCGATGGTAAGTATGAATCATACTTGTAATTTCTTACCTATCAACCAGCTATTTCATTTCACATACCTACTCTTTCATCGATATAGCAAATTCATAGTGGTGAAGTCCGAAACGGCGTGAGTGGCAGCATTGTATTAGAAACAGGAAGCGCTACTCTCGACAAAGGTAATTCTGGCACTATCACAATACAGGCTGGATCAGCGGGACTTGACCACATACCCCGTGGGTACAACATTTATAGCAACAGTGGCCATGCGCCCTCAAGCTTTGAAACCTCAAAGGATGATGAAGGCGGCCAAATCGAACTGTTTTCTGGGACAAAGTACGATGGAATAGGAGGTACTTTGAACTTGACAGCTGGTGGTGGCTCTTTTCGAGGAGGTGAATTAGTTTTGACGGCCGGTATTGGTCTCTCAGATGCAAATGGGGGGGATGGTTATATCTCTGCTGGTCCTAGTGGAAAAGTAGGAGGGTCCATGACTGTGCAAGGTGGTAAAGGCAGAGAAGGAGGAGGGAATGTTCGATTGCTTGGTGGCGATTCTTCAAACAGTGGGGGCGATGTCAAAGGCGAATCCGGGCGGAGCAAAGTAGGACGTTCGGGTGCTGTCGTGATTTCAAGTGCAGGCACATATTCGACGTCAAGCGAGACCAGTGGCCACACGACACTAACCAGTGGGCCCGGGTCCTCGTCATCGTCTGGAATTGTTCGAGTAACGAGCGGAGCCTCAGCGCTAAGTAACAGCGGGGATGTTTTGATGCAAAGTTCGGATGCGCACATCACTGGAAATGTACGCATTGGGAGTGGTGATGCCGCTTCCTTGAAGAGTGGCCATGTCGAATTGATCAGTGTAAAGGCGGCACTTACTGGTGGGCGGGGAACTACTGGCAAGATAACGCTTGGAACATCATCAGCAGCATATGGTGATAGTGGCGAAATCAAGCTCGTGACAGGAGACGCTGTGAATGGAATCAGTGGCAATGTATCTATTGCAACAGGTGTAAGTCATGTGTACAGTGGTCATGTTGTCCTCAAAGCATCTCAGTCGCAAGCAAAAGGAGGGAACATTGAGCTTGAGGCTGGCTCGTCTCAACACATGGGAGCAGGTGATATAAATCTAAAGTCAGGAATGGGTTCGTCTGACGAAGTTGGTGGGAATATCAACATATTTGCAACCACGGCAAGCTTGAAGAGGAACTACAATTACTACGATCACCACACCTTGTCCATCACTCAAACAAAAGAGATCAACTTTGGATTTGATGAAGTTCATGATGACTCTACGACGCATAGACAGATAAACTTGCAACTGAAGAAATCAAAGAATTCTACAAGGCTTGTTTCTACCGTGCCCCTCCAAGTGACAACTGTTCAATGTGAGTGACTTGTATGAATTAATTATAGACACTCAATAAACATAGCCACATCGCCTCTAACCCATTTTCTTCTCAGACTCATCCGATCAACGAATCAAGAAAGACATTACAGATGTGAACACTGGAGATCTCTTAGACCGTATAAAACGAATCCAGTTGCGAGAGTATGGATACACAGACAACTGGCGGGAGCTCAGGGGGCTTGAGTCGAATGATGTCAGGGTCAGAGGTGTGATCGCTCAAGAACTGCGCCAAGTATTCCCTGAGCACGTTGAAATCCTGGATGAGTTGATCGTGAAGCAAGGAATCAAACTGACAGATTTCCACCAAGTAGACAAGCAGGGGCTGGTCATGGACGTGATCGGCGCATTTCAAGCCCACACAGCCAATTTCATAACGCATCAAAAATCACTTGATTCGGCATCTTCTGATGCAACCAGAAGTGTTACAGTAACCACCGCACACACCGATCAAATTACCACAGAGAATAATAGCGGATCAACTACTATTAGCTCAGGAAACGCAGGGAATGGTGGCAAGAGTGGGCACGTCCTGATCAAAGGTGGAATTGGTTTCCTCACTGGTGACGTAAAAATTTCAACTGGGCAGGCTATGGAGACAGCCGGCACGTTGAAATTGAGTGGAGGCGCATCATCTTCTGGTGTGGGGGGACAAGCCCAGATGAACGCAGGATCATCCGAGTCGGGCAATGGAGGTTCCTTTTTGGTAAGCGGTGGGTCATCTCTTCTTCAAAATGGAGGTGATGCAAAGTTTGGTTCTGGCTCGTCTGGGACCATGTCAGGGGGCGACACAGTAGTGACATCTGGATCTGGACCAGAGTCTGGAGGATCGATTACTGTTGAGAGTGGTTCCAGCGCCGTGAAAGGAGGAGGATTGAGTTTGCTCGCCGGTGACGCTACGAGCGAAAGAGACACCCTAGGGGGCTCCGTATTGATTCAATCTGGGTCAAGCGTCGATTCTCAATCCGGATTTGTAACAATTGAGAGCAGACCAGGTGGTGAGAGTGGCGCGATGAATATAAGGACAGGAACAAGCACAGTCGACGCAAGCGGATCGGCCACTTTAAGTACAGGCTCGTCCTCTTCCGGTAGCTCAGGTTCAATTATGCTGTCGGTGGGATTAGCCGTTGCTTATGGCGAAGGTGGTTCGCTTGATATGAGCGCCGGAAGACACCGACATCGGATTCATCAATGTATGGCACGAACGCTCTTGATAGATCAGGAGGGCATGTGAACTTGTCATCAGGCTCATCTTACGCAGGAACAGGAGGCGACATGACTTTATTGTCAGGCGCTGGAAGGTTATCTGGTGGTTCTATAGCTGCTACTGCTGGTGAGGGCATTGACAGTAATGGCGGTTCGATTCTGTTATCATCTGGAATGAGCACAGAATCTGCGTCTGGGGATGTTTTGATCAGTACTCCTGACAATGGTATGTCCAGTGGCTCCATTAGGTTGGCAACAGGGTCTGCCTCAGACTACGGCAATGGGATTGGAGGAGAATTTTCTGTGTTGACTGGATCTGGAGGGCCAATATCTCTATTAGTTGAGACTTCATCTTTGTCAAAAGGTGGGGACGTGTCCATAAAGGCTGGATCATCTTCTACGAGCTATGATGGTGGAACTTTGCAACTGGCCTCAGGCACATCATCTTCTGGTATGGGGGGACAAGCCCAGATGAACGCAGGATCATCCGAGTCAGGCAATGGAGGTTCCGTTTCAATCACTAGTGGAGCCTCAAATAAAGGTGATGCAGGAAATTTGGAAATGATAGCTGCTGGAGGCTCAGTGAAGATTGAGTCGGGATCTGGAATAATGCAACCGGGTAATCTTAGAATTAATGCCGGACAGGCTATGTATAATCTCGGAGGAAATATCACAGTAACAGCAGGGGTAGGGCTATTGGAGGGCGGTGCATTAGCACTAACTGGTGGCCTTTCTCAGTCAGACCGCAATGGCGGGTCAGTAAAAATAAAGTCAGGTAGCAGTGATTAGGAGATTCAGGATGTTCAAATAATGACAGAAACATCACAAAACGCAGGCTCAACTGGCAGTGCAAGCATCTCTACAGGCAATTGTAACATTTACAAAAGTGGGGAACTAATGATGAACACTGGAAAACGCACCATCAGGAAATATTGTAATTAAAGTCAGAATGACAAAACAGAATGATGGAGGGAATATTAAGGTTATATCAGGGAAATCATTGACACACAATGGAGGAATTATCCAATTGATATCAGGCAGAGGAAAGAAACATGGAGGAGGTGTCACAATCGATGGAGGCGTCGGGGAAACGGCCTTGGGTGGATCAATTGTCATCTCCTTTGGTTCTGGTACTGCCACAAGCTCGGGTAGCATGTCTATTTTGACAAACAATGCTGGAGCATCGGGCGTGTCGGGTGCTCTTTCAATGAGTACTGGAACTGCAAATGCTGGCAACAGTGGCAGTGTGGATATTGCAAGTGGGTCGTCTTCGTCCGGCTCGGGCGGGGATGTTGCCATCACAGTGGGAATAGGCACCAGCATTGGAGGTGGTGACTTCAGTGTGACGGCTGGCC
>Ga0247843_1005502_pt1 | contig 17553 bp, 16 predicted proteins | sample LaCruzMarch2017__FD_192420 | JGI IMG/M metagenome (GOLD analysis project Ga0247843, IMG submission 192420) | Freshwater microbial communities from meromictic Lake La Cruz, Castile-La Mancha, Spain - LaCruzMarch2017_8m | ecosystem: Environmental > Aquatic > Freshwater > Lake | place: Spain... | reverse complement strand
CGCAGCAAAACAGTCAGTCGGGCGGCCAGTTCGACATTCGCGGCCTGCGCGTGGGCGGGCCCTACACGATCGAGGTCGAGGCCCCGGGCTTTGAAACTCAGACGGTAGAGGATGTGTTCCTGACCGTCGGCGACGCGTCGCGCATCACGATCGGTCTTCAGTCTGAAAACTCCGCAATCGTGGTCACCGCTCAGCGTCGCGTCGGCGCGCCGATCCTCGGCGCCGGGGAGAACCTGACCCGCGATGACATCCAGGGCGTGGTGTCCATCACGCGCGACATTCGCGATCTTGCGCGCCAGAGCTCGCTTGTCTCCCAAAACCTCCGCGGCGACGGCGGCATCTCCATAGCCGGCTCGAATCCCCGCACCAACCGTATCACCATCGACGGCGTGCAGGCTCAGGACAGCTTCGGTCTGAACACCGGCGGCCTTCCGACACGGCGCGGCCCGGTGTCCATCGACGCAGTCCAGCAGTTCTCGGTGACCGCGGTCCCCTACGACGTCATCAACGGCGATTTCATCGGCGGCGCGCTTGACGTCGTGCTGCGGCAGGGCGCCAACAGCATCGATGGGTCGGTCTTCATCAACTACCTGAACGAAGGTCTCGCGAGCACGCGCGTCGGCGGGACGCCGATCCGCTCGTTCATCACCCAGGAAAACTACGGCGGCACGCTTCGCGGCCCGATTATCCCGGACACGCTCTTCTTCGCACTGTCCTACGAGTACTTCACCTCGGCCGACACCACCAACAACGGCCCGGCGGGTCTCGGCTTCGTCAACACCATCACCGGCCCCACCGGCGCGCCGATGACGCTCGCCGACATCTCGGCGGTGACGAACGTCTTCGCCACGCCCTCGGGCTACAACTCGAACTTTGCGTTCGGCAGCATTCCGATTTCGAAGCCGATCGTGGACGAGAAGTACACAGGCCGTTTCGACTGGAACATCAGCAACTCACACCGCGCGTCCGCCACGTACCGCTACTCGGAATCGGGGGTCATCCAGCGGACCAACATCGGCTCGACGAGCGCAGGCCTCGATTCGCAGTGGTATCTGACCGGCGAAGAAGACACCACGATCGCTGTTCAGCTCAACTCGGACTGGACCGACAAGCTCTCCACGGAAGTGCGTGTCAGCCAGCGTGATTATCTGCGTCTGCAGGAACCGCCGTCCGGCCAGAATTTCTCGGACATCAGCGTGTGCTCCACGCCGACGAGCCTCGACGCCGCCGGACAATCAAACCCCACGTTGACCTGCCGGAACGGCACACAGTCGGTGGGTGTGGTCCGCTTTGGCCCGGACCAGTTCCGGCACGCCAACAAGCTGGAAGTCTCCAGCCGCTCTGCCGTCGGCACCGCCGTGTATCAAGCGGGCGCCCACACGCTGAAGGTTGGCGCTCAATGGGACGAGACCGACATCTTCAATCTGTTCGTGCCGGGCAGCGACGGCGTCTACTACTTCGACTCCATCGCCGACTTTCAGGCGGGCCGCGCGAACAGACTGCAGTATCGCAACGCGCTTTCCAACAACCCGACCGATGCGGCCGCCGCCTTCAAGTACGCGATCTTCTCGGGTCTTGTTCAAGACCGCTGGGACATCACGGATGACCTGTCGCTGACGTACGGCATCCGCTATGATCGCTACTCGCTTGACGACAAGCCGGCGTTCAACGTCAACTTCAACAACCGCTACGGGTTTTCCAACCAGGAAACCTACGATGGTCGTGATGTGATCATGCCGCGTGCGGCCGTCTCTTGGGATGCGACCGACAAGCTGAAGGTCAGCGGCGGGATCGGCCTCTTCTCGGGCGGCATCCCGGACGTGTTCCTGTCGAACTCGTTCTCGAATACGGGCGTTCTCGACAACACCCTGGTCTTCGAACGTACCGCAGCCGGCAGCTCCACGAGCGTCGCCGACGGCGCCGGGCTGTTTATTCGCGAAACCACCGGCGCTGTGGACTGCGCCCTGACGCCGACGACCTGCCTCAACGCGCTCAATGTGCCGGTCAACAACACGTTCGGTGCAGTGATCCCCGCTTCCGTGCGCGCCGCGCTCGGCGGCTCCACGGTGTCGCCGACGTCGGAAACGAACTCGCTCGATCCCGACTTCGAGATCCCTTCGGATTGGCGCGCGAGCGTGGCGCTCAAATACGAAGTGCTGGACGGTTGGTTCCTTGGCTTCGACGCCGTTGCGGTCCGCAACCAGCGGGGCCTTGCGTTCCGCGACCTGCGTGCGCAACGTCTGTTCGTCAACGGCGTTCAGGCGCTGACGCCGGACGGACGCATTCGCTACGATGGTCTGTCGACCGGCCAGCGCACCAGCATCCCGGGTCAGACCGTCAGTTCGACCAACCCCGGTTCCAGCCGCGATATTCAGGCGTACAACCCGTCCGCCGACGATCACGGCTACGGCATCACCGCGGCCTTCTCCATCGACAAGGAATGGGACAACGGGCTGAACGTCGGGCTGTCCTACACGCGTGGCAAGCTCGAGGAGTTTGCCGCGTCAGCCCGCTTCAGCTCGACGGCGAGCTCGCTCTATGGCGGGCAGTTCGCTGCAAGCGATCCGAACACGGCAGAGTTCGGTCGCAGCCAGGAAGAAATCGAAGATAACTACAAGCTCAACGTCGGCTTCCGGAAGGAATTCGTCGAGGGTCTCGAAACGCGCTTCACCCTGTTCGGTGAAAATCGTTCCGGCCGTCCGACCACGTTCACGATGAACGGCGGTTCTGGCCGCAACGCCACCTTCGGCGTGAACCGCGGCGCCCAGCTCGCCTACCTGCCGGACCTCTCCGGCGCGGTAACGACCACAGCGGCCGGGGCGTTCATCTCCAGCGACAGCCGCGTGGTGTTCGACAGCGCTGCGTCGATCACCAACCTGCAGAACCAGTACCGGCGCTTCGGTCTGTCGGGCGGCGGCATCGCCGAACGGTCGAGCTACGAAAACCGCGAGATCACCCGCTTCGACCTGCAGTTCAGCCAGGAACTGCCGACCTACTTCAAGAAGCATCGCACGCTGTTGACGTTCGACATCGCGAACGTCGGCAACCTGCTCAATGATGATTGGGGTATCGTCGAAGAGTTCCCGGAAGACGTGCGGTTGTTCGATGTGTCCTGCGCGGGCGCTGACGGTATCTCTGACAACGATGGCGTTCTCAGCTGCAGCCGTTACCGTATCAGCGGCGTGAACACGACACAGAACGTCACCCGCAACACCGACGCTTCGCGCTGGTTCATCCAGATCGGTCTGAAGTACGAGTTCTGATCCTCCCGTCAGCGCTTTAGACTTGAGGCGGTCCCGCAAGGGGCCGCCTCTTTTCGTTTCGGCGCATCCATTTTCGCAGTCCGCCTTGTTTTCGCCGTCCGACGTCGTACCTAGCGCCCCCATGAGCCTCATCACCGTTCCCGCCGAGTGGGCGCCGCGCAAGGCGCTCTGGACCGCCTGGCCGTCCGACGCCGATCTCTGGGAAGACGATCTTGAACCCGCGCGCGAGGAAGTTGCAGCGATGATCCGCGCATTCGCGCTCGGCGAGCGCGTGCGCGTGCTGGCCTCGGGCGCCGAAGCGGCGGCGTCGGCCGTGGGCCGCGTCGGCGCCGCCGAGGTGATCGAGGCCAAGTTCGGCGATATCTGGCTGCGCGACACGGGGCCCATCTTCGCGCGCGAAGAACAAGCGCCCCTTGCGCTCGGTTTCAAGTTCAACGGCTGGGGCGGGAAATACGTCCTCGACGGCGACGCCGAGATCGGCGCACGCGTGGCCGAAGCGGCCGCGACGCCCTACCGCGCGCATCCCTTCGTCCTCGAAGGCGGCGCCATAGAGATGGACGGCGAGGGGACGCTGCTGACCACGCGTCAGTGCCTGCTCAATCCGAACCGCAACGAAGGCTGGACGGAAGAGAGAGCGGCAGCCGCGCTCAGTGACGCGCTCGGCGTGACGAAGGTGCTGTGGCTCGAGGAGGGCCTCGCCAACGACCACACCGACGGCCACGTGGACAATCTCGCGCGTTTCGTCGCGCCCGGCGTCGTGGTGTGCCAATCGCCGTACAAAAAGGACGCGAACGCTGAGGTGCTCGATCGCATCTACGAACAACTCTGCGAGATGACGGACGCGAAGGGCCGGCGCCTCACAGTGCATCGTGTGCCGTCGCCTGGCCTCGTGCGCGGCGTCGACGACGAAGCCATCCCCGCATCGCACATGAATTTCATTATCGGCGCGAAGACCGTCGTCGTGCCCATCTATTCCGACAGCGCCGACGACGTCGTGCGCGCGCTCGGCGCCTTTTTCCCGAACCGCAAAGTGATCGGCCTGTCGTCGCACGCCATCCTCACCGGCGGCGGCTCGTTCCATTGCATCACGCAGCAGGAGCCCGCCTGATGACCCGCACGCTCACGGTCGCAGCGATCCAGACGCACTACGGCGCCGACATGGCCGACAACATCACCCGCACCGCGCGCTACATCGAAGAAGCGGCGGACAAGGGCGCGCAGGTCGCCCTGCCATCGGAGCTGTTCCAGGGGCCGTATTTCTGCACCACGCAGGACGAGCGCTGGTTCAAGACGGCTTATCCTGCCAAAGAGCATCCGTGCGTCACCGCGCTGCAGCCGATCGCGCAGAAGCGCAACGTCGTCATTCCGGTCTCGATCTACGAGAAGGATGGCCCGCAGTGCTACAACAGCGTCGTTATGCTCGACGCCGGCGGCGAGATCCTCGGCACATACCGCAAGAGCCATATCCCCGATGGCCCCGGCTATCAGGAGAAGTACTACTTCCGCCCCGGCGATACCGGTTATCGCGTCTGGTCGACCAAGCACGGCCGCATCGGCGTGGGCATCTGCTGGGACCAGTGGTATCCTGAGTGCGCGCGCGCGATGGCGATGATGGGCGCGGACGCGCTCTTCTATCCGACCGCCATAGGCTCGGAGCCGCACGACGGCAGTCTTGATACGCGCGATCCTTGGCGGCGCGCGATGCAGGGGCACGCGGTGTCTAACATCATTCCGGTGATCGCATCGAACCGCATCGGCAAGGAAGAGGGCCTCGGCAGCCCGCAGAACTTCTACGGTTCCTCCTTCATCGCCGACCATCGCGGCGACCTGGTGCAAAGTTTCGAGCGCGCGGAGGAGGGCGTGCTTGTCCACACGTTCGATCTCGACTTCCTCGACACCCACCGCGCCGCTTGGGGCTTTTTCCGCGATCGCCGGGCGGATCTCGCGCCGCGCTAAGCGTGACGCATTGAACGGCGCGCCAAACGCGGCGATCACTGGCGCATGCGGGTGCTTGTCCTCGGCGGCTATGGTCTGATCGGTCTGGAAATCGTGCGGCGTCTGCGTGCGGACGGGTTTTGCGTGACGGGCCTTGGCCGCACCGTGGCGAAGGGCCTGCGCATGGCGCCCGACATGCGCTGGATCGGCGCCGACATCGCGCTGCTTACCGCGCCGGATGCGTGGCGCGCGCACCTCGTCGACATCGACGCTGTCGTGAACGCCTCCGGCGCGCTGCAGGATGGCGCGCGCGACAATCTCGTGGCGGTGCAGGACAAAGCCATATGCGCGCTGATCGCGGCGTGTGACGAAGCGAATGTCGTTCGCTTCATCCAGATCTCAGCGCCGGGCGCCGAGGCGACGGCATCGACTGCATTCCTGCGCACGAAATCGGCCGCCGACCAGGCGCTGCGTGCGAGCGCATTGCGCTGGACGATCTTCAAGCCTGGCCTTGTCATCAGCGCTAACGCCTATGGCGGCACGGCGCTGGTGCGGATGCTGGCGGCGTTCCCGCTGGCGCAGCCGCTGGTGCTCGGCGATGCGCGCGTGAAGACGGTGGCGGCCGACGATGTGGCGGATGCGGCGGCGTTCGCGCTCGCGCACGATCAGACGACGGCGCGGCGCGACTTCGATCTTGTGGAGCAGGGATCGCATACGTTGCGCGATGTGGTTGCGGCGTTCCGCGCGTGGCTCGGCTTCGCGCCGGCGCGCGCGCACCTTTCATTGCCGCGCTTCGTCGGCTTCCCCATCGCGCGCGGCGCTGATCTCGCGGGATGGCTTGGCTGGCGGTCGCCGTTGCGGACGACGGCGCTGCGGGTGTTGGCGGAGGGTATCGAAGGCGACTCGTCCGATTGGGAAGCGGTGCGCGGGCGCGCGCTGAAGCCGCTTCACGAAACGCTGCGGTCTGTGCCGTCGACGATGCAAGAGCGCGTCTTTGCGCGTGCGATGCTGGTGTTTCCGGTTCTGGTGTTGACGCTCGCGCTGTTCTGGCTGGCGTCCGGCGTGATCGGATTCTGGCGCGCAGACGATGCGGCGCGGGTGCTCGATGGCGTCGTGACGCCCGGCGACGCGATGGCGCTGGTGCTCGGCGGCGGCGCGCTCGACGTACTGGTCGGACTTGGGTTGCTTGTGCGAAAGTACACGCGCACAGCGGCGCTTGGCGCGATCGTCGTGTCGCTAGGCTATCTCGCATCGGGCACGCTGTTGACGCCACATCTGTGGACCGATCCGCTGGGGCCGCTGGTGAAGATCTTTCCGGCGATGGCGCTCGCACTCGCCGTCGCGGCGCTGGCGCAGGAGCGGTGATGGTGTGGGTCGATGTGCTGCGCTGGACGCATGTGCTCGGTGCGACCGTTCTGATAGGCGCCGGCGCTGGCATCGCGTTCTTTATGCTGATGGCGCACCGAACGGGCGATGCGAAACTCATCGCGCACACTGCGGGAATCGTCGTCATCGCCGACTGGTTGTTCACCGCGTCCGCCGTCATCGTGCAGCCGATCACCGGCGTGCTGCTCGCGAACGCGCTCGGCTGGCCGCTGACCCAGGGGTGGATCGTGGTGTCGACGGCGCTTTACCTGCTCACCGGCGCGTTCTGGATTCCAGTGGTGTGGATGCAGTCGCGCATGCGTGATCTCGCGCGGGCGGCGGCGGCGGAAAACGAGCCGCTGCCGGAGGCGTATCACCGACTCTATCGGTTGTGGTTCGCCTGCGGCTTTCCGGCGTTCTTCGCGGTGCTGACGATCCTCTGGCTGATGCTGATGCGACCGGCCTTCGAGGTGTTCTAGAACCTCCATGCGATAGAATAGGATCCAGGCGATTGATCGTTGTTTGGTCTCACGTTCTTCGACGAATCGGCATCCACTTCGTCGGATGCTCTAGGTCAGAACGATCGCCGCACAGTTGCGACCGTAGTCGCCTTCGTTCTGGTGCACGCTGCGGCGGTGGCTGAAGAGCGCATGTTCTTCGGAATAGGTGTCGAGCGGCAGGGTCTCGATCATCGTCACGCCGGCGCGCGACAGGCGCATTTTGCAATAGCCTGGGAGATCGAATTTGAGCCGATCGCCTGAGCCCGCGCGAAAGAAGGGCAGGCTGTCGACATCCGCGGCGCGCACGCTTTCGAGAAACTCCGGGCCGACCTCGTAACTGCCTTGCCGGATGCACGGGCCGATGGCGGCGACAATGCTCGAAGGCTCCGCGCCCGCGCGCATCATCTGCGCCACGCACGCTTCAAGAACGCCGCCGACCGCACCACGCCACCCCGCATGCGCCGCCCCGATCACGCCAGCTTGGTCGTCGGCGAAAAGCACGGGCGTGCAGTCGGCAGAAAGCGCTGTGACGGCGAGACCGCGCTTGGTTGTCACGAGCGCATCGGCCTGCGGGCGCTCGCCGCTCCAAGGCGCATCGACGCGCACCGCGATCGCGGAATGCACCTGATGCAGGCTGAGAAAATGCGATGACGACACGCCGAGCGATGCAGCGATACGCGCGCGGTTTGCTTCCACGTGCGCAGCACTGTCACGTGACCCAGGCCCCGCATTGAGCGACGCATAGATGCCTTCAGACACGCCGCCCTCGCGCCCGAAGAAGCCGTGCTTCACGCCGGAAAGCTGCGCCAGCGCAGGCGACGCAAAGCGCGGCGGCGATGTGCTCACGCCGTCCTCGGCGAGGGGGACGGTGGAAAGCCGGCGGGCGGCGGCAGATCGCGACTCGATAGACATATGACGTTGAAGAGGACGCCCATCTGGTTGGGTGAGGTCAAGCGCATAAGCTGACGCTCGATGGGCCCGGCCTTGTCGGGACGCGCCTTCGTCAGCGCGGCCGCGCGTTCGCGCACGCCGAGACCTTCGAGCCACGGGCCCTGCGGGAAGGGCCCCGCGACGCCGAGCCCGGCGCTGTGTGCGGTGCGTGCGAGTTCCACGAAGTCCACATGCGCGGTGAGATCCACCGCGCCGGGCAGCAGCAGCGGATCGACGAGTTCGTGATTGTGCATAGCCTGCAGCGTGTCGCCGCCTGTTATGGCGATGGCGCCGTAGTCGATGAGCAACGCGCGGCCCGGCCCCTGCGCGAAGCGGTCCGCGAGCGAGGCGACGAACGCCGGCGTTACCGGCGAAACTTCTGCGATGGCGCCGTCCTTGGCGTCGCGCAGTTCCGCGGGAATGATGGAGTCGTTGACGAGAACATCCGGCGCCAGGCCGAACGCGAGCGCGCCGTCTTTCGCGCCGATCAGGCGCTCGCGCCATTTGCCGTCCACGCGCACAAACTGGCGGATCGGCAGGCAGTCGAGATATTCGTTGCCGACGATGAGGGTCGGCAGGTCCGGCGCTTCGTCGAGATGGCCGATCCAGGTTGCGCGGGCGCCGGCTTCGTCAAGCGCGTCTGCCTGACGTTCACGCAGCGCGGGGCTGACTTCGACGAGCGAGATGCGCGCCGCGTCATGGAAGCCAGGCACGATGCGCGTCGCGCGCCATGCGTCGGTGATCAGCATGCCGTTGCCGGGACCGAGCTCGACGAGGTTGAACGCGGGCGGCGAGCCCATCGTCATCCACTCCTGCGCGCACCAGAGCCCGATGAGTTCGCCGAACATCTGGCCGGTTTCAGGGGCCGTGAGGAAATCACCGTCGCCGCCGACACGCGCGTTCTGTGTGTAGTAGCCACCCTGCGGATCGTAGAGCGCGCTTGTCATGTATTGCGCGATGGTGATCGGCCCGTTCAGCGCGATGAGCGCGAGAAGGCGGTCGTTGAGCGTGGTCGCAAGGCGGTCCTTGCTCACGTCGACTTCGCGGACGAAGGCTTCCCACTCCCCTTGATCGCCTGCAGCACGAACCACACTCCCAGCACGATCATCGGCACGCAGAGCAGCATGCCCATGGTGATGTATCCGCGCAGGGCTTCCGGCATGTGCTGGTCCGGTTCGCGTACGAATTCGACGAGGAAGCGAAAGACACCGTAGCCCGCCAGGAAAATGCCGGTCGCTATGCCTGGCTTTTGCAGCACGAGTTTGTTGTGCGTGGCGAAGCGCAGAAGGAAGAAGAGCACTAGGCCTTCCAGGAACGCTTCGTAGAGCTGGCTTGGGTGGCGCGGCTCGGTGAAGCCCGGCGTGCCGAACATGTCGGTCGTGGGGAACATCACCGCCCAAGGCGCATCGGTGGCGCGGCCGTAGAGTTCGCCGTTCACGAAGTTCGCGAGACGGCCGAAGAAGAGCCCGATGGGCGCTGCGCACGCGACGAGATCGCCTAGGCTCAGGAGCGAAATCTTGTGCTTCTTCGAGAACCACCAGATCGCCAGCGCCACACCGATCAGGCCGCCATGGAACGACATGCCGCCTTGCCAGATGGCGATCAGCTCGCCCGGGTTCATCCAGATCATGTCGGGCTTGTAGAACAGGATGTAGCCGAGCCGGCCGCCGAGGATGACGCCGAGGGTCGCCCAGAAGAGGAAATCGTCGAGCTGCGGTTCGGTGGCGGGCCGCGTCTTGCCGGCCCAGAGGCGCTCGGTGCGCAGCAGGCTCACCATGTAGCGCCAGCCGAGCAAAAGCCCCGCGATGTAGGCGAGCGCGTACCAGCGCAGCACCAGCGGGCCGATCTTCATGCCGCCGATGTCGAACGGGCCGACGGAGAAGATCTCCGCGCTCAGGAAGGATGGGAACTGGGTGGCGGCGTCGAGCATGAGGTTCCTCTAGCGGCTGCGGCGCATCGTCCGCGGGCGCTGGCCTTGGCGGGCGGCGGCCCATAAATAGACAAAAGCGATCCCACGCAACCGAGGCGCCCATGCAGACCCAAGGCACTGTGTTCGACGATCTTGCCCGCTTGATGACCGGCGCCATGGGCGTGGCCCAAGGGGTCAGCGAGGAGGCAAAGACCTTCGTGCGCACCCAGGCCGACCGCTTCGTGGCCGACATGGACCTCGTCAGCCGCGACGAGTTTGAAGCGATGCAGGAAATCGTGCGCGATCTGCGCGCGAAGGTGGCGGAACTGGAAGCGAAGCTGGAGCGCTGAGGCGCGCCCAAAAAGCAAGGTCAGATCTGCAGCACGTAGGCCCAGTTGATCGCCGCCAGGGCCCCTGCGGCCAGCGCAAAGAGCGCGCCATACGAGATTGTCCAGACCAACCCGCGGGCGTAGGGCGTGCCGAACGCGTAGAGCGGTAGGTAGATGAGCCGCGCCGCGACGAAGACCAGCGCCGCGATGCGCGTCATCGATGAACTCGATCCCGCGACCGTGATGATGAGCGCGAGCGCGATGAAGTAGGGCGCGGTCTCCATGAGGTTGGCCTGCGCCCGCGAAAGACGCCCGAGAAGCCGGGAGTCCGGTCGCGGGGGCGGGGCATCGCGCGCGGTGTTGGCGTAGGCGATGCCGTGGACGCGTCGATACTCGATGGCGGGGAGCAGCACCTGCACGAGGCCGAGCGCCGCGATGATCGCGGCCGCGGCGAGTTCGGTATTCATGGCATGCGTCTCCCCGTTTGCGGCTCAAGCCGCCCGCGCCGGCACCGGCAAAACGTTGCCCTTCGCCGCCGCCCGCCGTTTGCCGCGTTCGATCTCCTTGTGAAGATCGCGGACGTAGTGGGCGAAGTCCACCTGGATGGTATGGCGCGCCGATTTGTAGAAGGGGCCGAGGTAGAAGGCCTCGTCCTTGGCGGTGACCTCGTCCATCTCTGAAGGAGACGGCGGCGCGTATTCGCCCTTGAGATAAGCCGCGACGAGCTTTGACTGCTGCTCCGCGAAGTTTACAAGCGTCGGCAGCGGCTGCGCGAGGCCCATGAAGAAGAGATTGTCCACGCCCGTCTTCAGCATGCGCTTGAACAGGGGAAAGCGGTTTTCCGCATCCGGCTTCAGCGTGTTTTCGACGAAGAATGGGAAAGAGATGTTGTAGCCGGTGGCGTAGATGATCGCATCGATCTGCTCCACGCTGTCGTCGGCGAATCGGACGTTGTCGCCCTCGAACGCCTTGATGGCGGGCTTCATCTTGATGTCGCCGCAACCCGCGCGGGTAAGGAACTCGCCGGAAACCGAGGGGTGCGCTTCCAGCACCTGGTGATCGGGTTTCGGCAGGCCGTAGGTTTCCATGTCGCCGACGGCCTTTTTGATCGCGCTGCGGGCGAGCGCCAATCCTACCGAACGCGGCATCCACGCGGGCATCGCCGCCTTGTCCGCCGGTTGCCCGCCCAGGTACTTCGGCAGCACCCACACGCCGCGGCGCGCGGAAACGAACAGGTTCTTGCAGATCGGGCGCTGCGACAGCTCCGACGCGATATCCATCGCCGAATTGCCCATGCCGACGACGACGACGTTCTTGCCGCGCATGTCCACCGGATCGAACGGATCGCGATACTGATGGCTGTGGAAATGCGGGCCGTTGAACGTACCGGGATAGGTGGGCACGCGCTGGTCCCAGTGGTGACCGTTGGCGACGATGAGCACGTCGTAGGCGCGCGTCTGGGCGGTCGACAGCGTGACCTGCCAGAGCGGGCCCTCGCGCACGGCCTTCATCACCTTCGTGTTGAAGGTGATCGTCTCGCGCACGCCGAAATGATCGACGTAGTCCTTGAAATACTGGAACAGCTGCGCGTGGTGCGGGAAATCCGGCCAGTCCTTTGGCACAGGGAAATCCTCGAAGGCGAGGCGCCATTTCGAGGTGTCGATATGCAGGCTCTGATAGCAGGCCGATTCCTTGTTGGGGTTGTTGAAGTACCAGACCCCGCCGATCTCGTCGGACGCTTCAAAGCAGTCATAGGGGATGGCGTGATCCTTCAGCCGCTTGGCGGTGGAAAAGCCGCTCGGCCCCGCCCCGATGATGCAGACCTTTGGCAATGCGGCGCCCATCGCTTCCTCCGTCGGAATTCTCTTTTCAGGGACGCTAACCCATTGGCGCAGCGTCACCCAAGGGGCGCCCGATATGCAGGGGACAGGACTGCCCTGGATCTGTCGCCGCTCATTGCGCGTTAACCATCAGGTTCATAGGTTGGCGCGGGGTAACGATTCGCGCCGCTGAGCGTGGGCCAAGGCAAGACGTCGGGCAGGCCAATCGGGGCTGTTCGTCTGGTCCGTTCTCTGCGCGGGCTCGAAAGGGGCGCCGCGCACCATGAGGGGCGCTATGGATCTGTATCTGGACGAAGAAGTCGAAGCCGGCGAAGAAATGATGGACGTCGTCGAAGCCGTGCTTCAGGACGACGACCGCTTCGCAAGTGAGCGCGCCGAGGACGGCGACGTGCAGTTCGGGTTTAAGGGCCAGTGGGTCGAAGCCGTCGGCTATTTCAGCTGGCGCGAAGAACTTCCCGCCATGCTCTTCACCGTCTCGTTCGGCCTTGCCGCCGAAGACGAGAAGCGCAAGGACGCCGCCCAGCTCATCGCCATCATCAACGAGAACCTTTGGCTTGGTCACTTCGACCTCTGGGCCGATGATGGCTCTATCGTTTTCCGCCACGCGCTGCCGATGATCGGTCGCAGCGAAGTGGCGCCGGGCGAGGTCCAGTCTCTCCTCGCTGCGGCGATGGATGCAGCCGACCGCTTCTGGCCCGCCTTCGACTTCCTGCTGAACGGCGGTAAAGACCCCGAAGAAGCGGCCTTCGCCGCGTTGTTCGAGACCGCCGGAGAAGCCTGACATGGAACAGCCCGCCGTTGCACTGGTCGGGGCCGGCCAGATGGGCGGCGCGCTGGTGCGCGGTTGGCTGGCGGCGATCCGTCGGGGCGGGGGGCTCACGCTCACCGTCGTCGAACCGAACTTCGATCCCGCGCTGGAGCGTGAACTCGCGGCTGCAGGCGCCGTGCTCAACCCGGCGGGCGGGGACGTCGTCGACGTCGTCGTCGTTGCGGTGAAGCCGCAGGCCTTCGCCGATGTCGCAGCCGGGGCAAAACGCTTCATCGGCCCGAAGACGCTGGTATTGTCGGTCATGGCCGGCGTCACGATCCCCTCGATATCCCGCACGCTCGAAACCGATCGCGTGATCCGGGCGATGCCGAACACGCCGGGTCAGATCGGTCATGGCGTTAGCGCTTTCGTTGCGTCGAACGCCTGCGTCGCGAGCGATCGCGAACTCGCCGCGCAACTCCTTGAACCGCTCGGCGTCGTGGAACCGATCCCCAACGAGCGGCTGATGGATGTCGTTACGGCCGTTTCCGGGTCTGGGCCGGCCTATGTATTTCTGCTCGCGGAGTTTCTCGCGGCGGCGGCGGAGGCCGAAGGCCTTGACCGCGACATCGCCGCCCGGCTAGCGCGCCAGACCGTCGCCGGCGCCGGCGCGCTGATGCTGGAAACCGGTGAGAGCGCTTCCAACCTGCGCAAGCAGGTGACCTCGCCCGGCGGCACGACGCAGGCCGCGCTTGACGTGCTGCAAGCGGGTGACGGCCTTGGCCCCGTGATGCGCCGCGCGGTGTCTGCGGCGACGCAGCGCTCGCGTGAACTGGGCCGCGATGCGGAGAGCCAGACATGATCGCGCCCGATGCCCCAGCCCGCGCTGCTTTCGCCACGGGGGTTCTTGCGCTTGCCGGCGAACGCAACTGGCGCGAGGTGACGATTTTCGACATCGCCAACGCGGCGAAGGTGGAAGTCGCGAGTCTTTCGGGCCTTTCACCATCAGACGCCGCCGATATCGTCGACGATCATTTCGATCGTGCGGCGGCGACGGGGGTGACGTCGGTCGACGCCACGCAAGGTCTGCGCGACCGCCTCTTTGATCTCGCCATGCGCCGCTTCGAGGCGATGGAGGCGCACCGCTTTGCGGTGGTCGCGCTCGACCGCGTGCAGGACGGTCTTGGACAAGCGGCTGCGTTCGCGCGCGCCGGTCGCACGGCGCGCTGGCTGTTGACGCTCGCGGGAGAAACCGTGGACGGCGTGGACGGCGTCGCGAAAGTCCAGGGCCTCGCTGTAGTGCTCACCCGCGCGCATGCGGCCTGGAAGAACGACACCGACGGAGACTTCACCCGCACCATGGCCGCCCTCGACAAGGGATTGCGCGATGCGGAGACTTGGGCGGGGCGTCTCGGCCTGAAAACGCGGGCCAGGGACGTCTAGCTTCTAAGGCTCGGCGCGCCGCCGACTCAGAAAACGCATCTCCTCATGTCGGCCGCACTCGCCGCCGCACGTGCTCTGACAAGCAGCCTCGTCTTTGCGGTGGTGCTGGGGCAGTGCAAGCGCATCTTCGAAGCCGACGCAGCGGCTGCGGCGCTGTCGAGCATCCGACCATACTCGATCGCTGTCGCCATCGAATGGTCGGATAAGAATGCTCTACACATATCAATCGAGAGCAACTTTATCCGATATCGCAATTACCTCGGCGATTCCTTGTCTCGGCGATTCCTGAAGATCGCATGTTGCTCGAGCTTGCTCGCGCGACGCCGTCGCCATCGGGCGTCACCCTCTTGAGCCATGTTCCCGTGCGGCCGGCGCAGTCGGATCTTGTCGCCTGCTGGAAGACGCCTGAGCGCATTCCCGCTGGGTGAGGTCTCCCCACGGCGACTTTCGCGTGCTTAGACGGCGTTCCGTCCGATCAGGAATCGCCCATGCCCTCGCTCCACGATCCGCTGAGCTTCACGCGCGGCGTCGCGCTAAAGAACCGTTTCATGCTCGCGCCGCTCACCAACGAGCAAAGTCACAAGGACGGCGTTTTGAGCGATGCGGAATACAAGTGGCTAACCATGCGCGCCGAAGGCGGTTTCGGCCTGACGATGACCTGCGCAACTGCGATCTGCCCGCGCGGAATCGGCTTCAACGGCCAGCTCGCGGCTTACCGCGACCAGCATCTGGAAGGGCTCACGCGTCTCGCTGCAGCGATCAACTTGCAAGGGTCGCACAGCGTCGTGCAGCTGCATCACGCCGGCATGCGATCGCCGAAGGACTTGATCGGCGGTGCGCCGTTGTGTCCGTCCGCAAACGCCGAGTTCGGCGCTGAAGCCATGACGCTCGGCGAGGTCGAGAAGGCGCGGGACGATTTCATCGCGGCCGCCAAGCGCTGTGAGCGCGCGGGCTTTCACGGCGTCGAGCTGCACGCCGCCCACGGCTATCTGATCTGTCAGTTCCTCAGCGCCGAGATCAATCAGCGCGACGATCGCTACGGCGGCTCGCTCGAAAACCGCGTGCGCCTGCTCAACGAGATCATCGATGGCGTGCGGACGGCGTGCGGGGCGAATTTCAGCCTCGGCGTGCGTCTTTCGCCGGAGCGTTTCGGGCTGAACCTGCTGGAAATCCAGGAAGTCGCGCAGGCGCTCATGCGCGGCGGCAAGATCGACTATCTCGACATGTCGCTGTGGGACGCTTTCAAGGAGCCGACGGATTTCAAGGGCGAGGGACGCTCGCTGATATCGTACTTCACCAGCCTCGATCGCGGCAACGTGCGCCTCGGCGCGGCGGGCAAGATCACCACCGGCGCGCTCGCGCGGGAGGCCATGGAGGCGGGTCTCGACTTCGTCGTGATTGGCCGCGCGGCGATCCTGCACCACGATTTCCCGAAACAGGTGCAAGCCAATCCCGATTTCACGCCGATCCCGCTGCCGGCGCCGGTGGCGCACCTGAAGAACGAAGGTCTGAGCGCGCCGTTCGTCGATTACATGCGCGCGTGGAAGGGTTTTGTGGAAGAGGCGGCTTAGCGGCTACGCCCCCACAGGCAATCGCAACGTCGCGCGCAGCCCGCCGAGCGCACTCTTCGATAGCACCACATCGCCGCCATGGCTGCGCGCGACATCGCGTGCGATGGCGAGGCCAAGGCCGACGCCTTTGGTGTTTTTCGTGCGCGTTTCGTCGAGGCGCGAGAAGGGACGGAACGCGTCCTCGTAGAGCGCAGGGGAAATACCGGGGCCGTCGTCATCCACATCGATCGTGATGGTCTCGCCGCGGCGGGCGGCGGCGACACGCACCTTGTCGCCATGCGAAGCGGCGTTGTCGACGAGATTGCCGAGCGCACGCTTCACTGCGCCCGCGCGCACGGATGCAGAGAGATCGCCTTCCCGCGTCACCGTCACGTCGGCGCCGACGCGCACCGCGGCGGCGACCACCTCTATAACCACCGGCCCCAGATCCACCGCTTCGGGGGCTTCAGACCATTGGCCTTGCGCAAAGGCGAGGTACTCGTCGAGCGTCGCCTCCATGTCGGCGAGGTCCTGCTTGGCGGCGTCAAGATCGGCGGACGGCGGCATCAGCGCGAACTGCAGCTTCAGCCGCGTCAGCGGCGTGCGCAAATCGTGGCTGACGCCCGCAAGCAACTGCCCACGCTGGTCGACGTGCCGCTTGATGCGCTGGCGCATGTCAAAGAAGGCGAGCGTGGCCGCACGTACTTCTCGGGCGCCGCGCAGGCCGAACAGGCCGGGGTCCTCGCCGCGTCCGAACTGCGCCATCGCGGAAGCGAGCTTCTCGATAGGGCGCACCTGGTTGCGGATAAAAATGATCGAGACGATCACGAGGAGCGCCGTCGCGCCGAAAATCCACAAGACGAACAACGGCCCCGAACGCGCCTGCACGCGGTCGCGGAACGCCTTCACGTTCAGGATGCCGCCCTCGATGGGGATGCGCATCTTCACCTGCGTGCCAGGACAAGTGCTGTCGTACCAGAGCTCTCGGCGCAGTTCGAGTTCGAGCGCGGTGGTGAGGTAGCGGTCGATGGCGGGGCCATAGGCGCGGCATCGTTCCTGTTCCAGCGCGCCGGTGGGGTCGATAGCTATCTCCAAGCGTAGCGGCTGCAGCGCAAGCGCGCGAACGTACTCGAAACGCGCCGCCGTGGGGTCGCGCTCATAGAGTTGGATGACCAGCGCCACGTCGGCCGCCACCGCCTGGCTCATGCGCTTGGACGTCGCTTCCCAGTGGTCGTTCAAGAACACGAGCGTGATGATAAGCTGCAGGATCGCGGCCGGCGCCGCGATGATCAGCAGCGTCCGCCAGTAGAGCCCTTTCGGCAGGATGTCGCGCAGGCGCCGGCGGGCCATGGCGCTTCAGCGTCCGCAGGGGCGGCGCCCGCTCAGTCGAGGCGTCCGAAGTCGACGATGTTCATCACGAAGATGACGGCGAGGAAGACGGCGATAACGGCGATGGCGGTCATGGGTGGTCTCTCGAAGCGACGGATCGGCTCATAGCGGGCTTCTGTCGCGCTGACGAGGCCCACGGTCGCGCGCCTTCAGGCGAAGTGGTCCCGGTTCGCCGCCCGGAAGGCGCGGATAATCCTTGATTCTGCGGCCGCTGGAGCCAAGTCGACCGCTTGCGGGCGACGTGGGGCTGCTTGTCTTATGACGATTACGTCGTTCACCGCCAATATGGGTTGCCGCCGACGAGTCGCAATCTCGCCGGCGGCGGGAGGGGACGGGTCGGGAAGTTGCTGG
>Ga0247843_1005501_pt1 | contig 17556 bp, 17 predicted proteins | sample LaCruzMarch2017__FD_192420 | JGI IMG/M metagenome (GOLD analysis project Ga0247843, IMG submission 192420) | Freshwater microbial communities from meromictic Lake La Cruz, Castile-La Mancha, Spain - LaCruzMarch2017_8m | ecosystem: Environmental > Aquatic > Freshwater > Lake | place: Spain... | reverse complement strand
CGGGTGTAAAGTCTATCAACTCGCGAATGATGCGTAGCGTGTGGCTCTTCCCTTTTTTAGGAGGAATAAACTTCTCAATCTTATCGCTAAAAAAGATAACGCCCACCTTGTCGTTGTTCTGTAATGCGCTGAAGGAAATAACCGCACATATTTCGGTCATCATTTGGCGTTTCATCATTTGGCGTGAACCAAAATCGCCCGAACCGCTCACGTCAACCAACATCATCACGGTGAGTTCGCGTTCTTCCTCAAACACTTTCACGAATGGATTGCCTGTGCGGGCCGTAACGTTCCAATCGATGCTGCGCACGTCATCTCCCATTTGGTATTCGCGCACTTCCGAAAACGCCATTCCTCGGCCTTTGAACGCAGAATGATACTGACCTGAGAAAATCTGATTGCTCAGACCTCGGGTCTTTATCTCAATCTTACGTACTTTCTTGAGGAGTTCGGTGGTTTCCATTTAATTAAATGAGACGAGGGGCGAAGGACAAGGGACGAGAGTGGTGCTCACTCCAACGGTTGTCAGTTCATCTCTACGTTAGTGGTTATTTGTCGTTTCTGTTTTAAGGTTAGGCGATGATTTTTTCTGTTCTAATGTGCTTATAGTGCTTGAAAGCATGGCAATGATGCCGTTCAGTTGAGTTGTTCGGTCGTTAATAACATTCGCATCCAATAAACGGGCAGACCTCCTGTACCAACCTTTCGTCTCTCTTGCCGAACCCCTCGATACGCGCAAGTATTGAGAGTATTCTTTGCCAAATCCTCTTCCATAGCCTTCTTCAATGTTTGCTGAGATAGAACCACTACTTCTTATCAACTGTTTTGCAATCTCGCGGCCTCTCACATCTTTCATCAAAATCTCGCAGTCATCCCAGCATAGGTCAAACAACTCTAAAGACTGCTGATAGAATCTAAGATTGTCAAGTGGGTCTTTCATGATGAAAATGGGGCAAAGTACGAAGGACAAGGAACGAGAATGGCGCCCTGAACTCCGCTATTTCCTTACTGTCCGCTTCTTTATATCGGTATTAAACTCGTTTCTAATTCTGCTTTTAACTATCACCAAAAAACATTGAGTGCAAACTGACCTTTAAGACTACGCGCTACTCTCGTCCCTTGTCCTTTGTCCCCCGTCTCCTCTTTAAGGCACTTCTACCGTATTCAGAATATCGGCAATAATTTCCTCTGTAGTAATATTCTCGGCTTCGGCCTCGTAGGTAAGACCTATGCGGTGGCGCAACACATCATTGCACACTGCCCTTACATCTTCTGGAATTACATAACCTCTGCGCTTAATAAAGGCATACGCTTTTGCTGCTTTTGCCAAGCTGATACTTGCACGGGGTGAACCGCCAAAGCTGATGAGGTCTTTCAACTTGGTTAAGCCATTCTCGGCAGGATAGCGACTTGCAAATACAATATCAACGATATACTTCTCAATTTTCTCGTCCATATATACTTGCTGCACTACTTCGCGGGCACGAACAATATCAGCAGGAGACATTATGGCATTGGCCGTAGGGAAAGTGCCGCCCAAGTTTTGACGAATAATCTTGGTTTCCTCTTCCTTCTTAGGATAAGAGATAACCACCTTCAGCATAAAACGGTCTACTTGCGCTTCTGGTAGCGGGTAGGTTCCCTCCTGCTCCACTGGGTTTTGAGTGGCCATAACGAGAAATGGCTCGTCCAACTTAAACGTGGTATCGCCAATGGTAACTTGTTTCTCTTGCATTGCTTCGAGCAAAGCACTTTGCACCTTGGCTGGAGCGCGGTTAATCTCGTCAGCTAAAATGAAGTTGGAAAACAATGGCCCCTTGCGCACTACAAAATCACCCGTTTTCTGGTTGTAAATCATGGTACCTACCAAGTCGGCAGGCAACAAATCTGGAGTAAACTGAATGCGACTAAACCCAGCATTGATGCACGATGCAAGGGTATTTATAGCAAGTGTTTTTGCCAATCCAGGCACACCTTCAAGTAATATGTGCCCTTTCGAAAGCAGGCCAATCAACAGGCTATCTACCATGTGATGCTGACCCACAATCACCTTTTCCATTTCCATGGAAATCAATTGCACGAACGAGCTTTCTCGTTCTATCATCTCGTTAATCTGTTTGATGTCTGTCATGATATGTTGTTTTCGGGTCGCGAAGGTAATTCGATGAAAGTTAACAGCAATAATGGCACTACGGTGCAGGTGTTAAAATCTGTTAAGCGAGATTTAGCAACCATCACTCTTCTTTGAAAGAGCCATTAGCACCAACAAAAAAGCCCTCCCGAACAGTCGGAAGGGCTTCTTTCCCAAATAAATAAGTGTGCTTATTGACGTGTCAAGGTGAAATCTACGTTCACATCGCCCGAACCAACATCAACCAAAGTAGAACCCGTAATTGTAGTGGAGGTAATAACCACATTGGTCATATTTCCAGAAGTATCGCCATCTGCAGTAATCATATACAATGTAGAACCAGTATATGAATACGATGATGTTTCTTGCTGAGCGGCAGTTGAATCACATTTCAATGCACCTTGGTCGTTTACTTGAACACCACCATCTTGGAAAATTACGATATCATCTTGACTGCAAGCGGTTGGGAAAAACATGCTGTAGGCATCTGTTACCATTACGCTATCAATCATCACTGCTGGATTGAAAACAGCATCGGTAAATACCCATGAACCAATGATAGATGGGTCTTCATCTTCTTCGGTGCAGCTACTTACTACAAACGCGCAACCAGCAAAAAGAAGGGCAACTTTAGCAAACGAAACAAATTTATTCATGAGAGGTATGATTTTTAAGTGAGCGACAAATGTATGATAATAACTAAATTATTCTTCCTATTTTAACATTGAGATAATATGGAGATAACAGACCGCTACCTAACAGAGTTGGTCTGTGACAGTAAGGATTTATAATTAAAATGGTTACTATGCCTTAATCTATCACCCTACGAATGAGGCGAAGCTTGTGGGAATAGCGACCTGTGTCCACGTTGAAAATGCCCTGATGGTCCAGTTTATCAATGCGCACCTTGCCCGATGCATGAATAATGGTATTGCCACCCAGCATCATGCCTACATGGATAATATGTCCCTCGTCATTATCAAAAAACGCAAGGTCGCCTATGTTGGCTTCCTCTACAAAACTTAGGGTGTGACCTTGCTCTGCTTGCTGGTAGGCATCGCGCTTTATGGCTATACCCACCATTTTATACAACACTTGGGTGAGTCCCGAACAGTCGACACCAAAGGGCGAACGACCTCCCCACAAATAAGGCGCATTGCGAAACACCATGGCCAACTCCATTAATTGTTGCCGAATGTTGCCTTCGTCTGGATGGTTTATCTCGCCATCAAACTCATACGACTCTTCGCCAAAAGCAATGTGTCCTTGGTGGTAATTGGGCAACGAACTACCAGCAAGCACAGGTATCATGGCTCCTGTTATTTCGTTCTTCACTATTTGCACCAAATCGGATGCGCACACAGGCATGTGGGTGCTAAACGTTTCGAAGGCCGAAGCTGATATTTCAGTGAATTGTTTCACATCTATCCAACTCTTATAACCATCTAACCCGTTGGCAATATGCCGCCAATTGCCCTTTTTAGATAGTACCTGAAAGCATTCGCCAAATAGCAATTGTGTCACCATCTGACTTTTATCAGAAGGCTCTTCCCTGCAAGGAATTACACTAAGATTGCAAATACCGTAGTCGGCCACTGGTTTGAATTACGAATGATGAATGATGAATTACGAATGTGTGACGTGTGATGATTAGTTGTGGACTGTGGTCTATGGTCTATTTCACTTTTAACACCAATGCACTCGCACCACCCCCACCATTGCAGATACCTGCTGCACCTGTGCTCAGGTTGCGCGCGTGCAATGCATGAATCAAGGTGACAATAATACGCGCACCGCTACACCCTAGTGGATGTCCTAGTGATACTGCACCTCCATTTACATTCACCTTGGCAGGGTCAAGCTTCATCAATTGGTTGTTGGCAATGGCTACTACCGAAAATGCTTCATTTATCTCATACAAATCAACGCTTTCTGTGGTTAGTCCTGCTTTGGCCAATGCCTTTGGAATGGCCTTAGATGGTGTGGTAGTAAACCACTCTGGGGCTTGTGCTGCATCGGCAAACGATAGGATAGTAGCTAATGGCTTGATGCCCAATTCTTGCGCTTTTTCCTTGCTCATAAGCACCAAAGCAGCTGCGCCATCGTTCATGGTTGATGCATTGGCGGCAGTCACCGTGCCATCTTTGGTAAACGCGGGGCGCAACTCGGCAAACTTATCTAGGCGCACATTGGTAAACTCCTCGTCCGTATCTACCACCACGGCATCGCCTTTGCGTTGCGGCACTTCTACTGGTACTATTTCGTTGGCAAATGCTGCTGCTTTCCAGGCTTTTGCGCTGCGCACATAGCTTTCTGTGGCAAAGGCATCCTGCTGCTCGCGGGTAATGTTGTATTCCTTGGCACACAACTCGGCAGCGTTGCCCATAGGGTATTGGTGGTACACATCCGTTAAGCCATCTAGGGCCAAACCGTCTTGCATCACTATGTTGCCATATTTCACACCTACTCTTGAATTGGGCAAATAATGCGGCACAAGGCTCATATTTTCCATGCCACCTGCCACCACAATATCATTATCGCCAAGCATAATGCTTTGGGCGGCTAGCATTACGGCTTTCATACCCGATGCACATACTTTATTTACGGTAGTTGCAGGCACATTATCGCCCAAACCAGCAAACTTAGACGCTTGACGTGCAGGGGCTTGACCCATACCGGCTTGCAACACACAACCCATATATACTTCCTGCACCAATGCTGGGTCTATGCCCGCCTTGGCAACTGCACCTTTGATGGCTATGGCACCCAAACGTGGGGCCGATATGCCACTTAGCTTTCCATTAAAACTTCCCAACGGTGTGCGCACGGCACTCACTATCACTACTTCTCGCATGACGTTTTCTTATTTTTTAGTCCGCGCGAAGGTAACAGATAGGATTGGAAGAATTTAGGTTCGGGACATAACCGCTTGAGACCGCGAAATTTGCCGAGGTTATCTTACTTTTGAAAAACATCCCTACACATACGTCAACACCCAACTTGCATTGAAGATTTTAGAAATAAAGGTGATTCCCAATTCGAAGAAAGAACTGGTGAGTGCGCTGGGCACAGATGCATATAAGGTGAAAGTGGCTGCTTTGGCCATAGATGGAGCGGCCAACGAAGCTGTTATCAAGTTGCTGGCACACTATCTGAACACCAAACCCAAGCAACTGCGCATTGTATCGGGCCACAAAAACCCCCATAAGCGCATTGAATGGGATGATGGTGAAGCATAGTAATTAGAACGAATCCATGCGAGAGGCAACAATTACTTTGCCCTCATTTTGTTTCCCTTAGCATCGTGGGTTACTTCTGCCAATCCTAGTTTTTCCATTAAGGGTGGCACATACATTCCAAATCGTCCACGCAGGCCTTTTTTAAGTCCATACCAACCTCCATTTGGATTTGATTCAGAACGTCCCCAAGCTTCCACTGTTCCTTCTTTAGCTGGTTTTTGTTCGTCTGCACTGCCCAGTTCCATCCAATCTCCATGGTTTTTTAGCATGTGATGCAAATCGGTTAAACAAGCAGCGTCATACATCAGTGTGGTTTTTCCTACAATGCACATAATTACGTCCTTGCCATCTTTCACATCTTTATACATCTCGTATTCTGAGGTTAATGGTGGAGTTTTCAATTTCCAGGGATTCTCTTTTGTTCCTTCAGTTGCCATAGCTATTCAGATTAAAAAAAAGTTTGGTTTTATTTGTACTTACGCTAACGAATAATAGAATAGTGCTCGATTATAAAATGGAGTGCATTGCCTAGTCCGTGGGCGATGATAAGCGGCCACAATTTCTTGTGCTTCGCATAATACACTCCAAAAACTAGCGCTAAAGTAAACACCTTAGGGAAATTATTCTACCTCACTCGAGGCAAACAGCTACGATGTCTGCTTTACTCCGTCTAATATTGCTTCGTCCAACACCTTCAAATTGATATCCTTCACGTTTTTGAACTTAATGCAATACCCTGTCACACTTGCTTTGCCGATCTTTTCTCCATAGGTATTTGGCAAATAGGTTTTGTCTTCTATACCCATGATGTAAACCGAAATTCCAACAGTATTTGCACTTATCCCCACTTGATAAAATGCTTTGGTTTTGCCGTCTGCATACAGTTTGGTTTGTTGTCCGAACCCAATTTGGGGATTGGTAACTACTTTGCCATTAGGGTCTTTACCATCGAAGAACCAAAGTTTGCAATTGGGTAATAGCTGTAGTATTCTAGTGTTCAAGGTAGTTATATCACCTTGTTTTGGTTCTGGCAAAGCAGCTATGTAGCTATTTATGGAGGCTTCAACATTCATAGTTCTCGTTTGCTTTTCCGTTAACTTCTTTGGGTGTAGCGCTGCAAGTACTTCCAGCTTCCTATTGCCCAAATCCTAAACGGCATGTGGTGTGGTTAATTTGATTGTTGACCGCTAAACCAACGCATCATTTCTTGCCGAATATGGTGTTCGCTAATGGTGTCTGCCAGCACTTCATGGTAGGTCATTTTCTTAATGTCCATGCAATACTGCACCAATGTCCAATGGTCATAATATGCTCTAGATGCAATTGTGCTGTCAGCAAAATATATTTCCCAAGCGTTTTCATCTGTTGATTGAAACCGTGCAATGTTTGCGAATAGGTCCTTCTGGTCGGTGTATTGTCGTGCAACATATTCCGCATATCCCTCCCATTTCCAATGGGGTATTGCTGCAACTGGATTCGATTTCCAAAGCCCTAAATGGTGAAACTGTGCACAGTGTATCATTTCGTGAGCCAACAGTTGGGTCAAATTCCACCTGTATCCATTCAGTTCTACATAATTGGAGGTATAGTTTGCCGCGCCTTGAAGCACAACCTTATCGTAAAAACCCCATGCAAATGCTTGTTCCCGCAACGCTTTTATTACATGTGGATAGGTTGCACCATCATTGATACAGATGTCGAAATGCAAATCAGGATTGTAAAACTCACTTGCCGATACAAGGCGAATTGCCGCGTCAAGCTTGCTTTTTAGTGCAGGGTCAAGCGGTTTATTGTGAAAGATGGTGTAATTAGTATGGGTGGTTTTGCTGGCGCAAGTGATTATTGGATTCACCACAATAACCAAAAGCAGACCTGCAATGAATAGCCCGGAAACAGTGAGGCGAAGCGTCCATTTTTTAATGCGATGGTTCATGCAACGTGATTTCTAGAAGGTTGGCGATGCTGTTTCGAAGGCGGGTTACGAAGGGATTTTTGACATATCCATGCAGAATATCTCCCAGGTATGACCGTCAAAATCTTCGATAGTGCGCTGCTGCATAAACCCATAATCAATCATTTCGCTGGGTTCTATTCCTCCTGCCTTTATGCCGTTGGCTACCGTGGCATTCACCTCATCTAGGCTGTTCATAGACAGCGCAAACAGACCAGCCAACCTAGTTTTGGTATCGGCTAGCGGCTTGGTGGCAAAGGATGCAAACTTGGTGTGCGACAACAACATCACATAAATGTGCTCGCTCCACACCATACACTTCCCCTCGCTATCAGAAAACTGAGGATTGTTTGTAAAACCCAACGCAGTGTAGAAGTCCATCGATTTTTGAAGGTCTTTTACTGCTAGATTGATGAAAACTTGTTTTGCCATTTTGCTCGTGTGAAAGGTTCAAATGTATAGGATTTCTTCTGCTTATAGCTGCATAATCAAACTACACCAAAGGCGAGGATTTCAAACAAACAAACCCATTCAAAGGATAGCAAGGAACTTTTTGTTATTGCATACTGCAATGAGCTCCCTACGGTCGGTTCAACGAGCGCATTAGAAACTCCTAGGCATGTAGGATCAATTCACGGTTTGCTTTGATCCATCCATATGACCGAGCTGAAATTGATTCAAGGTCACTTCATCCGACTCTAGGCAGACTAATCTATAATCATCCTCTGGGCTTATCACTAGGGTCATCGGCAACCCAAGCACATCTTCCAACTCCCCCATTTGCTCCAGTTTATCCTCTACCTCTTTTTTGAGACCCGTAGAAACGGTAGTGAACCCCAATAGCCCCACCACCGTTGGAAAGAGCTCATAAAGCTCCCCATGCAGGCCTAGCCAATTGGGCAATACCCCATTTGCAGCGTAGAATTGATTCACCGCCTGCTGCAAGGCAAAGCCCCATGTTTCAGGCTGTGCTGATAGGCTGTAGGTTTCTCTGATGAATAGTGCCATGGTCTTTTGCTTCCGTGTTTTACAAATTTACATGAATTACGGAAGTGATAGCATTCTGATGACAATAGTTGGATTTCAGGTGTGCTGGCGTTGGCACCGTAAGCTATACATGGAACGCTGATACCACACGAGTGGCACTGATACAACTGATTTAGACTGATTTTTAGGATAGCGAGGATCCATCGTCAAGCTCTGGACAGGCTCCATCGTCAAGCTCTGGACAGGCTGCTACCGAATACTAGACACGAGGGAAAGGCTATTGCGGCAGTTTAGCACGGCCTAGTTCGGATATTGCGAAGTCACAGACTTCGCGTGTTATGTTCCATTGAAGAGACCCTGCGGAACTCTTCAACGAGCATATCGGGAACACTTGCGCCACCGGGGGCTTCTCTATAAAGTATTAAGTTCTTTGTTCAACTGTTCTAGTATTACCTCCTGTTCACTTTTTTTCACAGAATCTGGTGTAATAGAAAGAAAATAGTCAATTGAAATAAAAATGCTTAACAACTCTTCCTTGTTTTCTAATTTGAATTTTGGGTCAAGTTTTAAGATTAACTTATTGAAACTAGCTATTTGTGATTTTAAATAGTTGTATTCTATTTCAATATCAACTGAAGTATTCTCAGATAACTTATTTATTTTCTCATTTATGCTTTGAAGCAATAATTGAGTTTCATCAGGAGAATTTGTAGATGAAAAACTGTAATTTTTTATGATATTATTTATTCTTACTTCTAACTTCTCAAAATTACTGTTATCCTCAAAATATCTATCAATCACCTTTTGAGTAAGGCCAGAACTACATTTCTCACATAAATCCTCAAATAACTTTTTGAATTCTTTTTTGTTAAACTCTGATGCTTGAAATATGTTAAGTGGACTTTTTATCTCTTCTTTTTTCATATCAAAAACAATAGGACAAACTAAGCCCACACGAGACAGTGCACCAGATTCAAATAGAACCCAAGGCTTTGTATAATTCTCTTTCGTTAAACAGATAATTCCTGCAACTGAATTATCAATTGCTTTGTTTATCTCGTCTAGCCACCCAGCACCTTTTTGAATATCAGGAGAGAAAAACGGAATGACAGCATGTAAGCTCTCCTCTAAAAAAAGTTTAATCTCCTCAGCTATATTTTTGCTAAGGTCGCCTGACCAACTAATAAATAAAGTCTTTTTATTCATTTCTGTAAATAATGATTAACTAAATTACTAGTGAAAAACTCCCTAAAAAATTGTTTTTTAGGTTTTTCCTTGAGTTGATAAAAAAAAGAATTTGTCGAACATCCAAAATAAAAATACTCACTTTCAATATTCTGAATTTTTTCAAATGCAATCCCAATTTTGTCTGTTTCCTCAATCAATAAACTAACTAATGAAGGGTCGAAATAAAGACTTGGTATAAAATGAATATGCGAACAAGACTCTTCGTGTAGACTCGTACAAAATGAAGCGTTACCTCTTTCAAAAAAGTAAAAATCTCCTTCATAAAAATGAAGTATTTTTTTAAATAACTGATTGTGGTACTCCATTTCCAATTTAGCACTGCCACTAACACGTTTCTTACTCATTGCCATTAGATGATTATGACAAATCGGATGCTTATCCCTGACGATATGAAAAATATTGTCATTCAACACGGATTCTTCTTCATATATTTTATCAATTATGCTCATATTTTATTGTTTTAATATTTCTGTCTAAATAAGCTGGAATCACATTTACACCGTATTCACGTAATATCATTGCAGGGTGAGAAAGCCATCCGAAATTTATGTAAATATCAACATTTTTAGGCAATTGTAATGCAAGTGATATAAACTCCTTTTCTTTTCCTCTATCTGTTGACAGACGAAGTAAAATTGGCGATTTCCTATCCCAACCTACTAAATCCTCATTATTTCTAACATGAAAAAAAGATCCATCTCTGGTATACCTTCGACTTTCAAAATTTCTTCTTTTTATATTTAATCTTCTTATGTTTAAAAATGCGATTTTACCGTCCTCTGTTTCAACAAAATGGAAATTTAGTGGAAGGTGTACAGCAAAATCTGACTCCAGTTTTCGGTGAAAACTTAGAAATTTATTTAACCTATCTTCAAAAAAATCAAAACCCAAGGCAGAAACAAAAGTTCTATCCGTTGAAAAAGGCGAGGAAATAATCTGTTGTCTTTCTTCTTTTACAGTGAGAATTTCAGCTAAGTTCAGCTTTTTGTCAAAATATATGACATCGGGCTCTAAAGTGTTATTAGCCTCCCATAATCCAGGAATATGCTCTAAAACAAAAAAATCTTTATCTATTAACAGTTCATAAGAATGCCTAACGTTAAGGTACGGATGAATAATCAGCAGTTGTCCTAGTTTTTTGAAATCTGGATAATACTTACTAAGTTCTCTAAAAGCACTTTCTCGATTTGAAGTAAAGAATCTTTTCAACCCAATCTCATCTCCCTTTGAAAATCTTAAAGTTATTTCTCCATCACAAAAATTTTCATTATTCAATATACTTCTTATCCTTGTTAATGTATGTTCACTATCTATTAATAACAAATTTTCTTCAAAAAGACCATTTAAATTAAAGTATTCCATAGCAGCTCCTTTTAAGCCCCATTTCTTTTCTTTCTCGAGAATTATTTTTTTACTTTCGGTTAGTATTTCCTTCGCTTCAATTGGTATATAGCTTCTTAATGGGTTAACGCCTTTTATTTCATGTTCGCGCGCCTGAAAAACGTAAAACACTCTATTTTTATCAATACCAAATTCAATGATTAAATCATAATTCAAAGTGTCTCTAATTCTAAAGAGCTCTTGTTTTATAAAGTTAATATTTAGGTCTTCAAAGTCAATTTCTTCAGAATTGTTAAGTACTGCGTAATTGCCTTCTCTATATACACGTATTGCTGAAGGCAACGATTTGCCATTTACAACTTCAAAACTTTCTTTACTTGATATTTCTATGGTGATTGAATCGTCATCCTCATTAAATTCATTAACTTTCAATTCGGCTAATCCAAAATACTTTAACTTAATTTCTTCTTGAACTAAGATTGCTACCTTAGCTTGTTTCAAGGAAATATTATTTAAGTTATCCCTGTAATTGTATGCATATTCGGATTCTTTAGACTCTACACATTTGATTATTGCTTTTTTTAAATCATTTGAAGTCTTAATACCTTTTATACTTTCAAAAATTCCAGGAAATTGATTTTTTTTGTGATTCTCAACTGACATTGAGCTTCTTGCAATTAAATGCAATGATTTTTCTTGATTGAATTTTGAGAACAATTCATCAATTATCTTATCAGATGTGCTGTTTAAAGTGCTTATGCCCGAATGGTTAACACTAAAGTAGTATCCCTTTGGCACATTTAAACCTGCTTTAATTAATTCTGTTAGAACACTTATCTTTTTACCATAAATATCATCGCTTGCGATGTTAGAGTCTAACTTTTTTATCTCGTTAATTTCCATAATTATTTAAACTAATAAAACTTAAGCTCAAAATTATTAAATATGCATATTTAAAGTGTGTTATATGCCAGTCAAACACTTTCTGAACTGGTCTTGTTTTGCACTTGATAAAGAAGTGAATTACGAAGCACTAAACTAGCTGCCACTACAAAAATTGAATAGCAGTTCAAAGTTCCATTAGATAAGGATTCTCAAATTTTTTAAGCTCGATGTTCGCGCTATTAGTCCTCACGTCATTTCGTCTAAGAAACGGTTTAGCATGTATGGCAATTCCTTCATATACATCATAGATTCCTTTCTCATACCAAACATATCTCTCATTATTGGATGCCCCAAAGTAAACTCCAACATTTCTCTAAATTCTACAACTGCTTCAATTTTATTGTCTTTACTACTTTTTGATTTTAGGACTTCAACTAAATCTTTTCCCAAGTCGTAAACCCAAGGAAAGTCATTTTTGAAAAAGCTCAATGCAATTAGGAAACCGTAATAACTTTTACCACGTTTACTAGAAATGTGCATCATTTCCTCTAGAAACATTGGACTAAATTTTCGGGACATTCTTTTAAATTCTAGGTCAAAATTTTGGTTTTTCTCTAGTCTTAATTGCTGTTCCTGCATTAACTTCCGCAGTTCGTCAACATTCTCATAAAGTTTGCTGTCAGGATTCCTTAGTAGTTTTTGATTATTTCGAGATAAGTCAAGTATTTCTTCTAAAATTTCAGCATTGTGGATTTTACTGTCGTCTACTTTTTTCGCTTCTTCAGGTTCGTCAATTATTCCTTTTAGTTTATTTAATTCAGTTTCCAAAGTTGGGAACCAAACTTCAAAAGCTTTTTCAAGCATTCCGTCTGTTATGCAATTTTCTCCACATGCTTTGTTAAGTGTATTAAGGAGCTTTTTAATATCATCCTTTTGAAAGATTGTTGATTGAAATTGAAGAATAGGCCCATTTACTTCTGATCGCTTAATATCAAACAGAAATGGACTTACAAATGATTTATCCATAGTTTTTGATAATGCTCCAGCCTCAAAAGAAAGCCAAGGAGCATTCATGTTTTCTTTAGTGACACATAAAATTCCAAAAGTTGAATTTTCCAGTTCCTTTGCAATGTCTGTGCTCCATCTTGCTCCCTTATCAATGTCTTCAGATGAAACGTATGGTTCAATTGATTGAATAACTGAAGGGAACCATTCTCTAAAAACTAATGCCACTTTATGGCTTTTGTTGCCTGACCAACTTATAAATACTTTCATACTAGTCGTTTGTTTAATTTCTGTCAATATGATTGACTTATGATTCGTAAATGTACAAATGTTTATTATTCACTTCATTCTTTCAATGTATAAAAAACGATACTAATGAATCAAAACTTATCAAATGCACAAATGCCCTCATTAGCCCATTAGGCTTCCTTTGCATTCTACACCTTACCATTTCTCATTCGCCCAAATTACAGTTTTACTTCATACCCGCCATAACCACGACAAAAAAAAAGCCCTACCCCAAATACTATGGGGCAGGGCTTTTTAAGAATAGCGTGCTGCGGTGCTTAAACGCAAAGGAGGCTAACCACTTCGCTAATAGGGCTAACGCCCGATGAATTGATGGCTACAAACACCACGTAGTATTTGACGCCTGGCACTAGACCTGTAAATTCTTTTTTACGGTTTTTGTTGAAGTCCATTATGGCAGGTGGGCCATAGGTGGGCACGCCAGGGGTGCCGCCCACTGGCGGTGTATGCGGTATTCGTACTTATAGTGACGCGATAGTTGCGGGGTTAGCGCACATCGCGGAATTTTTTAGTTCAAGGCCGTTTGCCTCAGGGAAGTGTTAATCGATCAACGCAACATTAACACTTGCCTCAGGGAAGTGTTAATCGATCAATGCAACATTAACACTTGCTTCAGGGAAGTGTTAATCGATCAATGCAACATTAACACTTGCCTCAGGGAAGTGTTAATCGATCAACGCAACATTAACACTTGCCTCAGGGAAGTGTTAATCGATCAATGCAACATTAACACTTGCCTCAGGGAAGTGTTAATCGATCAATGCAACATTAACACTTGCCTCAGGGAAGTGTTAATCGATCACCGAGACATTGACACTTGCCTCAGGGAAGTGGCCATCGATTACTACAGCTTTTGCATTTATGGTAGAAAAGAACTCGGATGTCAAAGAACGGATGAACCAAAAGCGCTAGTAGCAGTGACTAAATCCGTCACAAACATATATACGAAAAATAACATGTTACACAAAATTATTCTACATGGAGAATACACCATGGAGAATACTGCATGCACAAAACACCATGGAGAATACTACATGGAGAAAACTACAGGATGCGGGAGCTCACGGCCGAAGGACGTACCGGAAAGCAAATCCTAACCCATTATCTTTGGCGGAAACCGTTGGTGGTAATTATGAAAAGAGCATTCTGCACATGTCTATCATTGATGTTGACAGTTCTTGCGTTTAGCCAAGAGTTTGAACTAAGCGACAATTATGTTATTCATGAGCCTGAGTACGACCTTGACTCATTGTTCTGGACGACACCTAATGACCAGCGAAAACCAATTAATGTTTACCTAACACTAAAGTCTGACACCATCAAACACATTCAAGAGTTCACCATACTTGAGCTTGAGACATATGACAGAAACTGGGTTTTCTCTCTAAAAGAACCGCAACTTCTTAACGTCAAGGAAATAGTTAAAGTGGAATTTGATTACATGGCTTGCTGCGTAACGGTGGAAAACCACTATTTCATATTGACGACAGATGACCGATGGATAAAACTACCCACAGTTGACTATGTAGCGTGTGACGGACCTGAACCATTTTTTGAGTATAGATTTCCATCCCAAAAGTTTGGAATTGAAAACACCATTTTAGAAACGAAATCATTTCCAGACTCCACATATTCAGTCGACACAATTGAGGTACTGAAAAGAATAAAGTGGACAGGAAAAGAAATAACTACCACCTACACCCACTAAACCTAATGCGTGCGAACGTATGCAGAGACGCAATGCATTGCGTCTTTATCTTTGGCGGAAACCGTTAGGGGTAATTCTAAATAATCCTGTTCCACTATGAAAGCACTGAAAATTACATTGTCAATTTTGGTTCTAGCAAGTTGCTACTATGGCTGTAAAAAGGCAGAGCCTGAAGATGTCATTCCCGTTCATGGCCCCCTGTTTAATAACCGCTATTGCGAGGTGCTGCTTGCCGACCTCATACCAGGTGGTATTTCTGCTGAGGTGTATGGTTCTCAAGGTAACTGCAGCGATTGCCCGCAGGAAATTTGGGATAGTTTAGACGCAGGGCAGATAGCGGCTGACAATAACGCCTTTATAGCTATCCTAAACGGCATTCGGTTTTTTGTAGTAGATAGCGCAATAGCTGGCTCAACCATTGCCGACAGTACCTGTCCTTACAATTTTGGGGGAATAGACATGCGGTTGCTAGCCACCCTTACCATGCCTATCTCTGGGGTCAACGAAAACGCGGCATACATCCCAGTTAGCGTTGAACGAACCAACATTTGGCATTTCAATACAGGAACAAGGGTTTACGTTTTAAGAGATGCTGACGGAAACTGTTACATCATGCAGGCGTACAGTCAAATCGTGAACAAACAACTGCAATTAGAAGACCTTGAAACGCTTGGAACGCAACTAGCACTTCCGACTGGGTGGAGTTATGAAACATTTGTACTAGACAATGATTTCAACCTACCAAGTAACAACGGAACCGCAACGGTAATTCAAGATGAATTGAAGAACACGTATCAACTATTGCACGAAGGGTGCTTAAGTCAGTAACGGTCTGAAATAAACTTACTAGGGCCAACACCACCAACCATAGCCCAATCCCTCCCAAATCCCATTAAACGTAACTACTGCGCAAGCGTAGTGCAGATGGGTAGTTTGAGCTGCAAAGCATCCGTCAATTCCCCTCCTTTGGAGGGGTGCCCGTAGGGCGGGGTGGCCGCTCTCTCCCCCTACGGTTGCCCAAACTCCGTATTGGCAACAAATACCTCGTCTGTTAGTGCGCCCAAAAACGCCACCAAATCGGCTTGCTCTGCTGTACTAAGGTTTAAGGGTTGTATCAGGTTGCTTTTGTTGGGATGGGCCACGCCACCACTGTTAAAATGCGCCACTACTTCTGCAAGGGTGCTCATGCTGCCATTGTGCATATAGGGTGCAGTGAGGGCCACATTGCGCAGCGTGGGTATGCGAAACTTGCCCCTGTCTTCAGGCAAAGTGGTCAGTCGCGCCCTTCCCGAATCGGCATAGGTAGTATAGAGCCCAATATTGGCATATTCGAGCGTAGTAAATAGCGGTGGGGTGTGGCATGCACTGCATTGGGTTTGTGCGCTAAAAAAGAGGTCCTTACCCCGCTTTTCCGCTTCCGACAAGGCATTGGCATCCCCTAGATATTCGAATTGGTCGTAGCGCGAATGGCCGCTAATCAACGTGCGCTCAAAGGCTGCCAATGCCCTCGAAATGCCATAGGCATCGGGCGCACGGTCATAAGCTGCTTCAAACATGGCGGTATACGTGGCATCCGTTGCAATACGCTCCAAAAACCCCGCTATGGTAAACCCCATTTCGTCAGGATTGAAAATGGGTGCTTGGGCTTGCAATTCTAAGCTATTCACTCCGCCTTCGGCAAATAAATTGGGCACATAAGCAATATTGGTAAGTGTAGGCACATTGCGCAGCCCTACCCTATGGTGTACACCTACGCTAATAGGATTGGCATCCGCAAAACCCAACACTTGGATGTGGCACGAAGCACATGATTTGCTGGAATCGACCGAAAGCAATGGCTCGTAAAATAGTCTTCGCCCTAAGGCAATGCGTGCAGGGGTTAGTTGATTATCGGCTGGCACAGGCAAAGCAGGGAACCATGCTGGAACAGCAACCAAAGCTTCGGGCGCTTCGTCTTTTTCGCACCCAGAAAGCAATGCTACCGCAAGGAGTAGGCTTACTATGGTTTGGGTAATGCTTGCCTTCCACTTCCACCAATCTCCGCTATACCCTTGGATATGCTTGGGCGTTGCAGGTGGATTGGAGCGGGCAATCACGGCACTTATTCTACGGTAAACGCAGCAGGGATATTGGCATACACCGCAGCAGCCAACACAGGGTCGTTAAAGGAATCGGTAGCGCGGTCATATCTCAAGTCGATGTTATCCATTAACCGCAACCAATCTACCGTCACATTTATGGTGGTAGTGCCCTGTAGCGTAACCGGTTGCGCAAAGGTCAATGCCGACATAAACTCATCTAACCCAATATGGATAACGAAGGGAGCATCGGCTGGGCCGTTTATGGCAGCAGTGGTGTCTACCACGCCTTCCAACTTCATGTGGATGTAGCCAGGATTCCATCCCCAGTGGGCATGGTCGGGATTGTTGGACGATAAGGTGTGTTCGGCAGGCCAGCTCGCAGGGTCAAGATGGTTTACTGCACTATCTACCCCCACATTAAACCGTAACGATGGGTAGTCGCCATTGGCAAGGGAGCCAATAGTATGCACCGTTTTGGAAGGCGTCACCATCAGGTAGCGGTCGGCAAAAAGGGTTTCGCCCAATGCTATTTTGCTCACGTAAAACTGAGCAAGGGTAAACTTCACTTTGCGACCTTCCCAATTCACCGCTTGGGTGTTGTAGGCAAAGTCGGCTGTGCCCAACTTAAACGTGAATTGCAGCGTCAGTTCAGCAGAATCAGCAGCATACAC
>Ga0247843_1005499_pt1 | contig 17559 bp, 14 predicted proteins | sample LaCruzMarch2017__FD_192420 | JGI IMG/M metagenome (GOLD analysis project Ga0247843, IMG submission 192420) | Freshwater microbial communities from meromictic Lake La Cruz, Castile-La Mancha, Spain - LaCruzMarch2017_8m | ecosystem: Environmental > Aquatic > Freshwater > Lake | place: Spain... | reverse complement strand
TTGACAACAATAAGAATTCTCCTTCTAGACCTCTCCAAGTTAAAAATAATTAAAGTTACTCATTAGGTTTTGGAACCTCTGATTTCTTTGTCAAAGTGATTTTTGGAACGTAAATTGTTGAGATTGCGATAAATATAGGTATAAATTTAGATCTATGTCTTAATGCGGTCCCAAAATTTCCGACTCCCCAGGAGTAAGTAATAAGTAAAGGTATTAAAATTATAAGTAAAATACTTACAAAATTATTAAGTTTTTTAAAAAGTAATCCCTTTATTGTAAAATAAAAAAGGATTGCAATCATAATACCATCAACGAGTCCAAGTAAATGATTTATTGCCCTAATATCCCAGATAAATGGAGAAAATAAAAAATAAACTAATCTGGGAAATATAAGTAAAAAAAAACTTGAAAGGGAATCTGGAACTAGCCACCCTGGGTAAATTGAACTTCCAGAATTAGTGGCCTCTACTTGAAAAAAAATACTTGAAAGATTCAAAATTTTACTAATATTTCCTAAATATGGAAGATATAATTTTGATAAATTGCCAAAATTGAAGAAAAAACCAAAAAAGAATGATGATATTAAAATAACTTGATGGATTAATAACACATTGTTCATAAAATAATTTATGATATCCTTTATGCTTCTTAAAAGTATGACAGCCACAAACGCTAAAGCACCAACCATTAATCCCCCATGCAAAAAATATAATGGAACAAAATTTAATAGGGCATAAATAGCGAATATTAAATGCTTGGAATTAATACATTTAATTATAAAATAAGACCCATTCAATAAAAAGAATACGATATAAATCTCCCTTAAGATTATTACATTATACAAAACGATACTAGGAAAAACAGCAAATAGTAAAGCTGACTGTATTGATTTATATTTATTGTTAGAAATTAGTATAGATATTTTATAAACTAATATAATACAAAATAAACTAGTTATAATGTTTATAGACTCTAATAACAAGGGACTTCTTCCTAAAACTCTATAAAAAATAGATAAAAACCAAGTAAAAGTATAGGCTGTTGAATATGAATTAAATGATCCTAAAAATTCTAAAAATGGAAGTTGGGAAAAAAACCATGTTTTATATTCAAATCTAATTGCATCTGCATTTGAATCTGGTAATTTAAATATAAATTCATTTACAAATGCAGCAAAAAGTCTTAAATATAAACCAATCCATAATACCTTTTTTAGAACTTGAAACTTAATTCCAATAAAATAGGTGAAAATGATTGCGAAACAAACTCCCTGAAACCCTACGATTAACTCCAAACTAATAATTTTCTTTGTACCAGGCCTGAAACATCAAAATAGCCCAAAGTTGATAGTGCCAGTTTCTCTTTCCCGAAATATGTTCCTCCCACTTTTGCCTTACTACCTTTGGGTTTAACATGCCGCTCTCCTTAATGACCTTTTCATTGAGTAAATCGTCTGCCCACTCTTTAAGTGGACCTCTTAACCAAGCTTCCAAAGGAATCCCAAAACCCATTTTGGGTCTGTTTATCAAATTTTCAGGAATGTATTTTTTAACGATTTCTCTCAATATCCATTTTGACGTCCCTTTGTTAATTTTATATGAAAGGGGTAATGAAGAAGAAAAGGCAAAGACATGATGATCAAGAAAAGGAATTCTGCTTTCCAGGGAGACTGCCATACCAGCACGATCTACTTTACATAAAATATCATCAGGCAAATAGGTCAGCAGATCATTCAACATCATTTTATCCATATTATCATGGAATAAATCTGAGCCTATAAACTTATTTTTTTGTGGATAAAAATCAAAATTTAATATTTCCACGGGATTTTCCCATTGTTTAACTAATCTAAAATAAACATCATCAAAAGATTCCATTGCTAATAATGATGAAGCTTTTATCAGTTTATCTGTAAGATTAGAAAAATGATATTTTTTAGGTAGTATATGATGCAGAAAGCTAGACAAAGCATCCCATTGTTGGGTATTTAATTTATTTATTGACGGATACAGTCCTCTTCGAAGAGGCTTAGGAATAAATCTTAGATTATTCCATATTTTTTCAGCAAAAAAATACCGGTTATAGCCTCCAAAAAGTTCATCGCCACCATCCCCGGAAAGGGCAACTTTAACGGAACGAGCGGCTAATTTACTTACCAGATAGGTCGGAATTTGGGACGAATCAGCAAAAGGTTCATCGTACATGCTACCCAACAACGGAATTACGTCAAAACAATCTTTTGGATTGACATAAAGTTCCGTATGATTTGTACCTAAATGACTAGCTATTTTTTTTGCATACAGGGCTTCATTAAATCCATTTTCATCGAACCCAATGGTAAATGTACTTATATGCGTGCTCGAAACTGCGCTCATTAGAGACACAATCAAAGACGAGTCAATGCCACCAGAAAGAAAAGCACCCAGTGGAACATCTGCTAATAATTGACTTTGAACAGCCCTTTTAAGAACATTTTCTGTTTCATCGATGGCCTCAGTAACAGAACCTTGGAAAGGATTCTTCTTCCCCTTAATCTTGGTATCGATGGCAGACCAATAAGTACTAATAGAAACCGCCTTATTGTCCAACGAAACCGATAAAATACACCCCGGCGTTAATTTACTTATGCCCTTATAAATCGATAAAGGCGTTGGCACATAATTATACTGCAAATATAGACCAAGGGCATTTGAATCTATTTCATTTAAGAAATGTGGATGAATTTTTAGCGCTTTAAGTTCGGAGCCAAAAAGGAAAGAATCACCTTGCCAACCGTAGTATAGTGGCTTTTCACCGAAACGATCTCTGGCGAGAAATAATTTTCTCTCCACTTTATCCCATAAGGCAAGAGAAAACATCCCGGTAGTTAACTTCAAGGCCCTTTCTAAACCCAGTGCGCTAATCATTTCAATAAGCGTTTCCGTGTCAGAACTCCCCTTCCAGGAAACTGCAAACCCACTTTCAGCTAAGTCCTTTCTACAAGATAAATGGTTGTAAATCTCGCCATTATAAACTAAAGCGAACCGAACATTTGCAGAGAACATTGGTTGGCTACCTGCGTTTGATAGTTCTAAGATAGAGAGCCTTTGATGACCGAAAGAAATACCCGATAAAGAATCCTGCCAGAGGGTTGATTCATCAGGACCTCTGTGTTCCAAGGTCCTGTTCATCTTCAGTAATGCACTTTCATTAAGGAAAGTTGAAGATAAAACACCTACGAAACCACACATTATTTATTGGATTTATATCCCTTTACCACCCAATAAGGTGGATCTGGTGAAAACTCAATATTAATTAGTCCAGCTTTAGAAAGCATTTCCCTAATTTCTAATTTAGAAAATCGTTGTTCAATTATAGTACCAAATCTATCCAGGGCATCATTTTTCATTGTGTAGATAGTTGCATTTTTGTAATAATTAAGTGGAAAATTTTTAGTATCAATACCATACTTATTCAGAAATTTGGATCCCCTTGATAATGGATAGTAAATGAAAAATGCAATAGCATTACAAATAATTAGTTTTATCCTAAATGGTAATTTGGAAATTAAAATTCTAAGAAAATCCGTTAATTTCCAAATCATTTTATACCAGAATGGTTTGTTATCAAAAGAAAAATAAAGGTAAAGTAAAAAGGGTGAATCAACTTTCAAAACTCTAACAGCCGACTTAATTCCACTTAAAGTATCTTGAATATGATGTAAAACTCCTAATGAAAAGCCAAAATCAAAGAAATTATCTTCAAATGCCAGATTATTAGCATCATAATCATAAAAATAAACATTTTGAAAATTTATTAAATTTTGTCTGGCAATTTCTAATGCTTCTTTACTGGGATCAATACAATATAATGTACCAACTTTATCAGCTACAAAACGACTCCATCGACCGGAACCACAGCCTAAATCAAACACTCTTGAATTTATCGGAAGTACATCAAAATCTATTAACGAGAAATAATCATTATAATATTTAGACAAAGCTTCATTTGATATATCGAGATGATTAAAATATTTCCATTCTTCCCCGAAGTTTAAAATTGTATTTTCTTGTTTACCAGTCATGATATGAGATTAAATTATTCTAAATAATATATAATGCTATATTTATATATCAAATATTTCTGCCCTTAATTCCATAAAATTTCCCCTAAATGAAATTAATTTAAATTCTTAACTAAAGTTTCGGAGTTGCTAAAAAGCTGATTATCAGCAAAATAGAATGATAAAAAGGTTGCATTTTTGAATATAACTTGTTAATTTTGAGTGAGTTAAAAGCAAATTTCCAAATCAGTCAAAAATACAACAGAACAAATTTATTAAAAATATCTCTGAAGCGGGTGAATATTCATCAGATTCAAATATTTATTAAAAACCGCTAAAAAACATCATTGAGTCAAATAACTCACCAAGGTTATTATTTTATTGAAATTAATGCTAGAAACGGTTAGAAAATAAGATAATTAGTTAAAAAAAATGGTTTAAATTCATTTTTCCAGCATTAAATGTCCTTACAAAATGATAAGATAATTTGCTCCGAAACTTTAGTTAAATAAGTACGATTACGATACCCTCCCGATTTAATTAATTCATTTTTGTCAACTAATCTATATACCGCTTTTTGAATATCATTAGGGTATACCTCGCTTAATCTATCTTGAATCTCTTTCATTTTACTTTCACCATTATGTTTCAAATCTTCTATGATTAACGCTTCCAATTTGTATGTTTCTATCGTTTTAAGACTTGGAGTTAGATTGAGTTTGGCTTGAGAAAATATACCAGGATTAAGAAGATACTCAGTTCCTTTTTTTGCTCCCCGACTAATTAGAATATTCTTATCTATCAGTGTTCCTATCCAATATTTAAGTTTGTCTTCTTGATTAATTTGTAGGGCAGTAGATAGTTGTGTTACTAATATTTTTTTTCTTGTAGCAACTACACCTAAAGTAATGGTTTCTTTTTGAGTAAGTTGAAAATGTTTGTTAATATAATCAATAACGGAAAGAGCTTCCTCATCAATAATCCCTGATTTAACTGAGACAGCCATTTTATTAAACGAACTCTCTATTTCTGGAAATGGTTTAGCGTCTAAACTTAGTTTTTCATACACAAGGTCATAACCTGAACCTTCACCCTCCATTAATTTTAGGTCGTTTAAAGTTTGAATAAGATGAGGGTTTCTTCTTTGTCTTTCGTGTAAAATATTGTCTTTTGAAATACCTAATGGTAAACCACCGGGATTTGTAAATACTATTCTATCAGAATAAACTTCAAGAAAAATATCACCGGAACTTGTATATCTTTTATGAGCAATTGTGTTTATAAGTAATTCACGAATTACCTCTTTTGGATAATTACGAATTTTATTTCTGAATAGACCATTGCTCAACTCAGAAGAGTAAGTAAGTTCAACCGCTTCTTTTTCAATTTCCAATAATAATTCCATAGGATTATATTGGTGAAAGTGATACTTTTTTTCCCTTATTTTTTCTTCCCGTTCATTATAAACCAAATATTGAAAAGTAATAGGGTAACTTAATCTTGCTCTTTGTAAAGGAGTACCTAACCATAAAACACCCAAGTTTGTTAATAACCCTTCATGAGATAGGAGTTGATAGTGTTCAAATATCTCTACATCGGATTTGTCCTTTATAAAATCAGAAACTTTTTCTGATTTACGGATATTTGAAATAAAAAAATTGATTTGTTCTGTGTCTGCTTGTTCAATAGATAATTTTTGAGCAACAACTAATTCCCATTGAAAGGCGTTTTTTTCAGACGCAAGGTCTGTTAATTCTTCACTTTTAACAGCATAACAATTATCTGTAATCCGGACAAAAACTTTTCCTGAAGTAGTGGTGGCAATAGTTCGGGAAGAAGGTAAAATATTAACAATAAAATATTCTCCACCATTCTTATGTTTAATAACTTCGGGATTTACTAAACCTACACCATCGGTTAATGAACGAAGACGACTAACTACTTTGTTCATTTCATCAATAACTATTTTTTGGTTTGTTGGAGGTTCAGATTCTTTGTTCTCAATTCCGATAATTAGTTTACCACCTTGAGCATTAGCAAAACAAACACAAGTTTCTGCTAATGATTCCACATCTGATTTATTACCTATAGCCTTTTTTAGACTTTTGAAATCAAGATTACTATGTTCTTGCCAGTTGTTCATAACTCTATCCCCACTTTTTTAAGATTCTCTTTAATACGTTCCTGTAACAATATGGATTGCTCAAAGTGAGATTTTAGGTTCTCAGATATCACTGCAACCTTATCTTCAAATGATATTCCATCATCTTCAATATCCTCTGTACCAACGTAACGACCCGGTGTAAGAACAAAGTTATTCTCTTCAACCTCCTTTAAAGTTGCAGATTTACAGAACCCTTGTATGTCCTCATAATTACCATCCTTACTTCTCCAATTATGATAAACCTCAGATATTTTGGATATATCCTCATCAGTAAATGCCTTATTCTTTCTTGATACTAATGCGCCTGATTTACGAGCATCTATAAATAGAATTTCATTTTTACGGTTTCTGAATTTACCATTAATTCTATTACGAGCTAAAAAGAATAAACAAGCCGGTATCTGAGTATTAAAAAATAATTGAGTTGGAAGAGCGACCATACAATCTACCACACCGTCCAAAATCATATTCTTCCGTATCTCATTTTCACCACCTGAGTTTGAAGTCATCGCACCGTTTGCAAGAACAATACCGGCAATACCATTAGGACTTAATTTGTTTATCACCAATTGTAACCAACCATAGTTTGCGTTGCCGGAAGGTGGCACACCATACTTCCACAGATGAGAATCCTGTAACAACTCTGCTCCATAATCTGAAATATTGAAAGGAGGATTCATTAGGGCGTAATCTACTTGAAGGTCTTTATGTCTGTCATTATGAAAAGTATCTCCTAATTCAATCTTAGCATCAATACCACGAATAGCGAGGTTCATCTTTGCTAACTTGTAAGTGGTCGGGTTACTTTCCTGACCATAAACAGAGATATCATCTAAACGTCCACCGTGAGCTTGTAAGAACTTCTCACTTTGCACAAACATACCTCCCGAACCACAACATCCATCATAGATTCTCCCGTTGTATGGTTCTAACATCTCAACTAATAACTTTACAATACTTTCAGGGGTATAGAATTGTCCACCACGCTTACCTTCCGCATCTGCGAACATCCCAAGGAAGTATTCATAAACACGTCCTAAAAGGTCTTTACTGTTCTGTCCTGGTTCATTGAACCCAATGTTACCAACTAAGTCTAAAAGTTCCCCTAATCGTCTCTTATCCAATGCAGGTCTTGCGTAGTCTTTTGGTAGAACTCCTTTTAGATTTGGATTATCCTTCTCAATGGCATCCATTGCATCATCAATATCCTTGCCAATGGTCGGAAGTTTTGCTCTTTCAAATTGAAGGTATTTCCAACGTGCTGTTGGAGGTACAAAGAATACGTTCTCTGCTAGATACTCATCCTTATCCTCTGCATCAGATAATTTATCTCCTGTTAACTTTGAATGTAATTCTTCAAAACTATCGGAGATGTATTTTAGGAATATTAATCCTAAAACAATATGTTTGTATTCTGCCGCATCCATATTGTTGCGTAGTTTATCTGCAGTTGCCCAAAGAGTCTTTTCTAAATCTTGTATCATAAGGGGTTAGTTTTCTATAATTAAATCAGCAATTTTTACTTTCAAAGTTTTCGCAATCACACCAAGGGTTTCTATACTCGGCATAGTTTGGTTACTACACCAATATGATACCGTAACCTTTGATACCCCTATTTGAATAGCAAGGTCTTTTTGATGCATCTTTTTTTCTTTGATTACTTCTTTGAGTCTGAGTTCAACAGCCATTATATTATTTGTTAAAGTTTAAAGTTAAGGTAAAATTTTAATTATTGGTTAATTTCTCATGTAAATTGAAAGGGAAGTATAACTGATTTAAAATTTGGGAAGAGTTAGGAATGAACCTATCAAATCAAAACTATTCTAAAAAATGTTTGTCACGAAATATAAAGTATTGTAATTCAATAACTTACAAAGTAATAGTATTTTTTGACCCTATATGTCAGAACTATTTTTGTATTGGAAGTACAAGTTAATAATAAGTTATTAACTTTGAAGTAAATGTTAATCAATATAATGGGCTTTAAAAGTCTATAATTAAGCTTCAATATTAAAATTGTAAAACGTGGCAACATTATTCAAAGAGGTCAGCTATAATCTGACAATACTTATACAACAAATTGATTTGGGTATGATAGGTCTTCCTGATATCCAACGTCCATTTGTATGGGCAGATACAAAGGTTAGGGAATTGTTTGACAGCATGTATAAGGGTTATCCTGTAGGGTACTTCCTCTTTTGGGCAAATGCCAATGTCGACCATACAAAAGGCATAGGAACTGCGTTAAAACAAAAACATCCAAATCTATTAATAGTAGATGGACAACAGCGTCTAACGTCTTTATATGCCGTTATTAAGGCACAAGAAATAATAAGAGAGAACTATACCAAAGCTACCATTGTCATTGCATTTAACCCAATAGAAGAAAAGTTTGAGATACCTGATGCATCTATTCGCAAAAATCCAAGGTACTTTCAGAATATTTCTCAGATATGGCAACCCAATGTAAATATCATCCGATTAATCAACGATTTTCTCAATAATTTGAAGAAATCTGTTGAATTGACAGACCATGACGAAGAGTATATTCAGAACGCATTCATGCGTTTGAAGAACTTAGAAGCCTATCCATTCTCTGCACTTGAATTATCATCAAGCATCAGCGAGGAGCAAGTTGCTGATGTCTTTGTTCGAATCAATTCACAGGGTAAAACACTTAATCAGGCTGACTTTATACTTACCCTTATGAGCGTATTTTGGGAGGAAGGGCGTAAGGCTTTAGAAGAGTTCTGCCGTTCATGCCGTGAGCCATCCAAGCTTGAAGCATCACCCTTTAATTATCTTATTGACCCTGACCCCGACCAATTACTTAGGGTATCTGTAGGTTTGGCATTTAGAAGAGCAAGACTTCAATATGTTTATAGTATACTGAGAGGAAAAGACCTAGAGTCAGGTGTGTTCAGTTCTGAACGAAGGGATACACAGTTTGAAGTCCTGAAGCTCTCACAAGCTAAGTGCTTAAATATTCAGAATTGGCACGAGTTTATCAAAGCTGTAAAACAAACAGGCTTTACTAAAGGAGATTATATAAGCTCAAAAAACAATTTATTGTATGCTTATATATTTTTTCTAATTGGGAGGGAAGATTACAGGATGGAATTATACCAATTAAAAAAATTAATAGGGAAATGGTTTTTTATGTCATCAATTACGGGAAGGTATACAGGTTCACCCGAAACAGTAATGGAAATGGATTTGGCTAGATTACGGGGAATATCCACAGCTGAAGATTTCCAAAAGGTATTGAACGATATTATCATATCCCAATTCACGTCTGATTTTTGGGATATTACACTTCCGATGGATTTAGCTACATCCTCTTCCAAAAGTCCATCTTTATATGCCTATTATGCATCCTTATATGTGCTAGGTGCAAATGGATTATTCAGTCGATTAAAAGTTTCAGAGTTACTTCAAGAAGGTCTTAGAAGTAAGAAGTCAGCTTTGGAAAGACATCATCTGTTTCCCAAAGCTTGGCTAAACAAAATGGGAATAACAGAACAAAGAGAAACTAATCAAATAGCTAATTATTCTTTAGTTGAATGGAGTGATAACATAGCTATTTCCGACAAAGCTCCTTCAACATATCTACCATCATACCTAAATAGACTGAGTGATGAGGAAAAGAAACAGATGTATTATTGGCACGCTTTACCTGAAGGGTGGGAGAATATGAGCTACAGTGAGTTTTTGGATGAGCGTAGAAAAAGAATAGCAAGAGTTATTAGAGATGCCTATGCTGAAATATGTAAGTGAGAAAATTAACTGCTAGTATTAATAGATAAGACTTCTCATAGAAAATTTATGATAAAAGTGGATTATAAATCATGGAACTAAATCTGAATCAAAAGTTGATTGACAATATTGGTATTGGGTTAACGAAGTATAACCATATCATGGCTGCAATCCAAAATACTGATGTATCATCTGATATTGAGTTTCAGAAAAGGTACAATGGTTTTTACAGAATGAGACAGCGACCTGCGGAATACTATTCTACATATTTTAATTTTATGGAAAAGCAGAAAAATAGAGATGTAACATTTGAAGAAACACTAAGGTATCTTCATGCAAGTTTGGGCAGAATAGAGGCATCGTTTAGCAGTAAGTTAGTTGCTACAATTAATCCGAATAAACCTGTTTGGGATGAGTTTGTACTTCAGAATCTTGGAATTAAGAAACCAACTACATATTCTAAAAATAGAATTGAAAAGACTATTGAAATTTATAAGGGTATAGAAGGTTTTTATGCCAATTTTTTGAAGTCAAATGAATGCCAAGCTTTACTAGTTGAATTTGACTCGCATTTTCCTAATACCAATTTAACGCAAACAAAAAAAGTGGATTTACTTCTGTGGCAAACAAGGGATTAGATAAGCTGTTAAATTTGTATAAATACATGACTGCATATTTTCATTAAAATAAATTTATTATGGACTATTTAGACCGTTTAGAACAAGAATATAAAGATATCTGCGACAAAAAAGGGGCATTATCACATTTTCTCGAGTATGGTCATGATAACCTGAATGAAGCAGAAGAAGGGCTATTAAGAATCCAATATGCCGCCATGGAGGCTTATCATAGTATTCTATATCAACGTAAAAGACTAGTTGCTAAAGGATTAACAAATAGCGTTATGAAGGAATTTGTGGAGGGTAAAACATGCGCTGAACTTTTCTATGAACTGAAAAATGGAATGAGAGATTTGTAATTGAACATCTAAGTAATTTTGTTTTCTAATTGAAGAACTCAGCTGAGTTTATAATTTAAAGTATAGAAAATCCTTCGATGAAGAAATTCTCTTTTTGTTTTCAAAATTTAAGACATAATAAAAACTCCTGATAATCAATCATTTATAAACTTATCATATTTTTTTGACCCTATATGTCAGAACTATTTTTTGAGGGGAGGTTCAAGCTAATAATAAGTTGTTAACTTTGAAGTATGTGTTAATCAATACAATGGGCTTTAAAAGTTTCGAACTAAGCTTCAATATTAAAATTGAAAAATATGGCAAATATTACTAGCAAGTTAATTATCTGTTGTGGGATTATAGTAGCCTTTACTAACTGCGGTGTCTTTAATTCCTTAAAATATGACTTTGCACTTACAGAGATTTCAGGAGCAAAGAACACAATGGATTATGGAGAATTAACATATGTAGATTCCTTGATAGATATCTCCTTTGCTGTAAGAAAAGCAGATATTTCATTCTCATTAAGAAATTTGTCATCAAACACTTTAAAAATTATTTGGGATGAAACACTTTTTATTGTAGAAGGTAATACAGGAAAAGTTATGCATGGTGGGATAAAATATAATGATAGAAATATGTTTCAACCTCCTAGTGTTATCCCACAAGGTACAGTACATAATGATGCAATTGTTCCAAGTGATAATGTTTATTGGAGGGATGGTCTTTATGGAAGAAATATTTCGATAGCAGGTAAGTGGGAAGAAAGAGAATTATTCCCTCAATACGTTTCTTTGGCAAAACAAGATGATATAATTAAAAAATTTAATGGCTCAGAATTCACAGTCTACATGCCCATTCAAGTCAAAGGAGTTACTCAGGAATATAATTTCAGATTTAAAGTAATAAATGTAGCGGATTCAAAGACATATGTTCCTGTGAAACTTACGACCCAATCGAAGAATAACAATGAAATTGTAAATTCAAAAAAGCCGTTAATTTCCGAAGTCGGAATTACGGCTGACATCGATGGTAATCAGTATCCAATTTTTCAAATTGGCACTAAAATTTGGATGGCAAACAATCTTAAAGTAACACGTTTCAACAACGGTGACTTAATAACAGAAATCATTTCAGACAATAAGTGGTCTAATACCCGTAAATCCGCATGGAGTATGTATGACAATTCACTTAAGTATGGTAAACCTCTTGGATACCTATATAATGGAAATGCTGTAGTTGATGAAAGGAATATGTGCCCATCGGGATGGCATGTTGCAACAGACTCTGATTGAGATATCCTCATAAAAAACCTTGGTGGCACTAAAGAAGCAGGTATAAAAATAAGAGCAACTAAGGGGTGGTTACCTTCAATTAATGGAACGAATGAGTCAGGGTTGAAGTGCATTCCGGGAGGATCCCGGAATGAAAATGGTGAGTTCTACGGAGCGGGTAAAGTTGGCGTTTGGTGGAGTAGCACAAGTGACGCATCAGGTTTGAAGCTATACGCAAGAACGCTATCGAATGATAAGCAAGATGTTGTAAGATATGCTGCCAATCCGAAGATTGGTGCGTATGTGAGGTGTGTGAGAGATTGAATCAAAATTATATGATTCCTTTGCTTTCAATTATTTCTCTTATCTTCAATTAATTAAGGTTCACCCGTACATAATGAAAAAGACCATATCACTTTTCATATTTATTTTATTATTTCTCCATGTATCCATCGGACAAACAGAGTATGAAGTAGTCAAAGATATTTACCTCAAAGCTAATCCTGATTCATATTCTGATAATTTAATGCTGATTCCTGCAGGTATAGTAGTAAAAAAAGATATTAGTTCGGACTATCCATTTATAAGAATTACCTACAATGGGGAGGTAGGGTATGTTTCATTGAATGATTTAAAAAATTATATAAAACCTGAAAAAAAAACTAATACACCTGATGAGCCACCTAAGAAACCTGATGAACCATCTGATGAACCTGTGGAACCACCAGAGGAACCTGTGGAACCACATGATGAACCTGTAGTCGAGACTATTCCGTGGTTGGAAAGGTTATGGTTTTTTAGATATATATTACTAGCCATTACAGGCATTCTTTTAATCCTATTAATTTGGAGAATCCTATATAGAGCAGCTAAAGAGAAAGCAAAATTAAGGGCAGAGGAAGAGGTTATCGAACGTAAACGGCTTGAAAAAGAACGTCAAGAAAAAAAGGCTGAGAATAATCCAACTATTTTTAATCCAATAATTAAAAGACAACCAAATAGTATTCTTGAAAAACTTAAACGTCTTAGACAAGCAAAATACCCCCAAAATGAAGATTTAATTTCTCGTTTTGGAATTACGTTTTTATATCATATGACGCATAAGTCAAATCTATGTAGCATTTTAAAATATGGCTTACTTTCTCATAATGATGCACATAATAGGAATTTACTAAGTACTGATATTTCAGAAAATACAGTTAATGAAAGGAGGAGAAGGATTGAACCTATATTTAATAAAAGTATCCATGAATATGCTCCTTTATATTTTAACCCAAAGAATCCGATGCTTTTCAAAAGAAAAAATATTCAAAATGACATAGTCATTCTTGCATATGAAGCAAATTTACTGTTGAAAGAAAATACTATTTTTACTGATGGAAATGCAGCTTCAGATTCTACAAGTTTTTATAATAATTTTGATTGTCTTTCTAAATTAAGTTGGGAATGTATCAATGACGCTTGGTGGAATACCTATCAGGATGGAAAAAGGAAAAAGTGTGCAGAAGTACTTATTTTAAATAAAATTGAAATTGATTCAATTTCTAAAATAATCACTTTTGATGAATCAACAAAAAACTTTGTAAATTCAATTAAAAGAGAAGTAACTATTAATAACCCAAAACTAAGAAATCTCAAAGTTGAAGTAGATAAAAAATTATACTTCAATGATTAAAAGTAACTCTAATTTATTTTGATATGATTAACATTTTGAAGGGAAATATATTTAACACGAAGTGCCAAACTATTGTAAATACCATAAACTGTGTCGGTGTAATGGGTGCAGGTATTGCTTATGAGTGCAAAATAAGATATCCAAAAATGTTTGAGAGATACCAAATTTTGTGCAATGAAAACCAAATCCAAATTGGAAAATTATGGTTGTATAATAGTCCTGAAAAGTGGATACTAAATTTTCCAACAAAATACCATTGGAAATATAAAAGTAAAATTGAATATCTTCAAAAAGGATTGCAAAAATTTATTGATACCTACAAAGCAAAAGAAATTACATCTATTGCATTTCCTCTTTTAGGAGCAAGCAATGGTGGCATACCTGAAGAGGTTTCTTTAAATATAATGCTTGAATATTTAGAAAAAGTTGATTTAGAAATTGAAATTTATCACTTTGACCCATATGCTCAAGATGAAACATTTTTGCAATATAAAAATAAACTACAATCAATGACTGACAATGATTTATCTAGGTTAGCTAATTTAAGAATAGATTTAGTAAAAAAACTAAAAAATGCTTTGTTGAGAGATGATATTTGCACCATCAGTAGTTTACTAACAGTAAAGGGAATTTCTGATGTAACACTTGAAAAATCCTTCCATTTTATTATGAAATATAATCCTAATGAAGGTCAATTAAAGTTTTTGTAGACTATATTTTGTTTATATTAAATTTATCTGTAAAAAATTCATTAAATTAAAGTTACTACCATTAAAGTTGGTGCAAAATTTGAATTTTTACGAATAATTGGTATTTTCAAGATAAAATTACGTAGTAAAAAAATAATATTGCATTTAAGCATTTTTTAATAGCTAATTATGAAGCTTTTTGCACTACTCCTATTTCTTGTTCTTACATTAAATATCTTCGCACAGGTAAAAGTTAGAGGTTACTATAGAAGTAATGGAACTTATGTTCAACCTCATTATCGTTCTAATCCTGATGGAAATCCATATAATAATTGGAGTTTTCCCGGTAACACGAATCCCTACACAGGAAAAGTAGCAACAGGTAACCCATCTACCTACTTAAAAAATTATTCTAATAATAATGAAAGAACAACCACTAGCCAATCACAATACTCAAGTGGTTCAAGTTCAGTTTATTTACCTTATAGCAATAACGAAAGTTCTTCCACGAGCCAAACAACCTATTCAAACGGCTCTGATATAATTGATTTACTTCGTGAACATATTTCGAATATAAATAATTACAGTGTAAATGTAAGCTCACTGAATTTGAGAGGTGGCCCATCTACATCTTACCCCGTAATTCGTTCACTTTCATATAATGAAAACGTGACTGTGATTGAATCCTATACCAATGGTTGGAAAAAAGTAGAATACAAGACATACAGCAATCTTGGATATTCATCAAGTATAATTGGTTTTGTGGCAGGAAATTATATTAGCAATTCAAATCTTGGAGTTAATGATTTTTCAGCTATTAGTTATAGTAACGTTTATGACGTTTTTAATACTAGTACTAATGCAACAAAAAAATCAGCTCCTGTCGAAAGTATAAAATCTGAAAAATCCAAGGATTATAATACAATTTATACTCAGAATATTAATTCAAAACAAGAAAATTATAAATTCGAAAGTGGTGATATTTATTGGGGGGATTTTATTGATGGTAAGATGAGTGGATATGGAAGGTATGATTGGAAAAATGGAGATAAATATGTCGGTGAATTTAAAAACAACGATTTAAATGGATACGGAAAATTAACAAATAAAAATGGTGAAATATTTGACGGATATTTTAAAAATGGAGAATTAAATGGTGAAGGCTCAATAACACTCATTAATGGGCTTCGTCTCATAGGCTTATTTAAAAATGGCTTACTTAATGGATATGGCTCTAAAATTTATGCAAATGAAATAAGGGAAAAAGGCTATTATGTTGATGGAATACTAAGTTCAAGAAGTAATACTACAACTAACAACACTCCCGTTTCTACTTATGGAAATGCTTCACAAAACTATACAGAAAAAGTTAACACACCTATTTATAATACCGAACCAGAAGTTTCTAAAAATAGGGATAATACTAAAATTTTCGATACAGAAACCAAAATAATTGCTAAACCAAAAAGCAACGAAATGGTAAATTATTATGGTCGTTACCTTTTTTGGACAACTTTCTATAGTTCTTATACTTATATTCCATTAAGAGAAAAAATAGATTTAAACGCTAAGATTATTTATGATTGCCCCCAAAATTGTAAAGTTTATGTAATTGAAGATTTAGGTAATCTCCAATATAAAGTATTCGTAAATGGATATACGGGATATATTTCATCCAAATTCTTAAAGCCAATTTCAAAATAACAGAATATCCTTTAAACACTCTTAATAATATATCCATGAATGTAACTTATTACTATGTTGCCGATGGCAAAAGTATAGGGGCATATATCATAGAAGAATTAATGATTCAACCAATTACACCTGACACCTATATTTGGACGAAGGGTTTGGTAAATTGGGTGAAACTTTCTGAATTACCTGAAGTTTATCAAAGGTATCTGCAAAAGGATTTGCTACCGCAAATTCCTACTGAACCTATGGTTGAGAAACAGGAAAACAAGCCTATCTTTTCTGAACAGTTTACAAATAAACATAAAGAAAAAGCAGATACTATGCTTGTCGGCTGTTTAGGCACATTTGCCATAATCTTTATTATATTTATGGTTAGCCTTTGTTCTCCAAAGGATGACGATACATATTATCCTACAAACGATACTGATTCAGCTATTGAAATTAAAGAAACAGTTGAAGAATTTCCTGATTTCAAGTATTCAATTATTTTAAGGGATAATTTTCGTGAAGCTAATGATTTGGGCATTAAGAAGGAAATAGTCTTTATAAAGGTAAACTCCTGCGACGATAAGCAATTAGATTATCTCCTAAGGACAATCTATGTTGACGAAATGTTATTTCCGCGAACCATTAAAAACGGTTATAAAGAGATTAGAATATTTTACGAGTTTAAAATATTTTTGGTTGAACACATAGCATATGAAGTAGATTTAAAAAATGTATCTCAGTTAATGCGCTATAATTATAATCCTACCGAAATCCATAAGTATTTAAGAAATAATGTTGATGGCTTTTGCGCAATGCTTTATAAAAATTGGGCAAGTACCTCTTATTCCGATGATTTTAATATGACGATGAAACCATGATAAATCTTAAATGAACCTCCACAAAATTGTAATCGGTATAACTGCACCAATTTCTGTAAATAAGATTGCACCACCAATGATCCTATACCCATGCCCAAATGTAAAAACCGGCTGAAATTGACCAGGCAACCCGGATAAAATTGACCACCCTTTTTAGTGTTAAATTAGGTCAGATTTAATTTGTAAAAGAATGGTAAAAGAGGTGCCTACCTTCCGAATTAAAAATCGGAATGAGATGGCAAATAAACCAGTTACCATGAATATACCACACATGATACAAAATTTATTGCCATAGAAAACTTATCTCATAGGGTTGTATGGTTACTAGATAATGAAATGAGCAGAAATGAATTAATGGCTGCATTGGAGCTTAAAAACCGAGATAATTTTCAAAAAACATATATTAAATCAGCCGTAGAAGATGGCTTAATAGAATT
>Ga0247843_1005498_pt1 | contig 17559 bp, 17 predicted proteins | sample LaCruzMarch2017__FD_192420 | JGI IMG/M metagenome (GOLD analysis project Ga0247843, IMG submission 192420) | Freshwater microbial communities from meromictic Lake La Cruz, Castile-La Mancha, Spain - LaCruzMarch2017_8m | ecosystem: Environmental > Aquatic > Freshwater > Lake | place: Spain... | reverse complement strand
AAGTTCGAAGACGCATCGGAAAGTGCCGAGAAATTGCGAGTTATCCACAAGGCTTCAGCTGAAAATTCCGAGAGATTGTGGATATCTGACAATTTTTACAGATTTAAATCGCCGAACTTGCTCTAACTAAAGGCTTCACCGTAGATCTCAACATCGAAAGTGCTTTCGGCTGGCAACCAGCTTTTATAGAGGATCAGACCTAGGCGTGAAGCATTCCAAAAGTTAATGCCTGGAGACTGCTGCTGGTCCTGGGAAAGAAAGCTGCGATTGCCTCCGCGAAGTTCGATGAGCACCGAAAGCGATTCGTGAAGTTGATAGCTACCACCAAGGTTTAAGAGACTTTGAGTTCTTTTGTTAGAATCCAAATCACGATTCGCGTAGTGGTCAATGGAAAGACCAACGAAGGCTTGCCAGTTGCCGGTGGGTGCTTTTTCCATCAAACGAACGCGCACAAAATATTGAGACAGATTTCTTTGGCTGAAGCTGTTTCCAGATTTGGATTCAAGGAACTCTGAGTAAAGCTGTGCTTTTAACGGCAATGCTTGGGCAAGGCTTGAAATGCCGAGCGCAAGTATGATCGCTATAGAGAAAGCGATGCCCTGGCAAACAGTGACTGTTTGTCGAATCATATATTCCTTACAGGGTCTCTGCTTTCTGGCAGAGGCCTTGTGCCTGTGTTTTTATTTTTATTTAGGATTTTGGTCCTTAACGCTGATTGTTAGTGGACAAATTTCCATACTTCCAGCAAAAACAGGCACCATGAAATTTTGTGATTATTCAAAAATTGATTGTTATGCCTTAAATAGAAAACAGCTTTTATCTCTGTGGTTTTTAAATCTCAGAGTGATGTATCGAATCTTATTTGTTGCGAGTGTTGGCCTTGTCGGTGCCTCCGAACAGGCTTGGACGATTGGCTCTGATGGTTTTTCTCGGGCGAATGTACTGGTTCCTTCTGTTGGTATTTATCACGGAGCTTATGCCGACTTCGGAGCTTTAGAAGATGAAGTGAGTGCCACGAAGATTCAGGCCTTCGAAAAATTAGCAGGAAAGAAATTAACCTGGGCTTATTTCTCCAACCACTGGCTGAAGGGTGAAATGGAATTCCCCACAGCAAACGTTGAGGCCTGCAAAGCCGCGAAGGTGATTCCTTATATAAGGCTATTGCCTTGGTCTGAGGTGAAACAGTGGCAGCAAGATCCAATTTTTAAGATGGACCGTTTTTTAAATGGAGATTTTGATCAGCAGCTGCGACGCTGGGCACGGCAGGCTATCAAGGCTAATACGCCAATGATTTTGGAATTCGGCCCAGAAGTGAACGGTGAATGGTTTTCTTGGAATGGTCGCTGGCAAGGTTCAGGGCCGGGTGCCACTGCGGACTCGTCGACAAACTCCAAAAAGGCCCCGGTGATGAGTGATGGCTATGGAGATCCCGAATGGCCTGATGGACCCGAAAAGTTTCGCGATACCTACCGAAGACTGATTGAGCTTTTTCGTGAGGAGGGTGCCGATCAGATCACTTGGGTTTTACATTTGGATGTGAATGGGACTCCGGTCGGTGGTTGGAATTCTCCACGTTTTTATGATCCAGGTCCTGACTGGATTGATTGGATAGGCTTGAGTGTCTTTGGACCTCAGGTTCCGACAGATCCTTGGGACCCTTTTCCGAATCAAATGCGCAGATTTCAAAAGTCATTGATGGAATTGCAATATGAGAATGGAAAGGCTCCTCGGCGTCCAAGACCCGTTTTAATTTCGGAGTATGCGGCCATTGAAGATCAGTCGAGTTCGAAACGAAAAGCTGATTGGATCACAAGGACTTTGAACTCATTGGCTTTCGGAATGTTCAAAGATGTGCGCGGTTTGACCTACTGGCATTCGCCGGGGTGGCTGGCCGATGGTTCGGGTAATTTTCGAATTGATTCGAGTAAGGAAAGTTTGGCGGCCTATCGGAAGGGGATTCAGGACCGGGCGTTTGTTGTGACGCCAGTTTTTGAAGGGCGCTGATGTCAGCCAAGCAAATTTGCTTTCGCTTTGAGATTTTCTCTTTTTGATACATTCGAATTGCAAAATCAGATCCCTTGATTGTCTCACGATGAGATTTGAAAGATGTTTCTAAGCTCAAGATCTGAAAACAACTCAAGAAAATTGGATTACTTGCGATAAGTTAAGGGTGATAAGCTTATGGGTCCAATTTTGGATAGGATATTTGAGAAGGAACTCTAAATTTGGACTAGTTGTCCCTTGGGCCATATTTGGCCTAATACTAGCGGGTGGAAACTCTGGGGCCCAGGTCCGAATAAAGAATTCAGTAAAAAGTTGTGGTTACGATTCTGCAATTGAGTCCGAGGTCACAAAGCCCGATAGTTTACTTTCAAAAGTCTACAATTCTAGCGAACAAGATACTCTTCAAATAAATAAAGAATGTTTGCATCAGGGAATGTTGAGTAAATATTGGAAAGACCGCCACAGAGAATGTGCGTCCAACAATGTTGATATCGAAAGTTGTAGCATGGACCGACCCTCCGAAAACTATGTACACACGGTCGAACGAAGTATGGCAACCGCACTATTCTGCCTTAGAAATATGTTTGCCCTGGAAAATATGGAAGAAGGGGTGTCTGAGGGGATTCTCAAGAGACGACTGAACTTACCTAAATCTTCAAAGGGCGGCAAGGCCACCAAGTGGAGTGAGGGCCATGGCTTAAAAGCCGAACTGATGTTCCATATGCTGAAAGTCGAATCTGGTTTTCATATTGGAGTTCAGAGTGGAACTGGAGCACTCGGAACGGGTCAGTTGACCAAAGATGCGCGAACTCAAATCGGCAGCGAACTGTCTGGGAAAAAAGGAGAAGAAATTCTTTCAGAGCTTGAGCTCGCCGGTCATTCGGTCTGCAAAGACTTGGCGAAACATTTAAGACAGCCTGAAAACTTGATGAAGCCTGCAAACAGATGCGATCCAATAAGCGTTGCTAGAAGTTCGCCACTTTTAAATTTAATTTACAGTATCGCAAACGTAGCAAGCAATGAGCGCCAGATTCGAAACTATATAAAGGAGTCTTCAAAGAAACCTGGAGGCACCAAGTTGACTCAAGTTATGGATGGATTGTCAGCGGCAGAAAAAGAAAAATTTGTATTTAGCTTAGCTGTATGGGCGCACAACACAGGAACTGGTGGCATGATAGACTCTCTAAAGAAGTTTGAGTCCAATCGGCTTTTAACGCCTGATGCATGCGGAAGAAAGCAACAGACTGCTGCCGCAACAAAGTTCGAATCCATCGCTGCCTTTTTGGCTTGGGAAGAAGAGTCTAAACACTACCAGCAACAAGAGAATCGGGCAAAAAGACCATCTGATATGCCCTCTGAGTTCAACAATTCGATTTGCACGATTGGACAGGCGCTGGGTGCCAAGCATCTATTTGAGAACGCACATATTCCAGGTAGAGAAATGCGATATAAGGAAGTCATGGAATACATGCCAAAAATTCTTGATTCAAATGCCCTCAGTCAGAACCAGAACTGTATTCGATTTAATTCAGACGAAATGAAGCCACAAAGGCCGCAAAAAATGATTGGTGCCAAGTGACGATCAATCAACATTCCCTGTTTTAAAGTGTCAGTTTGAGAATCTAGCACACTAATTTTATTTAATAACCAATACGAAACTAGGGACTAAAGCTCTAGACTAAAATTCAAGACCAAAGCTCCCTGAGGAACTCCCCGGAAAGGCCTCGAGTTCTTTCCTTTCTGTAGGAAATCTTCCCCTCGGCCTCCTTCTTGTTCAAAAGAACATAGTCTCTGACAGTAACGAAGGCCCTATAGCCTTTGATCACCCTGCTCCAGGGCCTTGCCTTCCAAATTCCGGGTCCTTCCTTTTTCTTGTTTTGGGTATCGGTCAACTGCTGCGCTGATTGGATTGATTGCTGCGTCGTCTGGATCTATTGCTGCGCAATTTGCCCCGCAAGGACTCTAAAAAAGTGATGATACAAACTGCGTTTGGAGCAGCGGATCAGCAAATGGATATGATCTGCATTCACAGAAAATTGCTCGATCTTTACAAAAAATTTCTTGGAGTACTTGTGCAGCAGCTTGTTCACAAGGGTATAGGTCGCAGGATTTCTGAGTCCTTTTTTTAAACTGCCGGCTCTGATTTTGAAAACTGCATGAAGTGGATCTCTAGTGGAGAGGGGTCTGATTCCTCGGCCGAAACGGGACTTACGCAGTTCGCCGCCATAGCAAAATCGATGATCCCAATTGGTTCGCTGAAAAGATTGCTGTTTCATAAGACCGATACCCCCTTGCATCCAACAAGTGGCGGAAAGTGCAAAGGGGAGCCAGACTAGAGGCAGTCTTTCGATCGATCAAAATTAGGACTGGATTCAATTTTCGAAGGGATGTCCGGCCGAAGCTAAAATTCGGCCCGCAGCAAAGCCGTAAAACCAGTGAAACAGAAGCAGATCAGAAGCAGTCTTACTGTCATTTCTTAGGAAACTGCTGCTGGCCCCGCCCGAATCTAATCTTCAACTGAAAGAAGAAAGAGGGCGTCCATTCTGCCAGAAACAACTTTTCTACTCACACAGAGCTCCCTTGGGGTGCCCTGTTTATAGCTTCCCATCGCTCTTGGTTAGTTTTCGATAGTGTGTGAAGTTTTTTTTGAAAGAAACTAGGCACAATGCCAATACAAAGAGGCCCAGTAATAAGGGTGCGAAAGTTATAAAAGTCCTATCTTGGCTTTGGGCACTGATCACTACCATGACACTGACAAATATAAACACTGCGCTTCCAAGGGCTCCAATGAGCGAAAAAAAAGATACAAGCAATAAAGTCGTTTTCATCGTTTTAAACCTAAGCCTGCAAACGAATCAGAGCCTCATTCAGCGTCGTCAATTGACCCTTCAGCACTTCGAGCTGTTTGCGGTCGGCTTCGACGATTTCTTCAGAGGCATTCTTGACGAAATTTTCATTCGACAGACGACCTTGAAGGCCGTTCATTTCCTGACCCATCTTTTCCAAATTTTTGCGGATGCGTTTCACTTCTTCGTCGATATCGACCAGGCCCTCAAGTGGCACAATCACATCCATCTTCAGCTGATCCACTTGAATCACGGTCAAAGCGCATTTAGCCAATGATCCTTCATTCGCCAGAACCAATTCATCAATGCGGCCCATATTTGAAATCGAACCGCGATTGGCACTCAAAATCTTTTGCGCCAAATCGTCACTGTAAGTCAGCCGAACCTTGATTCTTTGTGCAGGGGAAATGCGATTTTCGCCGCGAATGTTTCGAATTGCATTCACAACTTCTTTCACGACTTCCACTTCCAAAGCCGCAGCTGGTGTGGCAAGGGCAATCAAATCACGATCCTTCTCGCGCGTGGGATAGCTCGCCGTAATGCAAGCTTCAGTCTTAAGAGGAATCTTTTGATAAAGTTCTTCCGTAATAAAAGGCGTGAAAGGATGCAACAGCCGCATAATTCGGTTCAGAACAATCGCAAGAGTGTGCTGGGTCGCCAAGCGCTCTTCGGCAGAACCTTCCGTGCCGCCAATGACCGGTTTGATGAATTCAATGTACCAGTCGCAGAACTCATACCAGACAAATTCATAAAGCGTCTGAGCTGCATCTGAAAAACGGTGTTGTTCCAAAGCTTCTTCAACCAAGACTTCAGCTTTGCCAAGCTTGGCAATAATCCACTGATCAAAAGCCGAAATATGGGACTTGGAAGGAATGGCTCCAGCGGGAGGTTTAAAATCAGCCAAGGCGCCCAAGGAAAAGCGAGTGGCATTCCAAAGCTTGTTCATGAAATTGCGATAGCCTTCAATGCGCTGTTCACTGAATTTAAAATCTCGGCCCGAGTGAATATGAGCTAAGAAAGTAAAGCGAAGAGCATCGGCTCCATACTTTTCGATCATGTCCACTGGGTCGACAGAATTCCCTAAAGACTTAGACATCTTTCGGCCCTGGCTGTCGCGCACAAGTCCATGCAAATAGACTTCACGGAAAGGCACGTCCTTCTTAAATTCAAGGCCCATGATAATCATTCGGGCGACCCAGAAGAAAAGAATATCGTGGCCGGTCACCATCACGCTGGTTGGATAAAAAGTTTTCTGACTTTCCGTATCCTGTGGCCAACCCAAAGTGCTGAAAGGCCAAAGCGCCGAACTAAACCAAGTATCCAAAACATCTTCATCTTGAGAAATATTTATCGAGCTGCAAGCCGAACAGTTCGTGAGATCGGTTTCGCTGACATCAATATGACCACAGTCTTGGCAGTGCCAAGCTGGAATACGGTGTCCCCACCAGAGCTGCCTTGAAATGCACCAATCTTCGATGATGTTCATCCAATGCAAATAAACTTTCGTCCAAGACTCGGGCTCCAGCCGAATGGTTCCAGATTCCACCACTCGTTTGGCAGGAGTTGCAAGATCACCCATTTTTACAAACCACTGTTCTGACAAAAGAGGTTCGACCACTGCACCTGATCTTGAACAATGACCCACATTGTGAACATGGGGTTCTTCTTTTTCCAAAAGACCCTGGGCCTTAAGGTCTTCTAAAACGCGCTTGCGAGCTTCTTGGACTTTGAGGCCCGCATAGGGGCCAGCGTTTTCATTCAGCTCCGCACGTTTGGTGAGAATATTGATCATTGGTAAACTGTGAGTCTTCCCCACCTTGTAATCGTTGAAATCATGGGCGGGAGTGATCTTTACGACCCCAGAACCAAAATCTTTATCCACATACACATCAGCAATGATCGGGATTTCGCGATTTAAAAGAGGAAGCAGAACTGTTTTGCCAATCAGATGACGGTAACGTTCATCTTCGGGATGCACGCAAAGGGCCGCATCACCCAGCAAAGTTTCTGGCCGAGTGGTGGCAGCTACTAAAAAAGTTTCGCCTTCTTTCGCGCCCGCTTTGCCGGAGTCCTTCAGTGGATAGCGTATATGCCACAAAGTGCCCTTGATTTGCTTATGCTCGACTTCAAGATCAGAGATTGCGGTTTCAAGGGGACCGCTCCAATTGACCAAGCGCTGACCGCGGTAGATCAGACCTTTTTTGTGAAGGCCCACAAAAACTTTGCGAACCGCTTTGGAAACACCATCGTCCAAAGTAAAAACGGCGCGCTCCCAATCACAAGAATCACCGAGTTTTCGCATTTGTTCATAGATGCGATTGCCGAACTGGTGTTTGTAGGACCAGACACGCTCCACAAATTTTTCCCGTCCCATTTCTGTGCGGGTGAGCCCTTCTTTTTTGATTTCACGTTCTACGACGCTTTGAGTGGCGATGCCCGCATGATCTGTTCCTGGGAGCCACAAAGCATTGAAGCCCGACATGCGTTTCCAGCGAATGAGGCAATCTTGAATCGTGTGATCCAGGGCGTGGCCAATGTGTAAATGGCCCGTCACATTCGGCGGAGGTAAAATAATACAAAAAGGCGGTTTTGTGCTTTTGTCTTCAGCCTTGAAGTAGGAAGATTCTTCCCACCATTTGTAAATACGGCCTTCAACTTCTTGCGGAGAATAGCGATCGGATAAGTTCGAAGATGTCATTTCTTCTTTTTATTGGATCTTAACTCGATTTGCATCTCTGTTTTATCAAGTTCATTCTGCAGGAGGTCTTTATTTCTGCGAGGGGCTGGAGGTGCCGTCGCTCTTGGAACTGCTCCTGGACTTTGCAAAGTTTGGATTTGATCCACAGCCGGTGCCACAAATTGATCATGATCGACTTCAGAGTTTGTCTCGGGGATGAACTCTTGTTCGAGCTTTTCTTCTTCAAAAGTATGGGGAACGATCCCGGACCGACTGCCCAAGCCAAACATATAATTGATGCCCACGGCTATGACAGTTCCGCCGCCAATCGCAGAACCTGTGATGCTGGACCCCGCATCGAGGCGAAGCAGAAACCTAGGAGAAGTGCGAATTTGCAAGGCTCCGGTGAGTTCCAAGAGTGTAGGATTTACGGAGCCAAATCTTCGAGCGCAGCCATTATAGGTGCAAGCCCAAGCATGCCGAGCCAAATCACCTTCGTTTTCTTTGAACACGGTGGTTGAGCCAGAGAGATCCATTCCAAGGGAAAAACTGCGACTCAAATTCACATGGGCACCCACATTAAAGGGCATCAGTGTAGACCGTTTTTTATCGCGAAAGCTGATTCCCACTCCGCTATCCAAGTACCAAGATTTTTGGCGGACTTGTCCCTTCATCAAAGCTGTGAAAGTGGTCACACCTTCGCCGACTGCGACTTTATCCACAGTGAAATCCAGATTACTGACTGGGATGGTAAGGCTGACTTGAGGAATCCATGCTAGACCACCTGCGTCCAATTCGTATTCGGCTCCCAGAGTGAATTGGCTGAGAGCGCTGTTGGAGCGACTGGTACCTTGAGTTTTACTTTCAGCAGCAGCAATTCGGCCAGAACCAAAAAAGGCCACATGATCCCAAAGATTCAGACGGGCACCAATGTCGGTTTCAAAAAGAGTGTAGGAATTTCCATCACCCAACTTGGTGAAGGATCCGCCCTGAGGATCATAGTTGTAAGGCACCATCAGATATTGGGTACGAAGACCCACTTCGCCGCGCGGACTTTTGAAGGAACTCAGCTGACGAAAGAGACTCAATTCAGCAAGCGCAGTGCTGCTAAATAAAGCTGAACAAAAAAGAAGGCCCCATCGAAGACTCTTATTTCGAGACTTATCCATTAAAAACTATTATTCCTTGAGAAAGATGCAGGATCAAAAAAAATCACACTTACTCGTACTCTTCTTGACGGTGTTTCTTTACCTCGTTGGTTTTGGAGTCATTATTCCAATTCTGCCGGTCCTCAGTCGAGACTACGGAGCCTCCGCTTTTGAGGTCGGTGTCCTGATGTCGCTGTACAGTTTGATGCAGTTTTTATTTGCTCCCTTTTGGGGAGGGCTCAGCGATCGCATGGGCCGCAGACCCATACTGGTGGGCTGTTTGCTGGGTGAGGGACTAACATATATTTTGTTTGCTTACGCAGACACCTTGACTGGACTTTTTATTGCGCGGGCCCTGGCTGGTTTTTTTGGAGCCAGCATTTCTACCGCATCGGCTTCGATCTCCGATGTGACGGGACCTCAAGAAAGATCGAAAGGGATGGCTCTGATCGGAGCAGCCTTTGGTCTAGGTTTCATTGTCGGTCCAGCGATGGGGGGCTTTCTTACCCAGTTCGGTGAAAATCTTTACGGTACAACTGCCGCAGGAATTCGGCTGACGCTTTTAAGCGTGGCGGGACTCTGTTTTATGACTTTTATTTTTGGCTTGGCGTTTTTGAAAGAATCACTGCTGCCAGAAAATCGCAATCGCGAAAAACCAACCAGTCGTTTGCAGAAATTGAAAGATCTTGGGAAAGAACCTGTGCTTGGAATTTTAGTTGCTGCATTCTTTATGGCGACTTTCAGTATGGCCGCGATGGAATCCACTTTAATTCTTTTCGTGGGTGACAGATTCAATTGGGGAATCGTTGAAGTCAGTTACGGTTTTGCCTACATCGGAGTGCTGTCCACTTTAAATCAAGGTCTGATCGTGCGGCGACTTTTGCCAAAGCTCGGCGAGCGTCGCCTTTTGGTCACCGGACTTTTGCTGATGGCCACAAGTTTTGGTTTGATCGCGGTTTCGAGTTCGATTTTTATTTTGGCGATTGCGATGACAGTCCTGAGTTTTGGGACCTCGTTCACCAATCCTTCAATCATGGGAAGTATTTCTTTGCTTGTACCAACGAACCGTCAAGGCGAAGCCATGGGCACAGCTCAAAGTGCCGCCAGCATGGGAAGAATCCTCGGTCCTTTAGCGGGCGGATTTCTTTACGGTCAATTTCATCCAGTCTCACCCTTTGTGATGGGCGCCCTCGTCAGTATTTCTGCCTTTTTCTTGCTGCGAAGAAATTGGAAGGGCCTACCGAATTCTGCGCAACAAAAGTAACAGTTCCCTTTTTGTGAAGGTCTGCGGCAATTGCTTGGTCCCGGCGATTGATAGATTTCGTAAAAGGGCACATCAATTGGAGTGGAGGAAACTTTGTTTATGACCCCAGTTGATGTAGGCGCGACTGGCGTTCATCCAAATATTTTCATGAGGACCCGCAATTCCATGCTCCAGGCTGCTCGCCGTGCTCCGTGTTCGCAGATGTTTTTCGCGAAATTGACTTGCGCTAAGGAGCATTGAATTCCAGTTTGGAGAATCCTCCGTTGGTTTCGGAGTTCCGGCCTCGGGGTCAGTGCCTTGCTTCAATCTTTCGTTCGCAGAGCGGGCTCTCGCAGCCGATGCCACTGCACTGGATTCGACATTCAGATAGCCTCCGCCAGGGTCCTGAGCTGGCGAAGTATTTGAGTTGCCTGTAGGCTTATCTTTTTTCTCACCAGTGAGTGAGTCCGGATTTGCGGGCTTTAAGCCGGCTCCACCACCAGTCTCAAAGCCATTTAGAGCCGAAGAATATTTCTTAGACTCATCGGGTTTAGAGCTCCCTTCATTTGAATTCAGAATCGGTGAGGCACCACCGTTAGATCCGAGATTTTCTTTCAATGCAGGGTCGACGCCGCCTTGACCTGTGCCCCTGTTCACTTCGGTGGGTATCGGTCCCGGCAGTCCACTGAGTCTTGGATCATCACCTAGAACTAAGGATGGAATTGCCGGCGGCTGAGCCTGTGCTGGAACTTGTTTCTGAGCCTGAAGGGCGAGCTGCGCTACTTGTGAGAGGTCCGAGGCTTTGATTTCTCCCGTGGCGGAATCATTTGGTGGCGATCTGGGAATCGGCCTTGGTGGTTCAGCGGGTCCATAAACTCGAGGAGGAGGTGCCCCGGCATCGAGGCCTACAGAAGTTCTCACTTCGCGGGTATCCACACTTCCGACCGCCAAGTTTTGTACCACCCAATTCATCTGTCCCATAAAATCAGCAAGGTCTGCCGAAGGAGCAAGTGCCTTTTTATCTTCTTCTTTTGTTTCGGATTCTCCACCTTCGAAAAGTACAAATCGAGCCGCGAATTCGAGATAAATGTGTTTGTACTGGGCTCGAGACTCACAATAAGCCTTGTCTTCTGGCTTACATTTTTTCGTGCAGTCTTTAATGTGTTTTGCGCACTCAGGTGCAAATTTGTCGGCCATGCGCTGGAGCTGTTTGCGTCCCTCTAAAGCAATGTCTCGGCGGTTGTAAGGATCCGCTTTAATTTTTTTGACAAACTGAGAAGCAATATCGCCTGTTTCGATCAGAACTTGAGAACAGACATTGTGTTTATTAGTCTCAGCGAATTCGCATTCTTTCGATTTTGCCTCGAGAGGGTCGAAGGGCAGAATGGAAACCAAAAAGCAAAGGGCATAAAGATGAAGGCGGAGAATTCGCCAACTTCCAATAAATGTTAACTGGTCAGAAGAGATAAGCATCTCACTTTAGCATAGCATCAAACCCATAGACCAGAACCATTAACACAGCTGAGTTATCATTATGAGGCAGGTGTCTTGTAATTTGTTTTGTGTTTTGTGTCGTATTTTGTATCGGAATTCGTGGATTCGCTATCGATGCCAATTAGAATAACATAAGACGGCATGGTGTTGATCAAACACCCATATCAGTCTCATCAATAAGAGCTGGGTCTCCTAAAGGTACACCGGGGTTTATACCCAGTATGTTGATATTCCCTTTGGTTTAAAAACCAAAAGATCAGTTCAGTGCATTCAGAACTTCTGAACTCGATTGGAGGCCTGCAAGAAACCACCCAGAGCAGTTGAAAGCAGAAACCTCACTTGATTCAGCTTTTCAGTTCCAACATTCATCTCTAAAATCGTGCGAGATGCATATTTCTCTTCGAGCTTCAATAGATCCTCTTCAAGCTCTGCCACAGATCTGGCACTCAGTTGGAAATGCTGCAAAATAATCGATGAGCCTGATTCTTTTTCAAGAGCACTAGAGAGTATTCCCATAGACCAATATTTATAGATTCGCTCGATGAACTTTCCTTGGTAGGCCCAGCGAATTGGAATTGTCCTAGGGACTCGCAGGCGATCACCTGCATCCAGCTCCACCAATGCAAGCCGATCCAGCCTCAGTAAAATCTTTCGGCTCTGTGATTTAGACAATCTCAGAAACTCTTCCGCTTTTTGTTGATCCAGCCGCTCATAAACAATGAGCCAGAAAAAATAGAAGGCCATGGGATCTCCCTCGAAATATTTCTGCTGCTCTTCACTGAACACAAAAGTGTGGACTCCCTGTTTGTGAACCATTTCCACAAGGTCACCTAAGGTAATTCCAAAGATATCACAGATCTGATTGATTCGGCTGAATGGCCCATCTTGACCGGAGAACCATTTCTTAAGAGTGGACTCCGGGACCTTGAGCATCAGCGCCAACTGATTGAACTTGAGCTTTCGCTGTTTCATTTGTTCGCGGAGGACATACATCAGTGCCGTATAGGAATAGTGCTCCATTATTTGGTCCTTTATTGAATAAATATATAACTAATTGGATCTTTTTGGAAGGAGGGAATCATTTCCTCATACTAGAACTGGCCTCGGGTATAAGCATTTCCATCGGAGGAAATATGAATCGAAGAAAATTTTTAACTCAAGCGGGTTTAGGCACGGTAACACTCATCATAGCAGGTACAGCGCAGAAGGCAGATGCGGTTATAGGCTGCGATAAAAATAACCCTCGACCTGCGAGCGAGTTTGCTGGCCACGCGGTCCGCACTCAATCCGTTGGCTGTCTTTTGTTTGAACACTATCACTCTTTGGATATCCCCTTGGAAATCATAGAAAAACCACCCATCAAAGGTATCCGGCTCGAAACCTCGAGAAATTCAGCACACTCCCACTACGTTGACATTAGCTATCGCGAACTTCTTGCAATCAAAGAAGGAAAAACTGTCACAGTCTCGGATAGACTCCATATTGAACATGAATTCACGATTTCCATGCCTCAGATTTAGTGGAGTGAAATCTCATTCTTGAATTGGCCATCGATTGAGCCTGCGCAGTTCAAAGCGGTCATTGGTCCGACAGTACATCGATGGCGACCCCAGACGACCAATGGGTGCATAGCCTGAAATGTGAGCCCGGGGACCTATGATCTTGTCGTCGACATGGAACATGACGATCTCTCCAATAATCAAAGTACTCGAACCCAATGATTCTGACTTAAACAATTTGCACTCAAGGCTGACTAAAGATTCTTTGAGGCGAGGTGTTTTGATTTTTACGGAGGAAAGGGTGTTCAGTTTTGCTGCAGTCACTTCACTTTCTTCAGGCGGAAAATCTATAGCGGAAACATTCATTGCTGAAAGAAGATTTTCAGTAATCATATTAATGACGAAATCTTTGGTCAGAAGAATGTTTTTTGCCGTGTCTTTGAGCCCGCCCGAATCCCTCTCGCCAATACCGATGACGACGTAGATAGGGTCACTGCTGATGGCATTAAAAAAACTGAATGGAGCGAGATTGATGACATCTGATTCATTCATCGAAGTAATCCAAGCAATGGGTCTTGGGATAATCAGGTTGGTCAGAAGTTTATAGTTTTCGACTTCGCTTTGAAGTGTTGGATCAATCTGCATTTATTCCAGCCTAGTAAAAAAGAAGAAAATAGGAAAAAATTGAGTCTCGGGTTGAGTTTTCTCGGACACCTTACTGAAAAATTCAGATTTTGCAAAATGAAAGAATGAGTATCTAGCAACACAAAATATTCAGAACCAGTTCTGCTGGCAGTTCGATCCAAAGAGGGTAGGGCCGTCGAACACATGGGCCGAATTCCCCGGCCCTGCCTGTTTTTTCGCAGTTCGCCTCCGTAGCAGAATCGATGGCAGAACCGGTGATCCCAATTGGTTTTTTGAAATGATTGCTGCTTCATGGACCGGTACCTCCTGATCGGTAGATGTCCGCGATTCCTGCAAAGTGAGCGATTTCTACGATTCCCTCCATTCCGAGCATTCCCGCCTTTCTTAGACATAAAACTTAAAGCTCAAGACTCACGAAACCTGAACACCAACCGAAGCCATAATAATGGAATAGGTTCTATAGATAATTCACGACTGTCTATTTTTTGACTCGCTCATCTTCGAGCCTATCGTTGCCAGAATCATGGCAGTTGTGCTTTGCCAGCGATTCCATTACTATCTTGCCAATGAAATATCTGTGGTTGTCCTTTCTTCAGCAATTGTTATTGGTTTCATTGACCTCAATGGCTTCGCTAGCTGCCTTCGCTGGCCCTGTCACTGAAATCAACTCTGCAGAGAAACTTGAGGCCTACCTGAGAACCCAGTTCAACGGTGTTCTTTTCATAGAGAAAAATGGGAAAGTTCTCTGGAAAAAAGCCTATGGGGTGAGGGATTTCAAATCGAATGCACCGATCACCATGGTTGACAAATTTCAAATTGGTTCGGTATCCAAGCAGTTCACTGCTGCTGCCATATTGAAACTACAACAAGCAGGTAAGCTGAGTTTGGCTGATCAGATCGAAGGCTTCGGGCTTCCGAAGGAAATGACCATCAAAGATGTTCTCAATCACTCGGCCGGACTCGAAAACTATACGGAGAGAAAAGAGTTCTGGGAATTGGTGAAGAGTGGCAAGAGCCTTTCTCTTTCTGATATTGTCGAATTCGTTTCTCAGTTTCCAGCGCGTTTCTTGCCAAGAGCCAAATACGAATATTCGAATTCGGGCTATATCGTCGCTGGAAAACTCATTGAACAGTCCAGCGGGAAAAGTTGGGATCGCTTCGTCGAAGACGAATTGCTCCAACCTCTCGATCTGCAGGATACGGGTTATTCTGAATCTTTCGAACAAGTTTCAGAAGTGAAAGGGTATGCGAAAAACAAGGAGGGTGTCCTTAGGGAAGTTGGCCCCTTCAACCTTTCGTGGGCTCAGACGGCGGGCGGACTTTATTCAACGGCTGAGGATCTGGCGAGGTGGGCCGACATTTACGAAGATTCTAAAGTATTGAGCGAAGACTCAAAAAAACAAATGCAAACGCCATACAAAGGAAATTACGGTTTGGGTGTCTTCATTGACCGATACAATGGTGAAACGCGCATCCACCACGGGGGCCGAACCCCTGGGTTTGTGACTGAGCTGTTTTATTTGAAAACTTCTCGCTTAAAAGTGGTCAAATGGGATAACGTTGACGGGAGTGGTGCCGACGCAGCGACTATAGGATTGGCCTTTTTCTCCAAAGGTCATGCTCACGTCTTGAAAATGGCAGATTATAAAGCGGACCCAAGTATGTTTTCAGATTACGTGGGGACCTTCAAGGGCGCTACAATGACTTTCACGATCTCGCTGAAAGACGGCGCCTTGAACCTAAAAACGGATGATGATCAGCCGGCATACAATCTCGTACCTAACGACAAAGACAGCTTTCGTCTGATGGGCTTTGCCGGTGAAGAATTTATTCGCGATGCTGATGGCAAGGTTGTGCAGCTCAAGCACTATCAGAACGACCAGGTATCCATTTTTGAAAAACAAGCCAATTAAGACGACTGAATCAGTTCCACCTTGTAACCATTCGGATCCTCAAGAAAGGCGATCACGGAGGTTCCGTGCTTCATGGGCCCTGGCTCGCGGACCACTTTTCCTCCACGCGCCTTCACGAGCTCACAGGTTTTATAAATATCTTCGGTGGCGAGCGCTATATGTCCAAAGGCATCGCCCAAAGTGTAACTATCCCGCCCCCAATTGTAAGTCAGCTCGATACAGGGATCGCGCTTTGTCTCACCATAGCCCATGAAAGCTAAAGTGAATTTTCCCTCAGAATATTCGTCCCGCGAAAGCAATTTCATTCCAAGGACTTCGCCGTAGAATCGAATCGATTCTTCCAGGTCGTTCACGCGAATCATAGTGTGCAGGTATTTCATTTTTGAGCCTCATTTTCTTTTCTTAATATTAAGAAACTTAATATCAAGGATCGATTGACGATAGGTCAGGGGGAGGATAGCTCTTCGGCATGATAAAGACTTCAACTTTTTTAATAGCAATTTTAATTGGATTCAGTGTGTTGAACGCTTCATCGGAAACCAAGGAAGCTTCCAAAAAAAATCAGCCATTCAAACTGACTGTGGTTTTCAAAGGGCTTAAAAATACCAAAGGTAAAATTTTAGTCTCGCTTTTTGATTCGGAGAAAGGCTTTCCCACGATTGCAGAGGCCGCACTAAAAAGCAGTTCTGTGGTGCTTGAGGAGGGCACGCTTCCTCGAACTGAATTTTTGGGACTTGCTCCTGGATCCTATGCGATTTCTGCTGTCCACGATGAGAACAACAATCAGAAGGTGGACACCAACTGGATTGGGATCCCTCGCGAAGGGGTAGCGACTTCTCGCGATGCTAAAGGAAGTATGGGGCCTCCGAAGTATCGGGATGCTGTCTTGGAGATCAAGCAAGACCAAGAAATTTCAGTGACTTTCGACTATCAGTGAAGTGAGCTCAAGGGACAAGTTCTATAACTATTTGATAACACCTGCATTTTTCGGCCCCGCAAAAATTCTATTGCTAGTGTACTAGTTGTATAGTACACTAGTTCACGTGAAGAAAACATTTATCAATCCAGAATCTCAAATCCCGATCTTTCAACAAATCGTTGAGGAACTCGAGCGACGAATTCTCTCCGGCGAAATCAAGGCTGGAGAATTTTTGCCAAGCATCCGTGAAATGGCGCTCAGTCAAAGCGTGAATCCCAACACGGTGTCGAAGTCCTATCAACAAATGCAAAGTCAGGGAATGGTGGAAGCTGTCCGAGGCACCGGACTCCGTGTGCTGGCCCTTGAAGCTCGCAAGAGTGAAAAACGAATAGCTGATTTACTAAAAAAGAAAGTCGACGAGTGCCTCGACGTGGCAAAGGCACTGGGCCATTCCCCTCAAGATGTCATTGAGCTCATTCACGAAAGGAGCCGTAAATGAATTTGAACTCTGAACCCCTGGTGATTGAAAATCTGAGTCTTGGCTACCGCAGAAAGCCGCTATTTCAAAATCTATCTTTAAAAGTCAGTCGAGGTGAATTCGTCACTCTTATGGGTGAGAATGGTGTGGGCAAAACCTCCTTGATCACTTGTTTGATGGGACAACTAGAGCCACTCAAGGGTGAAGTTCGATTTTGGGGACAGCGCAACCGAGGTTCACAACGAAAAAGTATCCAAGAATCTGTCGGCTGGGTTTTAGCAGAGCGGGAATCGTTCGCGCCCTGGCTAAGCCTCAGGTGGATCACTCAAACGCTGAAGAAGTTTTATCCGAACTGGAACGAGGAGCTTTTTCAATCATTGGCTGAAGAGTTTCGATTGGATCTCGATTCTAAAGTTGGAACACTCTCCTCGGGTGAGGCTTCAAAATTTCGACTTCTCAAAGTAATGGCTTTCGAACCTCGACTTCTCATTCTTGATGAGCTCACGGCGAATCTTTCGCCAGAATCAAAAGCTGTGATCACGTCTTTGCTTATAGAGCGCTTTTCCCAAGCCCCCTGTTTCAGGGTAGTTGTCGTGTAACTTAAATAAGCACAGGGGGTTGAGATCAGGATAATGCATGGGAACAATTCCACGATATAATCAGGAATTCAGGGAAGCTGTCGTAAAGAAGCTT